>Ga0208694_1000033_pt1 | contig 186666 bp, 151 predicted proteins | sample AD_UKC078_MetaG_FD_184442 | JGI IMG/M metagenome (GOLD analysis project Ga0208694, IMG submission 184442) | Active sludge microbial communities of municipal wastewater-treating anaerobic digesters from USA - AD_UKC078_MetaG (SPAdes) (version 2) | ecosystem: Engineered > Bioreactor > Anaerobic...
AGAGTAAATTGTTCGGAATAGGATTGGAAAGTTATACCGCAGGTAGTTTTGAATTCTGTCTGAGCTATGTTATTAACAAGAGAAAGAATCACATCATTCTTACAATGGATACCGGTCATTATCATCCAACCGAAGTGGTATCGGCAAAACTGGGAGCGATATTCGCTTTCCAAAAGTCGATACTCTTACATGTAAGCAGACCTGTAAGATGGGATTCCGACCATGTAGTTTCTTTTGATGATGAGACCAGAGCTATATTTGAAGAACTGGTAAAATTGGGCAAACTTAATAACACTTATGTAGCAACCGACTATTTTGATGCTTCCATCAACAGGGTAATGGCATGGGTTGTGGGCTTAAGAAATACCAGAAAAGCCATACTTGCCGCTCTGTTACAACCTAACGAAATGCTTTCCAAGGTTGCAACAAGAAATGATAACACCGGTGTATTGGCAATCAGAGAAGAGTTCAAATCCGCTCCGTTCGGTTTGGTTTGGGATTACTACTGTGAGAAAGCCGGTGCCAAATCGGGTATTGAATGGATCAATGATATCAAACAGTACGAGCAGGATGTTCTTTTAAAGAGATAGTATTTAACTGCTAAAGAAGTATTAAGAAGAAAAGAGTACATAGAACAAAAAAACCGGTATACCCGGTTTTTTGTTTCAGCATATTTTATATAAAGCAATGTATTACATAGTATTAAAGAAATGCCGTAACAGTAACGGTGATTACTGTTTCTTCACATGTCTCAATCGGAACATTTCCTGTTCATCCAGAACACTGTCGGAAAAAGGCGACAGGGTAAAGGAAAAACTGTTCGGATTTGTATGAAGCAGGTACTTGTCTTCCGGGCCGGGGCCGCAGGAAGCGGTACCCAATCCCGACTGTTTGTAATCGATGTTTACGGTGATTCCTTCACTTTCTTCCAACTCATGTAAGTGTCGTGCCTTTGCAGTCTGATATGCATCATGATAGGAAGCGGAGAAGTTGAATGTATCCAGTCCGCCGAAGAACACTCCCTGTCCCTGAACATTCTTGAAGCTTGCCCATCTGGTGTCCATTCTGTTACCGTTTTCCTGAGGTTTTTCATAATGCTCCTGTAAATCATCTATAAGCCCCTCATATATTCCCACAACGGCACTGCTGTTCATGTCTTCATAACTCTGATGGAAACCTCTTCCGAACCATTTGACATATTCATATTCAAAAGGTATCTGCATGGTTAATCCGAATTTGGGCAGATACAGGCATTCCCGATTACCGTCTGTATTTTGGAATTTTATAAAATCATTCAACGGCTCATATCCGGAATTAACGGTAATCTGACCGTTGGTATATACGGTATATTCCGTAACTGTTTTCAATACCGGTTTCTTTGTGGTTGCGGCAAATACCGATACTACTTTAAAAACCGCTTTCTTTGTATTTGCTTTGAATGAATAACTCTCTATACGCTTCTGCAGTCTGTCTAAACCGTATTCCTCCCATTTTTTCGCTATTTTGACATCATTGTCTCCGGGCGCTCTGTAGAATGATTCGCTTGTTCCGGTACCTAAAAGCATTTCGTTTCCGTTGTAGTAGTAAGAATAGAGATTTCCGTACACTTTGGAGAAGGATACCTTGAAGCTTTCTCCTAAAACTATATATTCCGTTCTTGTTTCCACCCAGGCAAGATCATTTCTTTCCAAAGGCTTTTTATACTCAAACTTTTCATCAATTATTATCTGTGACCTGGTTACTTCATATCCTTTTTCCGCAAACGGAGTACTTTCGTTGTATTCAAAGAAGAATGTCAGCTGTACATCACCGAATATGTTTGCATCAAACTCCAGTGTATATGTCTTGGTTTCCTGAGGGGCAATGTTAAGACCGGGGATATTTCCGACTTTTAGTATATTGCCGTCTTTGGACAGTTCATAATACACCCCTATATTAGATATATCGGCAAAATCCAGCATGTTTTTAAAGGTAACCGTATTGGTGTGTTTATCGAAATTTATAACTTTAACCGGTTCGTAAACCTTTCTTAACTCTATCAGAGCGGCTTTGGGTATTCTGTCTGCGGTATTATAACCGTCCAGACAGAAATTGCCGTCATTGGGAAAATCTCCGAAGTCGCCGCCGTATGAAATAAAGGGGACCATGTCTTCGGTATAGGCAAGAAGACCGTGATCCGCCCATTCCCAGACGCATCCGCCCATGAGGGTGGGATATTTGTATATTATATCCCAGTAGTCTTGCAATCCGCCGGGACCGCATCCCATTCCGTGGGCATATTCGCAAAGGAAGAAAGGTCTTGTATTCGAAGCGGCACCTATTTCTTCCAATTTTTCATGACTTGTATACATTGCCGAAACCACATCCACCGATTGGTCTGTTAAGGCACGTTCATAGTGAACAGGACGATTGTCAACGCTTCTGATGTAATCAATCATGGCTTTATGGTTATTGCCGAACCGACATTCATTACCCAATGACCACATGATAATGCAGGGATGATTTTTGTCTCTTTGCACCATTCTTGCCGCTCTGCTGACAAAATGATGTGTCCACTCGGGCTTATCGGATAAATCATATTCCGAATCATTATAATAAAATCCGTGAGTCTCTATATCCGCCTCATCTATAACATATATGCCGTATAAATCGCAGAGCGAGTAAAGATACGGGTCGTTGGGATAGTGAGAAGTACGTATCGTATTTATATTATGCCTCTTCATCATCACTATGTCGCTTTCCATTACTTCACGTGATATGGCATGTCCGGTCAATGCATAAGTGTCATGTCTGTTGGTGCCTTTCAGTTTAACCGGTGTGTTGTTAATCATGAATATACCGTCATTTATCGAAACTGTTCTGAATCCCACTTTACACGACCGTATATCGGTAACCGTTCCTTTTGCATCCTTTAGTTGCAGGATAAGGGTATATAAGTTGGGTGTCTCGCTTGTCCAGGGCAGAACTCCCTCAACATGCATATCTATAAAGGGTTTCTTTACGGATTTGCCGAATATCTTGACATCCTCTTTATCATACAGTTCATAAACATATGTAATGCCTTTTGTTTCGGATGAAAGAATACTGACAAAAATGTCGTTCAATGTTGCTTTGACCGTAAAATCCATAATGGAATTGTTGTGTGTGGAATAGAGATATACTTCACGGAAAATACCGCTCAGTCTGTAAAAGTCCTGATCTTCCAGATAACTGGTGGCACTCATCTTATACACCTGTACGGCTATAAGGTTGGCACCCTGACGAACATATTTAGTGATATCGAATTCCGAAGGCATATGCGAGCCTTGGGAATAACCTACTTCCTGACCGTTGATGTAAAGAACAAAAGAGGAGTTAACACCGCCGAAATGAATTATGACATTTCTTGCGGTAAAAGAATCGGGCAGTACAAATATTGTTCTGTAAAGTCCCACAGGGTTGATATCGGGAATATGCGGGGGATCGACGGGGTACGGGTATCTTACATTAATGTACTGCGGTTTATCGTATCCCAGTACCTGCCAGGATGAAGGGACGGGTATAATGTCCCAGTCTTCATCATCGTATTCGGGAAGATAGAAAGATTCATCCACATCATATTCATTCTCGCAGTATTTGAAGTTCCATTTTCCGTTCAGAAGTTTAAAGTAAGGTGATAACCCCCTGATATCTTTCTTGGCATCGGCGACATCGCTGTAAGGTATCGAAGTTGCTCTTGGAGCAAGTACATTTTTCCCTAAAATTGATATGTCTTTGTGGTATTTTTTCATGGAGACCTCCTCATATTTTACTGACAGACGGTTATTGAATCAATACATTCAACAACAACATTATATATCTTACATCATGTATGTGAAAGTTATGTGAAAAGGAAACAGGTTTTTAAGCAAACAAGTTTAAAGTAAATAACTTACTGTTAATATCAGATAATTAATATGTGGTATAATGCTTGAAGGATAACACTATGAGCAATTCGAAGAAAAAAAAGACTGATAAGGAAAAGAAAGCATTAACTGCAATCACCGTTATAACCGTAGTTGTGGGTATACCGCTTTTTGTACTTTTCCTTTCCCGATATTTTAAAAACAATACGGGTATCAGTACCGATACTCCCGTAATTCAGTCACCGATTGCTACATATCAGCAAACGGAAATACCTGCTGAAACAGTTGCTCCCACACAGACCGTTATGCCTACGGAAACCGCGGCTGTTCAGACACCTGAACCTGTACCGTCATCAAGTATAAACTTAAACGAAATTGAAATACGAAACATGACTTCACTCAAGATTTATCTTGAGTCGATTCTTAAATCCGATGAAGGTGCACACGGATTGAGTTTTTACAATACGGTTACGGAGGAATACATAGGCATTAACGATACCGAACTGTTTGTGGCGGCATCATCCACAAAAGTGCCTATGGTAATGTATGTATATAACGCAGTGGAAAAGGAGCAACTTTCCTTTGATGATATCGTGGTTTATACCGAAAATGATTATGAAGAGGGAACGGGGATAATAATCAAAGGGGAGTTCGGAGATGTATATACGATAGGGGAATTGGCGGAATATGCCATTATACACAGTGACAACTGTGCGATAAATATGCTTATTCGGACCTGTAATGAATGGTATATGGTCAATTACATGAACAAACTAGGTGCCAAGGTGGATTACATAAAAAAGCGCTGGAAAACCTGTCCTTATGATCTTACGCTTTACTACAAAGAATTATTAAGGCTTGTGGAAGAAAACCCCGAGCATTATCAAAAGCTTATGGACGATCTTTGCAGTAACAAGGTGGGTTATTGGATGTCTTCCAAGTCGGTACTGCCTAAAGACTTGCAGATTGCCATGAAAACCGGAATAAATACCACATTGCCGACATATAACGAAGCTACAATCGTTTTTGCAAAACACCCTTATATCTTATCTTACTGTTCGACAGATATAGTAATTGAAGAATCTACAGAGCTTCATAAAAAGATAAGCAAGGTTATATACGATTTCATGGAAAACGGATATGCTGTAGGTGAATTAAAGTGGAAATAGCAGGTAATCGTATGACAAAAAAGGTTTCTGCCCTCATAATTCTCATACTTGTTATGGCTTGTCTGGTATCGTGTAATACCGGAACCGTCCGGGAACCTGTCCAATCTTCTGTTTTAAAGCCCGATACATATTATACTTCGTTTAAAATAAGCGCCTGTTTCGGTAGATTTATTGAAACTCCCTACGGTTCGTATTTCGCTTCCGGAAACAGATATATATATTACTCCCATAAGGGAAACACGAAATATGTTAAACTGTGCAACAAGCCTGACTGCAGCCATAATTCGGAAGATTGTAATGCGTTTTTAAAAGGGAGTGTGATAGGTTATTATGATAATAAAATTTACTACAGGCGTTTCAAACATATATATTGCATGGACATGGACGGATGCAATCATAAAATAGTTAAGGCATTGTATGAAGAGCATTGTAGTAATCACGGATATTTTCATAACGGATATTATTACTACATTAAAACTAATTTCGCAGAATATAACGGAGTAAAAGGAAAAGATGACCCTACTCTTTACAGAACAAAAGTAGATGACAAATCGGAGTCCGAAGTATTATTGACAAATGATTTGATACTGCAAACGGATATGTTTACGATGATCGGAGATAATATATACATAAGCGTGCGGAATTCCGATCCTGATAAAATATCTTCGTTATATTCTTATTCGACAGTTACCGAAAGTCTCTCAAAACTGACCGATGATTGGTCCGGCTTAGGTTCATATTTAAGGGATGAGAATAAAGGTTATTGTTATGTCAAAAATAAGGGATTTTATGAATATGATTTCGGCACAAACGAAATGAGCCTTGTTAAGCCCATAGAGTTGGAAAACGGAGGCATAAGCGGTGCTTTTTATTTAGATGATTACATACTTCTTGTTCACAATAACAGTGTACCGTTTGATTATGAGAATCAGGTTATGTGCATTTATGACCGGGATTACAATCTCTTAAATACCATTGTATTTGATAAAGCAAACGGCAAAATACCGGGCGGATTCTTAAGTGATGTGGACGGGTATATAATATTTTCTTCCAACTTCCGTGATAAACCCGACTATTACATAGACAAATCCGAGATAGGAACGGATAATTTGCAGTTTCATAAGATTGAAGACTGATTTAGGTGTTAAAGTTGTTTAATAACGAAAACACGGGAAAAACTCGTTATTGACACCCATACCTCCTTATGATAGAATCTGTCGGTAGCCGCACTTGAGGGGTTTTAAAAGTATGCAATTACTTACCTTGGCAAGGCGAGATTTTGCTTAGGAGGCAACAAAGGATGTACGCAATTATTGAAACCGGAGGAAAACAATACAAGGTATCCGAAGGCGACACACTCTATATCGAGAAGATAGAGGCGGAAGAAGGAAAAGTTAAGTTTGACAAGGTTCTTGCAGTGGCCACAGATGAAGGACTTAAGGTGGGAAAACCTTATGTTGAAAAAGCAACAGTAACCGCTGAAGTGGAAAAGACCGGTAAGGCAAAGAAAATACTTGTTTTTAAGTATAAGGCCAAAAAGGGATACAAAAAGATGCAGGGACACAGACAACCTTACACGAAAGTAAAAATTACTAAAATTTCTTTATAGGATCGGAGGTGAATTAAATTGGCACATAAGAAAGGTGTTGGAAGTACAAAGAACGGAAGAGACAGTCAGAGTAAAAGATTAGGCGTTAAAAGAGGTGACGGTCAGGCGGTTCTTGCAGGAACAATTCTTGTAAGACAAAGAGGAACCAAGATTCACCCCGGTGAAAATGTCGGAATCGGCAAAGATGATACGTTATATGCAAAAGCAAACGGAACTGTCAGTTTCTCAAGAATGGGAAGAGACAGAAAAAAGGTCAGTATCGTCGTAGCCCAGTAAAAAACACCCGCCTCCAACCGAGGCGGTTTTTTTGATTATGTTTATTGACGAAGTAACGATATACGTAAAAGCAGGTAAAGGTGGAAACGGAGCCGCTACTTTCAGAAGAGAAAAATACGAACCGGCAGGAGGACCGGACGGAGGAGACGGCGGAAAAGGCGGCGACATTGTTTTTGTTGCCGATAATAATGTGCGTACCTTGCTGGATGTAAAATACAACAGAAAGTATTACGCAAAAGACGGTGAAAAAGGAATGCGGAAAAACATGACGGGAAAATCCGGAGAAAATACCGTCATAAGAGTTCCCGTAGGCACCCTTATAACCGATACCGACAGGAATAAGCTTATATGCGATTTAAACAAAGATCAGATGTCTTTTACAGTATGTGAAGGCGGAAGAGGGGGAAGGGGAAATACACGTTTTGCCACACCTACAAGACAGGCTCCCGAGTTTTCCGAAGCCGGCATGGAAGGGGAAGAGAAAAACCTTCGTCTGGAATTAAAGCTTTTAGCAGATGTGGGTATAATCGGTATGCCTTCGGTAGGTAAATCCACCTTAATCTCGGTTATAACGTCCGCAAGACCCAAGATTGCCGATTATCATTTCACCACACTGGTACCCAATCTCGGAGTAGTGCAATTAAATGATGCAACACAGTTTGTTGTTGCCGATATTCCCGGTTTAATTGAAGGAGCATCGGAAGGAGCAGGCTTGGGACATGCATTTTTGCGACATATCGAGAGAACAAAATTATTGGTTCATATGATAGATGCATCGGAACTTGAAGGGCGAGATGCGGTAAAGGATTTTGAAACTATCAACAATGAGCTGGCTAAGTATAATCCGCGGCTCTATGAGCGTCATCAGATATGTGTGATGAATAAGACCGATTTATGTACAACCGATGAACAGATAAAGAGAGCGGAAGAAATTGAAGCCGCAATTAAAGAAAAAGGCTATGAAGTATTGAAAATTTCCGCCGCCACAAATAAAGGAACCGATATATTGGTAAAAAGATGTGCGGAATTACTCAGTAAACTGCCCGATACGGTTATCATGCCGGAAGCGGAGGAATATGCGGTATATGAACATGAAGAAGATGAGCGTTTCACCGTTCGTAAAGAAGGGAACATATACTATGTAGAAGGCGCTTGGGCAACCAAGCTTGTAAACTCCATCAATATTTACAATACCGAATCCTTGAGATATTTCCAAAGACAATTAAGAGAAAAGAATGTAATTGAAGAATTGGAAAAGGCGGGTATACAGGAAGAAGATTTAGTGGTAATAGATGATTTTGAATTCGAATATTTCAGATAAGGGGTATATATATGATAACAAGTAAGCAGAGAGCATATTTAAAAGGACTGGCACAGAAAATACAACCGATTATACAACTGGGCAAAGACGGAATAAGCGAAAACACTCTTATTATGTATGAAGAGGCTTTAGAGGCTCGTGAACTTGTAAAGACAACTGTGCTGAAAAGCTGTGAGTATGAGCCTTTGCAGGTTGCAAACGATATAGCCGAGGCAATAGGTGCCGAAGTTGTGCAGGTAATAGGTAATAAGTTCGTATTGTATAAGCAATCAAGAGAAAAGAAGTGTATTAATCTGGATTTATAAAGACCATTTTAAGAAAGTACATCTTTGTATCTGGAATAATACTTAATAAATATGGTAAATACAGTAATTAAGAGAAGAATTAAAGTTTCTTCTTTTTTTATTTGATATTAGATAAAAATATGTTATACTACTAAAAGTAACACACATAGCATATAAGTGTGTATCAAATAGAAATTGGAGGGTTGCTATATTGAGTTCAAAAGAGATAGTAACATATGCCATAGAAAAGAATAACGGAATTGCAAAAGTATCGGATATGGTTAATGACGGTGCATCAAGACAGGATATTAAAAAGTTGTATGCTGACGGATATATTCAAAGAGTAAGTCAGGGATATTATCAGTTGACTTCTAATACTTATTTGCCTGATGAGCAAATTATTGCTTCAACTATACCAAAATCGGTTGTTTGTCTTGAATCGGCATTGTTCTACTACGGATATAGCGATTTTACTCCAAGAAAAATAGCGATAACTATTCCTCGTTCATCATCAAGAAGAGCAATAAAAGCTACGGATATTCCCTTGCTGGTGTATTATGTTTCAGATGAGATATATGATATTGGCAAAACAATAGTTACTGATAACGGAGTAACCTTTTCTATTTATGATCGTGAAAGAACTATTTGTGATATATTCAAGCATAGAAATAAAATAGACAGAGAAACTTTTAATAAAGCAGTCAATGCCTATGCAAAGGACGAAGATAAAGATTTGCATAAACTTTCTGAATATGCAAAAAGATTGCGTGTTTATAAAAAGGTTACTGAAATAATGGAGGTATTGCTGAATGGGTGATATCGCTGCTTCAGTGCTTGCAAGACTAAAAAATACAGCAAAAGCAACCGGGCGTAGTAATCAGCTCTGTTTGCAACTTTTCTGTCAAGAAGAATTTTTGCGTAGATTACAAAAATCAAAATATTCAGAAAATTTTATCCTAAAAGGAGGTTATTATATATATGCAATTACGGACTTTGACAGTAGAGTAACATTTGATGTTGACTTTCTCGCTAACCGAATACCGAACACACCTGAACATATAAAGGTTATTTTAGAAGATATTATTTCAATATCAGGTGAAAATGATTTTATAATCTTTGAAGTAAGAGATGTTAACAGAATCGGAATTGATAATAAATATACCGGTGTCAGGGCTAATATCATTACTTATATAAAAAAACTCGTACTCCGTTTGTGATTGATATAGGTATAGGTGATGTTATTGTGCCGAAGCAGGAAAAAAGAACAATTCCTACGCAGATAGGTGGTTTTGATTCGCCGATAGTAAATACATATTCTATTGAGACTACAATCGCTGAAAAAATTGATGCTATTTTAAAACTAATGGGTACTACCAGCAGAATGAAAGATTATTACGATATTTGTTACATTGCGAATAAATTTGACTTTGACGGTAAACTACTATCCGAAGCATTAAGAAGAACATTTGAAAAGCGATGTCATATCTATACAATTGAACAATTTATGAAAGTTATGGATTTTGCAGAAGATATATCTATGCAAATAAAATGGAAAGCTTTTGTACGAAAGACTAATATAAAATTTGACGATTTCGGGATAGTACTTCAGACTATAAAAGGTTTTCTTGAAAAGCCGTTTACAGCAACAATAGAAAATAAGCATTTCACAGAGAAATGGTCTTCCGTTAATAGTAAATGGACTTAAACTTATCAATTTAGCAGTTTAATTAAAAATGAGCATTTAGGATTATTAAATTACATGTTGGATTTCATAGAAAAAGGCTCTGACCAATACAGTCAAAGCCTACTTCCGTGCTTTAAGTTTTTTGGAGCTGGTGGCCGGATTTGAACCGGCGACCTGCTGATTACGAATCAGCTGCTCTGCCAGCTGAGCCACACCAGCAAAAGAACTTTGCGTTTCAAAATATACCGTAAACCGAACTTGTTGTCAATTATAAAAGATAGTATCAGCCCCGATGATGTGATATTATTATCATTGGAAGGTGATACATATGGAAAACGGATATATTGTGATTATCGGAGGCATAAATGCCGATATTACTGGAAAAGCCGTTAAGGATGTCGTAAGGAATGAATCAAATATAGGGAAGGTTACATTAACTTCCGGAGGGGTTGCCCGGAACATATGCGAAAATCTGGTTCGTTTGGGTGTTTCCTGTGAGTTCATAACTACCTTTTCCGATGACCATCTGGCCGATATGTTGAAGACTTCCTGTGCTGAATTGGGTATTTCCACTAAATATTCCTATGAAACGAAGGAATATTCTACCGGTACATATCTTTCATTGGAGGATCATACAGGTGAAATGGTGGCCGCAGTATGCGATTTATCCGCAATAATGAATATGCCGTTATCACATATAGATAAGTGTAATGAGGTTATTGTCAATGCAACTTGTATTGTTATTGACTGTAATCTTTCCAAGCCTATGATTGAATACATTGCAGATAAATATAGAGATAAGATAATAATAGCCGAGGCGGTTTCTTCCGCAAAGGTTATTAAACTGAAAAAGTGTCTTTCAGGTATACATACCGTTAAACTTAACAGGCAGGAGTTTTCCGCTCTATACGGCGTGGAATATACTGTTGAAAACGGGAAGAGAATGTCTAAAAAGTATAAAAACAGGATTTTTGTAACAGAAGGAGCAGACGGCAGTACCGGTTACGAGAATGATCAAGTTGTTCATGTAGATGCAATTGATGTAAAAAAAATTGTTTCGGTGAACGGTGCCGGCGATTCTTATGCAGCCGGATTGGCGTACGGAATTAAAAAAGGTTATGATACTTTGCACTGTATGAGGCTTGGAAGCATAATGAGCTTTATTACTTTATCCAGTCCCGGTGCGGTAAGTAAGGATATAACGGAGAGAAAAATATTAAAAATGTTAAAGGAAACGGGAAAAAATGATTAGTTATATTGATTATTCCGAAGAAGTGAAAAAAGCGAAAAAAGAAGGACAACCTGTAGTGGCATTGGAATCCACAATAATAAGTCACGGTATGCCGTATCCGAAAAATGTTGAAACGGCACTGATGTGTGAAGACATTATACGTAAGAATAATGCCGTTCCCGCTACAATAGCGGTTATTGACGGCAGACTTAAAGCGGGATTAAGTCATGATGAGATTGAGTATCTGGCAAAAGCAAAAGGCATATTAAAGATGTCCAGAAGAGATTTACCGGCTGTTGTGGCACAGAAACAGGACGGTGCCGCTACCGTGGCCGCAACAATGATAATAGCCGCGTTGGCAGGTATAAAGGTTTTTGCAACAGGAGGAATAGGCGGAGTGCACAGAGAGGCATCTCATACATTTGACATATCCGCGGACCTTCAGGAACTGGCCAAAACTTCGGTTGCCGTTGTATGTGCGGGCGTAAAAAGTATTCTGGATATTGGACTTACACTGGAATATCTGGAAACAATGGGTGTACCGGTCTTAGGGTATCAGACCGATAAGTTTCCCGCTTTCTATACCGATGACAGCGGTTTCGGAGTGGATTATGTGGTAGACAATGCTGAACATGCCGCAGATATAATAAGGGCTAAATGGGGCTTAGGACTGCAAGGAGGGGTGGTTGTAGCCAATCCCATACCCAAACAGTATTCAATGGATAAGAAATATATCGATAATATTATTAAAGAGGCTTTAGAGGAAGCGGATAAGAGAGGAATTAAAGGTAAAAAGATAACGCCGTTCCTTTTAGATAAAATAAAAGAGCTGACTGCGGGTGAAAGTCTGGATGCAAATATAAAGCTGGTTTTGAATAACTCGAATGTTGCGGCAAAGATAGCATATCAACTGTGTAAATGAGTTTACGAATATTATACGGACCGAAAAAAAAAGCTTTAACCAAAGCATTTATAAAAGAAATCAATCAGGCGATAGAAAAAGACCATAAATATCGCCTTATTGTAGTTGTTCCGGAACAGTTTTCATCGTACTATGAGGAGACGCTTGCATCCGACAGAGGCTTTATGAAAGCCGAAGTGATGACTTTCAGCCGTCTGACGCAAAGACTGTTCGATTTGGAGTACATTGAAAGAGACAATACCGTAAACGATACCGGAAAGACCATGTTATTATATTCTTTACTGAATAAAGAAGAACTGTCCCTGGATTATTATCAAAAATCCAGAAAATATCCCGGTTTTTCCGTTCTTGCAATGCAGACCATAAAAGAGCTTAGGGCAAATAATATAAGTTATGAGGATATACTGCGTATAAGTGAGAACGGTGATTTTTCCTATGCGACAAAAACAAAATTTGCCGAAATTGCCGCTATATATGAGCTTTACATGACTAAGATGAAGGAGATGGGATTGGCGGACCAAACGGATTCCTATGATATGTTATGCGAGCATATTAACAATACAACAAACTTTGACAACAGTATCATCTGGTTTGACAGGTTTTCATTTTTTTCCGCAAAAGAGTTTGATGTCATAAAAAGCCTTATGAATAAGGCCGAGAGAATAAACATCTCTTTATGCATAGATTACGGAATAAGCGGTCCCGACAGCGATATATTCACCATACCGTTATGCACCATGGACAAACTGAAAGAACAGGCAAAGCAACAGAGAACTACTTTTATAGAGGAGCGGGATAAGACATATACCGAAGAAACAGTGCAATCTCAGTCATTGGACTTTCTTTTTTCCAATCTGTTTCGTTCAAGAAATGAAATAAGAAAAGGAGCAGTAAAGGATATTGAGATTTTTAAGGCATATGATATATACGAGGAAGCGGAATATGCGGCTATTAGGATAATGAATGCCGTGGAGAACAGAGGGATAAGATACAAGGATATTCTTTGCGTGGTATCGGATGTTTCTTCCTATGAAAGAATAATAAAAGCGGTTTTCGACCAATACGATATTCCTTTCTACATAAACTCCAAAAAGAGCATTGCGGATAACCCGTTAATAAAGTTCATTATTTCCATCTTGGATATTTACGTCTGGGATTATGACATAGACAGTACTTCGAGATTTATAAAAAACCTCTATTCGATAATTGATGAAGAGGATGCTCTTAAACTGGAGAACTACATCATAAAATGGGGTATTTCCGCTAAAAAAGCATGGCACAATGTCTGGGATTACGAGAACAATGCCTATGACGGCAGAATGAACAGATTAAGAGAGAAAATTGTTGATTCTCTGGACGCTTTTTTTAATAAAGTACGATACGGCTGTAAACCGGAAGAATTTGCACGCCATTTATACAATCTTATAGAAAACTTGCGTATTTATGAAAAGACCGATGTAGAAGAAAACTATACCGAAAGTGACGGAGCGGAGCAGGCAAAACAGTGCTATGACTCTTTTATAGATATCTTAGACCAAATGGTTATTATGCCGGATGATGAAAAGAGAACCGTGGAATACTACATGAATATCTTAAAAACGGCGTTTATGGAAACTTCCGTTGGCATTACTCCCGTCACAAAAGATTGCGTTATACTGACCAACGTAGCAAGAGCCGATATAAAAGATTACGATACCATGATTGTCTTGGGAGTTAATGAAGGACTGTTTCCCGGATTGAGCGACTCCAAGTCTTTATTCAATGATTCGGATATTGAAAGAATGAAGCAATACGGTTATGAGATATCAACCGATCCGTCACAGAATGCCGTCAAAGAGGAATATCAGATATATGAACTTATGCAAAGTCCTACAAGAAAGATATATCTGTCCTATCATCTGCATGATTCAGAGGGCGGCGACAAGAATATGTCGGTCTGGCTGGCAAAGATTTCCGCTATATTCCCCAATATTGAAGTTTTAACCAGAGGGGATATACCGGAATACGAGTATGCACATAATATCAAAACGGCCTTTTCAATGCTGTTTAACGGTAATACTTCTTTAGGGGATGTTTGTAAAGATACCCGATTGGAAAAATTACTGTATGTACCTTCCGACACCGCAAACATTACTCAATCGGAAATGTCCGGCATGCTTTTCGGAGACACAATGAACTTAAGCGCCACAATGTTGGAGCGCTATGTGGCATGTCCGTACAGCTTTTTAATGGCATACGGGCTGAAATTTGATGAGAGGCCGGTGTTTGAATATTTTTCCGCCAATTTAGGCTCGTTAAAACACTCGATACTGTTTGATGCCATGAGTTTGATATGTGATGATAACATTGATTATACATATGATGAAATATATGCAATCTGCGAGCAATCGGCGGAAAAGATAAGCAGGACAAATAATATTTATAAACGCGATTCGGTATTGGAATATGTAAAGAAGAGGGCGGTTCAACAAGCAGCGGATACCATTACAATTTCTTTGGATATTATGAAAAACGAGAAAATGAGACCGAAATATCTGGAGACCAAGTTTGACGAAAACGGCATAATCAAACCTCTTGTATTTAAAACGGGCAATGTTAATGTACGCATTACCGGTAAGGTGGACAGAATTGACACTGCAACGGGCGCAAATAACGAGTACTTCAGAGTAATAGATTACAAAACATCGGATAACGATATCGCCTTGTACAGAATAAAAGAGGGGCTGGACATACAGCTTGCCCTATATGCTTATGCTTACCATAAATCGGTAAAAGCGCAATTGGCAGGTATGTACTACATGACTATAGAACATAAATATGCCAAGGTGGAAAACAGTCAGGATAACTCTTTTGAAGATATCAATAAGGTGCTGCCGGGGTATTCCTTTGATGACCGGTCGGGTAGCTTATCCGAACTTATAGACAACAACACGATAAAGAAAAGTAAGGTACTGGACAGCGATTTACAGCAAAATATATTTCAAAGCGTAGAAAGCACCATAGTTACATCAGCCGATAATATAAACAACGGAAATTTTGCAGTTAAGCCTTTAATGGATAAAAAAGTATCGGCATGTAAATACTGCCCCTACGGCATGTTGTGCGGTTTTGACAGTAAAAAAGACCGATACCGAAAGGTGGAAGCCAAGAAGGATAATGAGATAATATGGTAAAGTGGACAAATCAGCAGATAAAAGCAATAAAGACACTGAATACCAATATACTGGTATCCGCAGCTGCCGGCAGCGGTAAGACGGCAACACTTATCGAGCGCATTATTAACATACTTTCCGATGAGAAAAAGAATGTTCAGTGTGAAAATCTTCTGGTTACAACATTTACAAATGCAGCAGCGGGTGAGATAAGGGAACGTATCAGAAGATCCTTAAGAGAAAAAGTGCAAGACAACCCTTCCGATCTCTATATCTACAAACAGTATAGAAATATAGACAGAGCTACAATAAGTACACTTCATTCCTTCTGCTCGGAAGTTATAAGGCAGAATGCCGCCCTTATAAACATAGACCCGGGATTTTCCGTTGCCGATAAAACGGTTGCGGATAAGTTTCTGTTACAGGCAATTAATACCGTTTATGAGCAGAATTTAAGCAATAAGGATGCAGATTTTAACAGACTGCTGGAAACATTCGGATACGGAAAGAATTTCAATGCACTGACCGACCTTATAACTTCCGTATTAAAAACCGTTAAAAGTTATCCCGATTATCACGAATGGTTAAGGGCAAGTGCAAAAAATACATTGATAGGGGAGGATATTTTCTCCTCCGCATACGGAAAACAGATATATGACCATATTCCGGAAAAAACGGATATATGCAAGCGATATATAGATAATATGCAATATGAGATATCCGATACCCCGGAAGGCGAACACTATAAAGCGACACTGGAAAATGATTTAAAGATAATTGAAGGTATTGAAGATACTTTGAAATATAAAGATTGGGACAGGTTAAAGAACTGTTTGGATGCAATTAGGTTTCCGAATCTTCCGCAAAAAAAGAAAGATTTTGAGGAAGAAACAGTAAATGCGGTAAAAGCTTACAGAACAAAGTTAAAGAAAGCCGTAAGTGCGTTAGCTGCACTTTTTTATGACTATTCGGACAATATTATAAAAGACTGTCGGTTTATGCAGCGACCTATAGAAAAGTTCGTGGAAACGGTTTTACAGGCGGATGATGTATATTCAAAAATGAAAGTAAAGGCTAAACTGATTGACTATGCCGATATGGAACATATGGCATTAAGATGTCTTAAGTCCGGTGCGGAGGAGATTTACAGGGAAAAGTACAAATATATATTGATAGATGAGTATCAGGACTTTAACTATATACAAGAGGAGATAATAAATAATATAAGCAGAGGTGATAATGTATTTGCGGTAGGGGACTTGAAGCAGAGTATATACAGGTTCAGAAATGCGCAGACCGCAATATTCAGAGATAAATCCGAAGAATATGAGGATGATCCTTCTTCAGGTACTAAACTCACTTTAAGCTATAATTTCCGAAGCAGAAATGCCATTCTGAAATATGTTAACGACATATTCACAGATATAATGACCGAGCAGCTGGGAGAAGTCGATTACAATGAAGATGAAGAATTGAAGTACGGCTCCAAACAGTATGAGAATGAGACCGATGAGAGTTACAGACCTACCGTAATTAAAATATGTGTTGACCATTCGGAACTGGAAACACAAGACCGACTGTCCGATGTCGAGATTGAAGCTTATGTAATTGCCGATGAAATAAAGCAACTTATTGACAGTAAATTGTTGATATATGATAGCAAACTGAAAACGTCAAGACCTGTAAGGCTATCGGACATAGTCATACTTATGAGAGCTGTAAGTAATTACGGGGATAAGTATACCGAAATATTGAATAAATGCGGTATTTCCGCCTATTCGGAGGTAAGTATAGAGTTTTTAAGTAATAAAACCATCTCCGATTTGTATGCTCTTTTAAATGTAGTTGATAATCCGTACCAGGATATTTATCTTGCCCAGATATTAAAGAACAAAGCATATAACTTCAACGAATGTGAATTCGCTTTAATAAAAAAAGATAAATCCGACCTGTATGACGCTTTGGTTTCCTACAATGAAGAAGGCAAATTACAGTCTAAGATACAAAGGTTTTTGGAGGATTTTCATGATATAAGAAAGTTTTCCAGGAACAATACGGTAGAGAAAACCGTATATTACGCCATGACAAAGTCCGGAATATATTATGTGAGCAGGGAGCAGGACCTCCTAAAGAGATTTTATGTATTGGCAGTCGAATGCTACAAAAAAGGTATTGACGATTTATACGGCTTCTTAGACTTTCTCAAGAGTAAAGACAAGCATGAATTATCCGTTATTTACGACATAATGCGTCAGAATAAGGATAATACGGTAAATATAATGAGTATACACAAGAGTAAAGGACTGGAATTCCCCGTAGTTATATTGGCCGGAAGTACACGACCGTTTAATTTCACGGATGCACAGGGAAGACTGATTATTGACAGAAAATTGGGTATCGGGTCGGACTATATAAACTGCGATAACAAGACATACCATAAACATATAACAAAAAATGCACTCTCACTAAGTATGCAAAAACAGAGTTTATCCGAGGAAATGAGGGTTCTGTATGTAGCCTTGACCAGGGCTAAGGAAAAACTCATAATAACCGGCATTGATAAAAGTTTTGATGAATTTGTAATAGAGCAAGAGGCAAAATGTCCTTTTGACTGGATTCTTCCCAATTCTTACAGTGCAACATTCAAAACCTTAAATGAAAAAGACTGTGAAAATATCATTAGGAATCTGACCGAAGGGGAAGTGGCGGAAACAGTGCAGGCAAGGGATTTAAATGATGCCGCTTATTACCAGAATATCTTAGCAAAAACCGGATTCGAATATCCTTACTTGGAAGAAACAAGGCTTAACAGGAAAGTTACGGTAACGGAATTGTCAAAGTATAAGAGTAAGAGATATGATATTGACGACTTCTATAACCGATACCGTGTGCAAACACATAAAAAACCCATGTTTATGCAAAAGGATAGCAAGATAAGTGCGGCACAAAAAGGCACAATCATGCATAAGATAATGGCATCGATAGATTTGAGACAATTAAATAATCCCGAGTATATTTCCTATATAAAGTCAAAAATAACAGAACCCGAGTATCTGAACAATATTCTTGCATTTATCGGCACCCCTTTATTTAACGATATCTGTGAAGCGGACGCAATATATCAGGAAAAAGTCTTCTTTATGCCTGTAAATACAAGCTATATTTCCGCATATACCGACGATAAATACCAATCCGAACATGAAGTACTGCTGCAGGGAGTTATTGATTGCCTTATTATAAAAGACGGATACGCAACTATTGTTGATTATAAAACCGACAAAGTGGAAAAAGGCAATGAAAAGGAACATGCTTTGAGGTACATGAAGCAACTGGATATATATTCCGAAGCGGTGGAAAGAATTATGGGAATTAAAGTGACACGTAAAATAATACATTTTTTTGAAACAAATACAAATGTTGAGCTCAATCTGCTATAATTGGCGGGATTACTTATGTAAAGAAAGGTATTTAATGATAAAAAGGACATTAACTGCTGATATAGAAACAGAAATAAAGGTTATGATTACCAAAGACGAGTATCAGATTCTTTTTTCAAAAGGACATAATATACATACACAGATAAATCATTATTACAAAATAACCGATGATTTAACTGTTCGTATCCGAAAGATTAATAATGAATTTTTCCTGCAATATAAAGTGAGCAATGACGGTGTGCAATTAAAAGGTCTGAAAGATAAAACCGAATACTCAATGAAACTGTCCGAATCCGATTATCTGATAATCAAAAACAATCCTGAAGCGTTATTGACATATCTAAAAAAGGAAAAAACATCCGATAGCAGTGTAGTTTATAAAGGTACACTGGAGACTTTAAGAGCAAATGTTACCCTGGATGTATCCATGCCGGATGCTGAAATAGATATGAATACTTACAACGGTTTTACCGATTATGAACTGGAATGGGAAATAGATAAAAAGCAATATAAGAAGGCCTTGAAAATACTGAAAAATCACGGGATAGACATTAATGACAGAGTTACCGGGATTTCAAAATATAAAAGATTAATTCAAAGTTATATATGAAAACGGCCACACAAGCAAAACTCTTGATTTAATATTTGTCGCATGTTTAAAATAAATTAAAATGGAGAATATATATGAATTTGCAACTGAGAGAGATGGCGGAAAAATGTATGAATGTAATCAGCTCATTACCGATGGTGAAATATTGCGAATTATACGGAAGTATAGCGAATAACACAGAGGATGAGTTTTCGGATATTGATATTAAGGTGGATGTTTCCGGATATGATAACGGTATATTTATGTTAGAGGTACCTCATTTAATCAAAGATAGAATTAATGTTATTTATTATGACTTTGCACCTGGTCTTATACCGAATAGTTATATAGTTTCAATTGCGATAAGCATTGATAATCCATTTGCAATAGTTGATATTAACTGTACAGCTATTCCGCATTGTACAACTGTTTTAAAAGAGCATGCAGTAAACGATGTATTTTCGCACACATTGAAGGTTTGGGTGGCTAATTTAAAACATCATGTGCGAGGGTACGAGTGCTATGATGATATCGTTCGTATGGCCAAGCGATTAGGAATAAAAGATACCGGTTCAAAGGGCGAAGAAGAATTATTAGAAGAAACATTGACTTGGCTTGAAGAAAATCAAACAGATAAATTGGAAAGATATGTAAACTCTTGTCGCGAAAGATTTGAGGAATTAGTATAAGGATGTGAAAAAGGTAGGAATCTCAAGTGTAGGTTATGTTGTTTTAATATCCCTTTTCAAGTACAATTAATGGAGTGGTATTTGCTTGTATAAGGAGATAGTATGGAATATTCAAGATTTAATTTCAAAACAAAAAAACAGATGGAAGATTTCTGCAAAGAGAAGGAAATACCGTTGGGTTTTTCGGACAATTTGGGTGTTTTAGCTCAATCGGTCAGAATAGGTGAAAAAGTTGTAAAGAACAGTTTAGGCATACATCCTATGGAAGGTTGTGACGGTAATGCTGACGGTTCCTGTTCCGATCTGACCTTAAGAAGATACAAGAGATTTGCAAACGGAGGTGCCGGCCTGATATGGTTTGAAGCAACCGCTGTTAATAAGAGCGGAAAAGCCAATCCGAGGCAGTTGCAGATAACAGAGGAAAATCTGGAAAAATACAAGCATGTTGTAAACATGATCAGAAAAGAATCGAAAGGTTGCATAATTGTTATGCAATTAACCCATTCGGGCAGATTTTCCAAACCTGAAGGCAAGCCTGCTCCCATACTGGAATGCAAAAATGATATATTGGACAGACATCAGAGATTGCAAAAGCTGGACGTTATAACCGATGATGAGCTGGAATCTTTGGAAGAGGATTTCGTAAATAGCGCCTTATTGGCGTATAAAGCGGGCTTTGACGGTGTGGATATGAAAGCATGTCACAGATATCTCAATTCCGGTCTTTTAGGGGCATTTACAAGAGAAGGAAAGTACGGCGGAAGCTTTGAAAACCGTATCAGATTTATGGTTAATTGTGTAGATAAGATAAGAGTGGCCGTAAATGACGACAATTTCATTATTTCCACACGCATAAATATCTACGATTCCATTCCGTATCCTTACGGATTCGGTGTGGATAAATGCAATTATCTTCTGCCTGATTACGATGAGCCTGTAAAACTGGCGAAGATTCTCTATTCAAAAGGAGTAAGATTGCTGAATGTAACGATGGGTACTCCTTACTATAACCCCCACATCAACCGACCTTTCGATTCGGGTGAATATATACCGCACGAACATCCTTTAGAAGGAGTGGCAAGGCTCATTTCGGGTGCCGCTAAGATTAAAAAGCAGGTACCGAAAATGGTTGTCATGGGAACGGGCTATTCCTGGTTAAGGAACTTCGCTCCGTATGTTGCCGCTTATGTTAAAGAGAATAATATGGCGGATATTATAGGATTCGGCAGAGTTTCTTTGGCTTATCCGGATTTTGCCGATGATATTTTACACAATGACGGTATGATTGCCAATAAATGCTGTATCTGCTGCGGAAAATGTGTGGAGCTTATGAGAGCGGGCAGCACTCCCGGATGTGTTATTAAAGACGGGGAAGTGTATCTGCCGTTATACAGGGAGTTAAATAAATAACTTAATGGAAATATTAGTTTCAGAATTGAAGTGATATAAAGCAAAGTGATTGGAGGTAATGGAAAGATGAAAAAAGTTGCAATAGTAACAGGAGCGGCAAGAGGAATAGGAAACGGTATAGCGTATCAGTTGGCTACCGAAGGATATGATATAGCCATTTTGGATGTATTTGCACAGGAGGATGTCACGGAGAATGTAGACAGAGTTATAAAAGCGGGTGCCGAACTCTTATACTTCAAAGGCGATCTTGCAAAGACGGAAGACAGACTGGATTTCGTAAAAGAGGTAATGAATAAATACGGCAGGATTGATGTTCTGGTAAATAATGCGGGAGTAGGTCCCAAAGTACGTATGGATATCTTGCAAACAACCGAAGAGAGCTTTGATTTCGTAATGAATATTAATGTCAGAGGCACATATTTTCTTACTCAGGCGGTGGCAAATGAAATGATTAAGTGTAAAGAGACTTTGAAAGATTGCAACCCTAAAATAGTAAATATAAGCTCCATGTCGGCATATACCAGTTCGACATCCAGAGGAGAGTATTGTATATCCAAAGCCGGTGTCAGCATGATAACCAAACTTTTTGCAGACAGACTGGCGGAATATGAAATCAATGTATACGAGATAAGGCCGGGAATCATTTATACACCTATGACCGAGGTGGTAAGAGCCAAATACGACAAACTGATAGCGGAAGGTATTTCTCCCATTAAGAGATGGGGATACCCCGAAGACATCGCATCTGTCGTTTCGGCATTCGTATCGGGTAAATTCCCGTTTTCGACGGGGGATGTCATAAATGTGGACGGAGGCTTGCATATACAGAGGTTATAGAAACTTCAGGAGGGAATGATGAAAAAAAGTACAATAACTATAAACAAGATTGAATATGATCTTATCTCGGTAAACACGGTAATAGTAGGAACCGGTGCTGCGGGATTTAATGCTGCGGACAGTTTATATGATTTAGGCCAAAAGGATATATGTATCGTAACCGAAGGCATAAAAATGGGTACTTCCAGAAACACCGGATCGGATAAGCAAACATACTATAAACTTACATTATCCGGAGACGGAGATGATTCGGTTCACGAAATGGCTAAAACATTGTTTGACGGCGGCAGTATGCACGGAGACATAGCATTGACCGAAGCGGCATTATCGGCTAAAGGCTTCTATAAACTGGCTTCCATAGGCGTACCGTTTCCTCACAATAAGTACGGAGAGTATGTCGGGTATAAAACCGACCACGATCCTCGTCAGCGGGCCACGTCGGCAGGACCGCTTACCTCAAAGTTTATGACGGAGAAACTGGAGCAACAGGTCAAAAGCAAAAACATTCAAATATTCGACGGCTTTTATGTTATCGCAATACTTCAGGATAAAGGCAGGGCATACGGTCTGGTTGCCATTGATACAAGCAAGGTAAATCAGGATAATTACGGTATTACCATATTTAATTGTACAAATATCGTTTATGCTACCGGCGGACCCGCAGGAATATATGAGACATCGGTATATCCTGTAAGTCATACGGGAACCACGGGTATTGCCTTTGAAGCCGGTGCAAAAGGTATTAATCTTACCGAATCACAATACGGAATCGCATCCATTAAATTCCGATGGAATCTGTCGGGTACATATCAGCAGGTAATCCCCAGATATATATCCACCGATACGGATGGTAATGACGAAAAAGAGTTTCTGGATGAGTATTTTACCGATAAAGGAAGACTTTTCGACTGCATTTTCTTAAAAGGCTATCAATGGCCGTTTGATCCGAGAAAGATTGAGAATATAGGCTCTTCGGTTATTGATATTCTTGTGTTCCATGAAACGGTGATAAAGGGAAGAAGAGTTTTCATGGACTTCAGGAGCAATCCCAAAGGTTTTGATTTCTCGTTACTTAACGAAGAATCCTATACCTATTTAAAGAACTCAAATGCATTTCATGATACACCTATAAAAAGACTGGAGCATATGAATAAGCCTGCAATTGACCTATATATGAATAACGGCATCAACTTATACAAAGAGAATCTGGAGATAGCGGTATGTGCACAGCATAATAACGGGGGCTTAGAAGCAAATATCTGGTATGAAAGCAACATCCGTCATTTGTTCCCGGTAGGAGAAGTAAACGGCACATTCGGGGTATACAGACCGGGCGGAAGCGCTCTTAACTCCACACAGGTATCTTCATTCAGAGCAGCACAATATATTGCACAGAACTACATGTCCGCACCGTTGTCAAATGCCGATTTCAAGAATTTATCAAAGGACAGAATAAATGAATTAAAGGCTCTTGCCGATAAATTGACACAGAACAAGGATAAAACCAATGTTATGCAGCAAAGAAAACGCTATCAGAAATTGATGACCAGAGCGGGTGCACATATCAGGGGATTGAGTGAGGTATCGGAAGCTGTAAATACAAGTTTAAAAGAGTTAAAAGCATTTGATACCGAGACATCCGTTAACGACAGAGCATACCTGGCCGATGCCTTCAGAAACCGTGATATTCTGATAACTCAGTATGTATACTTAAGTGCTATAAAGGAATACATAGAAAGAGGCGGAAAATCCAGAGGTTCCTACCTTGTAAGAGACGATAACGGAATTCTTCCGTTACCGAATCTTCCGGAACTGTTCCGATTCAAACTGGATGATTTAAAATCCATGAAAAAAGCCTGTTCCGTAACATATGATAAGGACACTATGAAAGTAAGGTATGATTGGACCGATGTCAGACCTATACCCGTGGAAGACAACTGGTTTGAGAATGTCTGGGCGGATTATCGGAATAAGAATATTATAAAATAAGAAAAGATTATTTTTGTAAAAGGTAATTATTAATTAAATCAGAAAATCACATCAGTACTCGGCCGGTACAGTAGAAATACCGTCCGGGTACTGTATTTTTTGTTGATATTGAGGTTTTATTATGTCAACGGGTTCTTTCGGAACCTTGATTTGATCCAGGAAGTCTTTCAGAGGTTTGTAATAATGGTAGGAAAACTCCAGTTTTGAATAATCGAAATATGAGTATATCTGATTCCACATTCTCCACATGACAATAAGTCCGTAATTATAGTATGTGACGGTATCCGGTACGGAATCGGCAACGGGTTTTTGCAGTTCGGATATGCATATGATTGTCTTACCGTATTTCCTGCATAGTTCCAGTTCGTTTTCAATATTCTTAATCTCACTGTTCCTGTAATAGTTCATTACGGCCAATTTATCACATGCATCGGCAATCAGTTGTTCAAGAATGTGATAAAAATCATTGTCAAACCAATAGGGAACACACACTACTAATTCCAGATTTTGCTCTTTAGCATATTGATAGGAATCTTTCATGTTATCAAGAAATTTATCCATTATATTATTTTTGTCTTTCTTCCAATCGGATAAAAGATACGGTTCCACATCAAACACTATGCCTGTGAATTTTTCTCTTTCCGCAACTTTTCTATTGTATTTAGATACAAGAGTAATCTTTTCCCTCATGCTTCTGTTTCTTCTTGCGGTTGCCCATGCGGGATTACCGGAAAGATAATAAGTGGAGATACCTTGTTCATTAAGCTTTTTTATATATTCTCTCGGATATGTACTGTTGAGCATCTCATCGGAGAAATATTGATATGAAGAATTAATATCACATACATCAAGAACTTCAAGATAATCGGTTAACCCTTCGGAATATGTCTGTTCGGTACTCCAGGAAAAGAGTGATGTTTCATAAAAGAACTGCTTAGGTTTTATTGCTCGTACCGATGCAATAATAACGGATAATGTAAGGTATATTGCTAAAAACTGTTTCATATATTCCTCATAAAACACTATGCTGTATTAATAAATTATATACTGAAAAACAATATAAGGAAACAGCGAACAAAGGGTAGTATTACCGTGGTCACAACTGTTCAAAGTGAGTTACCTTTATAATATACTATGCCATTTCAATAAAGAACTTATTGTACAGACTCCGTATTGCTCTTTCAAAATCCGCTTCATCAATTCCTACAATAATACTTAATTTTGAAGATCCCTGATTGAGCATCTTTATAACTATCCCGGCTTCATGTAAAGCTTCGGAACATTTATGAAGTGTTTCGGAGTCATCAAGACATTTTTCGCCTACTATCATTACTAAAGCCTGATTATGAACTATAGAAACTTCCTCCGCACCCAGTTCCTTTTTAATACGACAGATAAGTTTATCCTCAATTTCTTTGTTTAAGTATTTTGAACGAAGTATTATGGAAATATCATCTATTCCCGATGGGGAGTGTTCAAACGGAATGCATTCTTCCTCCAGCATCTGTAATATTTTACGCACAAAACCTACTTCACGGTTCATAAGATATTTTCTTACGGTAATGGTGGAAAATCCTTTATCACCGCTTATACCCGTAATACGATGTTTTCTGTTTTGGTTAACTTCCATATGTATCATGGTACCGGGAGCGGTAGGATTATTGGTATTTCTGACGTTAACATGAGTGAATTTGTAATAAACGGGAGTCAGAGCCTCTTCATGAAACACACTGAAACCGGCATATGAAAGTTCGCGCATCTCCTTGAAAGTCATATGGTCAATCGGGAGAGGGTCGGATACAATATTGGGGTTTACCGTGTAAATGTAATCAACATCGGTGAAGTTTTCATAAACATCACACTCCAGAGCAACCGCCAATATAGCACCGGTAACATCGGAACCGCCTCTGGGTAACGTGACCACATCGCCGTTAACCGAATAGCCGAAAAATCCCGGGAAAATAACTTTACCTTCGTAATTATGTAAAACCTTCAGATTCTGATAGGATGCCGGAAGCACCTGGGCGTTACCGAACTCGGCAGTAAACAGCAGACCTGCTTCTTTGGGAGATACATAAGTTGCTTTTTCACCCTGCAGATTAAAATATTTCGCTACAAGCTTTGCGCAATTATCTTCTCCTGCGGCTTTAAGGTTATCCAGATATCTTGCTTTTATAGATTTATCTGAATTAAGTCTGTTTTTTAAGTCTTGTGTAATGGTATCTATAATGTCGTTATTCATACCGAGGTCGTAAGAAATATCGCGGTATCTTTGAATTATCCTGTTAAGTTGCTTAGTTACATCCTCATTCGCAAGGGCTTTTTCCGCCAAAGTTATAAGCATATCGGTTACTTTTTCATCGGAAGCATTTCTTTTGCCCGGAGCGGAAACAACCACAAACTTTCTTGCAGGTTCGGAAGTAACGATATTAAATACTTTTTTTACCTGTGTCGCATCTGAAAGGCTGGAACCGCCGAATTTAACTACTTTCAACATATTTGTCTCCTTTATTGTCCCTGACCTTACTAAAATGAAGTAGTCAAGTCATTCACTAGATTTTAATTACAAACAGGTTAATTGTCAAGAAGCATTGAAAGCAGTGTCAATAACCTATGATAATTTCACCCCTCAAGTGTTTAATACTCTGTAAAATTTAAGAGTGTTTTGTTTAAATATAAATTAAGAATAAAGAATGCCTATTCTTAAATCATACCGATTATGATACAATAGCATGGACAATGGGGGGGAACATATGAAAAGAAAACTAGGCGACAGGTATGACGGATACAGATTGAGAAATGTGGATACATTTTTCCTGCTTATCCCGTACATTATGAAAACCAGAAATGACAGTCAGATATTTTTTGAAGATGTGGCGGATGTGGAAGAATTGGATGCATTTGTAAGAAGGAATCAGGAAAATATTCCCGGCTTGAAACTGTATCACATATTTATAGCAGCTCTTGTCAGGCTCATGGCAACAAGGCCGAGAGTAAACAGATTTGTGTGCGGAAACAGAATATATGCAAGGAAACACATATCGATATCCATGTCTATAAAGAGAAACATGACGGATGACGGAGAAGAAACAAGTATTAAGCCCATGTTCGCTCCGGAATCAACACTTAAGGATGTAGTGGAAATAGTAAACAATGAAGTTAATATGAATAAAGAAAGCGGATCGGAAAATGATACCGATAAATTTGCCAAACTGGTAGGGCATATGCCGACCTTTATTATTAAAGCGGTAATCAATACGTTGATGTGGATGGACAGAATAGGTATAATGCCCAAAGCGGCTATTGATTTTTCACCGTTCCATTGCAGTGCATATTTAACAAATATGGGTTCTTTGGGTATTAAATCGGTTTATCATCATTTATATAACTTCGGAACGACATCGGTATTTCTTGCTATGGGAAAAAGAGAATATCAGTATCAGGCTTCCGACGAGGGTGAACTGATTAAGAAGAGAATGATAAGTCTGAAAATGGTTGTGGATGAGAGAATATGTGACGGATATTACTATGCATCGTCTATGAGATTGTTTTCCAAGATACTTCAAAATCCCGATGTTTTACTTACCCCTCCCGAAGAAGTAATAAAGGACGACGGAATAGAAGCACCAAAAGTAAAAAAGTGAGGTTAATGAGAAAAAGGTTTTTAAAAGCGGCAGCAATAATATTGTGGCTTTTGGTATGGCAGATTTTATCTGTGATAATAGGTAAAGATCTTCTTCTGCCTTCGCCGTATATTACCTTTGCCACACTTATAAGATTATTATCCCAATCGGCTTTTTATAACCAGGTCCTTTATTCGCTGTTAAGAATAGTGGCAGGGTTTTTGACCGCCGTTGTATCGGCATTTTTATTAGGAGTAATAGCCGGTTTAAACAAAAATGTGGAGATATTGCTTTCTCCCTTTATCACCGTAATACGGTCCACACCGGTTATGAGTTTCATAATACTTGCAATAATATGGTTCAGTTACAATCTGGCACCGCTGGCGGTTAATATCATAATGTGCTTTCCGCCGATATATGATAATGTTGTAAAAGGTATTAGGAGTACCGACAACAAACTTCTGGATATGGCAAAAGTTTACCAGGTAAGACCCGTAAAAGTTTTTACGGGGATATATCTGGCATCGGTAAAACCTTTTCTTATGGCGGGAATGAATACCGCTTTGGGTCTGGCTTTTCGGGTTGCCGTTGCCGCAGAAGTGCTGGCCAATCCGCAATACGGTATAGGAACAAAACTTTTACAGGCAAAGTATAATCTGGATACCGCGGAAGTCTTTGCCTGGACATTTGTTATATTACTGTTAAGTTTTCTGTTTGAACAGTTATTTAAGAAAATTACGGAAGGCGGAAGAAAAAATGCTCCGGCTGAAAAATCTGACAAAATCATATGATGATAAAGTAATTTTCCGGGATTTCAGTATGGAAATTGAAAAGAACAGGATTACCTGTCTTTTAGGTAAATCCGGTTGCGGAAAAACCACATTACTGAATGTCTTATCATCCATAACCGGAGAATTTACGGTGGAGCATTCCGATTTTGAAAAACTGAGGTATTCCTACATATTTCAGGAGCCCAGATTGCTGGATAATTACACAGTGTATAAAAACCTGCAGTTTGTATTGGACGGTAAACATATGTCCAAACAACAAACGGATGAGAATATAATGTCCTGTCTAAAAATGGTGGAAATGGATAAATATTCACATTATTATCCAAATCAGTTAAGCGGCGGTATGGCTCAAAGAGTCTCCATTGCAAGAGCCTTTGTAAAAGATTTCGATGTGCTCCTTATGGATGAACCTTTTAAGGGGCTGGATCCTACCCAAAAAGAAGATATAATGGAAAGATTCCTGGAAATGTGGAGACAAAACAGAAAAACCGTCATATATGTAACACATAATCTGGAGGAAGCTTTGTGTTTGGCATATGATATACATGTGTTGGGAGACAGTCCGACAAGAATAATATATACAAGCAAGAATGCATATAAAATGAATGATTCCGAACGGGATATTGAAAGGAACAGGCTATGGGAGATATTAAGGTCACAGATTTAGCAACCGGAATGGAAATAAAGAAGCAATTGTTCGTATTATGGAACAGCGAGCACAGGAAAGCATCCAATAATAAGTACTATATGGACTTTATGTTCAAAGATCAAACAGGGGAGATAAACGGTAAGAAATGGGATGCCGATCCCAATGAAGGGTCACAATATGAGACAGGAGTTCTGTATTATATTACCGGCAGAGTAACGGAGTTTCAGGGTAATTTACAACTGAATGTATCATATATAACCAAAGCGCCGGAAGAAATACAGAAAAGAATTGCGGATTTTGTACCGAGTGCACCGTTTCCGTCGGAAGATATGTACAAAAAAGCACTGACATATATCGAAAACATAAAGGATGAGCAACTGAGAAGATTATGTTATATGGTCTACAGGCAATACGAAGAACAACTGATGTACTATCCCGCAGCTAAGGTGTTACACCATTCGGTAAGAGGAGGATTTCTCTATCATATTACAACCATGCTGGATGTGGCAAAAGCATTGTCAGCCGTGTATAAAGAGATTAATACGGACATTCTTTATACAGGCATTTTGTTGCATGACATAATGAAATTGCGGGAGATGGATTCAAATGAATTAGGTATTGTCACAGATTATTCCGTTGAAGGGCAGTTGATGGGGCATATTGAGATAGGTATATGCTATATCGGTGAAATGGCTAAGAAAGCCGGCTTATCGGAGAATAAAGAGTTGTTGATAAAGCATATGATATTAAGCCATCACAACATACCGGAACACGGAAGTACAAAAATGCCTATGTTCCTGGAAGCGGAATTGCTTCATCATATCGATCTGATGGATGCAAGAGTTTATGATTTCAATAATGCATATGAAACACTGGAAAAAGGTGCAATAAGCGAAAGAATTGTTTATTCACTGGAAAGAAGAGTTATAAGGCCGGATTTTGATAAATAAAAAAAGAAGGCATAAATCCTTCTTTTGGTGCGCCATCGGGGGATCGAACCCCGGACACCCTGATTAAGAGTCAGGTGCTCTACCATCTGAGCTAATGGCACAGGCGCAACTAGTATTTTAATTTCATATCAGTGTCGTGTCAACCCTATTTTTCAGTTATTTAAGTAATGCCGATATCCGTTTTGCTCCTTTTGACAAGTAAAATTCATTGATATATCATATCTTTATAACGGTACATACCGTCGGAGTTTTCAATGCGGGATATATTGCTGGTTGATATGAATGCCTTTTTCATAATGTGTGAGTCCAGAAGAGATAAAACTCTTCTGAATAAGCCTGCCGCTGTGGCAGGCGATCCCAAATACCGTTCCGGCATTATATTAGCCTCCAACTATGAAGCCAGAAAATACGGAATAAGAGTGACCATGACCATAAATGAGGCTCTTAAGTTGTATCCCGACCTGATACTGGTAAAACCCGATCATGCATATTACGAAAAATGTTCTTCGCAAGTATTTAAACTGCTGTATGAGTACACACCGATAATAGAGATAAACAGCATAGATGAAGCGTGGATGGATGTCACAAACAGCAGAAAACTCTTCGGAACCCCTTCGGATATAGCAACTTCGGTACAGAAGAGACTGAAGGAAGAAATGGGCTTATGGTGTTCGATAGGTATCAGCGAAAACAAGTTTCTTGCAAAAATGGCATCGGACATAAAGAAGCCTTTGGGTATAACCACATTGTATAAAAGTGAGATAAAAGATGTTTTATGGCCCATGCCTGTCAGAAATCTGTACGGAATAGGTAAAGTCACAGCGGAAAAGTTAATTAACGAAGGAATAAACACAATAGGGGATTTGGCTGCATGTGATGTTGCTTATCTTGTTAAGAAATTCGGTAAATACGGCTTTTATCTGTATAACAGGTCCAACGGCATAGATGACGACCCGGTGTGTCCCGTGCAGGCGGAAAATCTTTCCTGCGGACGTATGGAAACGTTGGCACAGGATATTACCGACATAAAAGAAGCCAAAAAAGTTATGGCACCGCTTACCGACTCGGTAGCACGAACATTGAGAAGAAGAAAACTGGAAGGGAGCGTTGTCACCGTTCAGATTAAATACAATACTTTTAAGATGATTAACCGTCAGATGCAGATTGAACAGAGCAATCTCACAAAGGATATATATAATGCGGCATGTAAGTTACTGGAAGATAACTGGGATGAGGATAAACCTGTGCGACTTTTAGGCGTATCGGTCGGTTCATTGAAGGGAAAAGATATGCAGATAAGTATGGATTTGCAGGGAAGAGAGAAAGAAGAGAAGTTGGAAGAAACTATCGACGAACTTAAAGATAAATTCGGGAAGGATCTTATAAAACGAGGAAATGTTTTATGAAAGTTGTATTGTTTGCACTCAACAGCTCCTATGTTCATACCAATTTAGCAGTAAGATGCTTAAAAAATTATGCCGAGCAGCAACTTCCGGATAAGCATGAAATAATAATTGTGGAAAATAATCTTAAGGATAAGTTTGACGAGGTACTATATTCGCTGTATTCGCTGAAGGCGGATGTGTATGCCTTTTCCTGCTACATATACAATATCCGTGAGATTCTTTTCTATGCCGGCGGTTTAAAATCGCTTCTTCCCGATTCGTTGATAATATTGGGGGGACCGGAAGTATCTTATGACGCGGAGGATTTACTGAAAAATCATACATTTATTGATTATGTCATAATAAATGAAGGGGAAGAGGTGTTTGCCGAGTTTCTGGAAAAGGGCAGTGATGAAAAAATAATAGACGGTAAGATATTCGGTAAATTTACACAAACAGGTATACAATACTCCGTAAATGAGACAATTTCGGGTAATATTGCATATTATGAGTCTTCAAGAGGTTGTCCTTACAAGTGCTCATATTGCTTATCTTCCCGCATTTCAGGCATAAGAGCTAAAACGGTTTCTCATACATTGCAGGATCTTCTGGAATTTGAGAAGTTCAGTACTGTCTCCACTATTAAATTCGTGGATAGGACCTTTAATTATGATATGAAAAGAGCAAAAGATATCTTTCAGGGCCTGTTAAGTGAGAAATATACAAAAACCTATCATATGGAAATGCGTCCGGAGTTATTTGATGAAGAAATGTTTTGTATCCTGGAAAAATTCCCTAAAGGTAAGCTGCAGATGGAGATTGGTATTCAGAGTACCGATAATAAAGTTCTTTTGGCCATTGACAGACCTTCGGATATTGAAAAGGCAATAAGAAATATGAAAAAACTCAGAAAATTAGGTAATATCAATGTTCATGCGGACCTGATTGCGGGATTACCTTATGACGATATATCTTCGGTAAGAGAGTCATATAACTCATTGTTTTATGCCTGTGACCGGTTGCAACTGGGATTTTTGAAGTTACTTAAGGGAACAAAAATACGCAAAGAAAAGGACAAATATGCATATAGGTTTAATATGAATGCCCCATATGATGTTTATGAAAATCGCTTTATTTCTTTCGATGAAATAAGTAGTCTGAAAAGAGTAGCCGCATTGACCGAAAGATACAAAAACAGTGTTCATTTCGAAAGAACAATTGAGTATATAACCGGATTTTCTTTAAGTCCGTTTGATTTCTTTGTCGGATTGGATAGATATATAAATCGCCATATATCTTCCGTTTCTCAGGAAAATGCGTTCAAAGCTCTGTATGAGTTTTCAAAAAAAGAGATTAAAAGCGGTATGACCGATAAAGAGTGGTCGGATTTCATAGACTATCTGAAAGAAGATTACAGTGGCTGTTTAAACAGACAGGCACCTGTGAGTTATATTTAACTATTGTAAGAATCTTGCTTCAAATAAAAATCTCAAGTTAGCGGGTATGTCATGACAATATGCATGTCGGTTTAACCGTCCGTGCTTGGCAATATTGTCGAAAAATGTATCTTTTTTAATCGGCGGCATTATGATAGCTGTATGCTTTCCTTCGGCATATTCAATGAGCATTTCCGAAATATTGATATGGTAGGAGACCGAATGTTCATTCTCCTGCATGAGCTTGGCCAAAGTATCCTGAATATTTATAATACCTATATCCGATTCGGAAGTTCTGAAAGTAACCAGATAGGACACGTCATCGCAGATAAGTCCGTAACAAACCGAGCCGTATTTTTCCGATCGCTTCAATATGGCTTCATGCAGTTCTCTTACCGAAGATAATGTTTCCACCTTAATCTTTTCCTTTGCTCTGAATTGAGTTACAAGCTTGTCATGAGAAATGTCTTTTACCAGTACATTGTACGGAATAAGGTTGATATCGGGACTGTATATGTTGAACAATTCCACAAGATGGAAACGTGCGGGGTTATATCTGTAAAGCCGGTTCCCGTATTGTTCTTTCAATCTGTTCCAATGAATAAGACCGCTTTCAAAAGATTCCACTCCTTCATGAACCAAAAAAAGTGATTTGTTATTTTTGATACTTTTAGCCTTGATTTTTGCAAAAGCATTGCTTATAAGTGTGAAATGCTGCGGTGTATCGATTAAAAATCCTTCATATATTCCGAAAACGGGATGATTAAAAGAAAATATTTTCTTAAAATGAAAAGTGCTTGCCACTAAAGGTTCTATAAGGGTTGCTTCCTGATCTTCAATAAGGGCCTGTGCATACTGTAAATCGAAGATTGCGTTTGTCATAAAATCGGCCTGTGCGGTAGCTATATCCCTGTTATACTCCCTTGAAACCGCAATTATCGGGTTGTCGGAAAGATAATCTTCATAATCCAGCAAAATAAGCAATCCGTATCTCTCGACACCCGACTTATTTATTCGTCTTGTCAGAATAAATCCTTTATACTCGGTTAAAAAACCCGAACGTACAGCTCTTTTCATGTTCTTGTAAGTCCGAACGTATCGCTTTCTTTCGGGAAGATTGAGTTCATTTTCCAAATCCGAAGAATAGTCTTTGGAATTCATTAAGTTCCCCGCATTAAGAGGAGCCAATAAAGATGCATTCAAATCATCATTGACCGCAGGAAAACCCGGCCAGGATATATGGTCGCTTTTATTGGTCGGTATAAGAATTTTCGGTACATGCACTGCACATTCCAGCAGTCGTTTTTCTATGAAATCCATTTTCAGTTCCTTTTCATGAATAATATTACCATACGGTCAGCGGATTATCCACAGCATAATATTAATAAAAACAGCAAAACCAACCTTTGTATTCTTCTTTTGAGAATATGTACGATTTGAATTGCACGCAGTAACCCGTTATAATTATCCTATAAAAGAGGTGACAACCATTATGGCATCAAAAGTATACTTTACCGATCTGCATACCAAACACGGTCACAATCTGTTGACCAAATTTGAAAACCTTTTTAAGAAGGCGGGAATTGATGAATTATCATTTGAAAACAAGTTTACCGCTATAAAAATACATTTCGGAGAGACGGGTAATCTGGCGTATATAAGGCCCAATTATACAAAGGTTCTGAGCGACTATATCAGAAGTAAAAAAGGAAGGCCTTTTCTGACCGATTGCAACACACTGTATCCGGGAAGCAGGAAAAATGCATTGGAACATCTGGATACTGCTTATCAAAACGGATTCAATCCCTTTGTCACAGGATGCAATGTTATTATAGCGGACGGACTAAAAGGGACCGATGAAGCATTGATTAAAATAGATTTAAAGCATGTAAAAGAGGCAAAGATAGGTCATGCCATTGCCGATTCCGACATTATTATTTCCCTTAACCATTTTAAAGGACATGTTTCCACCGGTATGGGAGGTGCTGTCAAGAATATCGGTATGGGGTCGGGTTCCAGAGCGGGTAAGATGGAAATGCATTCGGCAGGTAAACCCGAAGTAAAAAAAGAAAAGTGCAGAGGTTGTTTTACATGCATAAAAAGTTGTGCTCATGATGCTATTTCCGAAGTTTACGGAAAAGCATACATAAACCATGATTATTGTACCGGTTGCGGCAGATGCATCGGCTCCTGTCTGTTTGATGCCATCAGACCTTCACATGACGAAACAAACGAAATATTGAGTGAAAAAATGGCGGAATACGCATATGCCGTATTGAAAGATAAACAACACTTCCACATATCCTTTGTGACGGATATTTCTCCGTACTGCGATTGTCACAGTTTCAATGATGTTCCCATTGTGGATGATATAGGTATTTTCGCTTCTTTTGATCCGGTTGCATTGGATAAGGCATGTGCCGATGCCGTTAATGAAGGAATAGTTATAAAAGGCAGTCTGTTGGATAAAAACAGAAAAATGAAAGATAACCTTACAACGGTTAATCCCTCAACCGATTGGATTCATGCTTTGCAATATGCAAGCGATATCGGACTGGGCAGTATGCAATACGATTTAATTAAACTGGATAAATAGGCTTGTTAGGCATGTTTTTTACAATATTTTAACGACATACATGCAGCGGAAAATGTTGCATGTGCTTGTTGTGTATGTTACAATATTTAAGATTAATATAAGGATGCGTAAGTATGGCATACAGCATGACAGGATACGGGAAAAGCCTGTATGAAAATCAGTTGATATCGATGAGAGTGGAGATTAAGAGTATAAACAGCAAATTTCTTGATTTAAACTTACGATTGCCTAAGAGTATATCTTTTGCCGAAGAAAAAGTACGTAACCTTTTAAGAAGCAGAATAACAAGAGGGAAGATAGATTGTTATGTTACCGTACATGACATGCATGCATCTTTTACGGATATAAAATTCGATGAAAAGGTTGCCGATGCTTATTTCGGTTTCTTAAAATCCATAAAGAGGAGATATAACCTCATTGCCGGTATAACTCCGGTACAGATTGCATCTTTTCCGGGAGTAATAAATACAACCGAAAGTGATGAAGACTACGACAAACTTACAGACTGCATATTGGAAGCCTTTAATATTGCAATTGACAACATTCTTGTTGCCAAGAAAAAAGAAGGCGAAATACTGTGTGCCGATTGTGAGTTAAAACTTAAAGAGTTTGAAAATCTGGTAAATAATATACAGAAAGTATCTGCCGATCTTCCGGCTCAGTATAAGCAAAAGCTGGAGAAGAGAATTGCCGAACTTCTTGAGGACGTAAAAACCGATGAAACCAGAATAGCGCAGGAAGTTGCATTTTTTGCTGACAGATGCTGTGTCGATGAGGAAATTACGCGTCTTAGAAGCCATATTAAGCAGTTTTCCAATAATCTGCACAATGAAACATCCGGTAAAAAGCTGGACTTTGTACTGCAGGAAATGTTAAGAGAAACAAATACAATAGCTTCAAAAGCAAACAGCCTCGACGTTATAAACAATGTGTTGGAAATGAAATGTATTATAGAGAAAATAAGGGAGCAGATTCAAAATCTGGAATAGAAATGAAGTTTTTAAACATCGGATTCGGTAATATGGTTTCAATAGAAAGAATAGTTGCTATACTAAGCCCCGAGTCGGCGCCTGTAAAAAGAATAATCCAGGAAGCGCGTGACATTTCGGTACTGATTGATGCAACATACGGCAGAAGAACCAGAGCCGTAATCATTACGGACAGCGAACATGTTATATTATCACCCCTTCAGCCGGAGACATTGGAAAGGCGATTAAGCGGAGGAGTTGTTCCGGATGATATTTCCGAAGAGAGTAATTAGTTGACATAAGGAGATTGGAAATGATAAACAAACCGTCAGTTGAACAATTGGAAAAGAAAATACCTGTAAGATTTGTAATAGTTAATGCATTGGCAAAGCGTTCCAGAGAAATAGCGGCAGGGGCAAGAGTGAGGATTGAAACAAACGAGAAAAATCCTATTACCGTAGCTGCAATGGAAATAGACAGCGGTGCTGTAAGAGTGGTTGATGAACCTGTTGCGGAAGAATTACAGGAAGAAGAAATAATTACGGAAAGTGAGAGCGTTGATGAGTAAAGAACAGGTAACTATGGATAAACTGGTCTCTTTGGCTAAGAGAAGAGGTTTTGTATATCCCGGTTCGGAGATTTACGACGGATTGGCTAACGCATGGGATTACGGTCCGTTGGGAGTGGAACTGAAGAATAATATAAAAGCTGCCTGGTGGAAGAAATTCATTACCGATAATGAATATAATGTCGGACTGGACTGTGCCATTCTCATGAACCCCAATGTCTGGGTAGCTTCCGGTCATGTCGGATCTTTCGTGGACCCGTTAACCGATTGTAAAAACTGTAAAACACGACACAGAGCAGACGAACTCATCAAAGAATACAATAAATCAAAAAGTATAGAGATGATTGTTGACGGATTGGATAACGCAACATTAACGACATACATAAAAGAAAAGGGAATACCTTGTCCCAATTGCGGAAAACAGGATTTTACCGAAGTAAAACAGTTTAATTGCATGTTTAAGACCTATCAGGGTGTTAATGAAGATACTGCCGCTCAAATCTACCTGCGACCGGAAACGGCACAGGGTATTTTTGTTAATTTTAAGAATGTTCAGAGAACAACGAGAAGAAAAATACCTTTCGGAATAGGACAGATAGGTAAGAGTTTCAGAAATGAAATAACCCCGGGTAACTTCATTTTCCGTACGAGAGAATTCGAGCAGATGGAACTGGAGTTTTTCTGCAAACCGGGAACCGACCTGGAATGGTTTGAATACTGGAGAACTTTCTGCCATAACTGGCTGTTAAGTTTAGGATTGAATAAGGATAATATTCGTCTGAGAGATCATTCGGAAAAAGAATTGTCTTTTTACAGTAAAGCTACTACCGACTTTGAATATCTGTTCCCGTTCGGTTGGGGGGAACTGTGGGGAATTGCCGACAGAACCGATTATGACTTAAAACAGCATTCGGAGTTTTCCAAACAGGATTTATCATATTTCGATCCGATAACGGAAGAAAAATATATTCCTTACTGCATTGAGCCGTCCGTAGGCGTCGAAAGACTGCTGTTGGCAATACTGACCGATGCATATGATGAAGAATTGCTGGAAAAAGATGATTCCAGAACGGTTTTGCGGCTTCATCCTTTCCTTGCTCCCGTTAAGGCGGCGATTCTTCCTTTAGCAAAGAGACTGGGTGATGATGCGTTCAAAGTCTATGAAATGATAAGAAAAAAATGGCCTGCGGAATATGATGATACCCAGAGCATAGGGAAGCGATACAGAAGACAGGATGAAATAGGTACACCTTTCTGTTTCACATATGATTTTGATTCTTTGGAAGATAATTGTGTAACGGTAAGATACAGAGACAGCATGAAGCAAGACAGGATAAGAATTGATTCAATCATGACTTTTCTTGAGGAAAATATAAAACTATAATAGGAGGTTTTTATGACGAAATATGTTTATCTCTTTGAAGAGGGAAATGCGAAAATGAGAAATCTGCTCGGTGGCAAAGGAGCCAACCTTGCGGAGATGACGACACTGGGATTACCGGTGCCGAGAGGATTTGTGGTAACAACCGAAGCGTGCCTGAGATATTATGAAGACGGCGAGCAGATCGGTAAAGATATAGAAGAAGAAATTCTTAAAATGCTGAAAGTTACCGAAAAGGCCGTAGGCAAGAAATTCGGTGATCCCGAGAATCCGTTCCTGGTTTCGGTCAGATCAGGATCCCGCGCTTCCATGCCGGGAATGATGGACACCGTTTTGAACCTGGGACTTAACGACAAAGTAGTTGAAGGACTGGCAAAATTAACCAATAATCCCAGATTTGCATATGACAGCTACAGAAGATTCGTAATGATGTTTTCCGATGTTGTTATAGGTCTTTCAAAATCCAAATTCGAAAGAATCTTAGATGAAATAAAGAAAGAAAAAGGCATTGTTAACGACACCGATCTTACAGCCGACGATATGAAATTTGTTCTGAAGAAGTTTAAGGATATGTATAAAAAGGAGATGGGAAAAGAATTCCCGCAAGATCCCAAAGAGCAACTTTTTGCAGCAATTAAAGCGGTTTTCAGATCGTGGAATAACGAAAGAGCAATATATTACAGAAGAATGCATGATATTCCTTCCAATTGGGGAACAGCCGTTAACGTTCAGGAAATGGTATACGGCAATTTGGGTGAAGATTCCGGAACCGGTGTGGCATTTACAAGAAACCCTTCAACAGGCGAAAAGAAGCTTATGGGTGAATATCTTATGAATGCACAAGGTGAAGATGTTGTTGCGGGAGTCAGAACTCCGTATCATATTGATCATCTGGAAGAAACCAATAAGGGTGTTTATGACCAGTTTATGGATCTTTGTATGAAACTGGAAAATCACTATCGTGATATGCAGGATATAGAGTTTACGATAGAAAGAGGAAAACTCTTCATATTGCAGACCAGAAACGGTAAGAGAACAGCCCATGCAGCGCTGAAAATAGCAGTTGATTTGGTAAAAGAAGGATTACTTACTAAGGAAGAAGCACTATTGAAAGTAGATCCCAAACAACTGGATGCACTTTTACATCCCATGTTTGACGATAAAGCATTGAAGGCCGCAAAAGTAATAGGAACAGGTCTTGCAGCTTCTCCGGGTGCTGCTGCCGGTAGAGTCGTTTTCTGTGCGGATGATGCAAAAGAAATGCGAAAAAAGACAAAAGATGACGTTATACTGGTCAGACTGGAAACCTCACCCGAAGACATAGAAGGAATGAATATTTCACAAGGTATTCTTACTGCAAGAGGCGGTATGACAAGTCATGCAGCCGTTGTGGCAAGAGGAATGGGCAGATGTTGCGTATCGGGATGTACCGAATTGAAGATAGATGAACATAAGAAAGAATTTTCACTGTCCGGAAAAACATACAAAACAGGCGACTGGATTTCATTGGACGGCAGCACCGGTAAAATATACGGTGAGAAAGTCGCTACAAAAGAACCGGAATTGTCCGGTGACTTCGCAACACTTATGAGTTGGGCGGATGAAGTCAGAACTCTGAAAGTAAGGGCAAATGCCGACAATCCTGCAGATGCAAAACAAGCGGTTTCTTTCGGAGCCGAAGGAATAGGACTTTGTCGTACAGAGCACATGTTCTTTGAAGCTGACAGAATAAGGTCGGTCAGACAAATGATTTTGGCCGATACAAAAGAACAAAGAGAAGCTGCTCTCAACAAGATTCTTCCAATGCAAAGAGGAGATTTTGAAGGAATATTTACCGCTATGGAAGGCAGACCGGTAACGATAAGGTTCTTGGATCCTCCTTTACATGAGTTCTTGCCCAAAGAAGACAGAGAAATCAAGGAATTGGCGGAAGTTCTTAAAGTAAAAGAATCGGTGGTCAGAGCAAAGATAGACGAATTGCATGAGATTAACCCCATGATGGGTCACAGAGGATGTCGTCTTTCGGTAACATATCCCGAAATTGCAGTTATGCAGACAACAGCAATTATCGAAGCTGCTATAAACGTAAGCAAAAAAGGTATTAAGATTGAACCGGAACTGATGATTCCTCTCATATCCGAACCCAAGGAATTCGCTTTTGTTAAGAAAACAGTTGTTAACACCGCTAACAGAATAATTAAAGATGCAAAAGTCAATCTTAAGTATACGGTAGGTACCATGATAGAGATACCCAGAGCAGCTATTTTAGCGGATGAAATTGCTAAAGAAGCGGAATTCTTTTCCTTCGGAACCAACGACATGACACAGATGACTTACGGCTTCAGCAGAGATGATGCAACCAAGTTCTTGGGAGCATATTATGATTTGCAGATTCTGGAATCCGATCCGTTTGCAAGACTGGACCAAAAGGGAGTAGGAAAACTTGTTAAAATGGCAGCTGATTTGGGCAGAGCTACAAGGAAGGATATTAAACTGGGTATATGCGGAGAGCACGGTGCTGATCCTTCAACAATAGAGTTCTGCTATCTCACAGGTCTGGACTATGTATCCTGTTCACCGTTCAGAGTACCCATTGCACGGCTTGCTGCTGCACAGGCTGTAATAAACAACAGGTAAGGTGTGATAACCTGAAAACCGAAATAGCGTAAATGCACAGTCGCGATTCAGGATGTTGAAGAATATGGATTAAGGATTAAAGGAACCCCGGCTCTTCGGAACCGGGGTTTTTAAAATACTTATTTTGCAAAAGAACCAAGATAGGCCAGGCTCTCTTTCGGATAACGCATTTGAGTCTTTCGGTCCACAGCAATCAGACCGAAGGTCTTGCTAAATCCTTTCTGCCATTCAAAGTTATCCAGCAAGCTCCAGTAGCAGTAGCCTTTTACCGGGATACCGTCAGCAATACAGTTCTGCACACCGTCAACTACACGGCGGATGAATTCTAAGCGGCGAGTATCGTCGCTTGTAGCAATTCCGTTTTCCGTAACGATGATATCGCCCTTGAAATCTTTAGCCACGGTACGTATTACATTTTCCAATGCCTCCGGATAGAATTCATAACCCATCTGAGTCAGTTCGGCTCCCGGTATTCTGTCGGGATCGATTCGTCCGAAGCGACCGAAGTAATTTCGGGTGTAGTTCTGAACACCCAGAAAATCATCGTTCTTGATATATGGCAGATAGTGGACAAACTCAGCATCCCATTCCTTAGCAGCTTGTTTCTCGCCGCCCTTTTTCCACTGAATGTCATGAAGGGAAAGAGAAACACCGACTTTCAAATGGGGGTTGATAGCCTTCATGGCATCTCTGGCGGCACAGTGTGCTCGGAAAATCAACAAATCACCCTCTGGCGTACGCATTGAATGAAAGTTGTTAACTTTTTCCGTCCCGAATAATTCAAGATTTTCGGCAGCGGCATACTTCAGATTGAGGAGCATCCGCTTCAGATTAATACCAACTTGTGCCTGGCCGTCATTGCCATCGGAATTCTTTTTCCTTTTAGGCAGAAGCATCTGCCTGATAAACCTTTTGGCAATGGCTGCCAACTGTAAGCCCATATTGGCCTCGTTAATGGTAACTACATATTCCAGTTCATCACCCAATTCATTCACAAGATAGGAACAGTAGCGTTTGAAATCCTCCACAGTGGATTGTGCTTCCCAGCCGCCCTTGGATATCAGCCACTTTGGAGAAGTGAAGTGGTGCATGACTACAACAGGTGTCACTCCGTTTTCCTTGCAGCAGCGTATAACCTTGCGGTAATGTTCCACTTCCGCTTTATCGAACTGTCCTTCTGCAGGTTCAATTCTTGCCCACTCAATGGAGAAGCGGTAGCAGTTCAAGCCCGCATCGGCAAGAAGTCTGATATCTTCTGCATAGCGATTATAATGATCGACCGCATCCAGACTGGGTTCGGCAAAGCTGGTATATTTCATGTGCTCCAAAGCCCAGGAATCGCTGTGTATATTGTTTCCTTCTACCTGATGAGCAGCTGTAGATGCACCCAGCAGGAAATCCTTCTCAAATTTTCTCATTAACTGACTCCTTTACAGAAAAGATATAATTGCCCGAACTTACTTCTTGAACGGTACCATCAGGCAGAATCACCGTTGTATCCGCCGGTGTTGAAAGATGCAGTTTCTCCCCGTCGTAACTTACACGGATATCCTTGTAGTTTCCACGGAATGCTCCGATTCGGTTATCAATATGAGGTTGAATCTTTATTTTTGAAAACCCGGGTTCCAGAGGTTGAATACCCAGAATGTACTGATAGTAGAACTTTCCGACAGAACCGAAGGAATAGTGATTGAAGGACACCATATTGTCGGTTGACATTTTAGTTTCGTTCACTGTGCCGTCAGGTCGTAAGGCATCCCAGCGTTCCCATGTGGTGGTTGCACCGGCTTTAATCTGATACATCCAGCCACCGCAGTGCTCGTCCAGCAGAAGGTCGAAGGCAAGTTTATCATCACCGTTTTTTGCTAACAGAGGCAGAATATGTTCGGTTGCAAAGAAACCTGTCTGCATACCGTCCCGACGGATTCTTTCAGTCAGATTTGTATAAACCTTGTTCCGCAAATCACCTGCGGGTATTACCATTTTCAGTGCCATGATATATGCGCCCTGATAGTCATCCTTCATCGTGCCGTCTTTTTTGACAAACGTTTTGATGTAAGCAGCACGGGTCTTTTCCAACTGTGCGGCATATTTCTCCGCATCATCCGTCTTGCCCAGCAGTGTTGCGGCCCAAACCATTATTCGTAAGTCGTTGACAATGAATGCATTGGACACCGGACCATTGTGCATAGCCATGTACTTTACATCTCGTCCCATTGCCAGCCAGTCACCGAGACTGGGCTGAATCCAAAGATCCTTCTTTCCGAGGATACCTCCCATTTTGCGAATTTCACATTCCACAAACCGTTTCATACAGTCGTAGTATTCCCGAATATATCGGTCGGTACCGAAGTGCCAATACAGCATCTCGGGAACGATACACACACAGTTTCCCCAACCGAGCATGGACATAAATCCGATGCCTTGCTCCCCGGGAGGTGCAGGCAGGGTAGGGGCTACATAACCTTCTTTGTTTGCTTCTTGGGAATAACGGATATCTTTCAGGAATTTATCCCAAAAGGCTTCAGTGTTAAAGTTATAAGCGCCGGTATGAGCAAAGACATGACCGTCACCGGTATAGCCCATACGTTCGTCGCGTTGTGGGCAGTCGGTGGGTACTTCAATATAATTGGACTTTTGACCCCAAATCTGGTTGCTGTAAAGTTGGTTTACAAGAGGATTATCACAGGTAAAGTAGCCGGTCCGCTCCATATCGGAATATATGGCATATGCAGTCAGCAGACCGTCCTCATATTCAACACCCGATAACTCCACATACCGGAATCCCATATAAGTAAACCTGGGTCGGTAAATGCCGCTTCCTTTATGGTAAACTGTTTCCGCTTTGGCTTTACGAAGATTGGCAGTGTAGAGACTGCCGTCGGGATTCAATATCTCACCGTGACGCAGTTTAAGCTGATTACCTTGCATTTTCGACGGATTAATACAAATAATGCCTGCAAAATTCTGACCGTAATCCAGAATGGTTACATCACTATGCTTTGTGACGGTTTGTAAAGGCATTTCTTCGCGTATGCGGACATGCAGGGTGCTTTCCTCAATAATTTCCGGAACATGACCGGTGAACTTCACAGGCCGGAAGATTTCCTGCTCACGAGATTGGTTGTACACTTCACCGTCATAGAATCCGGCATATTCATAAGGGGATGCAATTGCTTTCACAGATGCATCATCCGAGTAATATCTATGCATTCCGGCTTGATCCTCCACAGTCAGTATCCAGGATACCGCAGGGCATTTTCCGTAAATCTGTACCTTGTTATTGAAGGTGAAACGACCGCAGTACCAACCCTGAGCCAGGTACACGGTAAGTATATTCTCAGCGTTAAGCATACCGGTAACATCATAATTCTGGAAATATAAATGGCGGGGATAATAGGTAAAGCCGGGAGTAAATAATGCATCGCCCACTTTTTTTCCATTTAACTCTACTTCATAAAGACCCAAAGCAGTAATGGTGAGGGTAGCTTTTTTTACATTTTGGGTAGATATATTCTGTTGAAATACTTCCACCGAACCCTCCCGGAAGGGACGGTTGGTAGTAATAAAATGTTGTTTAAGTTCCATATTACACCTGCTTATCTAAAAAACCGTAATAATCAAAGTTTTTACTTAATCTTCTTCCGGTCACATCAAGATACTGACGGAGAGTTCATTTCATGATGGCTTTCTTTATAATCGGCAGCAATCTTTGCTTCAATTTCCGGCATCTTCTTACTCAGCTTGCTTAACAGGAATGCGACCACAGCCAACAGAATCATTAATAACATTGGAATCAGACTGTATAACAGGCGAATCATGGTAATGGCACTTTCAGGCTGTGTTACAATTGTATCTCCTTCGGACGCAACATAACCGGCTGAGGAAAGTGCAAAACCCAGCAACCATCCGCCAAAACCTTGGCCAATCTGAGATCCGAAGCCATTAAATATTGCGCCGATAGAAGCATCCATTCTAGGCAGACCCAGATACTGATTGTATGTACACAAATCCATCTGGACCATATTTCCCAGATAAGAAATAGGCAGCATTGCAAATGCCGTGATGATAGAACCGATAATCAGCAAGGTCATGGAAGCACCTGCAAAGTAATTCACCACATAACCCAGACAGGAGAAAACAGCCCCCAGAGCAATAATCTGGGATGCACTCAGCTTCTTCATAATCTGAGGGAATACAAACATTGTGGGGAGCAACACGAAACCCATAATACTGAGTAAACCTGCAGAACCTATATCACCTACGATGTATTTGAAATAGTAGGACAGGGCACCGATAGATTGTATGGTCTGGAAGAAGAACATAATCAGCAAATACAACCATGCATAGCCGTTCTTTCGTATCATTGCCCAGATATCTTTGAAATCTACCTTATCCTTGAGTTGCTTTGCGTCGATTTCCGGATTCTCCTTGACAAAAATGAAGCGTAGCATACCCAGGATTGTCAGAGGTACCATATAAATCAGTATCAAAGTGGTCCAACCGGCATCGGAGGTAGCCAACTCTGCCATCAATTTTGGGAATGTCAGAGATATCACCATAGAACCTAAGGTGGTAACGATACCTCCATAGGAGGAAACCTTACCGATGAGAGTGCGGTTATTATCAAAAGCACGAATCAGGTAAGGAACGTTTGCACTTGTACGGAAGGTATTAAAAACGCCGAAAAGGAAAGTGTACATGGTGAACACCCACACTATCTTAAGGGTTTCACTCCAACCGCTGGGAGTGATAAAAATTAATGTGGTGCAAAGGGTCATACCGATAGCACCCAGTTCATAAGGACGTGCTTTACCCCATTTGGTCTTGGTGTTATCTATCACATAGGCAGCAATTAAATCGGTTATGAAATCAATGATATTGCTGATAAGAATGATATTACCTACTACAAGCGGCTTCATGCCCAGATGGTCTGTGCAGAAAAGTGTCATGTAGGTGGTAACTATAAGAAAAACACCGGCACTGGTAATATCGGAAGATTTCCATGCCAAAAATTTGCCTATAGGCAGGCGATCCGCTTTGGATTGTTTGTTCTTTGCCATAGTATGTACTCCTTTATTTTATTTAAAATACAATTTATAAGAGTATTATAGAACAACTACTGAAAAGGAAGTACAACGAATTTGTCAAATATATCAAAATTTTGCTGACTTGTCTGAAAACGCTAATATCTTGTACTTGTCGCAATTTTACGATATTATAATCAAAAAACAGGATGGATGTAATGAAACAGAATAGAATTAACTTGATGCGGGAATTGCTCAGCTGCGGAACAAATGTGTCTATCTGGCACTATGACGGAGACGGACATCTGTTGGACACGACTGCAGAGCATCTGGTTCTTGATAAAATTTTTTCCTATATCGGTGCTTCCGATTATATGCTTCAACATGGAAAAAACCATACCGCTCCTTTAATCCTGGGCAGCGATATGGGCTTGCAGTGGTGTGCGGTGTTTGAAAGAACAGGAAACAGCGTATATCTGCTGGGTCCGGTGTTTCACTCGGAGATTTCCGGTTCTTACATTATTGAAAGTATTGACCGATACCACATCGACCCTACATTTCAAAAACAATATATAAGATTGATGCATGAGATTCCGGTAGTGCCGAATGTTGTTTTTTTACAGTATGCTTTAATGATGCACTACTGTGTTACCGGAGAACGTCTGAACCGTAGCGATATTCAGTTTCAGCCGAGAAGAGGAATAATCAGTCCCAGAACCGGGAATTCCGAACAGGAGGACAATCGTTATCAAACCCGGCAGCTGCTACTGAGAATGCTTCGGGAAGGTAATATTAATTATAAGCAAACACTGGCCAATTCCAATCATCTGTTCGGTTTCTTTATCGGAGCCCACCGGGATTCTCTGATTCATGCTACCATCGGTGCCACCGGTTTTACAGCCCTTTGCATTCATGAAGCCATTGCGGCAGGAATCTCATCGGATACTGCTTATGCGGTAGGAGATGCCTATAATGAGAGTATGATTCAATGTCGTAATATAGATGAACTGACTGCCATTGCTCAGGAAATGTACGAAGATTTTGTATTTCGTTGTCATAAACATCGAATGAATCCTAATCTCTCTCCCCAAATCCTAAGTTGTAAGGAATATATTGAACTTTATGCGGAAAAACCTCTACACCTAGCCACTTTAGCTAAGAGAGTGGGATATTCCGAATACTACCTGTCCCGGAAATTCAAGAAAGAGACCGGTATGTCCATAAGTAACTATATCAAATATGTTCGGGTAGAGCGGTCCAAACTGATGTTGGCCGGTGCCGGTGTGACCATTGCTCAAATTGCGGATACCTTGCATTTTGCTTCTTCCAGTCATTTTACTGAAAGCTTCAAGAAAATTACCGGTATGACTCCGCAGCAATACCGTATAGAAAATCAACAACTGTAACAGGTGCAAAGAGGTTTGTTTTTTAGGTGGAAGGTCAAAAAAGTTGTTGAAGTAATAAGGCATTTATGGTATAGTTTCTTGGTATATTGCCGAATTGTGTAATGGTAGCACACCTGACTCTGGATCAGTTTGTGAGGGTTCAAATCCTTCTTCGGCAGCCAAAAGGGGATGTAAAGGGGGAGTGCATCCTTTTTTTAATGGAATTTTTCCAGAAAAACAATCTCTTCCGTAAGATATCTTAAGTAGTCATAAAAGACTTTGTGTTTTATTAATCCTCGGAAAACTCTTTCTATTCTTTTTATAAACCTCTTATTGATGACAATCTTTGGTATATCGGTAAATTGCAGAGGACAAATACTTTTTGCACGTAAATCAAACTTCACTTCCAAGTTACCGTTGGTGTCAAGGTAGGGAAAGTACGGGAAAATTCTACAGGCTAAGGGTCGATATTTTCTGTTACATTCTCCGCTACAAAGTAAAAGGTTAAGATTGCTGTTTGTGTTTATTATCTGATTTTCGGTTTTGCCCGAAAGATACTGTTCTTCATATGGAAACAGATACATGCCTTCGTATCCATCTTTACAACACTTGTTATTACATAATTCTCCGCAGTCAAAATGTAACGGAGTAATGTTATTCAGGAGTTTGTAGGCTCTTTTATATATACATTCTATCTTTTTTTGTGTAATAAGGTTATTCATAAGGAGATTATAGCACATTGTTGCATATTGATTATTTCATTTGGTTATGTTATCATGAATTTGTAAATTAATGAGAATTTTAAGTCCGGTTATGTATGTTAATTTTTTATTAGACAGATATAACAAAAGGATGGTAAGGGAAATGGCTAAGAAAATATATCCTGATGAATATTACAAGAAGAAAGCTGTTAAACTGGTAGTGGCACACTTGCGCAGAAAACTGGAAGATGCGGAACACAGTGATGCTGAAACTTTTGATGATTGGCTTTTGGATATGGATGCACTGCTGGAAAAGGATGATTTTGTTTTAGCGGAGTATGTTGAGATGAGGAGAAAACTTAATAATCTCATTGACACCATATACGATGTCAAGCTCAGATATAAAGTTCGTGATTCATGGAACAGTTTCGGGAGGAGTTTGGATAAAAAAGCACCGATTAAATAGATAAACTTAAATAGGGGTACAAAAGATAAAACAATGAAAAACATACTAAAGACACTCTTGATTCTAATTATTACTTTAATTCTAATCACAACATATGTAAGTGTGAATGCATCTGTGGCACAAGACATATATTCTTCATGTGAGCAAAAAGTTATTGACAATGTAAAATACTATAAACTGACATCGGTTGCGGGTATACACAAACTTAAAGTGCAATGGAGTGATGCCGAGAAAAGCGTTACAACGTCATATAACGGCAGAAATATCGTTTTTAATACGGTTAACGATATTGTGTATATTAACGGTGAAAGGCACTATTTCGGTGATATAGTGCTGCACAACGGCTTCACATACATACCGGAAGACTCAATAACGATATTCGGTGAAGGATATACGGCTTATCAATTAAATAACAGCAGTAATATAAAGTATGTTAACGGAAAGATTACCAGAATTGATATTGATGCAAATGACAAACTTACGGTTACAACTTTAAAGAAGTATGATTTTAATCAGTCACTCTATTTCTGCGTAGAGGAATTCGCGGAAATGTACAGTATGACAACAAAAGTAGCGGAAGGCGACTACATCATGATAACCAACGGAAAAACCGATATGTATTTTCATATTCAGACCGATGCTATCATGTATAAAGGTACATTTTTCACTTGCGGTGATATATTCATTAAAGACGGTAAGCATTATGCTCCGGATACAATAACCGCCTTTATTCTGGAAGCTTTCCTGCCGGATTTTACAAGGAACGAAAATACATCCGAACAAGGTGAAAAAGAGGATAAGTACACTACATACATATTCGATAACACTGATATTAAATATGTGAGTCTGAAAGAATTAAGCGATATCGAAGGATACAAATACCAGTACTACTATGTAAATAAATATGCCGAAGTGAAGGCGGAGAATATATCATACTTCGTTCTGGTTCCCACCAATATTATTATGAAGGGGGATAGTATATACAATAATTTTAAAGTTAAGGAAGAAAATGACATTGTATATATTGAATATGATGCTCTGGCGGTCTTCGGACTGATTGACGACATTAAGCAACCCGAGCCCGCGGGTACAATCAATATGGGTAAAGATGCGGATAAAACTCAGGTTGCCGAACCTGTTTTTGAAAATAAGCCTGATTCAGAAACGGTTACTCAATATATTCCTATCAGAGACCTTGCACAAAAGGTAGGAGCAACAGTTGAATGGAATGACAAGACATTCTGTGCAATCCTGACAGTCAAAGATGTGAAATATGTGTTTGATACCAGGATAATGAAGATTTTTGTCAATGAAGTGGAAATGCCTGACTGTGATTTCAGGTTTGAGGGCGGTATAACGCTTGTAAATACAAGCTTTGAGTCCTATATTAATTCCTCGTCGGTTTTACATAAGGCCTTACAATCGGAAGATCTCCTTATAATCAAATCGCCGAACGCAAAAATTAAAACTCATTATCCGTTGAATTCTCCCGATCGTATTGTTGTGGATTTATTGAATATAGACAAAATCGACGGAATAACGCAAAAAGGACTCTATCTCAAAGCGGTCAGAGTTATTCAGGACGGAAGTATAAGAAGACTGGTTGTGGATCTCAGTAATAAAGCCGGATATCAGGTAAAGCAGCATAACGGATATATCGAGATTAAGATAAGCGGTCAGGCTGCAAGTTCACAACAACCGGTAGCAGAGAATAAAAATGCCGAGGTTAAAGAAACGCCCAAGAATGAGATGAAGATTAATGTTCAGAAAGACAAGATAGGTATAACAGTCGCGGATTACAAAGGGTATACGGTAAAGAGGATATCCGACCCCGACAGATTGGAGATATTCATACCCCACACTTGCTTTAATATCGACAAACTTATACCGGCCGAAGGATCCAGATATATTAAATCAATTAATGTAAGAGCCGATAAAGACGGTACAAATATATCAATGCAGCTTAACGGTCAGTCCAGATATGAAATATCGGAGAAAAGTAAAACCGAGCTTGTTATTGATATATACTCCCAGAAAATAATAAACATGTCCTATCACAATGCATATAACAGGAAATATATAAAGCTTAAAGGTCTTTCTTTATCCGACCAATCGGGTAAAGTGCACAGTAATGTAAAGATTACAAATAACGACCTGATTACCGAAATTTCCTTTGTAGATCCTACATTCAGACTGACAACAGGCGTTTTATATGTAAATGACGAATATATCGAAAAGATACAGATAAGAAGAAACGAAGAAAGCGTCAGAATGACCATATATGCCAAACAACCTTTACGTATATATATGAACTCCGCTCGTTCCTCATATACCAACATCAACTTTATACCTTTAAACAACCCCTATTCGGGATGTGTTGTTATAGATGCCGGTCACGGCGGATTTGATCCCGGTGCCGTGGCACAAACGGTATATGAGTCCAAGATAAATCTGTCCATAGCAAAAAAGGTGGAAAAGTTGCTGTTGGCTGAAGGTATTAAAGTATTTATGACAAGAGATACCGATGATTATGTAGGGCTGTATGAAAGAGCGGATATAGCAAATAATTTAAATGCATCACTGTTTGTGAGCATACATTCCAATGCTTTTACAAATAGCAGTCTTAAAGGAATAATGACTCTTGTATATCCCGTTTCCGCTAACAATTCAAAGATAACGGGCAAGTCGCTGGGCAGAACTATTCAAAGGAATCTGGTCAATATTACCGGTGCCGCCGACAGGGGAGTTATTGACAGACCTAATTTAGTGGTGCTAAACTCTACTAAGATGCCTGCGGCTTTGGTGGAATGCGGATTCATGACCAATCTCGATGAACTTAAAGCTTTGCAGTCGGAGGAATATCAGGATATTCTTGCAAGAGGTATTGCAAAAGGTATTCTGGATACACTAAACGGGAAGTAGTACAGTGAGGATTTATGGAATTCGATTATAAAGAATCGGGAAATAAGAAAAAGATAATCACAATAGCCGTTATTATGGTTATTTTATGCATTGTAATCGCAGTAGTTATCTTTATTCTGACAAATGAGGATCTGATAAACAATAACCCTAAAGCTTCTTCCACTCCGAGTATTCAACAGACCGAGACGCAAGGCCCGGATGTGCAGTCGCCGCAACCGACGGAAATAAGGCAACCTAAAGAAATAAAGATAAGTTACGAGAATGACGTGCTTATCTTCGAAGGTCTTTCAAAAGAGTGTGAATTCCATACGGTTTTTGAAAACAATAAAGACTATATAATAAATGAGTTAAGACATCCGGATGATACAAAGAAAAGATCCTGGTATGAGATTAATAATAAATCCACCATATACTTCACGGTTTTGCTGGATGAATTTAATTTATACAATTATCAGGACCAATCGCTGTTTCCGGACAACTCGGTTGTGCAGAAGATTGAGATTACTAAAGATAGTCACGATATGTCTCTGAATGTTAAGATAATAACCGACAAATGTATAGCCGTTACCGATATAGAAACATACTCCTCCGGTATGAAATACCGCATTGCAGAAGTGGCAAACAGGGATTTCTTCAATTACTCCAATATACATTCCAGGAAGTTTATGTTTATACCCAGATATCAGTTGTGTAAACAGTCCGACAGTACGGTTTTATACTATGAAGATAATATTGATGACGGTAATGAGCAACTGTATACGATAAGATTTCCCGCAAGAGCCTGGTCGCCTGTGGACAGAAGAAATGTAACGCACAATTTAACTGAAGAGAAGATATATATCAATGACGGTTTTATCGAATATCTTGAATTAAAGAAGGAAGTTATTTCCGATACGGATTATTACACAATGAGTTTTGCTTTACAAAAAGAGTTGGTTCTTTATCCCAATGCAAATGATTTATTTTCCACTCTGACTTTCTGCGACCCCAATATCGAGAACGTCATATTCATAGATGCCGGACACGGAGGACATGATCCGGGTGCCGAGTCCAGAACCGATGACAAGATTAACGAGGCGGATATAAACTTGGGTATATGTCTTAAGATTGAACAGATTTTGCTGGAAAAGGGATATAACGTATTTATGACACGAAATGAAGACATTTATCTGGGATTTGCCTTAGAAAGAGGGGATCTTGCCAATATTCACAATGCCAAACTGTTTCTGTCGGTTCATGTGGACTCCTATACCGAAGAGTCGGCAAAAGGACTGATGACAATCTGGAGAGATGAAGAGGATAAAGAGTTTGCAAGGATTGTTCAAAAGAATATGGTAAAAAGTGCAATAGGTGCAGACAGGGGTTTGTTTAATCAGATGTTGGCGGTACATGCACGTGCAAATTGTCCCGCCGCTACCGTGGAGGTAGGCTTTATTACCAATCCGACCGAAAGCGCAAAACTCAAAACCGATGCGTATCAGCAAAAACTTGCAGAGGGTATATCTAACGGTATAATCGAATATCTCCAGTCGGAGAATGCTCAGCAACCGTAAAAGATATCTGTTTAAATAAATAAATTGATAATATAAACAAATGAACAGGTTTGTTGTAACACTAAGATAAAAATGTTAAAATTATATCTGTTAATATTCCTGTTGTGTTGCAGTAAAAAATATGAGGACAGGTGTACTATGAGAATTGATAAAAGACAAAATGATGAACTCAGACCTATTACCATAAAAAGAAATGTTATGAAATATGCCGAAGGTTCGGCATTCATAGAATGCGGCGAGACAAAGGTGCTTTGTACCGCTTCGGTCAGTTTTGAATCGCCACCGTTTCGTGAAGGTAAAGGCTGGGTGACTGCTGAGTATAATATGCTGCCCAGAGCCACGCAGCAAAGAAACAAAAGGGATATATCAAGTCTGAAAAAGAATTCCAGAGCTTCGGAAATAGAAAGGCTGATAGGAAGATCTTTACGGGCATGTTGTGATCTGGATGCCTTTTACGACGCTACGATTATAATTGACTGTGATGTTATACAGGCCGACGGAGGAACAAGAACGGCATCCATTACGGCAGGTTATGTCGCTCTGTATGATGCATTCGAATGGATGAAAGAAAGCGGTTATATAAACAGAAATCCCGTTATATGTCAGATTGCTGCGATAAGCGCAGGTATAGTGCATAACGAAGTGATGGTGGATTTATGCTATGCGGAAGACAGTAATGCCCAGGTTGATGTAAATGTTGTAACCGATTCCTTCGGAAATATTGCGGAGATACAGGCTACCGGTGAAAAAAGCACGTTCGATAAAGAGCAACTGGACGAAATTATAGCCTTGTCACAGAAATCAATAGAAAAAATAATGGAAATTCAGAGAAAGTGTTTAGCTGAATGATGAATAAAAAGACTATTGTTGTTGCAAGTAACAACAAGGGAAAAATTAAAGAAATAAAAGCGCTGTTGCCTGATATAGAACTGTTATCTCTGAGTGATATAGGTGTTACCGACACTCCCGAGGAGACGGAAAACACTTTTATAAAGAATGCTTTGATAAAAGCAAGACATGCAAAGGCATTTACCGAACATACGGTAATTGCCGATGATTCGGGTTTGGAGGTTTTTTGCCTTGATAATATGCCCGGTGTGTTCTCCAAACGACTTTATGTCAACAGGGGCGGTAAAACAGAGGAAAATATGACCGATTCAGCTTGTATTGACAAGTTAAATTTACACACTCTTCTTGAAATGATGGAAAATAAAGGGTGCAGGAAGAGAGATGCCAGGTTTGTCTGTGTTATTGCACTGATAAATCCCGACGGAACGGAAGCGGTGTTTGAAGGTCAATGTCGTGGTAAAATACTAACGGAACCCAAAGGAAGCGGAGGGTTCGGATATGATCCGGTTTTTTTGCCGGACGGTTATGACAAAACATTCGCTGAAATGGATGATGAGCAAAAAAACGGCATAAGCCACAGAGCGAATGCATTAAGAAAATTAAAGGAGTATCTGGATGACTGATTTCGTACATCTGCATGTACACACGGAATATAGCCTTCTTGACGGATCTACAAGAATACCCGATATGGTAAGCAAAGCGAAGGATCTGGGTATGAAGGCGGTTGCCATTACCGACCATGGGGCTATGTACGGGATACTTCAGTTATATAAAGAGTGCAGAAAAGTAGGCATTAAACCTGTAATAGGTTGCGAAGTGTATACCGCACGAAGAAAAAGGACCGATAAGATACACGGTATAGATTCCACCCAAGGACATCTTGTACTTCTTGCTAAAAACAATACCGGTCTTCATAACTTAATGAAGATGGTTTCGCAGTCTTTTGAAGACGGCTACTATTATAAGCCCCGTGTAGACAAAGAGTTATTAAGGCAATACAGCGAAGGCATTATCGCTTTGAGCGCCTGTCTTTCCGGAGAAATACCCGAGGCTATTATTGATAAGGACTTTGAAAGAGCGAAATCAACAGCTTTAGAGTATCTGGATATATTCGGTGAAGGCAATTTTTATCTGGAGTTGCAATATAACAAGATACCGGAGCAGGAACTGGTAAATAAATATCTCATAAAACTCTCCAATGAGTTGAATATACCTTTGGTTGCAACAAATGACGTACATTACCTGGAAAAAACCGATGCAAAAGCACATGATATTCTGCTGTGTATCCAGACTGCAAAGACCGTTTTGGATGAGAACAGGATGAGATTTCCGTCGGACGAGTTCTATTTCAAATCACAGGAAGAAATGATGAGGGAGTTTTCCAATGTTCCCGAGGCTATAACCAATACACAGAAAATAGCGGATATGTGCGATGTAAACTTTAATCTTAATGAAATGCATCTTCCCAAGTTTCCTTTACCTGAGGGTATTGACCATTACGAATACATGAAGGATATGGTATTTGAGGGACTTAAGAGAAGATACAAGAATAAATTGACAGAAAAACACATTGAAAGAGCCAAATATGAGCTTAAAGTTATAAACGATATGAAATATGTCGACTACTTCTTAATAACGGCGGATTTCATCAATTACGCAAAGAAAAACGATATACCGGTCGGACCGGGCAGAGGAAGTGCCGCAGGAAGTATAGTGGCATATGCTATGGGTATAACCAATGTGGAGCCTATCAGATATAATCTGCTTTTTGAACGATTTCTTAATCCCGCAAGAATAACTTTGCCCGATATTGACGTAGACTTCTGTTATGAGAGAAGATCGGAAGTAATCGAATATGTTAAAAACAAATACGGACAGGATAAGGTGTGTCAGATAATAACTTTCGGTACCATGGCGGCAAGAGGAGCCATTAAGGATGTCGGCAGAGCACTCAATCTGCCTTATGCATTATGCGATAAGATAAGCAAGATGATACCCAATGAACTGAAAATTACCATTGACAGAGCTTTGGAAGTCAATCCCGAACTGTTGGCGGAATACCAGACGGACCCTTCGGTAAAAGAACTGATAGATATGGCTAAAAAACTGGAAGGCATATCCAGACACTCCGGGATACATGCTGCGGGAGTGGTAATAACCGATAATCCCGTTAAAGAATACATTCCCATCCAGTTATCCGACGATGATTCCTTAGTAACACAGTTTCCTATGGATAATCTGGAGGAGTTGGGACTGTTAAAAGTTGACTTCTTAGGATTAAGAACACTGACCGTTATAAAAGATTGTATAGATTTGGTGAGAAAAAATCACGGTATAGATATTGACTTCGATGACATGGATTACGATGATAAAAATGTTTTTGAATATATATCTTCCGGTAATACATCAGGTATATTTCAGTTGGAAAGTGCGGGAATGACCGACTTTATGAAACGTTTCAAGCCTCAATCCATTGAAGACATAACATTGGGTATTTCCATATACAGACCGGGACCGATGAAGTTTATAGATATGTGTCTGTGTAACAAGAACAGTCCCGGAGGTACCGTTTATGAACATGAACTGATGAAACCCATTTTGAGCGATACATACGGATGCATGATATATCAGGAGCAGATAATGCAGATATGTCGCGATATGGCGGGATATACGACGGGTGAATCGGACCTGGTCAGAAGACTGATGTCAAAAAAGAAGATGTCGGCATTGCTGAAAGAAAAAGACAGATTTGTCAGAGGAGCGGAAAAAAACGGTATACCCACGGAGGTAGCCAATAAGTTATTTGATGAAATGACCGATTTCGGAAATTACGCATTTAACAAGTCCCACGGAGTGGCATATGCATATATTTCCTATCAGACGGCATATCTGAAATGCTATTATCCCGTAGAATTCATGGCGGCAACCATGAACAGCTTTATTGCAACAAGAGAAAAACTTGCCGAATACATTGAGGAATGCCGGTCCATAAATATATCGGTACTTCCTCCTGATATTAATAAAAGTGATGTGAAGTTTACCGTTGAGGGAGGAAATATCAGATATCCTTTAGCCGCTATAAACGGTGTAGGGATAAAAGCATGCGAAACCATAGTCAATAACAGAAACCAACAGGGAGAATACAGGAGTTTCGTGGATTTTATTAAAAGAAACAGTAAAAGCGATGTCAATAAAAAGTGTATTGAAGGCTTTATAAAAGCAGGCGCATTTGACGGATTGGGAAACAACAGATGTGAATTATTCAGCTGCTATGAAGAGGTTGTGGATTCCATCAATGAACAACAGAAAAAGAACCTTGACGGTCAGATATCGCTTTTTGCAATGGTGGAAGATCCGACGGAACATGAATATGAGATAAGAAAGAGAGAGGAATTCGACCTGTCAAAGAAACTCATTATGGAAAAAGAAGCGATAGGCTTATACATGACGGGCAATCCTTTAGACGAATACAGAAGCGTTCTGAAAGAGATGAATCTTTTCAAATGCAGTTATAAAAATATTGACGAAACCGAGAGGGATTCCGTAAGACTTGTAGATAACGAAAGAGTAAAAGTGGCCGGGATAATAAACAACGTGCAAAGAAAACTCACAAAGAATAATGAAATGATGGCCTTTGCGGTTATAGAAGACTTATACGATACCATGGAGATAATAATATTCCCCAGAACCTTGGAAAAATATTCTTCTTTGCTTGTACCGGAAAATAAAGTGATTATAAACGGAAAAATAAGCCTGAAACAGGATACCGTTAAAATAATAGCGGAAGATATTGTTGAGTTGAATATTAAGAAAGATGACAGTATTACCGTAAATGAAGATACTGCCGATTACCGGAACAATAAGGAAAACATGCGAACGGATAACGGTATCAGTTTCTCCGATAATCAAAAACTCTATTTAAACGGAGACAATATAAATCTTTCGCAGCTGGAAGCTTTTGTAAAGTACTTTACCGGAAACTCCGCTTTGACTATCATTAAGAATGTAAACGGCAGTAAAATGGTTAAAACCATGTACTATAATCAGACTGTCGAAATTGTTAATGAAATGGCGGAACTTTTCGGAAAAGAAAATATGGCATTTAAGTAGATATGTGATAAAATTTTAATTCAGGAGACGGATTATGAAAATAAAGACAATCGGAGTTTTAACAAGCGGAGGAGATGCACCAGGAATGAACGCGGCAATAAGAGCTGTCGTAAGAACGGGCATAGAAGACGGAATTACCACATACGGTATAAGCAGAGGATACGAGGGTTTGATTAACGGAGAGTTTGAAAAACTCAACGCAAGAAGCGTATCGGGCATATTGCAGAGAGGCGGAACTGTACTTAAGACAGCCAGATCCGACAGGTTTAAAGAAAAAGAGTTCCGTGACAGAGCAATGAAAATGTGCAGTGTTTTCGGAATAGAAGCTCTTGTGGTTATAGGCGGTGACGGTTCGTTCAGAGGAGCACTGGATTTCTTAAGAGAAGGAATGAAATGTATGGTTATTCCCGCCACCATAGACAATGACATTCCCTGTTCGGAATACTGTATCGGATACGATACCGCTCTCAATACCGCACTGTCCGCAATTGACAAACTGAGGGATACCGCATACTCACACGAGAGAGTAACCGTTATCGAAGTTATGGGTCGCCGTGCAGGATATATAGCCATAAACGACGGTATTGCCGGAGGTGCCGATGCCATAGTTATTCCCGAGATGGAGTATAATTTCAAAAAGGATATTATAAAGCCCATAATGGAAGGAAGAAACAGAGGTAAGAGGGATCACTGTATAGTTATTGCCGAAGGAGTAGGGGATACCGTAAATATTGCCAAAGAGATTGAGAGTACAACCGGAATAAGAACGGTTTGCACAATACTGGGATACATACAAAGAGGAGGAAGTCCCATGGCAAGAGACAGGGTAGTAGCCAGTAAAATGGGATTTAAGGCGGTAGAGGTACTTAATGAAGGCCGTTTCAACAGGGCAATATGTCAAAGAGGTAATCAGATTGTGGATATCGATATTGAAGAAGCATTAAAAATGGAAAAAGCTTCGTTTGAATATGACATGAATCTTGCCAGAGTACTTGCGATGTAGGAGTATAATGAAACATATACCTAACATAATAACATGCATAAGAATTTTGCTTATTCCGGTATTCTGCTACTACTTGTGGAATGACTGTGCCATAGCAGCGGGTATCGTTTTTATAGTCGCATCTTTATCCGATATATTGGACGGTTATCTTTCCAGAAAACTTAATGCAGTCACTAATTTCGGTAAACTTGCCGATCCGTTTGCCGATAAAGTAATGCAGATTTCCGCAATTATACTGTTGGTTCTTTTGAGCAGGATGAGTGCATGGATTATGATTGTGATGTTCATAAAAGACTTTATACTCATTGCAGGGGGACTGCTGATTAAGTTTATATATAAAATTACCGTTACATCAAGATGGTTCGGAAAGATTTCCGCACTGTACCTGAATGCGGTTCTTGCTGCGGGTATACTGTTTAGTTTGAACAAAAACATTATCGATATACTTATGATTATAGCGGTGGTTATGCAGATAATAACATTAATAGGATATACTACACTGAGTTTGAAAAAGATTAAAGAAATAAGCAAGGAAAAGAGGGCGGCATAGATGATAGGATATATTAAAACTTATCCGCCGGAATTGAAGATAAAGGAATATGTAAAGTACAATGCATATTATTGCGGAATATGCCATTCTATAAGGGACAGATGGGGACAGGTTCCGAGACTTACTTTGAATTACGATTGCGTGTTTTTAGCGGTTTTTATAGACTCCATTAAAAAAAAGGAGAATAAGTATTCGGACTTTCGTTGTATTGTTCATCCCGTTATGAAGAAAAAGAAGGTTATAAACAGCGATACGGTCGACTATATAGCGGACATTAACATATACCTTTCCTACATGAAACTTATTGATAATGTAAAGGATGAAAAGAATATCTTTCACTTGTCTTCCGAAAGGTTTATGAGAAAGTACGGGAAAAAATTAAGAAAAAAATATGCTGAACTTACGGATAAAATAGATAAGCATTTAGAGGATATGGCAACTTTAGAAAAGGAAAAATGTGACAGTATCGACCGGGTAGCGGAATGCTATGCAAAGATTATCGAAGATGTTTGTCTGTTTGCAGTAAAAGATATTGATGAGAATCTCAAGAATATTGTCGGTAGAATAGCATACAATGTAGGCAACTGGGTATATACGGCTGATGCTTTTGATGATATTGAAAAAGATATTAAAAAAGGAATGTATAATCCCTATCTTGCACGTTTCGGATATGAGAAGGGAAGAGATATAGCGGAATTTAAGAAAGAAATAAAGGAAAGATGCTCATTTTTATTGTATGCACCGTTAAAAGCCGCAACCGACTTATACGAAGATATGGATGATGAATTAAAGGATCCTATTGTAAAGAATATAATATATGAAGGTCTTTACGACAGGACGGAAAAAATATTGAACGGAGAGAAATAAAGTTGGACCCTTACAAAGTCTTAGGTGTTAATCGCAATGACAGCGATGAGACAATTAAAAAAGCATACAGAGAGCTGGTTAAAAAATACCATCCCGATAAATATACCGATACGGACCTGAAGGATCTTGCAAACGAGAAGCTCCAGCAGGTAAATATGGCATATGATACCATCGTAAAGAACAGAAAAAGCAAAGATTACGGTTATTCATATGATGAAAGCAGCTATAAAGGCAGTTTTGCAGAGGTAAGACGCCATATACTTAATAAAAATTATGCGGCGGCGGATAACATCTTACGTAATTCCGCAAACAGAAATGCCGAGTGGCACTATTTGCGCGGCGTTATATTCCAGAAACAGGGATGGTATGATCAGGCGTATTCATACTTTGAAAAAGCTCACCTGATGGAACCTTCCAATGCGGAATATGCAACGGCATATTCACAGACAAGAAGTACGGCAAATGCCTACAGAAGCAATGTATACACAAGAGGATACAGTTCAGCGGATGAGGACTTCTGCAGACTTTGCCAATGTATGCTTTGTGCCAGTTTGTGTTGCAGATAAAGGATAACAGACAATGCGGGAGAAAACCAAAGAACTTGCAAGATCGGCTATACTGCTTGCAATAATGATGATTTTGTTATACATAAGCACAATAATACCGGGATACAAACTGGCTTTTTATTTATTGATAAGTCTGATTCCCGGAATAGTTGTTATCGAGTACGGCATTAAACAGAGTATCATTTTCATAATCGCATCATTTATACTTTCTCTGGTAATGCCCGGAGATAAAATAACATTGCTGCTGTTTTACTCATTTTTCGGTATATATGCCGTAATTAAATATCTTATTGAAAAAATACGGTCAAGGATTATTATACTTGCAGTAAAACTGATATACTTCATTGCGGTATTTTTCCTGAACATGTATTTCGCCGCAAAGATTGCGGGAATATTGCCTGAAGTTATGCTAAAACATAATATGTGGTTGGTTTTTGGCGTAGCAATTATCGTGTTTGTAATATACGATATAATGTATACAAGTTTTTCTCAGTTTTACTTGAATAAGATAAAAAAGCATGTAAAATGAACACCGTTAAAGTTATAAAGTTTGTATTTTAAGAGAAGAAATGGAAGAAAAGTATTTAAAAAAAATAGAATTTGACAAAATAATAGCATTACTATCCGACTATGCGGACTCGGCACCGGGTAAATCAAGTGTTGAACAGATATCTCCTTCAACCGATTACGACACCATAATATCCGATCTCAGCCTGCTGAAATCCGCTATATATTTTATTAAAGTAAAGGGAAAACCCGGTTTTGAAGGTCTAAACGATGTAAGCGGTATATTTAAAAGATTAAGTCTTCAAGGGGTATTAAGTACAAAAGAATTACTTATAGTCAGAGATAATTCCTATATAGCAAGAAAAGTATTTGAAACAAATCAGACAATCAGTCGGGATAATGACGGGGAAGAGGACCGCAATATTAAAAAGGTAATCGCTGAAATAATTCCTCTGTATGATATTGAATCGGAGATAAGAAGATGCATACTCTCGGAAGAGGATATTGCGGACGACGCATCAAAGGAATTGCTGCGAATAAGAAGCAGCATATTAAAGAATCAGGAAGCTATAAAGGATAAACTGCTGTCTTTTACGGGAAGTGATAAGTACAGAAAGTATATGCAGGACAATATAATCACTATGCGTCAGGACAGATATGTCATTCCTATCAAAAGTGAATACCGAAATGTTGTAAAAGGCGTTATTCATGATACATCACAAACAGGTTCCACTTTGTTTATAGAACCTATGGAAATAGTGAATATGAATAATAAGATACGGGAACTTATAAATGATGAAAAGAAAGAGATTGAGAGGATATTAAGAAAGCTTTCCTTGCAATGTGCGGACTATAAAGAAGAGATACTGAGTAATTTCAATACTTGTTGTTATCTGGATGTCATGTTTGCAAAAGCCGCATATGCAATATCATACAGCGGCACCATTCCCGGTATAAATAAGAACAGGGAAATTCGTCTTTTAAATGCAAAACACCCGCTTATACCCGAGGATATTGTAGTTCCGATAGATTTTAAGATAGGCAAAGACTTCAGAATACTTGTAATTACAGGTCCGAATACCGGAGGAAAAACCGTTACACTTAAGACGGTAGGCCTTTTAACAGCAATGGCACATGCCGGCCTGGCAATTCCTGCCGATGAAGGCAGCGAAATATGTGTTTTTAACAGCATTTATGCAGATATAGGTGATGAACAGAGCATAGAGCAGAACTTAAGTACATTTTCATCACATATGACTAATATTATTAACATACTGAAAAATGCCGATGATTTGAGTCTGGTATTGTTGGATGAACTGGGTGCGGGAACCGATCCCGTAGAAGGTTCCGCGCTTGCATCAGCTATAATAGAAACATTAAGAAACAGAAATATAACAACGGTCGCAACAACACATTACACGGAATTGAAGACATATGCTTCGGTTACGGAAAATGTGGAGAATGCAAGCTGTGAGTTTGACGTAAAAACATTAAAGCCGACATTCAGGTTGCTTATAGGAATACCTGGAAAAAGTAATGCCATATATATATCCAGAAGACTGGGATTGGATGAAGAAATAATTAAGATGGCGAAAAGTTCAATAGACAACAAAAGCAGCGATTATGAAAATGTTATTCTTTCACTGGAGAAAAGCCGCCAAAGAATGGAAAAAGATAGAATTAAAGCGACTGAATACAAAAAAGAGATAGAAGATATTAAAAAACAGCTGGAAAAAGAGAGGGACGGCATCGGTAAAGAGCGTGAGAAAATACTTGAAAAAGCAAATAAAGATGCAAAAAAGCTTGTTGAAAAGGCTTTAGATAAAGCACAGCATCTTATAAATGAGATAGATCAATTTAAAAAGAGCAATATCACGGTAAATGCCAAAACGGAAGCGGATTTCAGAACTACTGTCAGAAAAACGCAGGAAATACTGCAGAATAAAGAAACGGATGAAGAAAGAAAAACAGATATAACTGCTGATGATATAAGTAGCGGTGATACCGTAATGTTAAGAAATCTGAAGCAAAAAGCGGACGTTTTAACCAATCCCGATAAAGACGGAAATATTATTGTTCAGGCGGGAATCATTAAAATGACCGTTAATATAAAGGATGTATATAAAATAGATGAACAAAAGGAAATAAATAAAAACTTAAAAATGAATGTAATAAAAGCTTCCGGACCCGCAAAGATGGAATTGGATATACGCGGGAATACGATTTTTGAAGCGGAATCCAAGCTGGATAAGTTTATCGAACAGGGTTATTTTGCCGGATTGCACGAATTATCGGTTATACACGGAAAAGGTACGGGTGCTTTAAGAAAGGGAGTTCATGATTACTTAAAATCCAATCCATATATCAGTTCCTTCAGACCGGGAGTTTACGGAGAAGGCGAATCGGGAATAACCGTTATATTTCTCAAGGATAAAAATAAATAGTTTTTAAAAGATTAAGTAACTTATACTCACAAAAAAAATTATATATATAAAAATTTATTTTGACACCGCATAATCAATGATATAGAATAATTAAGGATAAACAACTTTTATCTAATATTGAACAAAGGAAGGATTTTTTATTGGAAACGCCCTTACCGGACAGTACGAGCTATGAACGAAATTTAATAATGGTAAGTTAGAGGGCAGATCGGTCATGTTTAAAGCCCTTTAACGGAAAGGATTGACATGATTGATACAATATTAGAATTACTTGTTCAAAAAGACTATAAAAAACTCAAGGCATTACTCGCTGAGGAGAATCCCGCGGATATCGCCGAAGTTATTTCCGAACTGGATGAAAATGATGCAATAGTTGTTTTTAGACTCTTAAGTAAAGACATGGGAGCCGATGTTTTTGCGTACATGGATAAAGATACGCACATTGATATTCTGGAGAATATTAATGAAGAAGAAATAACTTACCTTATGAATAATCTGTTTATAGATGATACTGTCGATATAATCAGTGAATTACCTGCAAATTATGTAACCAGAGTGCTGCAGAATGTCTCAGAATCCCGTAGAAAGCTCATAAATCACTTTTTACAATATCCTGATGATACGGCAGGTTCGGTTATGACAATAGAGTATATGGACCTCAGACCGGACATGACAGTTAATGAGGCTATTGAAAGAGTAAAAAAATATGCAGTAAAAAAAGAGACGGTAAATAACTGTTATGTAATTGATGATAAAAGAAAGATGCTCGGTGAGGTCACTTTAAAAGATCTGATTTTAGCGGATTATGATGACCTTATAAGCGAGATAATGAATGATGATGTGATTAAAGCAAATACATTAACTTCCACCGATGAAATTTCACAGATGTTTACCAAATATGACATATTAAGCTTACCGGTTGTAGATACCGAAGACAGGCTTGTGGGTATTATTACGGTAGACGACGTAATGGAATTAATTGAAGAAGAGACTTCCGAAGAAATGACAAGGATGACAGGTGCCGCGCCGTTGGAAAATCCGTACCTGAAGACAGGAGTATTCGGTCTGGCAAAAAGCAGAATTATATGGCTTCTTGTATTGATGATAGGAGCAACAATATCACAGCTTATAATCGGTAAATATGAAGAGTTCTTAGCCACATATGTAGTGTTGGCGGGATTTCTACCTATGTTAATGGATACAGCCGGAAATACAGGGGCTCAGACGACCACATTGATTGTAAGAGGTTTGGGAATAAATGAGATTAAATTCAGTGATATGCCTAAGGTGCTATTCAAGGAATTCAGAGTCTCCCTTATAATCGGCACACTTCTGGCAATAGCTAATTTCTTTAAATTATGGTTACTTCAAAGTATAAATCCTGTAATAGCCGCAGCAGTTTCTCTTACATTAATATGTACGATTTCCATAGCGATGGTTGCAGGTTCCACATTGCCGTTCCTGGCCAAAAAAATTAAACTGGATCCGGCTGTAGCGGTATCGCCGATGATTACGACAATTGTGGATGCCTTTGCAGTACTTATATACTTTGCTATTGCCAAAGCATTACTGGGATTAGTATAAACACAAAAACCTCAATTTTATTATTTTCGGTAGGGGAATGATAAAAAAATCATTCTTCGTATTTTCAACAGAAAAAGAGAATACGAAATTACGAACATAAGTTCTTCATTTTAAAATGTATAGAATTAAAGAAAATAAAAGAACGGTACATCAGATTGATTGTAATGAATTAACCAGCGAAATGAAAAATAATGAGAATTATATTTTTAATCAAAACCGGAGAAATAATTATATGGAGTAAAAGCAATCGGAATACTTATAAGAAAAAAATAAAATAAATTAAAAGAAGAAAATATCATGACAGGTACAGAGTAGAAAAAAAATAAAAATAAATCGGAAAAAATAAACCAATAGAACATTTTAAAAAACTGCAAATGATGAACGGGTTGTAATAAAAGAAATAAAATGCTCAGAAAAGAGGAAAATATCGAAAAGCAGCTTTTTTGCCTTAAAAAGCCTAAAATCAGCCCCCTACATTAGACAAAATTATGATTATGTCTAATCATCAGTAAATTAAACAAGGGAGATTTTTCCACCTTCCCTCCCTCAGGTATAGCAAAAAACTATCACATATATCCAGATTGCTACCAGTACTATAAATATGATTGCGATTGCAAAAATTATATCGGTGTTATCTATCTTCATATCAATCCTCAAAACAATACAGAAAAGATTTAAACTCTTCTGGTTCTGCTTATATCGATAACTGAACTGTATGCGTTGTAATATGTCGTATTGAACTCTACAATGTTACCTGTTCTTGCATACAGGAATGTTTCCACTTTAAATAACGGAGCATTTTCCGGAAGCTTCAAGTATTTGGCTATAACAGTATCTGCGTTAACCAGTGAGATGGATGATTTAGCACTGGTAGGATCCAAAGGATACTTCCCTACCAATAAATCAATAGAGTTGACATTTTTGAACATAAGCTCTGCTGCATTGGGAAAATAGTTTAAAGGAAGCATTGATACGGAATAGGAAATATTTTCATCGGTTTCTGTAATATATGTGATTTTTGAATAATCCTCATGAAAATTCGATTTAAAATCCGTACTGAACTTTTTATTCAATTCCAATGTGCCTACAATTGTTGTAGATTCAATGATTTTTCTGTTTGATGTATCTATTGTGTCCAATAAGCAATGAACAAAACCTTTTGTATAATCATAATTGACTTTATTGATAAAATCCGCTACAAAGGTGCCTTTTCCTTTTATTTTTATAAGATAACCCATTTTTACCAGTTCACCCAGTGCCTGACGAACGGTAGGTCTGGACAGGCTGTATTGATCGGCAAGCTCGTTTTCCGAAGGAATTGCTTCACCGGGAGCATATTTTCCATTATTAATTGCTTTTATAAGTACTTCCTTAAGCTGATAGTATAACGGTGTGGAACTGTATTTATTTATCATGATATTCACCTGTCCTTACAAGATAACTATATACTATCATACATTTAAAACAACATCAATAGCTTATAATGATATTTTATTATTCGTATGAAAAATGAATTTAAAAATCCGTAATGAAGATATTAAATCAAGTTTTATATTAACTTCTCCAATATAGCCAGTTTAATGCAGCAAACCAGTAAATTAACGGCTTTTTCCAGTTCATTTAAGTCGGGAAATGTAGGTGCTATACGTATATTGCTGTCATCAGGATCTTTTCCGTACGGATATGTATCTCCGACATTGGTTATTATAAGGCCCGCATCTTTGCACAACTGATAGGTCCTTTTGGCACAATTTTTCATTGTATAAAGAGATATAAAGTATCCCCCTTCCGGCCTTGTGTAATATAGATATTCTTTATAATCACTCAACTCACGGTCTAATATATTCAATACCATATCGAACTTAGGTCTGTTGAATGCCGACATGTTTTCCATATGATGCTCAATATCTTCTTTGGTTTTAAATACAAGCGTATGGCGTAGCATATTCATCTTATCGTAACATATCGTTTTATACTTAAAATGCTCCAGTATATGCTTTATATTGTTCAATGATGAAGCAATTAAAGATACTCCGGCGCCCGGAAAGGAAATCTTACTGGTTGAAGAAAACTGATATACCCTGTCGGGATTTCCGTATTCTTCGCATAATTTTATTATATTTGCTATCTTATTTATCTTCTTAGGAACCAGATGATGGGTAAAATATGCATTATCCCAGAATATTCTGAAGTCTTTTGCTGCAGTATGCATTTTTGCTAATCCGGTTACCGTCTCATCGGAATAGATATAACCGTCGGGATTACTGTATAGCGGTGTACACCATATTCCCTTCACAGAGGAATCTTGGGCGACTATTGATTCCACCAAATCCATATCCGGTCCGTCAGGATGCATTGGCACATTAATCATCTCAATTCCGAAGTGATCGGTCATCATAAAGTGTCTGTCATAACCGGGTACGGGGCATAAAAACTTTATCTTCCCTGCCCTGCTCCAGGGGGTTTCGCTCTGAGGATTACCGAACATAATATTGATTACCAACATGTCGTACATAAGGTTTAAACTGGAATTGCCGCCGATTATTATGTTCTCAGGCGAAATATCCAGTATGCTTCCTAAAAGTATTCTTGCTTCGGTTATGCCGGGTAACAGTCCGTAATTACCCAGATCAATTTTATCAACACCGATTCTGTTGTTATAAAGGTCGTACTCGTTTTCGGCTTTCTTAAAAAGTGCAGCCACATAATCTATCTGTTTTTTACAGGGTTTTCCCCTGGATATATCCAACTTAATACCGTCATTTTTGAATGCTTCGTATTTGGCTTTTTCTATCGTATACTGTTTTTTGTAATCCATGTTTAAATCCTTTTAATATTTTCGGCTAATTATATCACACATCGGTGTAGTTTTTAACAAATGTTTTTCTGTGTATCGGACAAATTCCGTATTTTTTAATAGCACTTATATGTTCCTTTGTACCGTATCCTTTATGTTTTGCAAAACCGTACCGGGGATATATCTTATCATACTCATTCATCATACGGTCACGTGATACTTTAGCGATAATAGAGGCTGCAGCTATGGAAACCGATAAAGCGTCACCGTGAGTAACCGGTGTCTGATTGATATTTAAGTTTTCTATCACAAAAGCATCGGTGAGAACATGATCCGGAATCACGGTAAGCTTCTCTACCGAAGTTTTTAAGGCAAGCCTGTCGGCTTTCCCTATATTAATCTCGTCTATCTGTTTGTTGGTTATTATATGAATACTGGCAGCAACACAGTTGTCCAGAATGGCATCAAACAATCTGTCTCTTTTTTCAGCAGAGAGTTTTTTGGAATCGTTAATACCGAATAAAAGGTCATTATTCTTAAGTATTACGGCTGCTGCGACAATAGGTCCCGCAAGCGGTCCCCTGCCCGCTTCATCGGTACCGGCTATAAGTGAGTTGCCGGATTTCTGCAGAAAGGTTTCATATTTATACATATCAAGAAGACGTTGTTCTTCCTTATCCAAAAGTTCTGAAGCTTTATCAAAAAAATTGTGCTCTGAATATTCCGAAAGCATTATTCTGCATTCCTCTAAAGATGCGGCAAAAAACCTGTCTTTTAATTCTTTAAAAGTCATCAGGTTCCTCCAAAGATATTGTGCCTATCTGACCTTTACGGAATTCATCAAGAACCGTAGAGGAAGCTTTTTGAATGTCCGGAGCCCCTCCCGGTATTAAGAATTTTCTGTTCTCACAAATGTCTTTGAGTATGTCCTGAGAATCTTTATTTATATCTATGAGAATGTATCTCTCTATAAGATTATCAGGATATTTCTTTAACAGAAAGTCGATAAGTTTGATGCACAACCGCTCCGAATCAAGAATTTCGTCTTTTATTGCATGAGTTAAGGCAAGATTAATTGCTACTAAATCATCGTCAAATTTAGGCCACAGTACTCCGGGTGTGTCCAAAAGAAATATATCCGGATTAATTTTTATCCATTGTTTGTCTTTTGTCACCCCCGGCCTGTTCCCCGTTCTTGCCGCAGAGCAACCGGTCAACTTATTAATGAAGGTGGATTTACCGGAATTGGGTATGCCGCATACCATTACTTTGACAGGTCTTTTCTTCATACCTTTTGCTCTGTCTTTTTCAAATTTATCCCTCATGACTTTATTAACGGAATTCAAAAAATCTCTTATACCGAAACCTGACTTACTGTCAACTAAAATAACGGGAGTGTCAATCTTGTCGTAATATTTCCGCCATTTTTCCGTTGTAACCTGGTCTGCAAGGTCCGCCTTATTAAGTACAATAATCTGTAATTTATTACTGAACAACTCTTTGAAATCGGGATTTCTGCTGGAATAGGGTATTCTTGCGTCCAAGATTTCCACAACCAGATCAACCAGCTTTAAGTTCTCGGTTATCATTTTCTTTGCTTTAGTCATATGACCGGGATACCAGTTAATGTTCATTACATATACCCTTCGTAAGTTGCTTATGTATTATATCTATATTGTACATGATATAAAAAAAACGGGAACAAGTCCCGTATTTCTTACTTTGTTACAAGTTTTTCTTTTATCTTTGCGGACTTTCCTACCCTGTCTCTCAAATAGTAAAGTTTAGCCCTTCTGACCTGTCCCCTTCTTATAACCTCTATGGAACTGATCTTTTGTGAATTCAAAGGAATAATCCTTTCCACACCTATACCGTATGATATTCTTCTTACATTGATTGTTTCAGTAAGTCCTTTACCTTTTCTTGCAATAAGCGTGCCCTCGTAAGACTGTATTCTCTCTCTGGTTCCCTCTTTAACTTTAAGGTTAACTCTGACATAATCGCCTATTTGAAGATCCGGCAAGTCTGTTCTAATCATACTCTGCTCGATTGATTTGATTAAACTCATATTTTTGTTCCTCCCTTCATCATAGCGTTCATATATCCGTCCGATACAGTGGACCGCCTTTTACAACTCGGTTATTGTATCACAGGTCTTTTAATATGTAAATAATTTTTTTTCTAATCTATCAGCCCGAATTTATCTAACGGCCATGTTCTGAACACTACTATACCGATGATTGAATCAACGGGTATTGCTCCTATGGTTCTGCTGTCTTTACTCAGAGCTCTGTTATCCCCTAATACAAAAACATGACCTTTTGGCACTGTATAAGGCATATCAATTGCTATTTCAAAAGTAGATGCATATTCTTTCAGATAAGGTTCATCGTGTCTTCTTCCGTCTATGTAGACAATACCGTTAATAAAATCAATCTCTTCTCCTTCCAAAGCAATAACTCTTTTTATATAGTCCGCCCTGTCTTCAGAAGGAAACATTCTTCTGAACCATTTAATATCATTAAGGAATTTTAAATACTTGAACTGAACCGGTTGGATTTCTATTACGACAATATCATTCCTTTCAATACTTGCAGTATTCAGTTTTATTTTACTCATAACAAGTATATCGCCTGTTATCAGTGTATCTTTCATTGAGGGACCGAAAACTTTAACGGGTTCTCCTATGAACCCTCTTATAACCGTAACGACAATTATTACTATAATAAAGGAACGGAGCCAAAGCAATAATTCGGTACTCCTGTGTTTTCTTATTTTTCTCCGACCTACTTTATGACATAATCTTTCCAAAGTATAATCATCATTTTGGATAAATTCTTCAAAATTCTTGCGGTTATCGTCCTTGTCAAATTCTTTCATATCCTAACAACCTCTAAATTAAGTATACAATGCTCCACAATCTTATCTATATCCAAAAGCTGCTCCGATTGTAAAATACCGCCAAGAATCGGCCGGGTTCTTGGATGCTTTGCTACAAATATTGTACAACAATCCTCGTAAGGTGCAATGGATGTTTCAAAAGTATCTATTTTTCTGGCAATCTCAATAATCTCCGCTTTATCCATACCTATCAGAGGACGTAATACCAGAAAATCCGCCGCATGGTCGGTAACGGTAAGACTTTCTATTGTCTGGCTGGCAACCTGTGCCAACGACTCCCCTGTTATAATTCCCTTGCAATTATTCATTCTTGCAATTTCATTGGCTACATACATCATTACCCTTCTCATTATGATTGTAAGCTCGTTATGAGGGCATTTTTCATATATTTCCATCTGCGGCTTTGTAAAGTGAACAACATGAAGTCTGTTCAGTTGCGTGTAAGGCTTTATAATCTTTGCAAGATCTATAACTTTTTCTTTTGCTTTTTCCGATGTATACGGTGCACTGTGAAAATATACGGCTTCCAGTTGTAACCCCCTTTTTGCCATCATATATCCGGCAATCGGGCTGTCTATACCGCCTGAGAGCATTAAAAGGGCTTTACCGGAAGTGCCTACGGGAATTCCTCCGTGCGCTTTATACTCTTCATGATAAACATAAATGTGTTTTTTTCTTATCTCAATATTGAAATTAATGCCGGGATGGAATAAATCCACTTTTATATCCGGCAAAACCGATAAGATTACTGCACCTGCTTTACTTGATACTTCCGTGGATTGAGTCGGAAAATTCTTATCCGCCCTTTTTGTTGTTACCCTGAATGTGGAAAAGGGGGATTTCTCATATATCTGCTTACTGAATTGTGACAAAAACTCATATAACAGCTGTTCGTCCTGCTCTATTCTGTACGCAACGGAAATACCCACTATTCCGAATACTTTACACAGCATGGATGCAATCTCCTGCTCCGTGTAGTCGGATTTATTGATGTATACATAATATCTTCCCGATTCCGTAGCTATATTATATGTACAGACCTCGTCCAGTACCGATTGTATATTATTTTTTAACTGCTTTTCAAACAAATGACGGTTATCGCCTTTCAACATCATTTCGCCCGGTTTTATTAATAATGTCTTTATCGCCTGTATCTTCATATTATCTCCTGACAAATTTACTGAGTACCGGTACAAGCTCTTTAAGAGTTTTTAAAAGGTAATCAATATCCTCTTTTGTGTTCTTTTCACAGAAACTCAACCGAATTGCGCTTTCTATATAGTCTATGGGTAAACTCATAGCTTTCAATACTTCGGATATTTTTGCGGATTTGGAAGAGCATGCGCTGCCGCTTGACACACATATTCCGCGTTCCGACAGTGCATTAAGCAACACTTCCGATTTGATATCCTTAAACGCTATATTAAGAATATACGGGCTTGAACACACGGGAGTATTAATACGTGTTTCAAGACCTGTAAAAGCAAGATTTTCGATGAAATACCGCTTTAAACTGCTTATATGTTTATGGTTGTTATCGATACGGTTATGTATAATTCCCGCCGCTCTGGAAAAACCGCATATTCCCGAAATGTTTTGCGTACCCGCTCTTAATCCGGATTGTACCGAACCGTTAAGCAGAGAATCAATATTTACATTATTCTTCACATACAATGCCCCTACTCCCTTGGGACCGTGTATCTTATGACTGCTGAAAGACATCATATCCACACCATTTAATTTTGCAAGATTGATTCTTATCTTTCCGAAAGACTGTACCGCATCTACATGGTACAGGCAATCAGGGTTAACGGCTTTAACTATGGATGAGATTTTTTCAATATCGCTTATTGTTCCCAGCTCCGATGAAACATGTACCGTACTTACTAAAATTGTTTTATCGTCAATTAAACGGTGCAGACCGTCAATATCCGATGTTCCGTCGGATTTCAAAGGACAAATCCTTATCTCAAAACCCAACTTCTCCAGATATTTAGCGGAATTTGTCACTGAAGCATGCTCATAAGCGGTAATAACGATATTGCCTTTCCGTGAGAAATTGGCAAAAGCCGTTCCCTTAATTGCCATGTTATTGGATTCCGTTCCTCCCGATGTGAATACAAGAGTATTAGGATTAATATGCAGTATGTCACATAATGCTTCTTTATCTGCCTTAACGATATCATGGCAAGCTATACCCGCAAGATGGGTACTGGAAGCATTTGCATAAAAGTTCCTGTTTATATGATTAATATACTCAATCACTTCATCATACATATAAGTCGATGCGGCATTATCAAAATAATAAATCTTATCGTTCAACTTTTGTATTACTCTCCACTCCTACTATCAAATCTTTAATATTTTGTCTCATTGCTGCATATAAATCAATGAGCACCGTTATCTGACTGTCATCGAGGTTGTTAATCTCATCATAAGCGATAAGCTCGGATACATCCTTAACCTGTCTCTTTACATCGGTAACAAGATCCAATAAGGTAAGCTTTTTGTAAGTATTTTCCGTTAATACCCTGTCATGATCCAATTCATAAACTTTTTCGCCTTTTTTGAGTTCATAAGTATAGTAATTTTCCGGAATTACCGTTTCTATACCGAAAGTTTTTTCTATTCTTTCGGCAAAGGGATATAATTGATCTTCTTCTCCGTGAACCAGGAAAATCTTTTCCGGTTTGACCTTAATTTGAGAGATATATTTGTCCAGGTCATCCATGTCGGCATGACCGGAAAATCCGTCTATCATCTCAATCCGTGCATTAACCTCAATTGTTTCACCTAAAAGTTTAACACTTTTGGCTCCGTCAACAAGCAGTCTTCCCAAAGAGCCGTTTGCCTGATATCCGATAAAAAGCACCGTTGTCTTTTCTTTATATAAGTTGTGTTTAAGATGATGGCGTATTCTTCCGGCATCACACATTCCGCTGGAGGAAATAATTATCTTCGGAGAATCATCAAAGTTGAGCCTTTTGGATTCCTCGACCGATTTGGTGAATATGAGGTTGGGAAAATCCAGAGGATTATCGCCTTTCAAGATGTATTGTTTGGCTTCATCATCAAAATATTGAGTATTTTTTTTGAAGACCTCCGTTGCCAATGTTGAAAGCGGGCTGTCCACATATACCGGAATCTTGTTAAATATGGAAAACTTCTTCTTCAAAGCAATATTCTCGTTGAATGCATAAATCATCTCCTGAGTTCTTCCCACGGAAAAAGAAGGTATTATTACCGTTCCTCCATTGGATATGGTATCCTCTATAATCTCAAACATACGCTCTTCGGGATGTTCTTTGAGAATATGCTTTTTATTACCGTATGTGGATTCCATTACAAGATAATCACATTCTTCAATTACTTCAGGATCATTTATTATCGGAGTATCGGGTTTTCCGAGATCGGAAGTAAACGAGACAGTAGTGGTTTTACCCTCTTCCGTCACAAAAACAGTTAAAGATGCGGAGCCTAACATGTGTCCGGCGTCACTGAATTTTACCGTAATGTTGTCATCAAGCTTTATCAGGTCGTAATATTGCACGGCTATAAAGTGCTTTAAAGCTAAATTTGCATCTTCTACGGTGTATAAAGGTTCCAGAGGAAGCAAACCGGCTCTGAATCTTTTATTGTTTTTATACTGTGTGTCCGACTCCTGTATATTTGCGGAATCCACAAGCATGATATCACATAAATCTTTAGTTGCTTTTGTGCAGATAACCGTTCCTCTGTATCCTATTTTATACAATAAAGGTATTCTTCCCGAGTGATCTATATGTGCATGAGTCAAAAGAACATAATCAACAGACTGTACATCATATTTAAAACCGTCAAAGTTCTTAGCCTTGGTTGCGGAAGATCCCTGGAATAATCCGCAATCTATCATTACTCTCTTCCCTGCCGCATCCAGTATAAAATTTGATCCCGTTACTTCTCTTGCTGCGCCGTAAAATGTTAATTTCATAATAAAAAACCTCTTGTTGTATATAATAACACATTAATTTAATATATTAACGTAAAACTGATGAATTAATATATAAGCTTTACTGATTATTTAACAATAAAAAATCCCCTGTTACAGGAATTGAGTGGCGAGCCAGAAGGGATTCGAACCCCCGACCTACGGATTAGAAGTCCGTTGCTCTATCCAGCTGAGCTACTGGCTCATAAAAAATGGAGCGGGTGAAGGGAATCGAACCCTCACAACCAGCTTGGAAGGCTAGTGTTCTACCACTGAACTACACCCGCAGGATTGCTTATGTATTATAACACATGAAGTATAAGTGTCAATCAGATTTTTTAATTGCTATTTTTATATTTTTACCTTATATTTTTTCTTCCCTAATCTGCTTTATCATTTCTACAACATCGGCTTCTGTCTTAAGCCCAAGCCTTTCAGCTTCACCGATAAAGCTTTCCTGCACTTCACGTAATGCAACCCTTGTTGAGTTTTCTATTACCACTCTTCCATCCTCCTCAATAAAAACTACTTTGTCTCCGTCTTTTAAATTAAGTTTTTTCCTAATAAGAATCGGTATTGTTATTTGTCCTTTCGATGTAATTTTTGCAAGTTCCATTTTTCCCCTCTTTCAATGCATACAATGCAAACCATGTTTTCCTTACTTTTATAATATATCATATTCCTGCTTATTTCAATAGTTTTTTAATTTTTTTTAGATGTGTATGTAAAGAGAATATCCGAATATTGATATAAATATAATACCTTTAAATTATTTGGTTTGTATGATAATGAATAAAAGAGTGTCAATCAGATTCTTTCATTTTATCCAGAAGATTTTTAGCATACTCCAGGCCTTCTTGACTGACCTTTTTGCCGTCGAAAAGAATTGCCAGTTGATTAATACGTTCATTGTGTGTAAGTTTCTTTATATCGGCATATGTAGCATCTTTATCACTGTATTTACTTATCAGATAGTGATGATCCGCTTTAGCTGCAATCTGCGGTAAATGAGTTATGGAAATAACCTGTTTGGAAGCTGATAATTCATAAAGTTTATTTGCCGTCATGATAGCCGCTTCCCCGCTTACACCGGAATCTATTTCGTCAAAAATATAGGTTTCAATATCATCATTGTTACTGATAATACACTTGATAGCCAGCATAATTCTGGAAATCTCACCTCCCGATGCGATTTTCGCCATAGGAAGCGGATCAATTCCCTTATTAACCGATATTAAAAACTCAATATCATAAAGCCCTTTTCTGCTAAAATCATAATATCCGAGAGTGTTTTTCTTAAGATTCTTCTCAAAATGTACCTTAAATACGGCATCGGGCATTTCCAAAGAATGAAGATTTGTTTCCACTGATTTAGAGAAATTCTCAGCCGCTTCTACTCTTAATCTGTTTAGCAACTCCCCTTTTTCATAGAGTAATCCGGAAAGTTTCTCTATTTTCTGTATTTTTTCTTTGTAAATATTGTCGAAATTATCAATATCATGCAGCTGTTTCTCCGCATCTTGTCTGAATGCAGTTATTTCTTCCACGGTAGTTCCGTATTTGTATGACAGTTTTTTGAATAATTCCAGTTTTTTTATAATTCCGTCATATGTTTCTTCATCAAAATAGAATTGATTGGAGATATCTTTAAGTTGCGAGAAGTTATCTTTCAGAATGTAATAGCAATTCATCATACTCTGCGAAACCGAAAGTAATTCATCCATATCCTTCAGCTTATCCAACATATGTGCAGACAGATAAATCTTCTCTATACTGTCATTTTCCTCAATCAAATTGACGCTTTCCCTTAAAGAAGTCATGTACTTCTCTGCATTTTCCAGTATCCTTCTCTGTTTATCCAATTCAAAAATATCCAACTGCTCAACCTTTGATTTAACAATCTCATCTATCTGATAAGCCAGAATATCTCTTCTCATAGCACGTTGCTGTTCCGAACCGCTGATTTTAAGTATAAAGTCTATAAGTGAGTTATATTCATCAAGCAGTGTTATGTATTGCTCATGTGGGGTTTTTATGGATGATTGGTATAAACCGTCCAGAATTTTCTGATGAGACAGAGGATTGAGCAGTGTCTGGTTCTCGTACTGCCCGTGAATATCGCATAAATACTCCGCAATGTCTTTTAAAAAGGTTAAATTGCGGATTTTTCCGTTTACTTTACAAACCGAGTTGGAATCGGCATAAATTGTCCTTGTAATTACAAGCATATTATCATCTGTATCTATATCGAATTTCTTTGTAATAGTTTCCGACAAGTCTTTCTTAAGTCTATAAACCGCTTCAACAGAGGAAAAATCACATCCTTTCCGTATATATTCCTTAAATCCCCTTTCTCCGTTAATTAACGAGAGAGCGGTTATAAAAACACTTTTACCGGCTCCGGATTCACCTGTAATTACATTAAAGCCATCGGAAAAGTCTATGGTGGTATCCTTAAAAACAGCAAAATTTCTGATAGACAACTGCAATAACAAATGGTTTACCTCAATTCATTAAGAATATTTTCATAAAATGCCTTTGCATCTTCATTTGTGGAAAAGCATGCAAATATTGTATCGTCTCCCGCAATAGTGCCTATAAGATTATCGGCATCAAGATTGTCAATTGCCGATGCAACAGCCGGTGCTGTAGCCGGCAATGTCTTTATTACCGCTATATTCTGTGCAATATTGATAGACAAAAATGAAGCTTTAAGCACTCTTATTAGTTTCTCATGTGAATTATCCGAAACATCGGTGTTGGAAGTATAAACAGAGAGACCGTCTTTATTGATTGCTTTGAACAGTTTCAATTCTTTGATATCTCTCGAAACGGTAGCCTGTGTCGCAACAAAACCGTTATTATGCAACAATGTGACCAGCTCCTCCTGAGTCTGAACAGGATACTGTTTAATGAACTCCAGTATTTTTACCTGTCGTTTGTTTTTCATTTTGCACCTCTGTAATATATTTTGTTTCTGAGATTTTCATAAAATGAATTGCCCTGTATTTTAAGCAGCGGAATAAAAGAACTACTTTTCTTAACTTTTATCACATCCCTACCTTTCAGTGAGGAAGCAATTCCGTCGTAACTGAAGCAACAGTCAAAACTTTCATCTTCTTCCACCGTTAAAACAAGGTTGCTGTCATCTTTAAGTATGTATGTCTGCTTGTGCATCATATGAGGACAGATAGGAGTCATAAGCATTATATCGGCCTCGGGATCGCTTACCGGACCTCCTGCGCTCATCTGATATCCTGTGGAGCCTGTGGGTGTACTTATTATAACTCCGTCCCCGTCATAAGTATCTATATATGAACCGTTTATATCCACCGATATAGCAACGGTATCTCCGGTTACTTTTCTGGTTATGACCACATCGTTTAAGGCATCTATATCATAAATCAATTTGTCATTACGATATACTTTTGCAGAAAGCATCGCTCTTTTTGATATGGTATATTGTTTCAAAGTTATGTTTTTTATAAGTTCCTCATAGTTATTTTTCTCTATCTGAGTTAAAAAGCCCAGTGACCCTATATTAATACCTACCAGAGGTATTGATAAACTCTTGGTTTTCTGTGCTATATCCAGAAGTGTACCGTCTCCGCCTAAAGTAATGATAACATCGGAAAGCATAACTTTTGAAATGTCCGTCTTACCGCCTTTGGAAACAATCTCACTGTGTATAACTTCGGAACCTATAGATTCAATATATTTGCAGACCTGTGCTAAAAACAGTCCGTTTGCATCCTTATTAACATTTGCATATAGTGAAAATCTCATATTACCTGCCTTATTTTATATAAACTTCTGCTACTCTTTAAATGAGTTTAACCGATTAAATTATTAAAGCACCTTACAATATGTATAATAATACATTAATCAGTTAAAAACAATGTACAAACATATATTTTAAGACTTTTCTATAGGTAAAATATCCATATTACTGTATAATCAGTATGTCGATGAATATAGAGGGTTTGCTATGAATAACGAATACATAAAGTGGAAATCAGTAACATTAAGAGATAACGATTTAAATAAAGAGCTTATTGAAATGAACGGTAAGCCTGAATTAATTGAGGATGCATTCGGCAGGCATCTTACCTTCGGCACGGGCGGATTACGCGGAATTTTGGGTGCAGGCACCAACAGAATGAATATCTACACTGTAAGGAAAGCTACATTCGGATTGGCTTTTGCTCTTGAAAGCGGTTCATCGGTTGCAATTGCTTATGATTCCAGAATAAAGTCGGATTTATTCGCAAAAGAAGCCGCAACGGTATTGGCCAACTGTAAAATGAAAGTATATCTGTTTGACAGAGTATCCCCTACCCCTTTATTGTCCTTTGCGGTAAGACAACTTAAATGTGATGCCGGTATTGTTATAACGGCATCTCATAATCCGTCGAATTACAACGGCTATAAGGTATATAACTCCAAAGGCTGTCAGATTAATCCGGAAACGGCCGATTTAATTTTGCAGCATATAAATAAAACCGATATATTTTATGAATTACCCGGTGAGACGGATTTTGATACATGTCTGAATAAAGGACTTATAACCTATATAGATGACAGTTTAATTGAAGATTTTATTGATACGGTGTGTAAACAGGCTTTTTATGACGGCAGTAAAAGAATTAAAATAGTGTATACCCCGTTAAACGGAAGCGGATATGAATGTGTATCTGGTGCTATGGAAAAAAGAGGTTTTAAAAACTTTTTAACGGTGCGGGAACAGATGCATCCGGACGGCAGATTTCCCACCTGTCCGTATCCTAATCCAGAAGTGAGAGAAGCATTGCAATTGGGCATAAGGGATTTGATTAACAGTAAGTCGGATATCTTAATAGCTACCGATCCCGACTGCGACAGAGCAGGTCTGGCTGTAAGGAAAGATAACCAAGCGGTAATTTTAAACGGAAATGAAGTGGGAATTCTTCTATTAGACTATATATGCATGATGAGAAAAAAGAAGAATATTATGCCAAAATGCCCGGTTGCCGTTAAAACAATTGTTACAACGGAACTGGCAACAAAAATAGCCGAACATTACGGTGTAACAGTAATTGATACTCTTACAGGGTTTAAATTCATAGGGGATCAGATAGCAATCCTTGAAGAAAAAGGTCGGGAAGACAGCTTTATATTCGCATTTGAAGAAAGTTGCGGGTATCTTTCGGGAACTTATGTCCGGGATAAAGATGCCGTTAATGCAGCCGTTCTGATAGCCGACATGGCGGATTATTACAACGATAAGGATATTTCCCTTCTTGACAGACTGGAAGAGTTATATAAACAGTTCGGATATCTCATATCCTATCTGGGCAATTACGAATATCCGGGAACGGCGGGATTGAGCAAGATGAGAAGTATAATGGAAAACTTACGGAAAAGTGCTCTGTTGACAAAAGATTATCTCAATGAAACCGATATGCTTCATGCCGATGTGCTTAAATTTGTGATAGAAGATTTAGGAACAGCTATCGTACGCCCCTCCGGCACCGAGCCTAAGATTAAAATATACTATTTCGCAGAAGGCTGTGATATGATAGATGCGAAAGAAAAAATGAAAAAACTGACTGTACTGATTGAAAGGATGTTGAATTAGTATCTATGCGTAAAATGACATACATCAGTTCGCATAAACGGAAAAAGCGATTTAATTACGAGATATTCGGATTACTCTATTGTTTGGCGCTTATAGGTATCATTATCTATTATCATCTGACAAAAGATATATCTATATCCGCATTTAAAGCCGATCTGTTTTCCCCTGAGTATCATACTGTTCTGAAGCCTTTTTATTTCATTCTTATCTTTTGCGGTCTTTTACTTCTGATATTCGGCTTCGGATTTGTGGGTATGCTCAGGACGCGTGTAGCTTATTTGCTTTATCCCGCATCTGTTTTAACCTGCATTTTTCTGTCATTAAGCGGTTTTTTGTATGAACTGCATGACAGATTCCATTTTTTCAACGCTTGTCTTATTTCGGCTTCCGTCTTATTTTCCGTACTTATATTGTGTTTCATAATAGAAAAGCCCTATTCATCAAAATATGCAAGTTTAACCATGAGAATAATAGATATTGTCTGCGGTTCACTTTTTATTGCATATACGATTTGGAAAATATCAGGCATACTAAGAGATTTTCTGTTATCATATGAAGGATATTTTCAACTTATTATGTTATCGGTTTCCGTTGTTTTTGTCATGAGCAATGCTGTTTACATATACCTTAAGTTTGAGACACGATATTCCGTCAAGTAGTAGGATTATAAAAACCTTTTTATTCTGACATCAGCCGGTGAGACATCGGGTATTTTATCTATAATCTGAAAATCGTAGCACCAGGCACAGGTTATACAGTGAAGGTCTTTTAAAAAGGCGTCATAATATCCTCTGCCGTACCCTACTCTGTTACCTGAAATATCAAAAGCTACACCGGGAACAAATATGACATCCAAAAGATCGGGAGATACAATCTGAATTTGTTCGGGTATATTGATACCGAAAGTATCTTTTTCATAAACCGTATTTTTCTCAATCAATACGGGAACCAGTTTATTTTTCTTATCAATATAAGGAACCGATACCTGTTTACCGGTATTTAAAAGATAATCAATAAGCAAATATGTGTCTGTCTCATTTTTTATGGGTATATATACCATATAGCTTTCAAATGTTGTTAAATCGGATAAGAGAAATTTATCAAAAAGATTCTTTGAGTAAAGCCGTACCTGTTCCGGTGACATAGCCTCTCTTTTCCCGGTCATATATTTCCTTAGGGATTGTTTGTCTGTAAAAGTTAAGTTCTGCAATTTATGTTCTCAAACCTCAAAAAACATGTTGTCCACATACTCCTCGGTAAACTCGTTATCCTGACTGAGTTCTATGTATTGTGTCATTTTACGTATGGAATCTATAGTGTCGATATTTGCCTTATCCAGAAGAAGCATGGATGTACCGGCTAAAGATGTGTTACCCGCAGGTATTACTTTATCTTTAAGTTCTGCAGGAATAAGACCTATTCCCGTGGAACTTTCCACATTCATAACGGTTCCGAAACCTCCGGCCAGATATAATTTATCTATTTCGGAATATTTATATCCTGATCTTCTTATGAGTATTTTCAATCCCGCGGCGATGGCGGCCTTTGCATTCTGCACTTCCCTGATATCTTTTTGTGTCAGTATTACATTGTCGGTAATCTTGAATTCCTCCGCTTCCATATAACCCGATTCCTCGATTATACCGTTTTTAAGCATGGAATATACGGCGTCAATTAGTCCCGAACCGCATATGCCGATAGGCTTTTTATTACCTATCGTAGTGAATTTGTTTGCATCATCATAGCTTACGGTATTGATTGCACCCTCAATCCCCGCAACACCGCAGGAAATATTGGCTCCTTCAAATGCCGGACCTGCAGCCGTGGCACAGCTGAATATTCCATCCTTTGAACCTAATACAATCTCACCGTTTGTGCCTATATCCAGTAATATACACGGTTTATCAGCTTTATGTATACCTGTTGCCAGTATGCCTGTCAGAATATCCGCACCCACATAACTTGCAATACTTGCACAAACAACAATCTTTCCCTTTTTATTTATCTTTACATCCCACTTGAGTTCGGGAGCATCGGTATCGAATATATGAGTATCCAGAGTGACCGGAGTAAACGGTGCAACTCCGATACCTGTCGGATCCAATCCCATGAAAATATGCTGCATGGTGGTATTGCCGGAAACCGCTACAACATAAATATCTTTACAGTTTATTGCGGACTGCTTACACAATCTTAAAATCATACGGTTGACCTGAGTAAGAACGGTATCCTGCATAAGCAAAAGATTCTCTTTTGACGAAGCGAACTGAATACGCGATATTACATCCGCACCGAATCTTCCCTGTCTGTTTACGTCCGAAGTAACGGATAATCTCTTGGCGGTCTTGAGGTCGTATAAAGAAGCGGCCAATGTTGTGGTACCGATGTCTACGGCAACACCGTATCCCCTATCGGTTATGGAATTGACGGTAATATTATCATGTGACAGTCTGTCTTCGGTCATGATGGATTGTAATGATTCGGTTTCTCTCAAATCCACCACCTGTCCGTCGGAAAGCGCAACAAAACATGCTAAACGTATATTATCGGATATCTCTTCTTTTGTTAAAAAACGCCTTTCTTCCTCGGATATACCCGTATTATCATTAAGAAGCCTTATTTTGCACTTCCCGCATCTCTTCCCTCCTCCGCAGGGAGCGGAAAAGTCAATTTCCGGAATGCTTTTAATAAGCGAGTATATGTTCGGATGTTTAAGATTCCCAGTATCGAATTCGTATGTTTTGTTATCGGTTAGTATTTTTACGGTCATAAGTATCTCCTGTGGTAATGATAATTAATCCTCTGCCCTCTATTATACATGCATACGGGAAATATGACAGGTAATTTATTGTATAAATCCGACATAATGATATAATTATGGAGAAGAAATATTCAAGGAGTTTTTAAATGAGTCACAATGAAGTAAGAACAAGATATGCACCGTCACCCACCGGATTTGTCCATATAGGTAATTTACGCTCGGCTCTTTACGAGTACCTGATAGCCAAGGTAAAAAACGGAAAATTCATACTCAGAATAGAAGACACCGACCAGAAGAGATATGTCGAAGGTGCCGTGGATGTAATATACGATACTCTTAAGATTGTAGGTATAAAGCATGATGAAGGTCCCGACATCGGAGGAGAATACGGTCCTTATGTTCAATCGGAAAGAAAGCATCTTTATCTTCCCTATGCAAAACAGCTTATTGAAAAAGGAAAAGCCTATTACTGCTTCTGCTCCGAAGAGAGACTGGATGAATTAAGAAAAAAAGCGGAAAAGGCTAAAGTGCAGAATAAATATGACAGACATTGTCTTAACCTTTCAAAAGAGGAAATTCAAAGAAGACTGAATGCTAAAGAGCCGTATGTCATACGGCAGTTAATGCCCGATACAGGTGAAACCACATACAACGATGCGGTATACGGGGATATTACTTTTAACAATGATGTACTGGAAGATCAGATACTTATCAAGTCGGACGGCTTCCCCACATATAATTTCGCTAATGTAATAGATGATCATCTGATGAAGATATCGCATGTGGTAAGGGGCAGTGAATATATTACGTCAACCCCGAAGTATGTGCTTCTGTATGAGGCTTTCGGATGGGAACCTCCCATTTTCGTGCATCTTCCCCTGGTGGAAAAGTTGGGCGGCGGAAAGCTGTCCAAGCGAAGCGGAGATGCATACTTTTCCGACCTTATAAAAGCGGGATATCTGCCCGAAGCGGTTGTCAACTTTATTGTACTTTTGGGCTGGAGCAGCGGGACGGAACAGGAATTCTACACATTATCGGAACTGGAAAAGGTATTTGATATAAAAGGCATAAGCAAATCTTCCTCGGTGTACGATACCGATAAATTAAAATGGATGAACGGTGAATATATAAGAAGAAAGACTCCTGAAGAATTTGTAGAAATAGCTTCACCGTGGATAGATAAAGCATTGCCCGATACTTTCGACAGAACCAAAATTTGTTCCATGATTCATAAGCGTGTGGAAGTTCTGAATGAGATTCCCGATATGGTTAAGTTTTTGAAGAAAGCAAAACCTATTGATTTAAGTCTTTACAACAATGAAAAAAGTAAATGCGATATAAATCAAGCAAAAAGGATTCTTCCGATAATAAGGGACAAAATCCATAAAATGGACACTTTCAATCATGAGTTGATTTATTTAATGTTTACCTCCACAGCACAGGAGTTGGGAGTTAAAAACGGACTGGTCATGTGGCCTGCAAGAATTGCTTTAAGCGGTCAGCTTGTAACCGCAGGCGGAGCCGTGGAAATAGCCGATGTGCTGGGTAAACAGGAAACGCTTAAAAGAATAGATAAAGCAATTAAGCAATTGGAGAAGACAGATGCTTAAATATGAGGATCTTCCCGATTATAGCAGAGATTTTTTATCATATCTTGAAACAATACAAAACAGGTCACCGCAGACTGTAAATGAATATTATTACGATATCAGAATGTTTCTTCGGTTTGTTAAAATACTGAAATTCAATGCAAAAGAAGAATTTGACGAGATTACCGTTAAAGACATGGATGTAAGAGTTTTAGAAAAACTCACACTATCGGACTTTTATGCGTATATGACTTTTCTTTCAAGAAACAGAGGTGCTTCCTCTAAAACCCGTGCAAGAAAAGTAGCTTCACTGAGGTCCTTTTATAAATACCTTTTTTCCAAGGTAAAACTTATAAACAACAATCCCGCATTGGAACTGGAAACCCCGAAACATAAAAAGGGTCTTCCCCGCTATCTCAACTTGGAAGAAAGCACCAAGCTTTTAGACAATGTGGAAAGCCGTCATGAGAAAAGAGACTTTGCCATGTTAACTCTTTTGCTTAACTGCGGTATAAGAATATCGGAACTTGTAGGGATAAATATAACCGATTACAGGGATGATACAATTAAAATATCCGGTAAAGGAAATAAAGAAAGAACTATATATCTCAACGACGCTTGCAGAAATGCCATAAATGAATATATGGCCGTACGTCCCAATGATAAAGCCGTTGACAAGAATGCAATGTTTTTAAGCGAACGTTATACGAGAATAAGCAGAAAAACCGTTCATGTAATAGTAAAAAAACAACTGTCCAATGCCGGAATTGATACTACCAAATATTCGGCACACAAACTGAGACACACCGCAGCCACTCTGATGTATAAGCACGGTGATGTGGATATAAGGGCTCTGCAGCGTATATTGGGTCATGAAAGTATAGCGACAACGGAGATTTATACCCATCTTGACGATGAGCAGTTAAGAAGTGCCACAAAAAAGAATCCTCTGGCGGATTACAAAAAGGAAAAATAACAGGGCTTTGAACCTTAGTGTGAAGATTAACGTTTAATTTGTATGGTATAGCGGTGGAGTATTGAATTTTACACTACTTTACAACATAAGGATATTAATGTAAAATACATACCGTTGTAACTGGACAAGGAGGCAACATGATACCAAAAAGATTTCTTTCAACATTCGCAACTGCGATGTTTATTATATTAGTAATAGCGGGTATGATTTCCGTCATTCTTATCAATGTAAAACAACAGAGAGTGGATGCCGTTGTGGACAATAGTAACACGACATCAATTACCGATAACACAGTCAAAGAAAATCCCGACTGGCTGGACAGATATATTGAAACTAAACAGCAGCCTTTCAATATTTTACTTTTTGTTACCGATGTAAAAGGATATGATACCGATGCCATAATACTGTTCAACATAGATTCCGAGAACGGAAAAGTATCCGCAATGAGCATACCGAGAGATACTCTTGTAAAAAATCAGCAGAAAGCCCTATCGGTTTATACCACTTCCACAAATGAAATTTTAAAAGATGAAAAAGTAATAGATATTTTTGAAAGTTTACTGGCCACGGAAATTAAATATACGGTAAAAATGAACATATCGGTTATTCAGAAGATAGTAGATGAAATGGGCGGCTTGTTTTTCCATATACCTGCAGATATGTACTATTATGACAACGGTGTCGATCCAGTTACGGGTGTTTACGATCCCGATTTGGAATTGATAATAGAGTTTCAAAAAGGTGAAAAACAACTGACCGGCAGTGAAGTTGTCAAACTGTTGCGATTCAGACAACCTGCTCCCGGTACCGAATCCACGGAGTTAAGTGAATATTATTCCGAAGGCTCGGATTTAAACAGGATTGAGATGAACAAGCAGATTATGAATGCTTTCCTTAACCAGATGTTTGAAATGAGCAGAAGAAACCTCATAAGCAAATTGAACGGTCTCTTATCCTCCGTATACAAAGACTTGGATCTGTATATAACACTCAATGATGCTCAGAATATACTGGATTTATTAATGAAATCCGTACCTACAGATAACAATGAGAATTACCGCTGGACAGGTATACAATGGTATACCCTGCCCGGAACGGTGGAAGAAATATCCGGTACCAAATATTATCAGATAGATATTCCTGCTACTTCGACAATTATACAAAAATCTTTTTATACCAAACTTGAATAATTGCAGATGAATGATGACAGGTTCATAATTTTATGTTTCCTTATTGAACAAGGTGAGCGAATATGATTAAACAGTTATTGAAAAGAGAAAAAAAGGGGCTAATAATCCTGATGATTTTTGGACTTCTATCGGCGCTATCTTCCTTTTACATGAATTATGTACGCCTATATATATTGGATTTTGTTTTCGGCAAAGAATATACATCTTTTGAAGTAGCAGTCGTGCTTGTTTGTACAATGATAGTATTTACTTACGTTGCAGACAATATCGGGTGGGATTACTATGTCACCAAAATAAATTTAAATCTTTCAAAGATTATTAAATTAGACCTTCATTCAACGTATGAAAAAATGTGTTATTCAGACGCTTCAAAATACGATGTCGGCTATTTAACTAATCTGGAAAGTATCGGCGGAAGAGTAAGCGACTATTTAACATCAACAGCATATTCAATGACGTCGAATGTGTTAGAAATTATTTTATCAATTTTGTTTATCATTATATTCATCCATTATAAGTTGTTGGTATTTATGCTGATACTGCTCCCAATGACATTTATTGTTCACTGTATAGGAAAAAGGATTGCGAAGGAGAATAAAATCCTCATAGATAAAAATGCGATAGCAACAAATGCTTATTTCGACTACATATCTAAATTAGATTTTGTAAAAGCAAACAACTTTGGCAACAACTTATTGTCTCTATATAAATCTAAAATTGAAAATATCAAAAAATCAAACAATAAGATAATATTTACAAACGGGATATATTCTCTAATCACAAGTATTCTTAATTTTTTATTGCTACTGTCAGTACCTATCTATGGGGCTTATTTGCTTTCGCAAGGAGAAATATCGGCGGGTGCTTTAATTAATGCTTCATTAATGTTTTCGTCATTCTTATCTCCGTCAATGTTTAAGATTTCTTCCATGATAAAGGAATATAAGTCGCTTAAACCACTTTTTACCGAATTGGAAGAATTTAATAAATTAGCATCAGAAGATAAGTTTAAAAACATATCCTTTGAAAAATTGAATGATGACAGTTTGGTAATATTAGAGAAAGTTAAATATTATTATCAAGAAGAAAATTGTATTTTAAACAATATCTATCTGGAATTACCGCCTACAGGCATGATTGGAATAAAGGGTAAATCAGGCGGTGGAAAAAGCACATTGATAAAAATTATCAGCGGCCTGTTATCTCCGATTGACGGATGTGTAAAATATAATAGTAAATATATATCGGATTATTCGGAAATCAACTCTTGCGTGTCATATGTAACCCAAGAACCGCATTTCTTTACGGAGACAATAATCAATAACATAAATAGTTATGATGATGATAGAACGAAAATTTTTGCCAAAGAAATTGGCATAGATGACATTATTGAATCATTGCCTGATAAATATGAAACTGAACTTAGTGAAAATGTATCAAATTTATCAGGAGGACAAAAGCAAACTATTTCTATTTTGAGAGGCTTGTCAAAAAAATCATGTATATATATTTTTGATGAATCAACAAGTGCACTTGATGAGAACTCCGAAATAAAATGCTTAAACTTACTTAAACAGGTCAGTAAAACGGCTTGCGTACTTATTATTTCACATAGAAAGAAGACATTAGATGCCGCAGATGTGCTATATGAACTAAAAGATAATCAACTCTTTCAAATAGATAAAACGGATGGTGAATTGCATGTTTAAAAAGCTGCACGACATTTATGGAAAGGCTTTATATTTAATATTTGCATTAATAATTATAGTGTCACTCATAAATACTTTATTTGGATATTTGTCAGGTGTATTAGTGGCATCAGTTGTTGATGATGTTATCGAAATGGGAATTGTAGCAGGATTGTATAACAATATCCAACTGATATTACTATACATATTTATCCTATCGCTAACTTTTGGGCTGAATTATTTAAAATCCGTCAACCTGAGCAATAAAAATCTTGATGCACAAGTCACAATATTAAGCAGGATATTTAAAATTGATTATAATGATATTAAGGATAGTCATTCAGGGAGCTATTACTCGATATTGACAAGCGATTTGCCATTGTTTCTCTCGATAATCGGACAAATAGATAGCATTTTTGCAACCGTTTCAACTTCGTTGGGAAGTATATTGTTTATATTTACACTTGATTATAAGATAGGATTAATTTTAACAGGCGTAGGATTGCTTATTGTTTTTTACAATCAGGTATTAAGTCCGAAATTCAGAGAATATCAACGTAAAATCCAAATAAACAATAAGAATATTAATAAGATTTCCATAGAACGATTTCGCAACTATTTAGAAATGCGATTTTATAACTATGGTTTTATTAAAAGACGACATAATGATGAGTATGATTTATATAACAGAGAAAACATGCGCAGAGTAAAATTTGTACTAATAACGATGATTATCGGATATTTACTAGGCTTTGCCCAAACATATTTGCCGTTATTCTCAATGGGAGTCTTTTCTGAAACTCATTCAACGGGTGATATTTTAGCAATTTTAAATCATATAGTAGCTTTTATGCTGATTTTTAGAGGTATCGGACGAATGATTTCGTCAATGCAGGGGCCTATTGCCGGAGCTGAAAGGTTGTACTCTGTTTTATCTTTAGTACCGCTACAAAAACGAAACAATAATGTAGTTATCAATAATGATGAAATAAAGATTGAGAATCTTCATTATGAATATACCGAAGAAACGGATTTTAATATACATATAAATGAATATTGCATAAAGAAAAATCAATCCATCGGTGTTGTGGGAGAAAGAGGAAGCGGTAAATCTACATTTTTAAAAATATTGTCCGGCTTACTGCGTAACTATACCGGCACGGTATTATTATATGGAAACGACATGCAGTTTCTTAATGAAAAAGAAATCGCAAACCATATAGCCTATATACCGCAGTCTTTTCCCGTATTCAATGGTAGTATAAAGGAAAACTTTTCTATTGCAAATTCAACAGCAGACAAAGATGAAATCGAAAATGTTTTACGACTTGTAAATATATGGGATGAAATTTGCAGTTTAAGAGAAGGTTTAAACACTAATATCAATGATAACGTTATTTCTGTGGGTCAGCGACAGCGTATTTGTATTGCGATGGCTTTATTAAGAAAAAAAGATATTCTTATTCTTGACGAGCCTGTATCGGCTTTGGATATAGAAAACAGCCATAATATCGAAATGATATTAAAAAGAATATCTGAAAATTCAACAGTCATAGCATCATCTCATGAAAAACAATTACTAAAAACATTTGATGAAATAATAACTTTTAAAAACGGCCGAATAGTCGAAAGGATAATAAACTGATGCAGATATTTACAAAATATGATGCAAAAAAAAGACCCCGAAAGGTCTTTTACTTTCTTTCTGTCAACCTTATTATCAGAGATTCTCGTAAAATGCTTTAAACGCTTTATATGTCATATAGATATCGGCTTTGCTTGTAATCTCATAAGGTGAATGCATGGATAATACAGGTACTCCGGCATCTAACACATTGATACCTAAGTGAGCACCGAATTTGGAGATGGTCCCTCCCCCGCCCGCATCAATCTTACCCAGTTCCGCAATCTGCCAGACTATATCGTCACTTTGATCGAATAATTTGGTTACGGCATTGACAAACTCCGCATTCGCATCGCTTGTGCCGCCTTTACCGCCTGCACCGTTATATTTGGAAAGTGCGATTCCCCTGTTGATATATGCCGCGTTATTGGCTTCAAATACGGTTTTATGGTTGGGGTCGAAAGCGGCAGCCACATCGGCTGAAAGCATAACCGATTCTCTGAAAACATTTTTAACATTTATACTTTGCTTGTCATTCTTCTCCGAAGGAGCCAGTAATTCCGCAATCAGTTCGGTTACATAAGTTAATGTGTCACACTGAGCTCCGGTATTTCCGTAAGAACCTATCTCTTCTTTATCCGAGAAGTAGCAATAGCAGGTCTTATCATTAATAGTGTTGCTTGCGTCAAAGAATGCCATCAATGATGTATATGCACATACCCTGTCATCCTGTCCGTATCCGCCTACAAAAGACTTATCTATACCCACATCTCTTGCCTTCATGGCGGGAACCGCCTCTATTTCGGCGTTTATGAAGTCTTTTTCGGTTATACCGTACTTGTTATTAAGCAACTGTAAAATGGTCGCTTTGACCTTGTCAGTGACCTCCGTGTCGACATTGGGAACCGAACCTGTAAGAAGATTCAGACTTTCTCCCGGTATAGCATCCTTTAAAGGCAATTTATTCTGTTCGGCCGAAAGATGCGGAAGTAAATCGGGAATGACGAAGATAGGGTCAGTTTCACTCTCACCTATGTTTATCTCCACTTCGGTACCGTCTGCCTTATAAATTATCCCGTGAAGTGCCAGAGGAACCGATACCCACTGATATTTTCTTATACCTCCGTAATAGTGAGTTTTAAGAAAACCAAGCTCGGTATCTTCAAATATCGGGAGAGGTTTTAAATCCAGTCTGGGAGCATCTATGTGTGAACCTATTATTTTAACTCCCTGAGAAAGTCCTTCCTTACCGATTGTAATCAGGATAATTGCCTTATTGTGTTCGATGTAATAAAGCTTATCTCCGGGGTGCAGTTGCTGTCTGTTTTTGTAGGCACTTTTCAGGGATATAAAGCTGTTTTCTTTTGTTAAACAAAGATTATGTATGTATTTCACACATTCTCTTTCGGTTTTACACTGGTCTAAAAACTTTTTATATCCTTCGGAAAATTGGTTTATGGAAGTAACCTGTTCTTCGCTTATTTCCTTCCAGACATTCTTTCTTTCATAAAAAAGCACATCTTTAATATCTTTATTCTCTACCATTTTGCTCTCCTATTCGCACTTTTTATTATGGCAACAGGTGTTACAGGCAAAGTTATCTTGCGTTACCTGTTCCCCGATACTCTTTTTGTAGTCATTGATAGCCGCCTTTATCGCTTCTTCCGCAAGCAGTGAACAATGCACCTTAACCGGCGGTAACCCGTCCAGTGCGTCCATAACCGCCTTATTGGTTAATGTCAAGGCTTCTTCCACTGTTTTGCCTTTAACCAGCTCGGTAGCCATACTGCTTGTTGCAATTGCCGCTCCGCATCCGAAAGTCATGAAACTGACATCTTTAATAATATTATCTTCTATTTTCATGTATATTTTCATAATATCTCCGCATTTGGCATTGCCTACCTGTCCTACCGCATTGGCATCGGCAAGCACTCCCACATTACGGGGATTTGTGAAATGATCCATTACTTTAGCGCTGTACATTAACATGCACTCCTTTCATTTTTTATATTATAGCATAATATGGCAGCTATAATAGTTATCATCAGTGTTCTTTTATGAAAGATTCATACAAAGGCGACATTTGTCTCAATCTGTCCACCGTTTCAGCAACCGTATCAACTATATAGTCCACATCGTTCATGGAACTGTCTTTGCCGAATGTCAATCGCAAAGAACCGTGTGCGATCTCGTGCGGTAATCCCAGTGCTAAAAGCACATGTGAAGGATCCAACGATTTTGATGCACATGCCGAGCCGGAAGAAGCACATATGCCCTTCATATCCAGAAGAAGTATCAATGCTTCCCCTTCAATGAACTTAAAACAGAAATTTATGTTATTAACAAGTCTGTTTGTTTCATCACCGTTGTAGATAATATACGGTATTCCGGCTTCAATACCGGCTTTTACCGCATCTCTTATTGCCTTTATATGAGCATTGTTCTTTTCCATATTTTCCACCGACAGTTTCAGTGCTTCCGCCAGGCCTACTATCCCGCAGACATTCTCGGTAGCCGCTCTTCTGGTTCTCTCCTGCCCTCCGCCGTGCAAAAGATTATCAATAACAATACCTCTTCTTATGTAAAGTGCTCCGACACCCTTAGGTCCGTGAAATTTATGAGCGGAAACGGACATAAGGTCAATATTCAATGCTTTTACATCAATAGGTATCGCCCCTGCAGCCTGAACGGCATCGGTATGAAACACTATGTTATGCTTTTTTGCTATTGCTCCTATCTCGGCTATAGGCTGTATTGTTCCTATTTCATTGTTTGCAAACATTACGGAGATTAATATGGTATCTTTGCGTATTGCTTTTTCAATATCCGAAGCATTGACAATACCGTTTTTCTCTACGGGGACCAACGTAATGTCATAACCGATCTTTTTCATATACCGGAAAGTATCCAAAACTGCGGGATGCTCTATGTTTGTGGTTATGATATGTTTACCTTTAGCTCTGTGAGAAGAACATATCCCCTTTATAGCCCAATTATCGCTTTCGGTACCGCAGGAAGTAAAATATATTTCACTGCTTCTGCAATTGAAGCAGGATGCAACTGTTTCTCTTGCCTGTTCGACAGCTTTGGAACTGTCTCTTCCGAAGGAATATATTGAGGAAGGATTACCGTAATAATCTTCTATATATGGTTTCATCTTTTCCAAAACGGCCTTATCGGGTTGTGTGGTTGCCGCATGGTCTAAATATATTTGTTTCATAAAAACTCCTGTCTATTCTTTATCGGCAACATTATCGGTTTTAGTGACGGTATTATCTTTATTGTTGCCGTCATCTTTTATACTGTTGCTGTCTTTTGTTTTTTCATCAGGTTTATTTTTAAAAACCGCAAAATACACTATCAGCAATGCTATATATGCAAAAAGAAATATATCTTTATAGAAATCCAGTATCATAAGGTTTAATATTACAAAAACAAATAACACAATGTATATCCATGCCAGAACTCTTTTTAAGATTGCTTTCTTTTTTTCATCCATTCGGTAAGTTTCCCTTCTTCACCGTTGTTGGTCGGTTTATAGTAAATCTTATCTTTTATTATATCAGGCAGATACTGCTGTTCAACATAATTTCCTTCATAATCGTGAGCGTACTTATATCCTACGGAATAACCGTGCCGCTTCATATCGGCAACCGGTGCGTTTCGCAACCACATAGGAGTTTCACCCGTCTCAATATTCTTTAGATCATGAAAAACATCGTTTATGCCGGCATAACAGGAATTGGATTTTGCCGATACGGCTACGTATACCGCCGCTTCGGCCAGTATCAACGATGCCTCGGGCATTCCTATCATTCTTACAGCTTCGGCGGCCGATTGTGCCACAACCAAAGCATTGGGATTGGCCAGTCCCACATCCTCTGCCGCACAGATTACTATTCTTCTTGCTAAAAAATTGATATCTTCACCGGCAATAAGTGCTTTTCCCAGATAAAAAAGCGCCCCGTCCGGAGAGGAGCCCCTCATGGATTTTATAAACGCACTAATATTATCATAATGGTCTTCCCCGTCTTTATCAAAACGAATAGCATTATTCTGCATACATTCTTTTAATACTTGGTTTGTGATAACAGTTTTGCCGGACTTGTCGCATTTGGTTGTAAGTACAGCCAATTCCAAAGCATTCAAAGCAATTCTTGCGTCGCCGGAACTGGAAGAAGCAAGTCTTTTCAGTGTCTCTTCGGAAATCTCTATATCATACTGTCCCAGTCCTCTTTCCTTATCATTCAAGGCATTGTTCAGAATAGTATAAATATCTTCTTTTGTAAGAGGATTCAACATAAAAATCGTGGAACGGGATAATAAAGACTTATTAACTTCAAAATACGGATTTTCCGTCGTTGCACCTATTAACACAATGGTTCCGTTTTCGATATGTGGTAATAAAGAATCCTGTTGAGCTTTATTGAATCTGTGTATCTCATCCAGAAACAGTACGGTTCGGCCGGAGGGATTTAAAAACTGATTTTTGGTGTCGGCTACTATCTGTTTAATATCCGCTATGCCGCAGGTAACGGCATTCAAAGATACAAAAGCGGATTTGGTCATGTTGGCTATTATTCTGGCAAGAGCGGTCTTCCCCGTTCCCGGAGGACCGAAGAATATAATGGAGTGGAGATTATCCGCCTCTATCATTCTTCTTAAGAGCTTCTTTTCTCCTACTATATGAACTTGTCCTACGAATTCCTCCAAAGTTCTCGGACTCATTCTGTAAGCTAACGGTTCATTTCTCATCATATAAAGGAAATCTGTTAATCAGTTCCTTGACTTTCTTAATGGCTGTTTCTTTGTAATTATCATAATCGGTCAATGTTTTGTAAATAATATGAGCAATCTCTTTCATCTCGGTATCTTTCATTCCTCTGGTAGTTACCGCGGGGGTTCCTAAGCGTATGCCGCTGGTTATTGTAGGTTTCTGTGTGTCATAGGGAATTCCGTTCTTATTGCATGTTATATGTACGGTATCCAACATATTCTGAGCATCTTTACCGGTAACCTTAATACTTCTGAGATCTGCCAGCACCAGATGATTATCGGTTCCTTCTGTGACGATATCTATGCCGTTTGACATTAATGCACTGCATAAAGCCTTGGAATTGGATAAAGTATTTTGTTGATACAGTTTAAACTCATCGGATAAGGCTTCTTTGAAACAGACGGCTTTTGCGGCAATTATGTGCATAAGGGGTCCGCCCTGAGTTCCGGGGAATATCGCACTGTCTATTGCCTTTTTATGTTGCTCCTTGCAAAGTATAAGGCCGCCTCTGGGACCGCGCAGAGTCTTGTGAGTTGTCGTAGTGACAAAATCGGCATAAGGAATGGGATTCTGATGTAAGCCCACCGCTACCAGACCGGCTATGTGAGCCATATCCACCATAAGATAAGCTTCTATTTCATCGGCAATTTCTTTAAATTTGGCAAAATCTATTGCTCTGGAATATGCCGATGCTCCGGCAATAATGAGTTTGGGTTTATGTTCACGAGCTAATCTTCTTATCTCATCATAATCCAGCATATAAGTCTGTCTGTCCACACCGTAGGAAACCACATTAAAATAGCTTCCCGATATGTTTTTGGGCATACCGTGGGACAGATGTCCTCCGCAGGATAAATCCAAACCTAAAACGGTGTCACCTGGTTTAAGCGCTGCAAAAAATACCGCTAAATTGGCATTGGCTCCCGAATGAGGCTGAACATTGGCATGATCGGCTCCGAAAAGTTCGCATGCATATTTTATAGCCAATGATTCCACCTTATCAACATGCTCGCAACCGCCGTAGTATCTTCTGCCGGGATACCCTTCGGCATATTTGTTTGTTAAAGGTGTACCCATTGCATCCATAACGGCCTGGGACACGAAATTTTCCGAGGCGATAAGTTCAATATTGTTTCTTTGTCTGCAAATTTCCGATTGAATGGCGTCTGCCAATTCTCTATCTACCTTACGAATAGAATCCAACTTGTACATAAAGTTCTCCATTTCATTTATTCAACGTAAACAATTATATCATCTTTTAATTGAGGATAATATATCAAAAACACTTTAAGTTCGGTTTTTGCAATCTTTCGTCTCATGAGCATGTCCGGTCTGTTGAGCAGTGTGATATAAATGCTCTGTGCCAGTCGGAATTCTTCGATATTCTTATGATGTCCGGAAAGCAATATCGCTGGTACTGCCATTCCGTTATACACTTCCGGTCTTGTATATTGATGACTTTCCAGAAGATTGTCGGTATGAGAATCCTCCAGATAACTTTCCGGTTGAGAAAGAACACCGTCAATCAACCTGCTCACACAGTCTATGAGAATCATTGCAGGTATCTCCCCTCCTGAAAGCACATAATCGCCACAGGATATTTCTTCGTCAACCAATGAATCGACAATTCGTCTGTCTATGCCCTCGTAATGACCGCAAAGTATATTAATATTATTAATCTTCGATAACTCCATAGCACGTTTCTGAGTTAACACTTTGCCTTTCGGTGACATATATACGGTATGAGCTTTCGGCAGGCTGTTAATTGCATCAAAAACCGGCTGACAGGTCATAAGCATACCGAAACCTCCTCCATAGGGATAGTCATCCACTTTTTTGTGTTTATCGGCGGAGAAGTCGCGAATATTGACAGTATTAATTTTAATTATTCCTTTATCCTTTGCTATTCCCAGTATACCGTAATCCAGCGCTTTGAACATATCGGGAAACAGCGTGAATATATTAAACGTATTCATCATCGAGAAGACCTTTCGGAATCAAAATATCTATCCTTCTATTTACAATATCAATGTTCAGAACGACGGATTTTATAGCGGGCAGAAGTATCTGTCGCCGGTATTTGCCGTCAGATCCGTCAATATCGTAAACATCGTTGCTGCCTGTTTCAATAATATCGGTAATTACACCTGTAAACTCATTCTTCTCAAAAACATTGCAACCTATTATATCCTCCATATAGTAAGTATCTTTGCCTAAAGGAACAGCCTGTTCTCTGGTTATGGAAACATAATTACCTTTGAAGGTGTCGGCGGATGTCCTGTCATTTATCGTATCAAGCTTTAATAATGCCTGATTCTTTACAAATCTGACTGAAGTTACAATATATGCAATGTCTTTGATAAATACTTTATTAAGGGAATGAAAATTGGATGCATCGGCGGATATAGGTAAGACTTTTATCTCACCTTTTACGCCGTGAGGTCCCGTTATTATTCCTATATCCAAAAATTTATTCAATTAAAGTACATCCACTATTACTCTTTTTCTCTGCTTGACTGCATATGCCCTGAGGATTTTCCTTATTGCCGTTATGGTATTACCGTTTTTTCCGATAATTCTCCCTACATCATTGGAAGCTGCGGATATCTTGAAAACGGTATTGCCTTCTTTATCCTCTTCCTCGGTTATAACAACCTGATCCTTCTCATCGACAAGAGCAAAAACAATGGTTTCCAGTAATTCTTTCATTTCCTATTCCTCCGTTGCAGTATGCTTTTTAATCAAAGCTCTGACTGTTTCGGTACATTGAGCGCCTTTTGCTATCCAGGCATTGGCCTTGTCCATGTCAATTTCAAATTTGGACGGATTTGCAAGAGGATCATACATGCCTATTTCCTCAATGAATCTGCCGTCTCTGGGAAATCTGGAATCGGCTACCACTACTCTGTAAAAAGCATTCTTCTTTGTACCCATTCTTTTCAATCTGATTTTTACCATTTCTTAACCTCCGTTTATTTTTATCCAAAATAGAATCACAATCACTCAAAAGGATAATCCTTTGGGTAAATTCATTCCTTTGAATTTCTTTCCTTTCATATCGGTCATTTTTTTCATCATAAGCTTCATATCTTCGAAGCCTTTCAGTACTCTGTTTACATCGGCTACGGTTGTACCGCTGCCTGCTGCAATTCTCTTTCTTCTCTTTGCATCCAGAATTTTGGGATTTTTTCTTTCTTTGGCTGTCATTGATTGTATGACGGCTTTTGTTCTTATTATCTGTTTTTCATCCACTTTTACATTCTTAAGCGACGCCCCTCCGGGAATCATATTAATCAGATCCTGCATATTTCCCATATCTTTGAATTGCTCAAGTTGTTCTAAATAGTCCTGAAGAGTAAAGGTAGCGGTAGCCATCTTCTTTTCCAATTCAACGGCTTTCTTCTCGTCAAAATTCTGTTGAGCTTTTTCAATCAACGAAAGAACATCACCCATGCCCAATATACGTGATGCCATTCTGTCGGGATGAAAAGGTTCCAGATCGTTCATTTTCTCTCCGACCGAAGCAAATTTAATGGGTTTATTGACTATTGTCTTTATGGAAAGAGCCGCACCGCCTCTTGTGTCTCCGTCCAGCTTGGTAAGTATTATCCCGGTAAGATTCAGCCTGGAGGAGAATCCTTCGGCTATATTGACTGCATCCTGACCGGTCATGGCATCTACAACAAGCAGTGTTTCATCCGGGTCTGTTACCCTCTGTAAAGCCTGAATTTCATTCATCAGTTCGTCATCAATATGAAGTCTTCCCGCCGTATCAAATATCAAAATATCGGTCATGGACTTCCTTGCCTGATCAATAGCGTTTTTGGCTATTTTTATGACATCCTTATTGTTATTCTCATAATATACGGGAATATCCAGTTGTTTACCTAAAATGATAAGCTGGTCTATGGCAGCCGGACGATATACATCGCATGCTGCAAACATCACCTTCTTATTCTGCTTCTTCAACAAATTTCCCAGCTTTCCGCAGGCTGTGGTTTTTCCCGAGCCCTGCAGACCGCACAGCATATATTTATTGGGAATATTTGAGGAGAATATAAGTTTCTCGTTTTTACCGCCCAATAAAGTAATCAGTTCTTCATGTACTATCTTGATAACCTGTTGTCCCGGTGTAAGGCTTTCCAATACATCCTTATGTAAAGCCTTTTCCGATATTACGGAAACAAAGTCTTTAACTATTTTGTAATTAACGTCTGCGGATAACAAAGCAAGACGAATCTCACGGGAAATATTCTTGATGTCATTCTCCGTTATCCGTCCGCTGCTTCTTAAACTTTTTATTATAGCTCCCAGCTTCTCGCTTAAGCCTTCAAATATAGCCATTAATTCTCCACAATCTCATGCAGTATTTGCAAAGCTTCATCTACTCTGTTTTCCGAAAGCATGGATTTTATTCTTTTTTCATTATCCCTGTTCTCCAACAGTTTTGAATAGATTGAAAGCTTGTTTTCATAATCCTCCAGAATGTTTATAGACCTCTTTAAAACATCGTGTACTGCCTGACGGGTAATGCCCATTATTTCCGAAATCTCGAAAAGAGAGCAATCTTCATAAAAATACAGACGAAGAATGTCCAATTGTTTCTCGGTAAGTAATGAGCCGTATATATCCGTAAGCATCCCTGCTCTGCTGTAACTATCCATAAAACTCCTGTAAAGCAATATTACTTGACACATGATACAGCACAAAGCGAATACTGTCAATATAAAATAATAAAAATTACATTATTACTAAATTAGTAAATCAGTATTAATACTTATCATTCAGAAAGTAATATTAAAGAACCGGTTGTTAATTCAATACCTCTACCCCGTTGGTTTTCAGGAAATCTTCCAAAGGACCGGTCTTTAAAGGTCTGGAATAATAATATCCCTGAATTTCATCACAGGATATATTCTTCATGAAATCGGCTTGATCCATCGTTTCCACACCTTCAGCGGTAATATCTACCATGAGAGTTTTTCCCAATGAAATGATAATTTTGACAATGTCCGCCTTTTTTGCTTCCGATGTTATATCATCTATAATACTTTTATCAATCTTAATTCTGTCAAGAGGAACCAAGACCAATCTGTGCAAAGAAGAATAACCTTTGCCGAAATCATCCACCGCAATTTTAATTCCCAATTCTTTCAGTTGATGCAATTTATCAATTGTATCGGCAAAGTTCTTAGCCAACATACTCTCGGTAATCTCCAACTCGACATATTTGGGATCAACACCGTGCTTTCGTATGAGATAAGCAACATTCTGGACAAAATCATCTCTGCGGAACTGTACGGTAGATAAGTTTACCGAAACACGTATTGGAGGAAAACCGTTAGTTATAAGCCGGTTATGTTCTATAAGAGCCTGATCCAGTACCCAAAGTCCCACATCATGAATTAATCCAGTCTGTTCCAGAATGGGTATAAACTTATCCGGCGGTATTCTCATATTATCCGATGTTGTCCATCTCAATAATGCTTCAATCCCAACTGTCTTTGTGCTGTCGCAGCTGATCTGAGGCTGGAATTCCAGTGAAAACTCATTATTCTGCAGTGCTTGGAAAAGCTTATGTGTCATTAAGGTATTCTCTTCAACACGGTCTTTAAGCTGAGCGGAAGAGAAAACAATCTTTTGGTCAACGTATTTGGCTTCATACCCTGCTAAATCCGCATTCTTGATAAGCATATCCGGATCATTACCGTCCTCCGGATAGAGAGATATGCCTACACTGACCATAACAAATAAAGCCTCTATATCCAAATCGGGAAGCAAAATAGGATGAGTAAAAGATTCAATTATCCTTTGGGCACGTTCTTTCAGCTGCTCATTACTTTCCGTAGTAGGCATAACGAGAACAAATTTTCCTTCCGCTACTCTGGAAATAATGCAACACTCTTTCATCAAATTTCTCATAATCTCCACGGATTTTAAAACTATCTGTACCCCGACATTATGACCGAAGGTATCATTAATCATTCTCAGATTATCCAACTCGATATTGAAAACCGCTATTCTGTCGGTTTCTTCAATATTTTGTAGCAGCTGCTCTAAATTTTTCCGAAGCATATTTCTGTTTTGCAGTTTTGTAATCTGGTCGAAATATGCGTAATTGTACAGCTTTTCTTCATTAAGGTTCTTTTGCTTTGTATCACCTAAAATATTGGCTATAATCATTAAAAAATACAAACGGTTTTCTCTTAAATGTACATCGATTTTTTCATAGTACTCAATTACAAGCATTCCCCTCAAATCATTATCTGTAAATATAGGTAATGCGAAATAAGAAGTAATGTCTCTCGACTTGAAATATTGTCGTAATTCCTCATGTATATCCATGCGAATCTTATTTACATCGTCACACATTACGGGTTGCCTGTATTTAATAATGGTTTTTGCTACAGGGAAATCGGAAACCGCAACTCTCGTGCCGGGGTTGAAAGGAAAAGATTTTTTCTCATCACTGACATTCAGAAATGTATTATCAACGGTTACATTTTGATAATCTAAGTCGAAATCCACAAGATATGCATGATTAAAATCCAGTAATTCGTAAGACATTTTAAACATCTCATATAACTTTTCTTCCGCATTTTCTTTGTTAAGGGAAAGAAAACCTGTGGAGATTTTCTCCAGAACCTGCTGCTCCCTTGCAAATCTTTTATATTGACTTTCTTTTGCGGAATATTCGATTCTCAGGTATCTTACTGAAAAAGCTGCTAAGACAATGATAATAATTCTTCTGAGATATTCACCTCCGTTTAAGGTAACAATGATTTCAGGAGAAATAATCCAGAATATTATCTGCAGAATTACTACAAATGAAGTGAAAACCAGAACATGGATTGGGGTATCAAGTATAACGGAATACAAAAGGAATACTATGTAAACCGACCAGGTTGTCAACCCGCCGGTTTCTGAAGTTACTAATGTGTAATACAGCATACCTGCCATACACACCGATAAATAGAGACCGTTCTGAATAATGTTATCCTTAGCTATAAATGGTATAAATCTCGTAAATATACCTATCATAAAAACCAATGCGGCGAGAAAAAGCTCCGACTCCAAATCTTTTCCCATGCTGAAATATCCCGTAAAAAAGGATAATGCACTGCCGATTACAAATACAATTGCCGTGGTCTCGAATAAACGTATTCTGGAGCCTTCCGAATCCAATATTCCCTGTTGGAAAACATAAAGCGATTTTCCTCTTTCAATGAAAAGTCCGTATCTCTTCAAGGATATAAACAATACTATAATCGGTACAATAAGAGAAACAATCAACAATTTATGAAGCAAGTGTTTAAAAAGAATATTAGGTAATACAATCGATACTATAGCAATAGTAAGGGGAACGGAAAGAGAGATTAAGTAAAAAATAAGTTGGTGCTTTAAAAAGGTCTCATGCTTATTCTTTTTCAACCATGAAGCAATTATCTATCCCCCGAAGATTGAAAATGATAGGACATAAACGGCAATTCCGATTGATAATACATTTGAAGGCATATAGTTTATCCAGCCGTAACGGCTTTGACTCATAGTATAGTTAGGCTCCTTAAGAGGAGTATATGGAGAAAAGAGAATAAAATTTATAAGCGCTGGTGCATAATTTAGAAACATTACTAAGCGGCTATTAAGTAATCTCTTGTTATTTGTGACAATGAGTATCAGATGAGTAAAGATACTGTAATAAGCTCCCCAACCGAATGCAGCACAAGCTCTCCAAAATGTGCTTGCTTCCTCCGTGGCTGCAGAGTTGGAAATGGAGTAGGAAAATGCAAAAATCGCCAAACAGGATGTTAAATAATAGAATAATCGGTTTACACGACTTTTTATATTTGCAAACAGAGCATATATTCCGAAAACCAAATAAAAACATCCGAACAGGTAAAGCAATATTGACAAAATCAATGCATATTTCATAATCTCATCCTCTGACCTCTGTACCGTATTCCTTAAGGAACTTTTCCAGCGCCTCTGCAGGTAACGGTTTGGAATAATAGTATCCCTGTATTTCATCGCAAGCAATATCTCTTACGAAATGCGCCTGTTCCGATGTTTCCACTCCTTCTGCCGTAATATCCGCCTTAAGAGTTTTAGCCAACATAATGATTATCCTGGCAATATTGGCACTCTTTTTCTCGGAAGTGATATTATCTATTATAGTTTTATCTATTTTTATTCTGTCAAACGGTATCAGAATCAATCGGTGTAACGACGAATACCCTTTACCGAAATCATCCACCGCAATATTAATTCCCGACTTCTTTAATTGATGTAACTTATCGATTGTATCGGCAAAATTCTGCGATAACATGCTTTCGGTTATCTCCAACTCAATATATTTCGGATCCACCCGGTGTTTTTCAATGAGTTTTGTAACATTATCCAAAAAATCCTCTCTGCGGAATTGCACAATCGATAAGTTTACCGAAACACGTAAGGGAGGAAATCCGTTAGCGATAAGTCTGTTATGTTCTAAAAGCGCCTGATCCAGCACCCAAAGCCCGACATCATGAATTAAACCCGTTTGCTCCAGAATAGGTATAAATCTGTCCGGAGGTATTCGTTTATTATCCGATGTCGTCCATCTGAGTAATGCTTCTATACCTACCGTTTTAGATGAACGGCAGCTGACCTGGGGTTGAAACTCCAGAGAAAACTCCTGATTCTGCAGTGATTGGAAAAGTCTGTGGGTCATCAGAGTGTTCTCATTAACGCGGTCTTTTAGTTGATCGGAACAGAAAACAATCCTTTCATCGGTAGATGCGGCCTCAAAATTAGCCAAATCGGAGTTCTTTAAAAGAGTATCCGTATCCTTTCCGTCCTCCGGAAAAACGGCTATGCCGATATTTACAATAACAAACAATGCTTCTATATCCAAACCGGGCAGTAATATAGGATGTTTAAAGGATTCGATTATTCTCTTTGCACTTTCCTTAATCTTATCTATATCGGAGCAAGCGGGTGAAACAACAATAAACTTCTCTTCCGTTACTCTTGAAATTAAACAACAATTATTCAGAAGTTCACTTAAAATTTTTACCGATTTGATTACTACCTGTTCTCCGATAGCATGTCCGAATGTATCATTAATGGTTCTGAGATTATCAAGCTCTATGTTAAAAACCGCTAACTTATCGGTTTCTTTCCGGTCTTGAATAAGACTCTCCAGGTTCTTATTCAGCATGTTTCTGTTTGCCAGTTTTGTCGCTTCGTCAAAAAATGCAAAGTTATATAACTTATCTTCGTATAAAATCTTCTTCTTTGAGTCGGCTAACATATTTGACAGAATTTTTAAAAAGTACAATCGATTTTCAGTGGAATATACATCACTTTTGTCAAAGTATTCAATAACCAACATAGAGATTAAATTGTCATCCATAATGACAGGTATTGCGAAATAAGAGTTTATACCCCTCGATGAAAAGAATTCTCTTTGCTCTTCACCTTCTCCGAGACTTATTTTATTGATATCTTCACACATGATGGGCTTATTGTCTTTTATAAGAGGTTCAAATACCGGAAAATCCGCAATCTTAACCGTCATCCCGGGAGTTAACGGAAAGGACTCCGAATCCTGATCGTTGACAAATGTATCTATAATCTTAGCATCCACATAATCATTATCGAATTCCACTAAATAAGCATGATTAAAATTAAGTACATCAAGTGACATTTTAAACATCTCTTGTATTTTATCCGTTACATTTACACTGTTAACGGCAATAAAACTTGTGGAGATCTTTTCCAGAACCATCTGTTCCTGCGCAAATCTCTTATACTCTTTTTCCTTTGATGTGTATTCTCTTGTTACATATCTTATACTGAAGAAAGAAAGAATTATAATCCCGATTCTTACCGCATACTCATTTCCGTTAATAACTGCGGTAACTTCCGGATATAAAATCCATAAGACGACTTGAATAATTATAACAAATATCGTATAAATCAAAGCATGAACACGGGTACCGAGAACAACCGTAAACAAAAGAAAAATAATGTAAACTGTCCACGTTGTCAATCCTCCGATATCAGCAGCATTCAAAGTATATAATACCATACCGAACATACAAACCACCAAAAAGAGCGCATTCTGTACGGAGTGCTTTTTTGCCATATAGGGTATATATTTTGAAACTAAAGCGATTATAAAAACCGAAGCGGAGAGAACAATCTCCTCATTCAACGGTTTTTTCATGAAGAAATGTCCGATAAGGAATGAAACAAAGGAACCGAACAAAAATATTATCGAAGTGGTTTCAAATAAGCGTAAACGACTGCTTTGTCCTTCTATCTCTCCCTCATGAAAAACATAAACCGTTTTCTCTTTTTGATGAAAAATTCCATATCTTTTTAATGCCGTAAACAAAGTAATTGTCGGTATCATATTGAAAAAGATAAAGGTTTTAAGTAGGAAAAATCTAAATGGAATGTTTGGCAAGATGTTGGATAATATTCCTACGGTAGAAGGCAGAATGATGGATAACAGAAAGTAAATAAGATGTCTTTTTATAAATTTATCCTGCTTAATTTTTTTCCACCAGGAAAGCAACAGAAAAATACCCGTAAGTGAATATATGGCAAAGTATAAAACTAGCCAGATTCTGACAAATCCGGGAGGTGCTGCATTAATCCAACCGTACTCACTCTTTGCCATCCTGTTCTGATATTGGTGAAGAAATCCGAAAGGAGCAAAAAGTATTACATTTATAAAAGCCGGAGCATAAATCAAAAAATGTGTTCTGGGCTTATTTATAAAGGCCTTGTTATTTATAATAACAATAATAAAGTGTGTGAGAATGGCATAAAAAACACCCCAACCGAAAACCGAAAAAGCTCTCCAGAAAGAACTGACTTCCGCTGAAGAGGCCGAATTGACAATGGAGTCGCAAAAAGCCCATATACCTAATGTAGCGGTAAGATAGAAAAACATTCGGTTTACTTTACTTCTTATATTCGCATAAATTGCATATATTCCGAAGAACAGGTAAAAACACCCGCATAGATAAAGTGAAACCGATAAGATTAAAGCATAATCCATATCTTATTCCTCACATATACGTCCAAACATAAGTAATGGACGAATAAATAATAGACTTTGATTATAACATAATATAATTGATATAAGATATCAATTTTAATAAATTTTTAAAAATTAACTGAAAATTAACAAATTATTCCATGTAATCCCTGTTTTACGGTACGGGAGTAATGGGAATTCTAATCTCTTGCCCTGCATAAATCATATTTATATCTTTAATATTATTCAAACCCGCAATCACTTCTACAAATATTGCAGTATTAGGATAATTCAGACTGTATACATCGTTATAGTAATTGGCAATCTGATTCAGGCTGGTATGGTCGGTGGTAACCTTTACTATATGAGTAATATACTGAGGCTCTATTGTAGGTTCGGGTGATTCCGAAGGTTCTTCCGAAGGTGTCGGTGTCGGAGTCGGTGTGGGAGTAGGTGTCTGTACCACTATCGGTGATGTCACGGCTACAGGTGAGGTTTCAACAGGTTTTTTTCTGTTAAATATCAATTTAAGCAGATTTACCATTCCGATAATAATTCCTGCCATTACCGCCAGAACAACAACAATACTTATTGCTCTTTTTATATATATGGAAGTTCTTCTCTTTCTGCTTTCACTTTTACTCAGTTTAACAGAATCAAAGGAAGAAATTTTTTGCATTTTTGTCTTTTTGTCGGTAAATACAATGTCTTTAGATGAATCATCCCAGAAGCTTTCTTTCTTCTCAGGCTTATCGGTCTTATCCTCATATATCAGAGGCTGAGTTGATGTATAGGTTTTTTGCAGCTCTTCCGTCGGTATCTCCTGAGTATTTATATCACTTACAGCGGATACTTTAGACTTATCCTGAATAAGTTTTACCAGTATTACGGTAACGGAAAACTCTTCATTATTGAATGAACTGTAAAGTGAGCAAATATTCTGAGCAATGGATTCGGCCGAATCATATGTATCAATACGCCCTAAAATATCGGCTGCGGAGAGGGCCTTTGCTACCGTTTCCGATAATAATATAATCAGGTCATTGGTTTTCAGTACGGGAATGGGTGCCGTTTTTATTCTGCTGTCATCGTCTTCCGGAAACACTCTGACTATGTTCCCTCCGGATATATATATTGCCGTATCGGTATCGGTAACCGCCAGCAGACCTTTATCATGTGAAATAAGGGCGGCACTAACCTGTCTGTTCATGGTATCTATTTCACCTGTTTCTTCAAGATTGTCCAGATAAGATACCGTGGTGGAGATATATTCTTCAAAATCGGAAAACTTGGTTTCCGTCTCATACTCTTTATATTTCTTAGCGTATCTTCTTATCTCGCGCATCAGTGATACATCATTGCCCGTATCGTTTGTTTCCATATTCTGTTCGATTAGAAATATAAAATCGGTATCGGCATACTCCATTATGACTTCCTTACTGTCATAATTCAGGGTATTTATAACCTTGCCGTTAACATATGCTTTTAAATCGGTTTCTTTTTTGTTACTACAGGTAATATTTGCGGTATTGAGTAATATTTTTGCCATAGTTCCACCTTTTCTTTTTTTATTCGAATAGAATTTTAACATTCGGCATGTTAAAAATCAATCCTTAACGGACTTTATGTAAGTATTTTCAAACATATCTATGAATGTCATTAAATCGCCTTGATCGGTTTTATCGGTATTTAATATTATATCGCCGATTGAGAGATAATCTGCTTCTGATTTCTGCATTTTTATCCTTCTCAATGCTTGCTCTTTATCTATACTATATCGTTGCATAAGTCGCGATATCTGAACATCTTCTGAAGCAACTGTCACTATAATAATATCGCTTATATCAATAAACCCTTTTTCCACGGGTACGGGCACATCCAGAACGATGTTTTTTCCGGAATTTTCACTAATAAACTGATATATTCTCTCTGTAACATACTTATGTGTAATCTCATTAAGTCTTTCCAGTGATTTCTTGTCGTCAATTACTTCAGAAAGAATTACCAATCTGTCAAGGGTTTTGAACTCGTTAAGTAATTCTTTTTGCATAGTAAGAGAAGTTTCCAGAATATGCTTATAGGTTTCATCGGCATCAAAAACCGCATAACCTCTTTGGACAAATGCTTTTGCCAAGGAAGTTTTACCTGTAGCGATACGGCCTGTAACCCCTATAATCATCTTTCTATCCTTTCAAAAGAGAATCCTGAACGGATATTTCTATATCCAAAGGTACCGATAAATCAAAACCTTTTTCCATGGATTGTTGTAAAATTTCTTTTACCTGCTCAATTTCCTGTTTATGTGTTTCAATAACCAGTTCGTCATGTACCTGAAGTATAAGGCGGGATTTCAGGTTTTGCTCTTTCAATTGTTTATATACTCTTATCATGGCAATCTTTATTATATCCGCAGCAGAACCCTGTATGGGGGCATTCAGGGCTACTCTCTTGCCGAACTCCCTTATTTGAAATTTAGGTGAACTGAGTTCCGGTATATATCGTCTTCGTCCGTATATTGTGGAAACATATCCGTCCTCCATAGCCGAACGGACTATTTTTTGCATGTACTCTTTTACTCCCGAATAATGATTGAGATAATCTTCTATATATTTAGCGGCTTTTTTAACCGGTACGTTGATATCCTTGGATAAACTGAAATCGGATATTCCGTAAATGATACCGAAATTAACGGCTTTGGCGGCATATCTTTGTTCTTTTGTAACATCGGCCAGATTCACTCCGAACACCTTGGCGGCAGTGGAAGCATGAATATCTTCTTTGTTGAGAAATGCATTTCTCATATTTTCATCATCGGCGATATGCGCAAGTATACGTAATTCTATCTGTGAATAGTCACCGCTTATCATTGTATACCCCTCTTCAGGTATAAAGGCTTTACGTATCTTTCTCCCTATTTCCGTTCTTACGGGTATATTCTGCATATTGGGTTCGGTTGAGCTTATTCTTCCGGTTGCGGTTACCGTCTGATTGAATTTACTGTGTATTCTTCCGTCAATCAAAATGGCGGACAACAGACCTTGTGCATAAGTGGAATACAGTTTTGAAACGGTGCGATAATACAGTATCTCTTCTACAATAGGATATCGCTTGAGCTTCTCTAAAACTTCGGCGGATGTGGAATAGCCGCCCGATGAATTGGGTTTGGCATGCGGCAACTTCAATTGCTCAAATAATACAATTCCCAGTTGTTTGGGAGAATTGATATTAAAAGTGCAACCGGCATAATCGAATATTTTCTTTGCCGTTATGTTAATTTCATTATCGAAATATTCCGAAAGTTCAAATAAGTAGTCTCTGTCCGCCCGTATACCGACATATTCCATATATGCCAATATCTCCACTAACGGTAACTCTATGTCGTAAAACAGCGATTGCATATCCGTTGTCTTTATCTCATTCTCGGAATACTTTTGAAGATACTTTATCTTATAAGGTTTGGGATCGTTGACCGAGCCGGATATATTATGATTTCTGTAGGTATCATCGATATCATACTTCTCTTTCATGGAATCGAGAAGATACATAGCGGTTGCGGTATCATAGTATTTGTCAGGTATTTTAATATTATTGTAAAAACAATAAACGAAAAGGTCTTTAAGATAATGAGAAACAATAGTCAAATCCGATAAGAATATTTCTTTAAGGCAGATATATGCTTCTTTATCAAAAGCCTTTAAAATCTGATGCTTTTCGTTCATTATCTCTATTTCTAAAATGTTTTCATCAAGCTTATAGTACAGAAACAATTTTGACCCTGTTTTATCAAAATCCTTTAAGTCGGAAACTTCATTAAATTGCTGTGCAGTCTCATTTATATTCTCATCTTTTTCTTCCAACTGAAACTTCTGAATAAATGAATTGAATTCCAGTTTAATAAACAACTTAAGAAGTTGCTGATTGTTAAACGGCTTTATCTTCAGATTATCCGTTTTTAAATCATCAAGCGGTACTAAAGTGTCTATTTTTGCAAGTTCCTTACTTAAAAATGCATTGTATTTATCCTTGATAAGTTTCTCTTTCAGAGCGGGTTTGTCGATATTGTCGATGTTTTGATATAAATTATCTATATCTTTATACTCTTTGATAAGATTTAAAGCACCCACTTTGCCTATACCCTGAACCCCGGGAATATTATCCGATTTATCCCCCATCAATGCTTTGACATCAATAAATTCCGAAGGTTCGATACCGTACTCCTTGCGGAAAGTGTCAATATCAAACATATTAACGGTCTTTTGTCCCGAAGAAACGGTGGGAATTTTTACAGTGCATTTATCCGTTACCAACTGTAACATATCCCTGTCACCTGTAAGTACAACTACATCGGTGTCATCCGATGCACGTTTTGACAGTGTTCCCAGTATATCGTCTGCTTCATACCCTTCTTTTTCGATTAAAGTGATATTCATGGCATTCAGGATGTCTTTCAGTACGGGTAACTGTACGGCCAACTCGGTCGGCATTCCCTTTCTGCCGGCTTTGTATTGCTCATATATTTCATGTCTGAATGTTTTACCCTTCAGGTCGAAAGCAACCGCAATATGAGTGGGATTATCCTCGTTTAAATATTTTTCCAGAATATTGAGAAATCCGTATATCGCATTGGTAAATAAACCGTCTTTGGTAACCAGCATATTTGATGCCATACCGTAGAACGCTCTGTTAAGAATACTGTTTCCGTCTATTAAAAGTAATTTTTTCATCGGATTCAATTATATCATGGATTATGCTTAATCTTTGTATATTATGATAACTTTTGTATATTCGCTGACGCTGTCGGTTGTATCTGTTTCGGCTTTTACGGTGATATCTTTTTTCAGATTCAATTCTTTGGAAATCTTTTCGGTATCCGCAGTATTGGATATGAAAGATATCTCATTCATATCCGCCTGATTATATATGTTGAAAATAACGAACTGCTCCGACAAATCGGTTATTTCTTTCATAAGATCGTTATAACTCTTATCGGTGGAATAATTACATATAATCATATCATCAAAGCTTTTTTCATCTGCGGATGCATTTCCGAGTGTATCCTCATTCGCCATAGTACAGGCTCTGGGTGCAAAAGCAGGCTCTTTTTCTATTACTTGTTCATTAGAATCTCTGTAAGTTGAATACGGGATGCCCGCAGCCTTTTTATATAATCCGGTGCGAAAACCTCCGGTTATGGCAAAAACACCTACAACAATTGCTACACAGGCAACCGCTGCCGCATATCCTATGTATACCTTTCTGTATTTTACAGGTTGAGGCTGCTCTTCTCTTATACTCTCCATAACGGCATCTTTAACATTGATAACCGCCGTACTTTTCATTTTTCTCAGCGAGTTGTTAATTGTAAGCATGTAATCAAAATACTCTTTGCAGGAATGACAGACGGAAAGATGAAGATCCAGTTTTTCCTTGATTTGCTGCGACCTTCCGCTGTTCAGATATTCATGTATTAATTTTTTGCAATTCCCGCATTTACTCATAATTAACACTTCCTCGTATATATAACGTTACACACCTCAAAAAAGTTCCTTATCTTTCAATAATATTGCAAGTTTTTCCCGTGCCCTGAATAATCTGGATTTTACCGTTCCGACAGGTATGTTAAGAATCTTTGAAACTTCTATAAGTGAGAACTGTTCTATCTCAAACAGTAATATAACTTTCTTTAAATCTTCAGACAGTTGACTGATGGCTTCTCTGACCGCTATAACAGTCTGATTACTTACCGCTATATTTTCCACATCCGCCTTTTGGTCTTCTATCTGGATAAAATAATCATCATCGTCATCTCCCGATAAAGGTTTTTCTATGGGAATATTGCTCTGATATTTCTTGTTTTTACGCAGAAGGTCCAAAGAGGTATTGGTGACAATCCTGTATAGCCAGGTATTGAATGACGACTGGAAATTAAATGTGCTTAAACTTCTGAATGCTTTTATAAACGAGTCCTGTACGCAATCCAGAGCATCATCATGATTCTGTACAATTTTAACGGATATTGCATATGCTTTGTTCTGATAGCGTTCAACAAGAACACCGAAAGCCGAAGCATCACCTTTTACGCTCATATTAATAAGCTGTTCGTCTGAAAAATCCATGAAACCTCCGTAGGTATAATATAACATGAAAGTGCATTTATTTGAATGAGATTATTTATCTGCCGATTATATTAACATATAGCCGTTATGATATAGACAATGAAATAGCTTTTTGCTATTAAGATAGTTTATTAACACAAATGCACGAGGAAAAACAAGCAATTCAACTATCAACTATAGGGTAATCTGTTGTGTCTGAATAATGCCACCATTCACCGGAGTATCCGGAAAAACCGTTACGTTCCATAATCTTCTCAAGTAGAGACGCATTCTCGGATGCGTCATTGGAAACATCACTATAATCTCTGTCGGCATAAGATGAGAAATCATCAAACGCTGACGGCATTTTAACATCCGAACCATCGAGGAAAACCAGCGTCACATCTACCGTGTTCCCTTTACTGTGAGATGAATAGCCGGTGTTTGGATTAGCTACATATGTAGGGTCCGGGTATACCTGCCAGAGCTTGTATTGTGCACTTACCGGTCTGTAGGCATCCCATATTTTGAGGCTGTACCCCTGTTCTGATAATTCTTCCTGCACGGTAAAGAGCTTCTTGACTGTACCATAGCGCAAGTATGCATCCTTGAAATCATATATAACAGTTCCCGTGAAATTGTCTGTCGTTGCGTATTTCAGATCAATGTATATGGTTGGAATGTAATCAAGCACCCTGACCAGATCATCATCAGCCGGAATCTTCGCTTCCGGTGTCATTGTCGGTGAATCACTGTTTGGAATATTCTCTGTCACATTTGGTGAAGTGACTGCTTCTGTGGAGTCTTCTGTCTGAATGGGAAGAGTGTAAAAATTAGGCGGATGGCTCGTTTCTTCACTGCTAAAAATACAAACTTTCCCGCATCCTGAAATAGCAAATACCAGCACAAATATAATTGGCAAAGATTTAACTGCTCGCTTTAGTTTATTTTCCATTTTCAGCACCTTATTCACTCAAAATAATATATATACAAATAACATTCCTCTTTTGCTTGGTAGATTTCTAGGCTCAACATATCTCAAAATTTGACCTTTGTCAATAATTTCCCATATTCATCTTTCTTTATTTATTGATAATCCTCTTTTGCACTGATATAATTTTTTTATGAAATTGAAAGTGGTTTTATCGGTATTATCATGTAAAATAACCTGTGCCGTTCTCAGAGCTTTTAAAAAAGGAGGAACTTCCCTTCCCGGCAAAATAGCACTGCTGTTCTGTAAGGATATTCTTAAATATGTTTCAAAGAATGTTAAGGTTATTCTGGTAACCGGTACCAACGGAAAAACAACCACCTGCAGAATCATAGAGACCGCCCTGGAGAAAGCGGGAATTAATTATTTCTCCAACAAATCGGGAGCTAATCTGCTTAACGGAGTTGTTACCTCTTTTTGTCTGGCTTCTTCATTATCAGGGAAAAACCGTCATGATTACGCGGTAATAGAGTGTGATGAAGCAGCCTTGAGACAGGTTACCAAATATATAAATCCGCAAGTTATACTGGTAACCAATATATTTGCCGATCAGTTGGACAGATACGGTGATGTATTTAATATATTACGCCTGATAGCTGACGGTATCAATAATTGTGATTCCGCGACAATATGCATTAATGCCGATTGTTCATTATGCACGCATTTGATGACTTTAACCGAAAAAGAAGCAAGATTATTCGGTGTGGATATAGAAATACCCGATACTCATATTAATGAACAGAACGGTATTTTACACTGTATTAAGTGCGGTAACCCGTATACTTATGATTATGTCACATATGCTCATTTAGGCGGTTTCCGATGCGATAACTGCGGTTATAGGCGTCATAAGCCCGATGTCGGTGCCGTTTCCATATTGAATATGGATATAACCGGCAGTGACATTATTATGTCCATGAATAATAGACAATACAATCTTCGCGTTAATCTTGCGGGTGCTCACAATATATATAACGCACTGGCGGCGGCTTGCGCTTTGAATACCGTGGGCATGGAAGACAAACATATTTTAACAGCGGTCAGCACTTTTAAGAGCGGTTTCGGACGCATGGAAATCATAGAAATAAATAATATACCGGTTAACATAATTCTTGTAAAAAATACTGCCGGCTTTAATCAGATTATCAATTACCTGTTTTTAGTTGAAAACGAATATATTCTGTCCGTTATACTGAATGACAAACCGGCCGACGGTACCGATGTCTCCTGGATTAATGATGTTGATTTTGAGAAGTTGAATGAAACAAGCAAGAAAATAAAATATGTTTATCTGGGAGGAACAAGAGCCGGGGATATGGCTTTAAGACTTAAAAATGCCGGTTTCGATATGAATAAGGTATATACGGTAAAAAATGATAAGGACCTTGTAAATAAGGCTTTAGAGCACAACATACCGATATATATAACCGCCACATATACCGCTATGTTCAATCTGAGAAATATGCTGACCGGGAAGTATTCGTTAAAGGAATTCTACAAATAGTATCTATTTTTCCTTTTTTCTCTTTGTGACACTGACAAACTTGGTTTTATAGTCGCATTTATCCGAGGAACATTTTGTCATAGCCTGCTTGTCTTCAAATACCTTAAGAAGGAAACTATCGCATTTAGGACATTTTCTGTCTTTTATAATGGTTCCCCATGATGAAAAATCGCATTTGGGATAATTTTCGCAGGAAATAAACTTAACGCCGCTTTTAGTCTTCTTGTTCAATACCTTACCGTTGCATTTAGGACATTTATAACCCGTATCATCAATTATTTTCTTGGTAAAATTACATGCCGGATAACCGGAGCATCCCAGAAAATCTCCGTATCTTCCGGATTTTATAAGCATGGGTTTTCCGCATTTTTCACATACTTCATCGGACGGCAAATCTATCTTATCCGTCCGTAAATCCGCGATATAAATCTGTTCGATATAATCTTTGTAGAATTTATCGATTAAAGATATCCAGTCAACCTTTCCCGTTTCGATGTTATCCAACTTCTCTTCCATCTGAGCGGTAAATCCGTAATCCAGCAGAGTTTCGAAATTCTTAACCATGAATGAATTTACGGTCATACCCAGATCGGTAGGTACCAGTATCCTCTTTTCTCTTTTAACATAGTTTCTTTTCAGAATAATATTAATAGTAGGAGCATAAGTACTGGGTCTTCCTATCCCCTTTTCCTCCATCATCTTGACCAGCGATGCTTCGGTATACCTTGAAGGAGGGGTGGTAAATTTCTGTATTTTCTGTAAATCGTGTTTCATAAGCTGCTCTTTTGCAGAAAGTTTCGGAAGATATGTATTTTCATATTCGTCTTTTTCCGAATCGCTCTGTTCTATCCTATGCTCTTCGTAAACGGTCATATAGCCTTTAAAGGTCACAATATTACCGACGGCTTTAAACAGATAAGGTCCGCAAACAATATCAACGGCTGTATTATCATATTCCGCAGGTGCCATCTGACTGGCAATATACCTGTTGTATATCAATGTGTACAATGAAGCCTGGTCTTTTGTGAGACTTGCCGATACTCTGGTAGGTGTAAGGTTGAAATCCGTAGGACGTATGGCTTCATGTGCATCCTGAGTATTATTGCGGTTTTTATAACTGGGTATATTTGAAGGCAGGAATTCACTGCCGAAATTCTGTTTTATAAAATCCCGTGTAGCCATTTGAAAATCGGCGGATATTCGTGTGGAATCGGTTCTCATGTAGGTAATAAGTCCTACAGATCCTTCATTCTTCAACTCCACTCCTTCGTAAAGTTCCTGGGCAATTTTCATGGTTTTGGATGTTGTGAAACCCAATTTATTGGAAGCATCCTGCTGTAATGTAGAGGTTATAAAAGGCGGGAAAGGATATTTCTTTCTCTTGGTCTTCTTTACCGACTTTACCGAAACAATGTTATTACTTACATATTTATATACTTCATTAGCTTCGCCTTCATTTGACAGCTTAACTTTCTCATTATCCTTTCCGTAGAATTTTGCCATGAAAATCTGATCATCGGAAATTTTACTGAGTTTCAGCATGAGATTCCAATATTCTTCCGGAACGAATGCCCTTATTTCCTCTTCCCTGTCGCATATCAGTTCCAATGCCACCGACTGTACCCTGCCGGCACTTAAGCCCTTCTTAATCTTCTTCCATAACAGCGGGCTGGTTTTGTAACCTACTATTCTGTCCAGTATTCTTCTTGCCTGTTGTGCATAGAACATATCCATATCTATAGGTCTTGTTTCATTCAAAGCATTGGTTACTGCGGGTTTTGTTATCTCGTTGAAAACAATTCTGCATTTTGACTGAGGATCTATTTTGAGTAAATGAGCCAGATGATAGGAAATAGCTTCACCTTCGCGGTCGGGGTCGGTTGCAAGATATGTTCTGTCGCTTTCCTTTACGGCTTTCTTTAGTCTGTCTACAACTTCTTTCTTTCCGCTTAAAATTTCATAGCTGGGCTGGTAATGGTTTTCAACATCAATTCCAAATGCTTTTTCCGGTAAATCCCGCACATGACCGAAACTGGCCATGACGGTAAAACCGTTACCTAAAAACTTTTTAATTGTATTGGCCTTGGCAGGCGATTCCACTATAACCAGGTTTTTTGACATAATTTCCTCCAAATCAATTGCTTTTACAATAATAAATGGTTTTCCAATGAATTTCAATAGCATTTAATTCCCGGCAGAAATCATCTATATCCGTAATAATACCCGCACCTTCTTTGATTAATTGATTTGTTCCGTTAAAACCGGTATCGATATAGTTGGGAAAACAATACACTTCCCTGTTCTGTGACAATGCGCAATTAGCCGTAATCAATGAACCGCTTTTTATGCCGGCTTCCACCACAACCGTACAAAATGATAAGCCGGATATTATTCTGTTTCGCATGGGAAAATTAATCTTCCCGGGTTTACTGTCGGGAGGATACTCGCTAATTAGGCATCCTTTTTTAATCAGCATATCATATATATATCGGTTTTCCGAGGGATAACATATATTTAAACCGTTACCCAAGACCGCAACGGAATTACCGTGCCGTAATGCGGCCATATGGCAGATACCGTCTATTCCTTTAGCCATGCCGCTGACCACCGTAAAGCCTTGTAAAGACAAGTTAACCGATAATACTTCTGCACATCTTATACCGTAAGGACCGGGTTTTCTGGAGCCCACAACCGAAACCATACATTCTTTCGGTATATCTCCAATGTGATATAGGACTATGGGAGCACCGTATGTCTCTTTAAGCATCTTGGGATAATCATCCGAATAGATATCCGTAATCTTTATATCACTATTCCCTTTTTTATATTTAGGATAACTTATATTTCGGACGGTTTTGAGTTTATCATAAGGAACATCGGAAATCTTCGAGAGATAAAGCAAATCATCATTATTCATGTCAAATATTTCATACACAGATTTACTCGCCATGTACAGGCGATATTTTTCGTTGGGAGATAAAAAATCTATACATGAGAAGATATATCCTGCTTCATTCATTATCTGAATGGTAACACTTATGTTTGTCATAATGAACAGACAATAATGATTATGCTGATACTTTTAATTCTTGAGTAATTTACTGATTTTTATTGTTCTACAGAAAAAGCGGTATTTCTACCGCTTTTGCTTATTCTTCAAATATTTAACATTACCCGAATAAGAAACTATTATTTGTTAAGATGCTTCTCTCTCTTCTGGTAATGCGTATGGAGCAGTTCATGTGCTTTATGACTTCCCGGTTCTTTTGCATATTCTTTATAGAATGTCTGAACGAATACGTTTTCGTCGGAGTTTCTGTATGTAGCACGCTTGTCTTCCGAGTATAATGCTTTGGCTCTTTCCGCTCTTATGTCAATCTTATTCCTTATCGAAGCGGGAACAATAGGCTGACCGCCGCCGTTTACACATCCTCCCGGGCAAGCCATTATCTCTATGAAATGATAGTTCTTCTCACCGCTCTTAACCATGTTGAGAACTTTTCTTGCATTACCCAGACCGCTTGCGGCACAAACGCTTACATCCATACCTGCAATTTTCAGCGTTGCTTCTTTGATACCTTGTGTTCCTCTGATAGGCATAAGAGCTTCTTCATTGATTCTTTTACCTTCCAGTATGTAATATACCGTTCTTAATGCGGCTTCCATAACTCCGCCGGTTGCACCGAATATAACGCCTGCTCCGGTTGCTTCTCCCAGAGGATTATCAAACTGCGCTTCTTCTACGGAGCAAAAATCTATTCCCGCTTCACGAATCATTCTGGCCAGTTCTCTGGATGTAATGGAAACATCCACATCATTAAACATTTCTTCTCTGTCCGACTCGAATTTTTTTGCGGTACACGGCATTACGGCTACTACGAAAATCTTTGACGGGTCGATATTATTCTTTTCGGCATAATATGACTTAATCAATGCACCGAACATCTGCTGAGGTGATTTACATGTGGATAAGTTATCCAGGAATTCGGGAAATTCGTGTTCGCAGAACTTTATCCAGCCGGGGCTGCACGATGTGATAAGCGGTAATTTTCCACCGGTTTTTATCCTGGTCAGCAACTCCGTTCCTTCCTCCATAATTGTAAGGTCGGCTGCGGTATCGGTATCAAACACTTTATCAAATCCCATTTTCTTGATAGCTCCCACCATTTTTCCCGTAACCGGTGTTCCTATCGGGTAACCGAACTCTTCGCCTATTCCGGCTCTTACCGACGGAGCGGTCTGAATTACGACATATTTGTCCGGATCCTTTATAGCATCCCAAACGGCCTGTGTATTGTCTTTCTCATGAAGTGCACCTACGGGGCATACATTTATACATTGTCCGCAGTTAACGCAATTGACATCGGCAATGGATCTGTGATCGGTAGTGGATACAACTGTTTCGTATCCTCTTTCCATTACATTTATTGCACCTACCGTCTGTATATTGTTGCATATGGATGTACATCTTCTGCAAAGTACGCACTTATTGCTGTCTCTCACTATGGATTTGGAAATTTCATCTATAGGCAATCCTTTGGGAACGCCGTCAAAAGGTATGTCTCTTACATTGAGCTTTTCAGCCAGAGCCTGAAGCTCGCAGTTCTGATTTCTTATACATGTAAGACAACTTCTGTCGTGATGGGAAAGTATGAGTTCCAATGTAGCCTTTCTTATATCTCTTATCTTGGGAGAATTGGTTACAACTTTCAAACCTTCCGAGCAAGGATAAACGCAGGCTGCCTGCAGTGCTCTTCCTCCGACATCCACAAGACACATTCTGCATGCGCCTATTTCATTGATATCCTTTAAATAACAAAGTGTCGGTATATCAACATTTGCCAATTTTGCGGCATCCAAAACCGAAGTTCCTTCCGGTACCTGTACCTTTATGCCATCTATTGTTACATTAAGCAAATTCATTGTTAATCCTCCCTATTTCTTGTATATGGCACCGAATTTGCATTTCTCTATACAAACTCCGCATTTAATACATTTTTCCTTGTCTATCGTATACGGTGATTTAACCACACCGGTAATTGCATTTGCAGGGCAGTTTCTGGCACAGAGACCGCAACCGATACATTTCTCAGCGTCGATATTATAACTTAACAGGTTCTTACAAACTCCCGCGGGACAGGTCTTCTGATAGATATGAGCCTTATACTCATCTTTAAAATATCGCAATGTGGAAAGAACCGGGTTGGGTGCTGTCTGACCTAATCCGCATAATGCCGCTTCCTTGATGGAATAAGCAAGTCTTTCCAACTTTTCGATATCTTTATCTTCACCTTTACCGGCGGTTATATTCTCCAGCATTTCCAGCATTCTGTGCGTTCCTATTCTGCAGGGAGGACATTTGCCGCACGATTCATCCACGGTAAATCCCAAGAAGAAATGAGCGATATCCACCATACAGTTATCCTCGTCCATTACGATAAGTCCGCCGGAACCCATCATGGAGCCTATTGCGATAAGATTGTCATAATCAATAGCGACATCCAGATGCTCGGCAGGTATACATCCGCCTGAAGGTCCGCCAGTCTGAGCGGCTTTAAAAGCCTTACCGTTGGGAATTCCTCCGCCTATTTCGTAAATAACCTCTCTTAATGTCATTCCCATAGGTATTTCTATAAGGCCGGTATTATTGATCTTTCCTCCGACTGCAAATACTTTTGTTCCCTTGCTCTTTTCGGTACCTATCTTATTGAACCAATCGGCCCCCTTGTTTATAATCACCGGGATATTGGCAAAAGTTTCGACATTATTCAATATAGTGGGTTTTCCGAACAGTCCTTTATTTGCCGGGAAAGGAGGTCTGGGTCTGGGTTCTCCTCTTTTTCCTTCAATGGAAGTCATCAAAGCGGTTTCTTCTCCGCAGACAAATGCGCCCGCTCCCAGTCTCAGTTCAATGTCAAAGGAAAAATCGGTGCCGAATATGTTATTACCCAACAGACCGTATTCTTTGGCCTGTTTTATAGCAAGATTCAATCTCTTGACGGCAACAGGATATTCCGCTCTTACATAAATGAATCCCTGATCGGAACCTATGGCATATCCTGCGATTGCCATTGCTTCCAATATGCTGTGCGGATCGCCTTCCAAGACCGACCTGTCCATGAAAGCACCGGGATCGCCTTCGTCGGCATTACAGCAGACATATTTTTGTTCATTCTGAGCTGCTGCGGCAAATTTCCATTTCAATCCGGTAGGGAATCCCGCTCCTCCTCTGCCTCTCAATCCGGAATCCAGCAGCAACTGAATAACTTCGGCAGGTTTCATACCGGTTAATACTTTACCTAAGGCTTGATAGCCGTCGTTCTTTATGTACTCATCGATGTTTTCCGGGTTTATGTTACCGCAGTTTCGAAGAGCTATCCTTATCTGCTTTTTGAAGGATTTGGTTTCCTGTATATTCTTTATGCATGCTTCTCCGTCATCGCAAATAAGGTAGTCGGTACAGGGTTTTCCTTCAATAATATGCTTCTGTATAATATCTTTCGCTTTTTCAGCATCCACTTTTACATAGGTGTATCTCTCACCTTTTGCTGTATATACTTCCACAATAGGTTCTAATCGACAGATACCTATACAACCGGTTATCTGTATATCGACATTCGAAAGTTTCTTTTCATCGGCAATTCTCTTAAGCTCTTTCAAAACCGGATTGGCTCCGGCAGCGATACCGCATGTTGCCATACCTACAACAATCTTGTAATCCGGCACTTTGGTAACTTTTTGCTTTATTGCTTTTAATTCAGTTAATGATTTCATTAATTTCCTCCATTTACCCGATTAATACTTTTTAAGTATATCGGCAACATCGCTTACCGCCAATGAACCGTATACATCATCATTTATCATCATTACCGGTGCGATTCCGCACGCTCCGACACATCTGCACGCATCCAATGAAAACTTACCGTCTTCCGTGGATTGCCCTACATCAATTCCCAGCCGTTTCTTAAGCTCTTCCAGAATGTTGTTTGCCCCCTTTACATAACAGGCAGTTCCGAGACATATCTGAATCTTATACTTTCCTTTCGGATAAAGGGAAAAGTGGGTATAGAATGTTACTACACCGTACACCTCAGATAGCGGAATCTCCAACGCATCGGCAACAGCTTCTTGCACGGACAAAGGAAGATATCCGTATATTTCCTGAGCTTCGTGAAGAACAGGAATCAAAGCTCCCTGTGTATCTTTGTACTTATCAAACACTTCCTGAAGCTTTTTCTGTTTCTCATCAAGATTACAATTTTGACACATTTATTAAACCTCCGACTTAGTTTCTAGGTATAACCTTACGTATTATATCACACAGGAATGTTATTTCAATAACAATATTGAAAAGAGTGTTAATTTAATAACATTTTTACACTAATTTTATTAGTTATAGAATATAAAGAGTGACAAATATTCAAGTTAATTATTTAATTAATACGAGTTCCTTTGCTTATCGTAAATAGATATCGGAACTTGGAATCCAGTATGTTTATATCCGCATAATAACCTGGTCTTAAAATACCTCTTTTTTTCAGGTTCATTACCTTTGCGGCAACCGATGTTGCGGATTTCAATACGGTAACCGGATTAAACCCCGCATTAATCATATTGAAAACGCCTTTTGCCATTGTGACACTGCTGCCCGCTATCGTTCCCGATTTGTCTTTAACCAATCCGTCTTTTACGGAAACATTCAAATCTCCTAAAGTATATTGCCCGTCAGACATACCGGTTGCCGATATGGAATCGGTTACCATTACCAGATTCTCCGGTTTTTTGCATTTGAACAATATCTTAAGCATTTCTTTACTTACATGATAGAAATCGGGAATATATTCGCATGAAACACAATCGTCTACAAGTGCGGCACCTGTAACGGTAATTTCCCGATGATGCAATAAAGGCATGGCATTGAAATGATGAGTGGACAACCTGTAGCCTGCTTTAAATGCTTTATAAGCCTCATCCGAGGTACATTCGGTATGTCCGAAAGATACAACTTTATTGTGTACATTTAAGTATTCGGAAAGTGCATATTCTTTATCCAATTCGCATGCTATTGTAACCCTCTTTACAATGTCTTCATATTGACCTGTTATCTTCCGATAACATTCAACACAAGGTTGCATAATATATTGTTTATTATGTGCTCCCGCCTTTTTTTCGTTTATAAACGGACCTTCCAAGTGAATACCGCAGAATGCGGGATGTCTTATTTTACTGTACTTTGAAAGCAGCAGGTTTAATTTATCGGGATCCATGGTAACGGTTGTGGGAAAGACCGATGTTGTTCCGACTTTTACGTAATTGTCGAAAAATTTATCGGCATCGGCATCAAACGAATAAGAAAAATCCGTACCGTATATTCCGTGAGTATGAATATCTACAAATCCCGGAACGGCTATACAACCGTTGATGTTTACCGAATGAGGTTCATAAGTATATGTTCTTATGTCGGTGATAAGATCGTTCTCAATATATATATTCTGCAGGCCTTCAATAAAATCCAACCCGTCAAAAACCATGCAATTACTTAAAATCATCAAATCTTTCCCCCTATAATTTTGCTTTGGATAAGTAATCCAGCTCTCTTCCGAGTAACTGTCTGTATGCTGCATTATTGCGTATCTCTTCCTGCACGGCTTTCTGAGCATCTTTTAATATATCCATATCGGTATAAAGGTTGGCTATTTTAAAATCCGGAAGTCCGTGCTGTTTTGTGCCGAAGAAATCTCCGGGACCTCTTAATAAAAGATCCTGTTCGGAAATATAGAAGCCGTCATTGGATTGTACCATTACATCCATTCTTCTCTTTGAAATATCGGATGATGATTGATTAAACAGTATACAGTAAGATTGTTTATCGCTGCGACCTACCCTGCCCCTCAACTGATGCAACTGAGATAAACCGAATTGCTGAGCATCTTCAATTACCATTAAAGTGGCATTGGGTATGTCAATTCCCACTTCAATAATGCTTGTGGTAACCAGAACACTTATCTCATTGTTGATGAACTTTTCCATTACCTCATTCTTTTCGGCTTTTTTCATCTTACCGTGAAGTACTGCACTTTTTACAGATGGAATATCCGTCTGCAGTTGCTCGTATTTTGTAAGCACATTGGTCACATCCAAAACATCGTTCTCATAGATAGCCGGACATACAACAAATGCCTGCTCTCCTTTGGAAACAATCTTCTGTATGAAATTATTAATCCTTTCTCTGAATGATTCATCAACGGAATATGTAAGCACTTTTTTTCTGTTTTTTGGTAATTCCTTCAGTGTGGAAATATCCAGATCACCGTACAGTATCAAAGCCAGTGTTCTGGGTATGGGAGTTGCCGACATTACCAGTAAATGAGGTTTTACCCCTTTGGAAGATAATATAAGTCTTTGCTGTACTCCGAATCTGTGCTGTTCGTCGGTTATACACAAAGCGAGATTATGGAATATTACATCTTCCTGTAATATAGCATGTGTTCCTATCACAAGGTGGACTTTTCCGTTTTCAATACTATTTAAAATATCTTCCCTTTCCTTTTTCCTTAACTGACCTGTAAGTAACACTATATTCAATCCGAATTTGCTCAACAGTTCAACAGCGGTCCTATAATGCTGCAGGGCAAGAATTTCGGTAGGAGCCATAAAAGCACTCTGATAACCGTTCCGATATGCACACATTACGGCATACAAAGCGACAACCGTCTTACCGCTTCCCACATCGCCTTGCAGTAATCTGTGCATGGAATATCCGCTTTTTAAATCGGAAGCTATATCTTTTATAGATTGAAGCTGTGCATCGGTGGGAGTAAAAGGAAGAGATCGTACAAATTCACGTGCCATATCAAATTTGGATATGTTTATAGGGGATTTATCTTTTCCTATATTGCTTTTTAGAGATACCAATGCCAGTTGCATTAAGAAAAATTCTTCAAAAACCAGTCGCCGTCTGGCTGCGAAGAAATCGGCAGATGATGTGGGAAAATGAATATTTCTTACCGCAAATTCCTTATCGCATAGACTATATCTTTCTTTCAAATATTCGGGAAAGTAATCTTTTACCAACACATGAGAATAATCCATAGCCGATTTAACGGCTTTTCTTATCTCGTATTGATTTATCTTAGCATTCTTGGAATATATCGGCTGAATTATGAAAAAGTCTTTTTCATTGTAGGAAAAATCGGGATTGTAAATATTGTAGAAAAAACCCTTTTTCTCTACTTTCCCGTAAAGATAAATCATTTTTTTCTCTTTTAGAACATTTTTCAGATAAGGTTGGTTAAACCATGTAACAGAAATCTGTCCCGTCTGATCTTTAAACTCAGCGGTGACAATATGTAATCTTCTGCCGTAAGGCAATTGTTTGGAAGTGATATTGTATAAAATACCCTTTAAAGAGAAATATTCCCCTTCCCTTATATCGCTTATATGTGAAATACCGGTCTTGTCGACATAGGTTCTCGGATAATACTCCAGCAAATCATTTGTGTTGTATATGCCCAGAGTATTCAGCTTCTCAATTATTTTCGGTCCGATACCCTTAAGGGCTGCCAATTCATTCATTATTCCGTTCCAGTTTTTCGATTATTTTGTTTAATACAACGGAACAGGAATCATAAAAAACATAATCCGCTTTAGAATCACGGGGAGTGCTTGTCTTGTTTAATATACATAGGCAATTTTTTGTATAAAAGTCAATAAAGGAAGCTGCGGGATATACCGATAAACTTGTCCCTGCAACAATCAATACATCCGCATCTATTATGGCTTGTATGGATTGCTCTATTATAACCTGATCCAGTTGTTCTTCGTACAATACCACATCGGGTTTTACCAATGAATTACACTCATCGCATCTGACTGTTTTACCTCTGTTGGCTATTATATAGTCCAGATTGAAAAACTTATGGCACTTGATACAGTTATTCCTGCTGATACTTCCGTGCAATTCGTAAACCTTACCGTTACCGGCGATATTGTGCAAATCGTCAATATTCTGTGTAACAACGGACACATCATAGTTCATGTCCTTAAACTTAGTTATACCGTAATGAAAATCATTGGGCTTTGCTTCAGGATGCACAATCTTGTCATGATAGAAGCGATAAAACACATCGGGATTATGATAGAAAAAACTGTGACTTATAATAACCTCGGGAGTATAGCCGTCATATTTGCTTAAGTAAAGTCCTTTGGTACTTCGAAAATCCGGTATACCGCTTTCGGTAGACACACCTGCACCGGTGAAAAAAACTATACTCTTTGCTTTTTTAATTTCCTTAACCAAATTATCAATCATCATATCACCTCAATAAAATACTCCAACATGTCCGTCTTCTTGGCAGTTAACTTACGTATACCTATCTTGTTCTCCAGCTTTTTATCAATAAAATTGCAATCAGGTAAAGCGGACCACGGTTCGATGCACACATAATTTGTGTAAAAAGGGCGGGTCCATATACCCAGATAATCAAAATCTTCAAATCGTACTTTTACTTTTCTGCTCGAAGTAGAGCATTCCAGAACAACTTCCCTGTTGCTCAATTTTGAACAATCCAGAATAAGGGCATCATTTTTAAAAATCTCAGGCTTAAGATACAGTTTCCTATCGGAAAGATTTATCTCTTCCGTTTGCTTATTAATCATAATATTCTTATCGGTTGTGTAATTATATAAAATATTGTCTGAGAACAAAATGTAGTAGTCGTCCATTATTTTATTCTTTTCAAATGTCAGATTATACCCTTCATGTCCCCCGACTTCATAATACATCACCTTATACCCGTTATTAATTATCATGTATTGCTTCTTGATTATGTTATCCATCAGTTCGTAGGAAACTATAAAGTCGAAATCAAACGGATATACGGCATAAGTATCGGGAGTGCCGGTAATCCTCAACGATACATAATTCTCATTGCTCTCCACAATCTCAAAAAGCGAATGTCTGGCAAATCCGTGTATCTTTACTTTAAACAGTCTGTTATCATACTCATATTCCTCATCTTTCAGTCTTCCTATAAAAGGAAACAGATTGGGAGCCTGACCTTTCCAGATATCGGGATTTCCCTGCCATAGATATTCATATCCGTCTTTAATAACGGAAACTATTTCCGCTCCTAACGGATTGATAATAACGGTTAAATGTCTGTTTTTAAGTTTAATCATATCTGCCTCACAGATAATATTATATCACAACCGTTATTGATGTTTCAGTAACTATATGATATATTGAAGCAGTTAGGAGGATGACATGAAAAACAAAATTGATATAAAATTTCTTTCAATAAGCGATGTCAAGGAATTTGCGGATATAGTCTCCGCTTTTGATTACGATATCGATCTGGTTTCCGGCAGATATGTTGTGGATGCCAAATCCATTATGGGTATATTCAGTTTAGACCTAAGTAAACCCATATCATTGGTTGCACATACCGATGATATTAAGCCGTTAACAGACGCTATAAAGAGATTTTGTTAAAAACAAACGGGTTACCCCGTTTTTTTTTGCAGAAAATTTGATTTTACTGATATTTAACTGATATCCCACTGATTATTAATATCAATTTCCGGTATTTTTTAATAAATCTGTATTGATATATAAAACTTACTTACTCTTTTCAATAAGTTTCTTTACCGTATTGGCGATATATGTGTCTTCCGTAAGCTCTATCATTCCTCTGTCCATTGCAGCACTTAATCTTTTATCAAAAGGTATCCTGTCCAGAACCGGAATACTCAGTTTATTTGTATCCGTATTACCGAAAAGCTCAATTTTATTATTACATTTATCGCATACCGCATAACTGAAATTCTGTACGGCTCCCAAAACCGAAATATGCATCATATCAGCCATTTTAATTGCTTTTTCCACTATCATGGATACAAGATCCTGCGGTGTTGTAACTATTATGGCTTGGTCTACAGGTATGGACTGGAATACCGTAAGAGCGGTATCTGCCGTTCCGGGGGGCATATCTATGAGCAGATAATCCAATTCTCCCCATACAACATCGGTATAAAATTGTTTAAGCACACCGGAAATAACCGGACCCCTCCACAAAACAGGATCTGTCGTATTTTCCAAAAGCAGGTTTATACTTATTATTTTTGTACCGAAATTGGTCTTTGCGGGAAATATTCCCGTCTCATTGCCCCTTATATGTTCGCTTAAGTTGAAAGCTTTAGGTATTGAAGGACCGGTAATGTCCGCATCCAGAATGCCCACCTTATACCCCGCTCTGGTAAGTTCCACAGCAAGAAGGCTTGTTACCATGCTTTTTCCTACTCCTCCTTTACCGCTTAATACGGCGACAACATTTTTAATCTGGGAAAAATCATTAGTTTGTTCTTTTTGTATTCTGCTCTCGCAATCATTCTGACTGCAGTCAGAGCAGTTGTGATTACATTGTGTCATATTTGCTCCTTCTATCTTTCGTAATATATTCCGTTATCCGGAACCTTACCGCCTACCGAAGCGGGGTTGTTATTGTAAAGAAATTTAAAAAATGCGTTTAAGCTGTCTTTTGCATCCGCAGCATCGATATAGACAATGTTGCAATTGGGTATTGCACTTTCCGCTACCTTTTCGTTATCCAGAATACCCGATGATACTATGAGAGGAGCGGCATTGTACGGCTGCTCTAAAACCCAATCTATAGACTCTTCATATAACTCAAGGAAAGTATCCACTTCCTCTTTATATTCCTCTATAAAAGATTTCTGTGCCACCAGGCAGCCCATTGACAACGTTATATCCGGTGCACTTTTAACCCATTCATCATTCAGATTTATCGCATGATTTATTGAAGCATCTTTATTCAAAACGGTGGAAACAAACGGTTCCGGAAGCATGACAATGTCCGCTTCCCCCGAAAGAAGTAATGTGGCGACTTCGCTGTGTTCCGCTTTATACACTATTTCCATATCCGTTTCCGGATTAATGCCGTTTTCGGATAATATAAAGTTCAGGACATATTGCGGTAACGAACCTTGTCCGCTTGTAACAAGGGTTTTACCTTTCAGATCTTTTACACTCTTTATATTACCCGTTTTATCCAAGATATGCAGTACGCCCAAAGTGTGAACCGCCAATATCTGTATTTCTCCTTCCGTCTTATTGTATAAAACAGCTGCAAGGTTTGTAGGAACGGCAGCTATGGTTATGCTTTTATCCAGTAATCCCGCAACAACGGTGTCGGGTGAAGTCATTATCTTAAATTTTGTGTTGACAAAATCGGAAAGAGAGATTATATCGTTCATTACTTTGACCATTCCTATACCGGTAGGTCCTTTTAATGCAACTATATTTGCCGTTACCGGTTTTACCGGTCTGTGTGTCTCGTATACTTTTCTGCATCCGGTTAAAGATAAAAACGTTAATACTATCAGTAAAATACATAAAATTCTTCTGTTTTTCATATTTCAAACTCTCCTAAAAGTATAAGTCCGCCTTTTATTATAACTCCAATTGCCGCTATTACAACAAAGATGATTTAAATTGTTCCAAATCAATAATATTTATCCCCAAAGCCTGAGCTTTTGTCAATTTGCTTCCCGGCTTATCTCCTACAAGAACGTAATCGGTCTTTTTGGAAACGCTTTCGGTAACATTACCTCCGTTGGAAGTAATAATACTTTTTAACTGATCTCTGGTATATTCTTCAAAGGAACCTGTTATAACGTAAGTCTTTCCGATGAGTTTATCGCTCAGCTTCTGTGTATTGTTGTAGCTAAGAGATTGCATATTAACACCCTGAGCTTCCAATCGGTTTATGAGGTTAACGGCTTTTTCGTCTTTAAAGTAATCCGCTATACTGTTTGCCATTACCTCTCCGAATGTATCTATGGATGTAAAATCCGTTATTTCGGCTGCCATAATACTCTTCATGTCGGGGAAATTTTCCGCAAGCAATGAGGATGCTTTCTGACCTATATACAGAATACCGATACCGAAGAGCAGTCTGTCAATATTATTGCTCTTGGATCTCTCTATAGCCGAAAGCAGTTTATTTACACTTTTCTCACCGAATCCTTCAATTTTCAGCAGTTGTTCCCTATTATTATGCAAATCATATATGTCCGCAATATCCTTTATCAATGATAAATCCATGAACTTTTCCACAGTTGCAGTACTTAATCCCTCGATATCCATTGCATCTTTGGAACAAAAATGTTCCAGACGCCTGGAAATCTGACCTGCACAGTTTATGTTGGTGCATCTGTATGCCGCCTGATCTTTCACTCTTTGAACATCGGAATTACAGAACGGACAATTTTCAGGCATTTTGAACCTGATTTCCTTCCCTGTCCTTTTATCTTTTAAAACTCTGACAACCTCCGGTATGATATCACCGGCTTTCTGAATTATTACATGGTCGTTAATTCTTATGTCATTGGTATCGATAAAATCCATGTTATGCAATGTTGCTCTGCTTATTGTACTGCCCGATACAAAGACCGGATCGAATTCGGCATTGGGAGTCAGTACCCCCGTTTTTCCTATCTGTACAAATATGTCCTTGACCATGGTTTCCTTCTGTTCGGGAGGATATTTATATGCAATAGCCCATCTGGGAGCCTTAGCGGTGGAGCCTAAAACTTCCCTGTCCGCAATATTATTCAGTTTGATTACCGCACCGTCTATATCGTATTTGTAGGAAAATCGTTTATCATGTATTTCCTCTATACCGGAAATAATGTCTTTCATATCACCCGATACTCTTATAAGATCATTTACGACAAAACCTGCATCTTTCAGAAAAATCAATGTCTGAACATGGGTATCGAAAAGTGCTCCCTGTATACTTTGCAGATTGAATACGAATATCTTCAGATTTCTTTTGGCCGTTATTTTTGAATCCAACTGCCTTAGTGAACCCGCAGCGGCGTTTCTCGGATTTGCGAACGGTTTCTCACCGTTCTCTTCCGCAACTTCATTTATCTTAGCAAAACTATCCTTATCCATATATACTTCTCCGCGAACTACAAGATAAGGTATTAATTCTTTTGTATGTAACTTCAAAGGTATGTTATGAACGGTTTTCAGATTCTCGGTTATATCTTCCCCGAATATTCCGTCTCCTCTGGTAGCACCTCTTACAAATATATTATCCGCATACTCCAAAGTAACCGAAAGACCGTCAATCTTTTTCTCCAACACATACTCAGGTTTAATACTTTCTTTTAATATTCTTTCATGGAAAGCATACAATTCTTCATAAGAAAACGCGTTGGACAAACTCTCCAACGGAACCGTATGTTTTACTTTTGCAAATTCCTTAAGAGGTTTTCCCCCGACTCTTTGTGTCGGCGATTCAACCGATCTGTATTCGGGATATTGCTGTTCAAGAGCGATAAGCTCATTCATCAGCATATCATACTCATAGTCGGATATCTCGGGTGCATCCAATTCATAATATCTTCTGTTGTGATAATTCAATATTTTTACCAGTTCATCAATTCTGTTTTTCATGTATATATTTTATCATATTTTAAGTGGATAATAATTGATATTTTCAGTATAATGTGTTATAAATATTCAGTAATTCATTTGGAGGTGGATACTTTGGCAAATAAAAAATCAGCGGAAAAAAGAGTTAGTGTCTCAATGAAGAAAAGATTGGTTAATTCGGCAAAAAAATCTTCTACCAGAAAACAGTTAAGAGATGCCAGACTGGCAATAGAAAATGACTCACCGGATAAAAAGCAACTTATAATGGAAGCAATGAAAGCTGTTGATAAAGCGGCTTCCGACGGTATAATACACAGAAATAAAGCTGCCAGACATAAATCTAAATTATCGGTTCATCTTAAATAATCGTTTAAGAAATAAATCTGTCTTAATTTAATATAAATCCGAACGGAGTCCGTTCGGATTGTGTTTTATATACTTCTGCATAAATGATGTACTACCGGTTACACCTTATATAGCCTGTCTCATCCAACCTTTGTTTTTCTTATCCAGCGGTTCTCTTCCTAAAATCTCTCTTGCAGTTTTAACATAGTATCTGTATAACTCCAGTGAGGAACCGTTGGGTATTCTGTGATCCAGACCGAAAACAATACCGCCTTTTAACATTGAAGGTTGCATCTTATACTCCAACTCCCTTAATACCGCAAGTTTACTGTCTCTTAAAATGAACTTATCTATACCGCCTTTAAGTGATAACCTTGTACCGTATTTTGCGTGTACTTTTACTATATCCATTCCCGCAGCAGGTTCCATGGGATACATCTGATTCAATCCGCAATTCAGAAAAGCATCTATGACGGAATTCATGTTGCCGTCGGAGTCCTGAACGAATATTGTACACCCGTTATTTTTGTAAGCATCCCATATTTTAAGGTAATAAGGCTGTAAGAATTCTTCTATATGAACAGGCCCTATAAGCGAACCGGATTTTCCAGCCATATCCTCATGAATGTGTAAATGATCGACAATTAAGTGCTTGGAAAGTCTCTCGCAACATTTAATAGCGGTATCCGCCGCGGTATTGAGAATATCTTCTATCAGTTCCGGTTGTTCATAATAGGCATAACAGAGTTCCTCTTCTCCCATCAATTGTCTGGGTAAATCGAATCCGCCCGGAACTTCCGCCCGCACCATAACACCTTGTTTTTGCTGCTCTTTAGCCTTTTTTACCTGGTTATAATCTATCCTTTCTTCCCTGAACTGATACAGATGCTTCAATTTTAACCAGTCATCCATATTTTTAACGGGATAATCCATAGGTAGCGGTATGGTTGCGGCTCCTTTCATCAATTTCATTTTTCTTCCCAAAGCATCGATAGTGATAATATGTTCCTTTGTTTCTTCTATTACTCTTTCTTCAGGTCCGTCAAATATATCGCAATTTGCACCGCAATTAACATACGGAACATAGTCCCAGTCAAATGCCGTCATATTTATTTCATCTTCTGTAGCGCCCTGTTCAATCCATTCCTCTTCCAGACCTATAAGCGGTCCGAACAGTTCTACAAACATAGGCCTTTTATTCTCTTTAAACGTTACATAATCCAAATATTCTTTTCTGTCCCAACGCATATTTTTACCTCAACCTTCGGTATTATAACATAATATTAAGAATTTACTATTGTTGACATCAATGTTACCATTGCCGAATCCTGACCGAGTTTTCCCGTCTTGAAATCATGATCAGCTTCCGATATGGCATATATAATGCCTTTTAACTGTTTAATACTGAACTCTTTGGAATTCTGAATGGCTTTTCTCACTCGAAAATCGTTTGAGGATGTAATATTATTAACCTTAATCGTATACATTTCATAGAAAGTATTGAAAAGAATAGCGGTAAAATACGGTAAAGCGTATTTTAAAGACACCATATCGTAATAGACATCCAGTGCCGCAGATAAATCTCTCTTACAAAGATTATTGGTAAGTTCATATCCCTTTACATCGGTAATACCGGTGCATAACAATTTTATCGTTTCCGCGGTTACTTCATTGGAGGGCTGAATATATAGCAGTATCTTATCTATACTTAATGTCACAAAGGAAAGATTAAGACCGGAATATTCCAGAAAAAGATTGAGATTTTCCGAAGATATGTTCTTCCCCTCTTTTCTGAAAGCGGAATATACAAATCTCTTAATGTCCTCAGCAGTTCCTTTGGTTATCTCGTAAGCACTGTTTTTAGAGGTATAGTGCTTAAAGCCCGACAGACTTTTATTAATGTCGTTTTCAATGAAGAATAAGTAGACACCTTCGGTAACATAATCGCTAAGACTGATAATTTTATCACTGAATTCCTCTTTGTTGAAAAATCCGGTATTCCTGCAGGTTATGAATTTATTGTTACCGCTGAAGGAATAAGTGGCACATTCGTTAATGATATCCTCTATTTTTGAAGTATCATCAAACTTTACATTGTCATATTCCGCTTGCGTGTATCGGATAATTGCTGTTTTTAAAGCATTTACCACCGATTGCTTAAGATACTCGTCGTCTCCGTAAAACAGATACACCTGCTTAAAAATATTGCCCGATATTTCATTTTTAATATCTTCGTATTTCACACATAGATTTTAACACATTTCATCTGTATTTAAACAGATAGTATTTTCTGTCTATAAGATATACGGTAACCGATCCGTTAATATCCGTTCGCAAGGTATTTATACCTTTTTCCGTAAGTGTATCCAGAGTTTTTCTTCCGGGATGGCCGTACCTGTTATGTTTTCCGACCGATATAACCGCTATTTTCGGAGATATATAATGAATTATTTCCGAATTTATAGCCTTATCATCTCCGTGATGGGGCATTTTGATTATGTCACATTTTAAAAATATATCTGAAGGTATCTTTTTTATGTCCGCATCTCCGGTAAAAAGAAAACTGCCGGCTTTTGTATACAGATTAAAAACTACCGAACCGTCATTTGCATTTGTATAAACGATATCAGTATCGGGGTTTAGTACTTTGATACACACTCCTTCGGTTCTTATCTCATCACCTCTTTTGAGCATACCGCAATATGTATCCGGATAATTCATGCTCAATTGGTCAGATAGTTTAATATTGTCCTTATGATTTGTATATGGAAGATAAACATTATCCACCGAGAAGTTATCCAAAACATCTTCAATTGCACCGCAATGATCGGAATCGGAATGTGTAAGTATAATCATATCTATTTTATGTCCTGTACGATATGCAACAGCGGATAAATCTATATATTCGCCTGTATCAATCATTATGTTATATCCGTTTGACAAGGTTATAACGGCGCAATCACCCTGACCTACATCCATAAAAATGACTTTCGGAGTATTATTTATATAAACAGTTATTACGCATAATAGCATTGCAACACTGATAACGATATATTTATTTATCCTGCTTTTTACAGGTTTATACTTTATATACAAAAATGTGCATATAACAATGATAAAGAAAATATCGGGTATATGTTTAACATAGAGCTTTGAATAAGGTAAATTGCCGATATATTCGCCAAATTTAATAAGAAAATCTGCCAACAACCCGAATAGGGGGCACATTATCCGGGGAAATAATATAGCGGTCCAAAGCGATAAAAGTAACGGAGTTATGAGTATAAAGATTATAAGATTGGAAAAGAGAGAGTAAGGATATATACAGTGAAACAACCTGTATGTTATAAACACCGTCAAAGGTTGAACGGATAATAGAAGACTTACTGCGGATAGTACTTTTAGAATAACTGCTTTCAACTTTGTCTTCCTTATTCTTCTGTAATAGTCTTCCAATACGATATGTTTCTTCAGCACCTTTTCCTGCAGGGTTTTCTTTAATTTATCAATCTGTAATACAAAAAATGAACGGATTTTTCTGCTGAACAGTGCTATTGATACCACACAGCAGTAGGACATAATAAAGCCGTAATCGTAAACAGATAAAGGATTTATCAAAATAATGATTAATGAAGAGAGACATATAGGCAGATACCTGTTGGAGTCGAAATAGAGCATATTGGAGAAAAATAATGTAACAATACATAATGCCGCTCTTATTGCACTTATTCTTAAACCTGTAAATACAAGTAAAAATAATACTGCAAATATTGTGAATATCATAGAGAATCTGTTGTTCTTTGATATTGAAGTTAACAGATAATAAAACGGAATGATTAATATGTTGAAATGGGTGCCGGATATGCTTAAGATGTGCGATAATCCGCTTTTTTGGAATGTACTTGTTGTGTTTCTGTCCAGATAAATACGTAAACCGGCTATAAGGGCTGTAACTATTCCTCTTTTATCTTCATTAAGATGTTTCATTACCCTTTCTACCGATTTTTCTCTTATGTTCCCTATAAACCCGATAAACGGTTTACTACCTATCTTTGATATATTTCCCCTGTTTACATATATATCCGCCGATATATTCTTTGAATAACAGTATTTTTGATAATCAAACTGCCCTTTATTACCTGCCGCTTCCGGCTTATACAACATTCCCGACAGTTCAATAATATCCCCTATCCTTATACAATCATCCTTCATAGTGACAAAATAGTTAAAACCGTTATTGCATTTCAATATAACTTTAAACTTATTCACTTGATCCTTAACTATTTCCGTTACATACCCCGTCAATCGAACTTCTTTCCTGTTTTCGTTTGAATAGTCACTTTCTATATTCATAAACAGAAGACGTGAATAGAAGAAAAATACGGTAAATGCAATTACAAGGAATGAAAGAAGCAAAACCTTAACAATCACCGATACGAAGTTATCCTTAGAATAAATATAAAGAACGCTAACGGAAATCAACCCTGAGATAAATAAAACCGTAATATTAAAGTTTGTACTCAAGATTATTGCCGTTATTGAATATAGCGTTAACAAAGGAATAAAGGATTTTTTTATTACCATTGTTATACGATATTTTATTTAACTGTATCAATGAATAAACAAAATCAAAAAGTTATAAATAAAAAAATCAAAAAGTTAAAATAAGCACAGGAAACCGTCATATTATTTCTCTTTAGTGAGTTTACCTATTTCCTTATTAACTCTTTCTCTCAGATTGATAATATATTCGATATCTTCAGGGAATTTACTGAAGGATATTTTTCCGTTACTCTCAATAATCTTCATCACATGTTCATAGGAAGTCAGTGATTCCAGCTTTAAGAATGCTCTCAAATCCTGTAATGCTTCATTAAATACTACAAGTCTTAAGGATTTAAGCGGTTTTTGGTCATGCCCCGGATATACCGAATATGCATCTCCCGCAGGAGCGAAGAAATCGCCGTCGGTTATAAGGAAGGGGTTGACAAGTTTTCTGGAATATTGGTTATAGTAGAAATTATAGCCCCATTGTAAAAATCCTTTAATTCCGTATTTATATAACTGAGTGCCTATTATTCTGTTTCTCTGTGACGGCATTGCAATAAATCTGTTACTGACGTCAATAAACTGACCGCAACAGTAATATGTCCATAGATTATCTATGTTTTGTTTAAGAAAGGGTTCAATCTTATCCGTTGCAGGAATGGGAGATGTTACAATTCCCTGTTTGTAGAATTCTATGGAAGATAAAGCATCGGTTACAAGATAACCGTCTAAAAGATCGATAATGCTGTTTCTTGCATTTCTGTACCCTTCTATATTCTTCTCATTAGGCTCGTCGGAAATATGAAAGAAACACCTTTTATCTACACCTTTATTCTTAAGATAAATCAAAAGATTGGATATAAAATCCCTTAGAAAAGAAATATATTCATCGGAAGTTGCATCGGTCTCCCATCCGAATATCCTTTTCTTACGACCGTTGACATATGCTACAACTTTCGGTGCATGCTTAGCACCCCATTGGGTAAAAAAGTGAGAGATTTCGAAATATTCAAATCCTATCTCATTACACATATCTATCCATTTATCCAGTAAATCATACGAGTATTCATAACCTGATGATGTTTTTGTAATATCCACCAGTTGCATTGTAGGTCGCTCCCCTCCTACTTTAGTGTCCAAAGGCGGTGTAAGTACCGGAGTCAGTACGGCATTAATACCGTACTCATAAGCCGTTTTTAGGAAATTCTTCATAATTGTAAAGTGTTTTTTGCTTAACGGTTTAACTGCATAATAAGAAGCTAAACAGTCACCGTGAAACCACTGTGTAAATGTAATCTTTTTATCGGATAACATAGAATTGATTATATTAACCGATACATCCGTTGAAGCAACCGTATTACCGTCATTATCGGTAAAATAGCATTTAATAACATAATCTCCGTAAAAACATGTATTATCACTTAAATCCACCTCTATAAACAGCGACTGCAGAAGATTAGGTACGAAATAGACATTGTCTTTTTTATCATACGGACATAATAAATCGGGATAACAATGGGGTACTTTACGCTGATAATTATTGATCGGTAAATTGTGATATACGGGCAGCCTGACAGCAACCGATTCCACTTTATAAACCCGTATAAAATCCTTCAACTCCGATTGTATATGAAAATAACAGGGGCTTTTATCCTTTAAGGTATCGCTTGTCATAATATAAGCAATCTGGAAATTAAGTTTTTCATTCAGCAAACAGGAAAAGGAAGTATATTCTTTTTTATCCTGTATATTATCGTCCAAAAAACATTTCTCCAATGATGATACGGACTTTATAATGTAATTATTCATAGCTCACTTCCCATTTTTTGCACTATTTCATTCATTTTGGGTAAATATCCTTCCATTTCCTTAACCAGCTTAAATTGCGTTCTGGCGCGTATAAGATTATGGTTTTCTTTGTGTACCGCAAAATATATGTCGTTATTCAGATAATCGGTGAGAAATCTCATGCCTATCTCCATGGTTATAAGTTTAATGGAAAACGGCAGTAGTGATAACTCAACGGCATTTATACTGTTCTTTACGGCTGCTAAAAAACCTTTTGTGAAATATATGAAGTTATCAGTAACGAAATGAACTTTATCAAGATTTTCCTCGTCTTCCTCAGCGGAAGAACCTGAAATTCTCAACGCATCCCCGTAGTCGTAAAGTATTGAACCGGGCATGACGGTATCCAGATCCAAAATACAGATAGGTTTATCGGTTTCATTATCAAATAAAAGATTGTTCAGTTTTGTATCATTGTGCGTAACTCTTAAAGGTATTTTACCTGACTTTATGTTCTCCAATATTACTCCGCAATCGGCTTTTCTTTGATATAAAAAGTTAATTTCATCGGAAACAGATGAGACTCTTCCCGCAACATCCCTCTTTACGGACATCTCGAAGTCACGGAATCGTTTTACGGTGTTATGAAAATCTTTAATCGTTTCATGAAGAGTGCTCATATCGTAATCGGAAAGCATATTCAAAAAATCACCGAATGCATAACCGCTGTCGCGTACTACCTGAAGATTCTTAGGTTGCTGATATGTCGTAACATCGTCAATGTATAAATATGAGCGCCAGTAACAGTTGTCCGAATCCACATAAAACAATTTATTATCTTTTGTTTTGACAACGGACAACGTTTCTCTTCTAATATCGCCGCCACGTTCGGCAATCTTCTTTTTTAAAAACTCCGTCACATTATATATATTTTCCATAAGAGCAACGGGATTTGTAAAAACCGTCGTGTTTATAAGTTGCAGGGTATATTTATCGCGTGTTGTTTCCACTACATATGTTTTATTTATATGCCCCGCACCTATGGGTTTTATTGAAATAATATCTCCCTCATAACGAAATCTGGCTGCAACGGAAGTTTCTCTGTTCATATGCTCCTCCTGCTATAGCCTGGATGCGCTGTCTTTGTCCAAATAGAGATTTGCAGCTAAATGCAGTCTCAGTATACTTGCAGGACACTTCTCCTCTATTTTGCCGTTTAAAGTGTCATAAACCGCATTTGCTTTGGTAGGTGCCGGTACGATACAGAACAGTTTTTTGCCCTCAAAAAGAGCCGGTATTGTTAATGTAATGGCATATTTAGGTACCTGATGAATATTTTCAAAGCACTTATCGTTAACCTGCTGCTGACGACATAACTCATCCAGTTTTACTATTTTAACTTTGACTTTATCGGAAAAATCCGCAACCGGAGGATCATTAAAAGCGATATGTCCGTTCTCCCCTATTCCCATACACACAATATCAATAGTGTTATTATTCAACAACTCTTCATAACGCATACATTCTTTTGTCACATCTTCCGCCGTACCGTCAATATAGTTGACCGTCTTAAAGTTTAATTTTGAAAAAAGAGCATTTTTAAGAAAATTACCGAATGCCTGCGGTGCATCCTTATCAATACCTAAATATTCATCCATATGATAAGCATTTATTCTTGTCCAATCTATATCCTTATACGATATGAGGGTTTGCAAAAAGTCATTCTGTGACGGTGCCGCGGCAAAAAGCATATTAATTTCATCTTTTGTTTTAAATAATCTCAATATCTCACTGCGTACATCCTGAGCGGCTTTTAAGCCCATCTCTCTTCTTGTATCAAATACCGATACTTCCAAATTATCCTTTTTGAAATTCTTAATTAACATAACAACTCCTTTAATTTGATATATCTATTATATCTCAAATCAAAAAAGGCACAATCGGAATAGTGCCTTTTCAAGATAAAACAAAAAACAGGATTGAAAATATAAAATAAATTTATAAATCACTAAAGATAATGCTAATCTGTAAAACGTATCTCGGTTCTCGGTATAAAATATGATGTCTGGTCATGTACATTGTTTATATCACCGTATTTATACAGATTAACTACATAGTATTCCCTGTATTGATAAATTGAAGATATATTATACTCAAAAGGAACCGATATCACACATCTTTTACCTGTAACTAAATCCAGAATTACCGCTTCATGATATATCGGATTGTTCTCTTGCGGGTAGGCATATCTTAAAAGCAGAAGATTTGTGTTGGGAACGACGGTTATATTATCACACCTTTGATATTTCGAATCCTCAAATTTCCTTTTACTTCCGTCATTCAGATTAATAATCTCGGAGAAGATATTTCTGTCTTTATCTAAAACCGAATTGAAAACATAGGGATAAATCATATTAAATGAATTACTTCCGGTTACTTCGTTATCAAATACGGTCTTGGCTGTAAGTTCAACAGTATCAATCTCAATTATTTTTCCGAAGCTTTGTAAATATGCATACCTGTTTTCTCTCCATTGCAGTACTCTTGTAAATGCCGGCGTATTCGGAACAGGTTTTTCTTCACCGGTAACGGTATCTTTTACCCATACATAACCTACTTCTTCCGTAGCTCTTTCAGTATAGAATAACATTTTTGTTCCGTCTCTGTTGAAGGAAGGTCTTATCGCCCACACTTTCAGATACTTAATTCCGTCTATCTCCCAAAAATTATCGTACATGGAATATCCCATAGTTTCGCTGAGACAATATAGGTCCATTGTTTCCTCATCCAAATCCACCCAGAATAAAAAGCCGCCTTTCACCACAGCATATTTATTTGTCATCGGAATTCTTGTTAACTGTAAATCGGTTCCATGAGAAAAAACCGGTTGTCTTCGACCGTCCTTTTCAATGTATGTATATTTGAATTCATAATCATACGGTCCTGCATAAATAACCAATGAATCGGCATTTACAGGCTCTTCTCCGTCAACCGACAACACTTCATTGGGCAAACTTCCCGTTATTTCATGCGTTACGGGATCTCTTGAAGCCTGTAAGTTTTTAAAATCTTGGTTTGTAGGTTTCCTGACCAGATTGCCGTCAAGTGAGCGGAATACTCCCGGTAATGCAAATACGGGTAGGCTTTTACCGTTTACGAAAATCATATTATCGATATATGTTCTTGAAGGTTTACCTGGTACTTCGGTACCGGTATTATCCGTTACAACTTCCTCCTGTGAGTCTGTTTGCTCTTCTTCGGTTACTTCAGGATCAGGGGTACTTACCGTATCCGACTCAACGGGAACAACTGCGGTTTCCGTACCGGCCGTCTCTATCGGAATATTGCTTTCTTTAACCTTTTCCTGACAACCTGTATAAGAAAATAACATGGACAACAGGATAAATAAAATAACGATAAATCTAAATATTTTCTTCATATTCTTTCTCCTTATATCACGCGAAACAGTTAATGACATCTTATTAAAATTTACTATTCTTTTCTTTCATATACATTATACTGAAAAATCAAAAAGGCACAAACTTAACCGTGCCTTTTATGATAATTGTTTATTCTCTTTTTTATCTTCACCGTTACATTCATATGTGCTATAACGGCTTAATTTGTTATTTTGCCTTTATATTAAACCATGCATCCAATCCGGGATATACGGCCACATCATCCAATTCTTCTTCTATTCTCAGAAGTTGATTGTATTTTGCCACTCTGTCGGTTCTGGACGGAGCACCGGTTTTAATCTGACCTGCATTGGTAGCAACCGCAATGTCTGCAATGGTGGTATCTTCCGTTTCACCGGAACGATGGCTTACAACGGCCGTGTAGCCTGCCCTGTTGGCCATTTCAATAGCTTCCAATGTCTCGGTCAAAGTACCTATCTGGTTTACTTTAATGAGTATTGAATTGGCAACACCGCCTTTGATACCTCTGGCAAGTCTCTTTGTATTGGTAACGAATAAATCGTCTCCTACCAGCTGTACTTTATCTCCCAGTCTGTCGGTAAGTTTCTTCCAGCCTTCCCAGTCTTCCTCCGCAAGTCCGTCTTCAATGGAAATGATAGGATATTTTTCACACATTTCCGCCCAGTAATCAATCAGTTGATCCACTGTGAACATTCTGTCGGTTTTCCAGAAATAGTAGCAGCCTTCTTTTCCTTTAGCCTTTGCCTCTTCATACATTTCGGTAGCTGCGGGATCCAAAGCGATTCTTATCTGATCATAAGGCTTGTATCCTGCTTTTTTTATCGCTTCGACAATTACCTGTAATGCTTCTTCATCGGTCTTAAGATTGGGAGCGAAACCGCCTTCATCACCTACCGCTGTGGAGTATCCTTTATCTTTTAATACTTTCTTCAATGTATGGAATACTTCGGCACACCATCTTAAAGCTTCTTTGAATGAAGATGCTCCTACCGGCATAATCATGAACTCCTGGCAGCTTACCGAGTTATCGGCATGCTTTCCGCCGTTAATGATATTCATCATGGGGACCGGGAGAACTTTTGAATTAACTCCACCTATGTATTCATAAAGACTTAAACCCAAAGCTTCACTTGCAGCTTTAGCAACGGCTAATGATACACCCAGTATTGCGTTTGCACCTAACTTTCCTTTATTCTCCGTTCCGTCCAGTTCCATCATAAGTCTGTCTATGTAAACCTGATCCAGAACGTTCAATCCCTCCAGTTCGGGTGCGATTATCTCGTTTACATTGTCAACCGCTTTTTCTACACCCTTACCTAAATAAACTTTCTTATCGCCGTCTCTTAATTCCACAGCTTCAAAAGCACCCGTGGAAGCTCCGCTGGGAACAGCCGCTCTTCCTACATATCCGCCTTCTACAAATACTTCCACTTCTACAGTGGGATTTCCTCTGGAATCCAGAATCTCTCTTGCCCATACGCCTTCAATCTCGATATATTGTTTCATATTTACCTCCGTTATCCTTTATAATTAACTATCTTACAAAAATCATCCGATTTAAGACTGGCTCCGCCTACAAGACCGCCGTCAATATCGCTCATACTGAAAAGCTCGGCTGCATTCTTTACATTAACCGAACCGCCGTACTGAATGTATGTTGCATTGGCAACTTTCTTTCCGAATTTTTCATTGAGAGCCTGTCTGATTGTTCTGCAGACTTCATTTGCCTGTTCGTTTGTGGCGGTTTTACCCGTGCCTATTGCCCAGATAGGTTCATAAGCTATAACTATGTTCTTCATATCTTCCGCAGATACACCGTTTAATGCATATCCTACCTGATATCTGACAAAATCGGCAGTTACACCCGTTTCTCTTTGTTCCAGGCTTTCACCTACACAGATTATCGGTTTTAAACCTGCTTTAAGAGCTTTAATTACCTTTTTATTAACCGTTGCATCGGTTTCATTGTAGTACTGTCTTCTTTCGGAGTGACCGATTATTACATACTGTACTCCCAAATCGACAAGCATTTGTGCAGAAACTTCACCGGTAAAAGCACCTTTGTCTTCATAATGCATATTCTGAGCCGCTATTTTTATCTTAGTTCTTTTTGATGCTTTTAAAGCGGCAGGTATGCATACAAAAGGAACTGCACATATAACTATATCTTTTGTCTGCTTTACCTTATCGGAAAGTTCGGTAATAAATGCCGTCGTTTCCGAAGGAGTCTTATTCATCTTCCAATTTCCTGCTATAACTTTTTTTCTCATTTGTCCTCCAATACATCAATACCCGGCAGTACTTTTCCTTCCAGGAATTCCAATGATGCACCGCCGCCGGTGGAAATATGTGTTACTTTATCGGCATAACCTAAAATCTCTATTGCCGCAGCACTGTCTCCTCCGCCGATAATAGATACCGAACCGGAATCGGCAACCGCTTTTGCTATCTTTCTTGTTCCGTTGGCAAAGTTTTCAAACTCGAAAACTCCCATAGGTCCGTTCCAGACAACCGTTTTAGCCTTAAGAATTTCCTTAGTGAATAACTTAACGGTTTTTTCACCTATATCCATTCCCATCATATCAGCCGGTATGGCATTGAAATCCACTGTCTTTTTCTTTGCATCATTCTTAAACTCGTCGGCTACAACCGTATCAAGCGGTAAAAGAAGATTAACATTTTTCTTCTTTGCTTTATCAATGAGCTCATTGGCAAAATCCAGTTTGTCCAATTCGCAAATAGATGTTCCGATATCATGTCCCTGTGCCTTGAAGAATGTATATGCCATTCCGCCGCCGATAAGAATGGTATCAACTTTATCCAGAAGGCTCTCTATAACACCGATCTTATCGGAAACTTTGGCACCGCCTAAAATAGCAACAAAAGGTCTTGCCGGATGTGCTAAAGCTGCACCCATAATCTCAATCTCTTTTTTGATAAGGAAACCGCATACCGCAGGAAGGTAATCTGCTATACCTGCTGTTGATGAATGTGCTCTGTGAGCGGTTCCGAAAGCGTCATTTACAAAAATCTCCGCCATAGAAGCCAGTTTTTTGGAAAATTCCTTATCATTCTGCTCTTCCTCTGCATGGAAACGTACATTTTCCAGCAACATTACATCTCCGTTCTTAAGTGCTGCCGCCTTTGCTTTTGCATCTTCACCGATTACATCTTTAGCAAGTGTAACGGGTTTTCCTAACAACTCGGAAATCCTTGCGGCGATAGGTGCCAGGGAGTATTTGGGATTGAACTCTCCTTTAGGACGACCCAGATGCGATACCAGAATTGTTTTGGCACCGTGGTCGGAAAGATACTTTATTGTTTTCATTGCTTCACGGATTCGTTTGTCGTCGGTTATAACGCCGTCTTTCAGGGGAACATTAAAATCCATTCTGGCTATAACCTTTTTACCGGAAACATTAATATCTTCTACTGTTTTCTTTTTTAATTCTGCCATGTTAGTCTCCTTTATAAAAAAGACCCGTATTCACGGGCCTTAGTTTTTATTTTATTTTGCATCAACCTTGGCCATGTGCATGATAAGGTCTACAATCTTACATGAATAACCCCATTCGTTATCATACCAGGCAACAAGTTTAACAAAGGTATCGTTTAACGGAATTCCTGCTTTTGCATCAAATATACAGGTTCTGGAATCACCGATGAAATCGGTTGAAACAACATCATCCTCCGTATATCCTACGATGCCTTTAAGATTGGTTTCCGATGCTTTCCTGATTGCCGCTTTGATATCTTCATAAGAAGTGGGCTTTGCCAATCTTACCGTTAAATCCACAACCGAAACGTTTATGGTAGGTATTCTCATGGACATACCTGTCAGCTTACCGTTGAGTGAAGGTATAACTTTTCCTACCGCTTTTGCGGCACCTGTTGATGAAGGAATGATATTGGCGGCAGCCGCTCTTCCTCCTCTCCAGTCTTTGGATGAAGGTCCGTCAACAGTCTTCTGAGTAGCTGTTGTTGCATGAACGGTGGTCATAAGTCCTTCTAAAACTCCGAAATTGTCGTGAATAATCTTTACCAGCGGTGCAAGACAGTTGGTTGTGCACGATGCATTGGAAACAAAGGTCATATCCTTCGTATATTTATCCTGGTTTACACCCATAACGAACATAGGTGTATCATCCTTTGAAGGTGCAGACATAACTACTTTTTTTGCTCCTGCCGTAATGTGTCCCTGTGCTTTTTCCTTTGTTAAGAAAACGCCTGTTGATTCTACAATATATTCAGCTCCGCAATCTTTCCAGGGTATTCCTGCCGGCTCCATGGATGCGTAAACCATAACTTTCTTTCCGTTTACTATGAGGAAATCTTCGCCTATTTCAATTGTACCTTTGAATTGTCCGTGAACCGAGTCATACTTGAGCATATATGCCATGTATGCAACGTCCAGGAACGGGTCGTTAATTCCTCTTATCTCTACTTTGGGATTGTCAATAGCCGATCGGAAAACCAGACGTCCGATTCTGCCGAATCCGTTAATACCAATTTTTGCTGTCATTTATTTTTCCTCCTAATTATAATCTATTAATTATCCATATCATTTTATAATATTCCTCTGCCTTTTACAATATGCAAAATGATGATTTACCGATAATTTGTTAAAATTTTAACTATTTTTCAGATTTCCGTACAGTTGCATCTGTACAAAACCTCTCTGTCTGAGTATCTCATAAGTTACTATTGCAACACTGTTGGACAAATTCAACGACCTTATACTGTTATTCATGGGAATGCGTATAGCGAATTCATAGTTATCTCTCAAGAGTTTCTCATCCAATCCTTTGGTTTCCTTTCCGAAAAGAATATAGCAATCGTCTGGATAAACTACATCGGTATATGTTTTTGCGGCTTTTGTAGATGTAAAAAACAAATTGTCACGCTTATGTATTTCCAAAAACTCGTAAAGCGAATCGTAATAGTAAATATCCACATCCTGCCAGTAATCCAGACCCGCTCTTTTTAAGTGAGCGTCGGATACATCAAAACCCAAAGGCTTTACAAGATGCAGCTTACTTCCCGTAGCTGCACAGGTTCTTGCAATGTTTCCGGTATTTTGCGGAATTTCCGGTTCCACCAAAACAATATTAATCATTCAGTGAGAAAAATACTCATTAAGCTTTTCAATAAGCAGGTCGGTATCCACACCGTGTGCTCTGGATGCCTGTCCCAAGCTTTCTCCGCTTGCATGAGGACAACCTATGCAATGCATTCCGAATTCAAAGAATATTTCGGCCGTATTGGGGTCCATTTTCAGTACTTCTATTATCTTTGTATTTTCCGTTATTTTTTTCATTTCATTTTCTCCTCTAATCTTTTTGCTATGTTAATAATAAAGTTTTCCGTATCCATTACAGTGATTTTCTCACCAGTTACAAGATTCTGTAAGTCTTTTGTAATATATCCTTGCTCTATTGATTCAATACAGGAAGCTTCCAGATTACCCGCAAAAGCCACCAGTCTGTCCGAGTTGTCCAACTCTCCCCTTTTTCTCAACGCGCCTGACCAGGCAAATATTGTGGCAATGGGATTTGTAGATGTCTTTTCACCTTTCAGATGCCTGTAATAGTGTCTTGTTACCGTACCGTGAGCCGCCTCATACTCATATTCTCCTTGAGGTGATACCAATACCGATGTCATCATGGCAAGCGAGCCGAATGCGGATGAAACCATATCGCTCATTACATCGCCGTCATAATTCTTCAATGCCCATATAAAGCCGCCTTCCGAGCGAACCACTCTGGCAACGGCATCATCAATAAGTGTATAGAAATATTCAATACCTGCCTTATCGAATTTATCGGCATATTCCTTTTCATATATATCGGCAAATATATCCTTAAAATGATGATCGTACTGCTTGGAAATGGTATCTTTAGCGGAAAACCATAAATCCATATTTCTGTCCAGTGCAAAGTTAAAACAGGATCTGGCGAAAGATTCAATGGATTTATCTTTATTATGCATTATCTGAACTATGCCTTCGGAATCGAAATCAAAACCTTGTATATCTTCCGTTTTACCGTCTTTAAAAACAAATTCCGCTTTAAGTTTACCTGCCGACGTAACTCTGTATTCTTTAGCCGAATAAACATCACCGTATGCATGTCTGGCAATTATTATGGATTTCTTCCATGTAGAAACCGTAGGAGCGATGTTCTTAACAAGAATAGGCTCTCTGAAAACCGTTCCGTCAAGTATTCCTCTTATTGTCGCGTTAGGACTTTTCCACATACTTTTAAGATTATATTCGCCCATTCTTTGTGCATTGGGTGTAATTGTTGCACATTTAACGCCTACCTTATGCTTTTTAATTGCATGTGCGCATTGCACTGTAACCAAGTCATCGGTTACGTTTCTGTTAACCAGTCCCAGATCGTAATATTCGGTATTAAGGTCTATATACGGTAAAAGTAACTTATCTTTTATCATTGACCAGATAATCCTGGTCATTTCATCTCCGTCTATTTCTACAATGGGTTTCGTCATCTTTATTTTTTCCATATTATCCGTCTCTTTCGTAAATCGATTCTCCTTCGCAGTTTATTATAACAACAGCGGGGAAATTTTCAACATAGATTTCTCTCAGAGCTTCCGTACCTAAAGATTCATAAGCAATAATTCTTTGTTTCTTAATGCACTTGGATAGTTTTGCACCCAGACCGCCTATAGCTCCGAAGTATACGCATCTGTTTCTCTTTATGCTTTCAACAACCGCATCACTTACTTTACCTTTGCCTATAAATGCTCTTATTCCGTTCTCAAACAGATAGGGCATATATTCATTCATCCGGTAACTGGATGTGGGACCTGCCGAACCGATAACTTCATTATTCTTTGATTCCGACGGTCCGCAATGATAAATACATTGTCCCGCAGCATCAAAAGGTATTCCTTCCATATACATTTTTTTATGAGCCTGATCTCTGGCAATATACATATATCCTGTAATAAGAACCTTATCGAAAGGTTTTAATTTGCATAATACTTCATCATTAAATGGTGTATGTATTTTTATCATAATATTATTTCTCTGTGTCTTAAAGCATGACACTGTATTGTAACGGCAACAGGTAATCCCGCAATATGAGTAGGATAAGCCAAAATTGCGACAGAAAGAGCGGTGGTCTTTCCGCCATACCCCGCCGGACCGATATCCGATTTGTTAATATTGCTCAAAATTTTACTCTCCATATCGGAATAAACGGGATTAATATTGCTCTCGTTTAACGATCTTAACAGCGCTTTCTTGGACAGTACACAGGCATAATCCATTGTACCGCCTATACCGACACCTATGAATAAGGGCGGACAGGCGTTGTATGCTCTGTTGCATATTTCATCGGATATTATATCTACAACTTCTTTTTGTGAAAGTGAAGGATTAAGCATTTTTACAAAACTCATGTTCTCGCTTCCGAAACCTTTCAGCATAAGGTTAATCTTTAACTTATCGCCTTCTGTCTGTTTGATATAGACAATTGCCGGCGTATTGTCGTCTGTATTAATCCTTTGGAAAGCATCTTTAACAACCGACTTCCTTAGCACCCCTTCTTCATAGCCTTTCTTTATCCCTTTGTTAATCAAATCTTCTACAGGCTCATCAAGTTGTACTTTAATGCCCATTTTCACGAAGGATATAACCATACCGGTGTCCTGGCAAAGAGGAATACAGTCTCTTTTTGCTATATTTGCATTATCCAGCAGTTCATTTAAGACATATTTTGCGGTTTCATTATCTTCCTTCAAAAGAGATGTTTCAATAGCCTTATATGCCTGTTTATCCAATACACAGGCAGCTTCAAAACATACTTTTGCAACAGAGTCGATTATTATATCGGAATTAATCTTCCTGGTCATTCAAATAATCCTTCATTGATTTGGAAACTCTGAGTTTTAATTCCATTATATCGGGAATTGCAATGACATTTTCCGACCCTATTGCTTTTACTTTCCTGCCTTTTCTCTTTTTTACAAGAAAGGTACCGAAATCTTTTATACATACTTTTCCTTCGTCTTTTAAAGCTCCCCTGATGATTTCGAACAATGTGTTAATAATTTCATCACTTTGAACCTTTGTGATATTTCTTTCCTGTGCCAATCTGATTGATAATTCATTTCTGTTCATCATGTTCCCCCAAACTATTTTGCTCCGAAATATTGATATAGATTACAAATGATTTTTCCGTTGTACAATTTTCTTCTTTTATCAGCTTTTTTACCGTATGCATCCTCAAATACCTTTTCAGGTGCAAGTATGTATATGCTCCAGTTGTCGAATTCTTTAAATTTCTTACTCATATCCGCATATATTTTACTTGCCGCCGCTTGATCTTCCAGCCTTTCACCGTAAGGCGGATTGCAGATTATGACACCTTTTTCCGATGGAACGGTAATATCCTTAAAATCTTTTACGGAAAAGTTAATAACATCCGATACCTTTGCCACACGAGCATTATGTCTTGCCGCAGCTATTACCGAGCTGTCGATGTCCGAACCGTACAGACAGACATTATTATCTTCTTTAATTACGGACTTGTAAAACTGACGTACTTTGCTCCATTCGTTATCCTTAAAAACAGGCCATCTTTCCGAAACAAAGTCTCTGTATAGTCCGGGCGCAATATTCTTTAAAATCATGGCGGCTTCTATTAGTATCGTTCCGGTTCCGCAAAAAGGATCGATTAGTATTCTGTCTTTATTCCAGTAAGAAAGCTGTACAATGGCACTTGCCAGTGTCTCTTTCAAAGGTGCTTCCCCTCCTCTTTTTCTGTATCCTCGTTTATAAAGGGAACTTCCGGATGTATCAAGATAAATCCTTACATTATCTTTCATTATGAACACATTAACCGGATATCTTGCACCGGTTTCAGGGAAAGTATCTGTTTTGTAATATTTACCCAAGGATTTTATAATCGCCTTTTTAACTATCGATTGACAATTGGGTATGCTTTTCAGAACCGATGATACTGAGGAAACATTAACAACAATCGCTCCATACCTGTCAATGTACTTATGAAACGGTATATTCTCGGTATTATCGAATAATTGATCAAAATTAACGGCATTGAATACAGCCAATTCTATATATATCCTTTCTGCTGTACGCAAATTGATATTGGCTTTTGCAATACCTTCTAAATCGGAAGTAAAATTAACTCGTCCGTTCTCCGCCGCAATATTCAAAAACTCCATTTTTTTAAGTTCTGCAGATAACACCGATTCAAGACCGAAACTGCAAGTGGCTGTACAATTCATATTTAATCCCTAACCAGTAATGGATATAATTTGTTCGCTTACGTATATTATATCGTTTTATTCTATATTGCAAATGTTAATTGTCATTATATTTAAAAAAGTATACTTTGACAGACATATTACAGGAAAATCTTTTTAATTGTTTAGGAATGAATTAACTACATCATTAAATTCTTTCGGCTTTTTGGATACAATAAAGTGGTCACCTTTTATGAATATCAATTCTGAATCGGGTATTGCGGATGCTATAAGCCTTGTATGTTCTTCCTTAATAAGATCATTTGTCCCCGCTATTACCAATGTCGGTACAGATATTTTCTTCAGAGCATTCACATCGATATCCGGCTCATTTACCATCAGACTCATCATTTCCAAATACTTATTCGAATTCTTACTGATTTTTGACAAACCCTTAAAAATTTTATACATGAATCTTAAGAATATATTGAAATATCCTTTTACTCCGTCAGGATTCAGATTTGCTCCGTTAATAATAAGTTTCGAAACTTTTTCGGGGTATTTTATAGTAAATATCATTGCAATATTACCGCCATCGGAAAATCCCAGAATATTTGCTTTCTTTATATCATGTTCCGTAAAGAAGTTATTCAAGTCTTCAGCGAATTGACCAAGAGTAAACGGCGCATTTCCTCTTGGCGAATTGCCGTGTCCTCTTGTATCTATCGCAATAACACGATATTTTGAACTGAAATAATCTATCTGATGTTTAAAAATCTTATTACTTTCACTGTTACCGTGAAGAAGTATTAAAATATCCCCTTCTCCCTTTTCTGCATAGTTTAATGATATATTCATCTTTTTGTCCCCCGGATGATTATATCATAATTTAATCATCTCAATATTGTTCAGATTTTTTACCGAATCATTGTGTGCATATTTATTTTTTTCCGTTATGGTGGTAAAATATTATCAAATTGATATACAAAGGAAAAAGACATGAAAAAGAAAACACAAAAGAATAGTGCAAAGAAAAGCAAAACAAAAACCAAACCGAAAAAGGCAATATCCAAGTTCAGCTATAGCATGGGCAAAATTATTCTTGTAATTCTTTTTGTTGCAGTTGTGGCTTTAGCCCTTTATTTCATACTTGACGGATCGCTGAAATTGATAAACAAAAGACATATATACAATGAAAAATCCGTCGGTGCACTTGTTATGGCCGTAGAAAAGAATGATTATGACAAGGCTGTGGAAATTTATGAGCAACTGTCGGAGGAGGACAAAATTTCTCTTCATAACAATCAGTCTTTTTTAACCGCTATTGACAATAAATTTTCCGAAGTACTTTCCTATGAATATGACAGTGATAAGAATGATTACAAAGAAGAAAATGAATATAAATTCGTACAGTATTTCTGCAGGTTTTTACATCCTGCTACCGTAAGGGAAAATGTTTACTATTTCTTTAACACATTCAAATTGTACAATTCCCCTCCGTATGAGAATTTTAAGAACTTCATCGGTATATTGAACGAATTACTGAAAGACGGCAATTTTGAGGAGCAGATCAATCTTTATAACAATGAAGTTGAAGCCATAAGAGAATCCAGAGAACAATATTTTAAAGGCAAAGTATATGAAGAACAACAGGACTACAACAATGCATATCTGTGTTACGCAAATGTTGTTATTGAAGATACTTATGCTTATGAACTTGCTAAGGAAGATATAGCCAGAATAAAAGGTTTGATGGCAAAAGAAATACTTGATCAGGCCAGAACATTTGAAAGCGAAGGCGATTTAGAAAATGCATACTATACAATAAAATCCGCTCCCGATTTACTTTCGGATGTTCCGGAAATTGTTGAGTATAGAGAATATATTACCAATCTCTATCAGAGAGCCAACTATGTTCCATATACAGGAGTGGTCTATAATATTTTTTTTCATTCTCTCGCCCTTTATCCCGATATAGCCTTCTCCTCTTCCAGAGGACGGGAATTGTTTGACATAATGACAACAAGATATGAATTTCGGAAAACACTGGAAAAACTGTATGAACACGGATTCATGCTCATAAATGTTACGGATATATATGAGATTTACATAAAGGACGGAAAAGAGCATTTAAAGATTAAAGAACAACTGCTGCTGCCCGAAGGTAAAAAACCCCTTATAATCTCCTTTGATAATATGGCCTGTACACATGCAAGCGTAGGTTTCTGCAAAATGCTTACACTGGATGATAGTAACAACTTAGCTTCAATCGTTACGATAGAAGGAGTAGACACTCTTACCTATGACGGTGAGCATGTACTGATACTTTATGATTTTGTTAAAAAACACCCGGATTTTTCCTATAACAATGCTATGGCTGTTATAGGTATGTCCGGTTATGAAAGTATGTTCGGATATGCCACGGCAGATTTGAATTCACCATCCCGTAAGTCGGAGCTGGATAAAGCAAAGAAAGTTGCCGACAAGTTAAAAGAGATGGGTTATGTTTTTGCCAATCACTCTTATTATCATTACACTAAAAGTTCCGATATTCCGGAATCTTATACGGATTTACAATGGAATACTTACGATACAAATTTGTGGAAGGAACATATAGAACCGATTCTCGGAAAGACAAATATATATATAACGCCCGGCGGGAAAAATTATTCCGTGGCAAAATATATTGACGGTGACAGAACCGACCCCTGTTATAACTATCTTGTGGATGCTGGTTATCAGATTATTTTAAGTGTGGGAAGAGGTCAGTTTTATGCAAATAATATCATAGGTGTCGCTAATCCCAGATTCTTCTTCGGAACTTCCCTTTTTATGGACAGATATAACATTGACGGTAAAAGTTTTTATAAAACCGATGTGGTACTTGAACAGGTATTCGGATTCCCCTATTCCGATATAATTGACCCTATAAGAGAAAAGTATAAGCAGTCCTACTGATTATACTTTCTTAACTATTTTTACATTTGATTTTATATAGTATTAAAATCTATAAGTGATTATTTAAATACACTCGTATTTTAATGTTCCGTCTTCAACCGATATCATAACCATCATTCCGTCTTTCAGTTCATTCTTTATATACATCTCCGAAAGAACATCTTCAATGTTGGTCTGCATGCTTCTTCTTAACGGTCTTGCACCGTATTTATCATCATAATTCTCACCGATTATATGTTTTAACGCATCATCGCTGACTTTCAGAAGAATATTCTTTTCTTTTAAATCTTCCGCATATTCTTCCGCCATAAGTCTGCCTATCTCGAATATTTCCTGCTCGCTTAAACTTGTAAATACAATTACATCATCCACTCTGTTAAGAAACTCCGGACGGAATATTTCCTTTAATGCTTCTCTTACTCTGTCCGATGTATCGGTCTTGTCCTGTATATATCCGAATCCGGTGTTTTTATATGATGTTCCGGCATTGGATGTCATTATGATTATGGTGTTTTCAAACTTAACAACTCTTCCCTTGCTGTCGGTCAGTCTTCCGTCTTCTAAAATCTGTAACAGTATATTGAATACATCGGGATGAGCTTTTTCTATCTCATCGAATAAAAGCAAGGAATAAGGATTTCTCCGTACTTTTTCCGTTAACTGACCTGTTTCATCATATCCGATATAGCCGGGAGGAGATCCTATCAGCTTGGATACCGAATGTTTCTCCATATATTCACTCATATCCAGCCTTATCATGGACTCTTCATTGACAAATAATTCCTGAGCAAGAATCTTTGCAAGATATGTTTTTCCTACACCGGTAGGTCCCACGAAGATAAAGGATGCCGGTCTCTTCTTTACTTTAATACCCGATCTTGCTCTTCTTACGGATTTTGCAACCGCCTGAACAGCCTGTTTCTGACCGACAATTTTCTTCTCCAGTTTCTTTTCCAAATCCAACAGCGCAGCCGATTCAATCTGAGTAATCTTGGATACCGGTACTTTTGTCCACATCTCTATTACATCCGCTATATCCTGAACCGTAACATCCGTCTTATCCACAATATCTTTATACTTTTGTATATCTTCTCTGACTTTACACTCTTTTTCCTTTAATTCCGCAGCCAGCTTATAATCATCTATGGAATCGGCGGAAGCGGCGGATTCTTTTTCCTGCAATATCTCATCCAGTTCATTGTTTAACATCTGTAGTTTAACCAAAGCTTCATTGTTCAGATTTGCCCTTGATGCAGCTTCATCGATTACATCTATTGCTTTGTCCGGCAGGAATCTGTCGGGGATGTATCTTTCCGATAATATTGCCGCCTGTATTATCGCTTCGTCGGTAAATGTTACAAAATGGTACTGTTCATAATATTTCTTTATACCGTGCAGTATCAAAATAGTATCTTCTACGGTAGGTTCCTCAACCATAATGGGTTGAAAACGTCTTTCCATTGCCGAATCTTTCTCGATATGCCTTCTGTATTCATCTATTGTTGTTGCGCCTATTACCTGTACTTCCCCCCTGGAAAGAGCGGGTTTCAATATATTGGCTGCATTCATACCGCCTTCGGCATCTCCGGCTGATATAATATTGTGTATTTCGTCAATTACAAGTATTATGTTGCCCAACTCTTTAACTTCATTTATGATATTACGCATTCTGGATTCGAATTGTCCTCTAAACTGCGTACCTGCAACTATCCCGGTCATATCCAGTACATATATCTCTTTGTTCAATAACTTTGCGGGTACCTGCTGATTTACAATTTTAAGCGCCAATCCTTCGGCAATAGCGGTTTTACCTACTCCGGCTTCTCCGATAAGACAGGGATTGTTCTTTTGCCGTCTGTTCAGTATCTGAATCATACGATCAATCTCTTTGGTCCTGCCTATTATATTATCTATTTTTCCTTCCATCGCTTTCTTGTTCAGATTGGTACCGAAAGCGTCCAGGAACTTTCTCTTATCGTCTTTTTTAGGTTCTTTTACTTTGGTCTTTCTGGGTGATTCGGACTTGGAAGGCAGAATATTTTCACTGAAATTATTGGGCAATACCATATCATCCAAATTCAATGACTGTAAAAATTGTCCCATCTGATTATTTATGTTTCCCAATTCCTCATCGGACATTCCCGTATTTTTTATAAGGTGGTCAATGGGAGATATACCTGCCGTTTTTGCACACGGTATACAATAGCCTACCTGGGTATGCTTGTTGTTCTGTATTCTTGTGACAAACACTACTGCCACGTTCTTTTTGCAAATGTCACATAATTTCATCTTATGTTCTCCTTCACCTTTTATAGGTTAACTCTATTCTATCATTAATTTGTGAAATTTATGTGAATATTGAAATATTACAAATTCAGATACTTCTTCAGATATATTCCCGTATATGAATGTTTCATATTCACTATTTCATCAACACTGCCCTTTGCAATAACATTACCGCCCATGTCACCTCCGCCGGGACCCAAATCAATGATATAGTCGGCACATTTTATCACATCCAGATTATGCTCTATGATTATGACGGAATTACCGGAAGCGATAAGCCTGTCAATTATTTTCAATAAGTTTTTCACATCATGTATATGTAAGCCCGTTGTTGGTTCATCCAATATATACATTGTCTTTCCCGTACTTCTTTTGGACAACTCATATGCAAGTTTTACCCTCTGTGCTTCTCCGCCGGAAAGAGTGGTCGATGACTGCCCCACCCTTATATATCCCAGTCCCACATCCATCAACACTCTTAATTTGCTTTCAATCTGCGGAATATTCTTGAAGAAATCGTATGCTTCTTCTATGGTCATATCCAGAACATCCGATATGTTCTTACCGTCATACTTAACTTCCAGCGTTTCTTTGTTATATCTCTTACCTTTACATACTTCGCATGTCACATAAACATCCGGCAGAAAATGCATTTCTATCTTTTTTATACCGTCACCAGAACAGGATTCACATCTGCCGCCTTTTACATTAAAACTGAACCGACCTTTTTTATATCCTCTTGCTTTGGACTCTTTGGTCATGGCGAAAATCTCGCGTATATCATTGAATACGCCCACATAAGTTGCGGGATTGGATCTGGGAGTTCTTCCTATAGGCGTCTGATCAATATTGATGACCTTATCCAGATAATTCATGCCTTCTATTCTGTCATGTTCACCCGCCTTTATCTTCTTACCGTTCAGCACAAAAGCGAGCTCTTTGTATAGTATTTCATTTATTAATGAACTTTTACCCGAACCGGACACTCCGGTCACACATACACAGACACCTAACGGTATCTTTACATTAATGTTCTTTAAATTGTTCTGTCTTGCTCCGTATATTTCTATGAACTTATCGTTTATCGGTCTATGCTTATCAGGTCTTTTTATTTCCATCTCCCCAGACAGATACTTTCCGGTTATGGAACGTTCGGAGTCTATGAGGTCCTGAACGGTTCCTTCTCCCACAATTTCCCCGCCGTGAACACCCGCACCCGGGCCGATATCTATTACATAATCCGCTTCGGTAATGGTCTCCAAATCATGTTCCACAACAATCAATGTATTTCCCAGATCTCTCATCTCTTTTAAAGCATTGAGCAGTTTGGAGTTATCCATCTGATGCAGTCCTATGCTGGGTTCATCAAGAATATATATTACACCTGTCAGTTTGGAACCTATCTGTGTTGCCAGACGAATTCTCTGTGCTTCACCGCCGGATAATGTTGATGCGTTTCTGCTTAATGTGAGGTAGTCCAACCCCACATCTGCAAGAAATTTAAGCCTTACCTTTATTTCTTTTAACAGTATTTCCGCTATATTCCGCTGCATTTCGGTAAGCTTCAGATTATCAAAAAACTTTATACATTCCACTATGGAAAACTGAGTTACTTCATGAATATTGATGCCGCCTACGGTAACCGCAAGAATTTCCGGTTTAAGTCTTTTTCCGTTACAATCGGGACATGCCGAATCGCTCATGAATCCCTCATAATATGCGCGCATATAGGAATGTGCAGTTTCTTTATACCTTCTTTCCACCATTCTTAAAATGCCCTCAAACGGTTCATTTGCGGAAAAAGCACGTGTTTTGGTCTCATACTCCACATACAGCGGATTACCGTTTGTTCCGTAGAGTAATATATCCTGTACTTCCAAAGGTAAATCGTTAAAAGAACATTCCATACTGAAATTAAACTTTTTCGACAACATCTTATATATCGAATACATCATGGAACCTTTATCAAAAGATATACCCGCAACCGCAAATGCTCCGTCAAGGACGGAAATATTCCGGTCGGGAATAATCAAATCACTATCGGCTTTTAACAATACTCCCAGTCCCGTACATTTTTCACATGCACCCAACGGACTGTTGAAGGAAAACATTGCAGGTGTCAGATCATCCAGGCTTATTGAGCACTCCGGACATGCAAGCTTTGTGGAAAAAAGAATATCCTCACTTAAATCCTTGTTAATGAGAACTATTCCGTCGGCTTCCGCCAATGCGGTTTCTACCGACTCGGTTAACCTCTTTCTTATGCCTTCCCGTATAATCAACCTGTCTACAATAAGAGTAATATCATGTCTTTTATTCTTATCCAGCTCTATTTTATCCTCATTTAAATCATATTGTATGTTATCGGCAATAACTCTCGTGTATCCCTGTTTTGTTAAAGACTCAAACAGCTTCTGAAATTCACCCTTTTTCGCTTTAACGACGAGTGCATTTACCATTATTTTTGTTCCTTCCGGAAATTCCGAGATACTGTCAATTATCTGGTCAACGGATTGCGAACTTATCTCTCTTCTGCAGATGTGACAATGCGGTACACCTATCCTTGCATACAGCAGTCGCAGATAGTCATATATTTCGGTAATGGTTCCCACTGTTGATCTGGGATTATGGCTGGTTGTTTTTTGATTAATGGATATTGAAGGAGACAGACCTTCAATAAATTCCACATCGGGCTTGTTCATTAATCCTAAGAATTGCCGTGCATAAGAAGAAAGGCTCTCCACATATCTTCTTTGACCCTCGGCATAAATAGTGTCAAAAGCCAATGTGGTTTTGCCCGATCCCGATATACCCGTCAGCACTACCAGTTTATCTTTCGGTATTCTTACATCGATATTCTTAAGGTTATTCTCTTTTGCACCTTTTACAAATATGTATTTCTGCATTAAAAATCGGTTTTATCCTTTAATATGACGTCATGTGCGCCGCCTTCCACTATACTTGTGGATGAAACCATGGAAATCCTTGCAGTATCATGAAGTTCCTTAATGTTTTTGGAACCGCAACTGGACATTGTATTCTTTATCTTTGCAATGGATTTATTGAGGTTATCAGCTAACTTACCCGCATACGGAACATAACTGTCAACGCCTTCCTCAAATTTCATACCCGTATCCGTTCCCACATCATATCTTTGCCAATTTCTTGCACGTTCGGAACCCTCTCCCCAGTATTCCTTCACGAAATTGTTACCTATTTTTATTACCTTGGTCGGTGATTCGTCAAATCTTGCAAAATATCTGCCCATCATAACAAAATCCGCACCCATAGCCAAAGCCATAGCGATATGATAGTCATAAACTATTCCGCCGTCGGAACATATAGGAATATATACACCTGTTTCCTTAAAGTATTGGTTTCTGGCTTTAACGGTCTCTATAACCGCCGTTGCCTGTCCTATTCCTATACCCTTTTGTTCTCTGGTTATACAGATACTTCCACCGCCTATACCTACTTTAATAAAGTCGGCCCCCGCATCCGCCAAATATTTAAAACCTTCCGAATCTATTACATTTCCGCCGCCTACCAATACTTTGCCGTCATATTTTTCCTTTACATATCTTAAAGTATCATACTGCCATTCGCTGAATCCGTCGGAGGAATCTACACACAATACATCGGCACCGGCTTCGACAAGTGCGGGAACCCTTTCCTTATAGTCTCTTGTATTGATACCTGCTCCGCACATATATCTTTTTTCATGATCTAAAAGTTCCATGGGATTTTCTTTATGTTCATCGTAGTCTTTACGAAAAACCAGATACCTTAAATTATCCGCTTCATCGATAATAGGGAGACAATTTAATTTATGGTCCCAAATGATATCATTTGCTTCTTTCAAGGTAATACCCATCTTACCGGTTATTAACTTGGAAAAAGGAGTCATGAACTCGGTAACTTTCCTGTCCAGAGGATCCCTGGATACCCTGTAATCCCTGCTGGTAATCAATCCTAAGAGTTTTCCCTGTGAGGTACCGTCATGTGTTACCGGTATTGTGGAATGGCCGCTTTTTGCTTTTAAAGCCAATACATCCTTCAACGTACAGTCGGGATTAAGATTGGAGTCGGATATAACGAAGCCGGCTTTAAACTTTTTAACTCTTCTTACCATCTCCGCCTGTGCTTCAATAGGTTGTGAACAGTATATGAAACTCAATCCGCCTCTTTTTGCCAAAGCAATGGCAAGCGTATCATTGGAAACCGACTGCATGATTGCGGAAGTAAAAGGTATATTCAAATATATCTCCGGTTCCTCTCCCTTTTTAAATCTGGTCAACGGCGTTTTAAGACTGATATTATCGGGATAACAGTCTTTTGTGGTCAAATTGGGTATTAACAAATATTCGCTGAATGTTCTGGAAATTTCATCATATATTTTTGCCATATCACACCTCTTACACTTTTTCTGATTATACTATTTACAAGATACAGTGTCAATCAGACAAACGGATTATATGTTCTTTCGTGTCCTACCGTGGATTTTACGCCGTGGCCGGGCAATATTACGGTTTCTTCGGGGAGTGTGTAAATTTTCTTCTGAACAGATTCAATAAGCATATCGGTATTTCCTGTTCCTAAATCGGTTCTTCCTACCGATTCATAAAACAATGTATCTCCTGTAAACAATAAGTTATCGGCATATATGCATATAGAACCCATAGTATGACCGGGAGTGTGTATGACGGCAACCTGTTTTTTACCGATCTTGATTATCTGACCGTCTGTAAGCTCAACCTCATATATGTCAAATCTTTTATTCATACCGAATAAAACCGAGCCGTTTTTGTATGCACTGCCGTAAAGTTCTTTATCCCCTCTATGCCCGTAAGTCTTTGCATTTGTCTTTTCTTTCAACTGTTCCGCGTAATAGATATGGTCGACATGGGCATGAGTATATATTATCTTTTCAACTTTAACATTAATATTAACCTCATTTATCTTATTTAATATCATCTCAGGTTCCACACAAGGGTCTATAACTGCCGCTTCATTTTCCGATATCAGAATATAGCAATTTGATGAAAGCATAGGACTGGTTATTCTTAATATTTTAAATTCACTGTTTATTTTATTTTCTCCTCAATCTTCAAAAAAATACTCTATTTTCTGTTTTGCCTGCTGTCTATAATAACGGTTACCGGTCCGTCATTAACTATATGAACCTGCATGTTTGCGGCAAATACTCCGGTTTTAGCGGTAATTTCGTACTTTTCTTTAATGTAACTTATAAAAAGTTCATATAATGTGTTACCTTTTTCCGGGTCCGCGGCATAGGTAAAAGAAGGTCTGTTACCTTTTTTGGTATCCGCCGCCAGAGTGAATTGGCTTATTACCATAAGCTCCTTATTTAAGTCCAGAAGAGACAGGTTCATCTTATCCTTCTCGTCCGCAAATATTCGAAGTTTTACTATTTTATCGGCAAGATAATATACATCGTCCTCACTGTCTTCCCCGGTAACACAAAGTAATATGTTTAAGCCTGATTTAATTTCCGAATATTTTTCGTTATTTATATATACCGAACTTTCTTTTACTCTTTGAATAACCGCTATCATCTAATCTTCTGCCTTTTGGAAAATCTGTTTATTTCATATATTCCCGATATCTTTCTCAGCTTTCTGTTAAGTTCGGAAATCTCGTCCTTATTTCTTATCATAACCAGTATATGAACATCGGCATATCCGTCTGAGGCTACCTTTGCCTTTATTCCGTTACACTGTATCTTCTGCTCGGACAAGAGTTTCATTATATCCGTAACCAGATTAGCTCTGTCATAAGCTTTGATTTCCAATTGTGTTTCATATTTATCTTCGGAATCTATATTCCAGTATACGTCTATTTTTCTTTCGGTAAATTCCTTGTCGTTGAGCACATTTATACAATCAGCCCTGTGAACCGTTACACCTCTTCCTCTTGTTATATATCCTACAATGTCATCTCCCGGTACCGGATTACAGCATTTACTTATTCTTACTAAACAATTGGGTATATCTCTTACAATAACACCTTCCGAACTCTTATATGTCTTAACCGTTTCCGGAACTTCCTGAATATCAATCTTGGGTTCTTCTTTATTATGCTTCTTATACTCTTCTTTAAGTCTGGATATTATTTTATTTGATGTAATGCCGCCGTAACCTATTGCACACATCACATCTTCCAACTCGGGGAAATTATACCTTTCCAGAACCTTCTCGTAATATTGCGGTTTCAGAAGTTCCGCAGGATTTAACCCGAGTCGTCTGATTTCTTTATACAGCTGCTCTTTACCTTTTTCTATATTCTCTTCTCTTCGCTCTTTTCTGAAAAATTGCTTAATCTTGGTTCTTGCCTGACTTGTCTTTACAAGCTTAAGCCAATCTCTGCTCGGTCCTTTTGAAGTATTGGATGTAATTATCTCCACAATATCCCCTGTCTGTAAGGTATATGTAATGGGAACCATCTTACCGTTTACCTTTGCACCCACCATTTTATTACCTACGGCCGAATGTACACTGTATGCGAAATCCATTGTATTGGATCCTTGCGGCAGATTTATTACATCGCCTTTGGGTGTGAAGACAAATACCTCCAAATCAAACAGTTCATTCTTAAGATTAGCGTAAAACTCATCTTCGTCTCTGGTTTCTTTCTGCCATTCCATCCACTGTGATATCCATTCCAATGAAGATGACTGCTCGGCATCGTCAATCTTTTGCTTATACTTCCAGTGCGCCGCGATACCGAATTCGGCAACTCTGTGCATTTCCCATGTTCTTATCTGTACTTCAAAAGGTCTTCCGTTTTTGTTTATAAGGGTGGTATGTAAGGACTGATACATATTCTTCTTGGGCATTGCTATATAGTCTTTAAATCTTCCCGGTATGGGCTTGTAATTTTCATGCAGCATTCCCAAGGCAAAATAGCAGTCTTTTACGTTATTGACTATTATCCTAAGTGCGAAAATATCATAAATCTGTTCAAGAGACTTGTTTTGCGAAACCATTTTACGGTAAATGCTGTATAAATGCTTTACTCTTCCCTCTACATGTCCTTCAATCTTACTGTTTTTCAGATCGGTTTCCAAATCGGCCTTTATATTATCTATCAGATTATATCTTTCTTCTTTATCTTTCTCCATCCTTATCTTCAAATCGTCATATTCTTCGGGATAAAGATGCATAAAGGCCAGATCTTCCAGTTCCGTCCGGAAAGAAGACATACCCAGTCTATGTGCTATCGGAGCATATATATCCAGTGTTTCTTTGGATTTCTCAACCTGACTCTTTCTTGTCTTATACTCCAAAGTTCTCATATTATGCAAACGGTCCGACAGCTTTACAATTATTACGCGTATATCCTTACTCATAGCCATGAACATATTCCGGATATTTTCCATCTGCTGTTCCTTTTGACTATGTAAGGGAATGTTGGTAAGTTTGCTGACTCCTTCGACTATGAGGGCGACTTCGTTACCGAACATCTCCTTTATATCTTTTGCGGTGAATTTGGTATCTTCAATAACATCATGCAGCATTGCCGCCGCGATGGTCTTGGAGTTGAGCTCCAATGAAGCAATGATTCTGGCCACTTCGATACAGTGAATGATATACGGTTCTCCTGAAGCTCTTTTCTGCTCCATATGGCCTTCAAGAGCTACTTTATAAGCTTTATCAATCAAATCGAAATTACTGTTCGGATTGTACAGTTTTATCTCATCTATTAACTTGGCATATTGCTTTTCATACTCTTCCATTGCCGTTTCTTTTCTCTGTTTTCACATATGTCGGAGAATCCTCTAGATTTCTCCTTACCTTGTCATTCAGTTCATTAATGTAGATGAACTTATACGCTACGTTATTGTAATTAATAATACCTAATTCCTGCAAAATATCAAGGCAAATTAAAAAATGAGGTATATTCGGTAATGTTTCCAGCTCTATTTTATACGGCAAAGTATTGCTTTTTATCAATCTATAGACTTTTGCTATATCCTGTCTGCTTATACATACATCGTTCTTTGAATACTTGATTAAGTCATCTATAATCGTCAAAGGAATATCTCTAAGCCTCATATCCGCTATTTCACAATTTACAAAATGTCTCACTACATTGTTTAAAGAGTTGGAATCTTTCACCGTATTCAATGACATTTTAAACACCAGATCATAACTTGCACCTGAAACCAGAAGTTTATTAAATACGGCACTGTTAAAAGAAATACAGTTCATGTATCTGTCTTCTTTCTTGAAAGACAGAGTCATATGATCTTTGGTCTTCCCTATCAATCGTGATTTTTCCAGTATCATATCTTCTATATAAAAAAGACTTAATTCATTTTCCGGACCGTGAGGTTCCAGACAGGAAAGAATCCGTGCATTATCCACATTTATATCAAATATATCTATCTTGTAATCAGGACAGAGCAATTTACGGTCAGAAACAGTAAATCCTATATCTTTTGCATACTGATTAATAATCGCGGAAAATTTATCCACACTTGATTCTTTTAATACGTTACCTGCAGCGAAATAATGACCGCCGCAAGTTTCCGCTTCTTTATCTAAAAAAGAATGACAGTGTATCAGTGCTTCAATAAGATTAAAACCTTCTACGGAACGTCCGGTGCCTTTTAACAGTTTTTCTTTGCCGAAGTACTTTTCACTGCCGCTCAGCAACATGCACGGTCTGTTGTATTTATCAACAATCTTGGAAGCGACTATTCCGAGTATTCCTATCTCCCAATCTTCATCATAGAGAACAATAACCGCATTACTTTTTATACTTTCATCGCTTTCTATCTTGTCCATAACCTTATCGGTTATTTCTTTTTGCAGTATTTTTCTCTCATCATTCAGCTCAATCAACTTTTCCGACAGTATTTTACATTGCTCATAATCATCCGATATAAGCAGTTTAATTGCATGCTCCGCCGATTCCATTCTTCCGGATGCATTGATTTTAGGTATTATGTTAAAGATAAGATCGGAAGAATTCACTTTATCAATTCCGTTGGGGTAAGATTGATTTATAAGTTCCTTCAGACCTGTATTCTGAGTATACGGAATACTGTCCATTCCTATCTTGGCGATAGTTCTGTTTTCATCAATAAGCGGTACCTGATCGGCTATGGTCCCTAATGCCGCTAAGTCAATATACTTTGCAAATTCTTCCTGTTTATTCAGTTTAACGGATAAAGCCTGGATAATTTTAAATGCAATCCCCGCTCCGCTCAATTCTCGGAACAGATAGTTTTCTGAAACCTTCGGAGAAATAATACAATAAGCATCGGGAATTTCTTCCTGAACGGTATGATGATCGGAAATAATGCAGTCTATTCCTATCTCATTGATAAAATCCACTTCCTTAACCGAAGGAATACCGCAGTCCACAGTTATAACAAGACCTGTTTCTCTATACTTTTCATTATTAAATAGTCTTTTAAGAACATCTTCAGATAAACCGTATCCGTCATTTCTTTCCGGTATGAAGTATGTTACCTTTGCACCGATGCTCTTCAGAAATCTGTACATAATCGCTGTTGCCGTAATACCGTCGGTATCATAGTCGCCGTAAATCAGTATCAGTTCTTTGTTCTTCACCGACTGCAAGATACGGGCTACCGCTTTATCCATATCCTTAAGCAAATAAGGATCATGTAAATCACTCAGTTTAGGATAAAGATAGGTATTCAGGTCTTCTATATTACGACTCTTTAATATTGACTGTGCTAAATTTGTGTTGCTTATATCAACTATTCCTGAAAGATTCCATTGATTATTAAACATCATCTGTATTCTACCATTCCGACAGGAGCTACTCCGTCTATAAATGACGATGCCGAACTGTAATCATTCTTAATAACAAGTTTACCCTCGGTATCTATATACATCCAACCGGAGTTTTCATATTGATCGGTTTTAACGGCTGCCAGACCCTCGGAAAAGGAATATGCCATGTAGTATTTGGGGTTTATGACCATTTCATTTCTTATGTTAATATAGCCGTACAGGGCATCTTTAAAGGTATCACCCGCAAGTACCGGGGCCAATCCGTCACTGAACGTGGAAGTATTATAGTATATCAACGGAATTACTATATTACCCTGTCTGTCTATATATCCGGCATCGTTTGTCTCCTGGTCCATGCTCAGTTTTACCGATGCTAAACCGCCTGAAAATAGACCCGCATAGGAAAACTGAGGTTCTATTATTATCTCACCTGTTTTGTCTATATATCCGCATAAACCTGCCGATCCCGATCCTGTCTGGATTTTTGCAAGCCCTTCGGAAAAAGAAGCTGCAATCTGAAACTGCGGTTCTATTACATATTCCCCTGTTTTATCTATATATCCCCATAGATTGTATGATGCATCTCTTGCGGCTGATTGAACACATGCAAGCCCTTCGGAGAACGGTAAAGCATACTTGAATTGCTTTTCAAATGCTTCGTTATTTTCTTTATCGATAAAAATCCATAGCCCGGAATTGTCATAAACCTGTACAGGTGCCAGTCCTTCGCTGAACATGCTTGCATCCTTGTACTGCGGTTCAATCACAATATTACCGTTTCTGTCACAGAAACCCCATTTATAGTATTCGTTAAATCCTTGTCTTACAGGATATAAGCCTTCTTTTCCTATCTTTATTCCGGTAAATTCCGGTTGCACAAGATAGTTACCTTCCGTGTCGATAAGCCCGTAAACATAAACGGGAAATTTTACCACACCGCAACTGTTCAACAGCATCAGACTTAAAAGTATTACAACTATTAATAATATCTTTAAGTGACTTCCGGATTTCATCTTATCATTCCTTCAAGCATATGCCTAATTCATCCAATTGCTTCTTTTCCACTATATTAGGTGCATCGGTAAGCGGACAGGCACCGCTTTGAATTTTCGGAAAAGCTATAACATCGCGTATATTGTCGGTTTTGGTTATGCTCATTACCAGTCTGTCCAGACCGTATGCCATTCCGCCGTGAGGAGGTGCCCCGTATTTTAGAGCATTCAGAAGAAAACCGAAAGATTCTTGCGCTTTATCTTTTGTAAATCCTAAAACTTCCAGCATCTCCTCCTGGAAATTTGAGTCATGTATTCTTATACTTCCTCCGCCTATCTCTTCACCGTTTAATACTATATCGTATGCTTTTGCTCTGACTTTTTCCGGTTGTGTATGCAATAAGGGTATATCTTCATCCATGGGTGATGTGAACGGGTGATGCTTTGCATAAAATCTGTTTGTTTCCTCGTCAAACTCCAATAACGGAAACTCCGTAACCCACAGAAATTCCTGTCTTTCGTCATCTGCAAGATTCAGTCTCCTTGCAATCTCCACACGTAATGCACCTAAAGCATCAAAAACCACATTGTTCTTATCCGCTATTATCAATATCAAATCGTTTTCTTGACCTTCAAATGCATCAACTATTGCTTTTTGCTGACTGTCGGTAAAGAATTTTGTTATGGAACCCGTAATTTCATTATTTGCTCCTACTTTCAGCCATGCCAGTCCTTTTGCTCTGTAATCTTTAACGTACTCTGTTAATTTATCTATGTCTTTCCTGGAGAAATCGGCACAGCCTTTTGCATTTATTCCCCTTACCGATCCGTTATTACTACATGCATCGGAAAATACTTTAAACTCCGAATCTTTTACCAATTTTGAAATATCGGTTAATTCCATGCCGTATCTCAAATCGGGTTTATCGCTGCCGAATCTGTTCATTGCTTCTTCATAGGTCATTCTGGGAAAAGGTATCGAAAGGTCAATATCCGATGTTTCTTTAAACAATTTCTTTAAAAACCGCTCGTTGACCGCTATTACGTCGTCTACATCCACGAAACTCATTTCCAGGTCTATCTGTGTAAATTCCGGCTGTCTGTTTGCTCTTAAATCTTCGTCACGGAAACATTTAACTATCTGATAATATCTGTCCAGTCCGGAAATCATAAGAAGCTGTTTTAAAAGCTGAGGTGATTGAGGTAATGCATAGAATTTCCCCTGATTCACCCTGCTGGGTACAAGATAATCTCTGGCACCTTCCGGAGTACTTCTGGTTAAAACCGGTGTTTCCACTTCAATAAATCCGTTCTCCGAAAAGAAATCCCTGGTGCATTTTGCAATCTTGTTTCTCATTATTAGGTAGTGCTGTTGTTTGGGTTTTCTTAAATCCAGATAACGGTACTTTAATCGCATCAATTCATTTGTTGCGGTATTTTCCGCAATATCTATTGCCGGAACGGCACTTTCCGACAGTATCCTTAATTCTTCGACCTCAATTTCTATATCTCCCGTCTTTATATTGGGGTTTTTATCTTCACGCTCGTTTACGATACCTGTTACGGCTATTACATATTCAGCTTTCAGATTGATTGCCTTTTTAAAAAGAGACTTATCTCTTTCTTCTCTGAAAACAACCTGAATTAAACCGGTTCTGTCTCTAATATCGCAGAATATAATGCTGCCCAAGTTTCTTGATCTGTTAACCCATCCCATCAGAACCGCTTTTTTGCCTACATCTTTAATATCGTATTCCGCACAATATCCGGTTCTTTTTAAGCCTTTTATGTTCTCCATACCATACCTCATATTATATTTTCCACAACTCTTCTTACAATGGAATCAACACTGACTTCTTTTGTTTCCCGTGTTTTCATATTCTTAATAATTGCTTTATTTGTATCTATTTCCACGTCACCCAGTACAACACTGTATAAAGCATCCTTCTTATCGGCAAATTTCAGCTGAGCTTTTAAACTTCTGTCATTAATATCAATTTCGCAGTATATTCCTTTAAGCCTCAGTTCATTCGCAATAGTTCTTGCTGCTTTGTATGCCTTTTCGCCGATATAGCCGATAAAAATAACAGGTGTTTTTGCAGTCGGAAACTTAAAACCGGAAATTTTCATGGTTTCCAGAAGTCGCTCCAGCCCCATGGCAAAACCTATTCCGGGAGTATCGGTACCGCCCAGTTGTTCAACAAGGCCGTCATATCTTCCGCCCGCACAGACGGTATCCTGTGCACCTATTCCTTCCGCAATAAACTCAAACACCGTCCTGACATAATAATCCAGTCCTCTGACAAGCCTTTTATTAATAATATACGGAATATTTATCTCATCAAGACCTGCTATTATATTATAAAAATGATCTTTACATTGATTGCAGATATTATCCAGAAGCATCGGAGCGTCTTTGGCAATCTCGGCACATTTCTCCACTTTACAATCCAACAACCTCATCGGATTGGTTATGTATCTTCTTTTACAGTCCGTACACATGTTATCCGGCTTATCGGAAAAATATTCTTTTAGTATCTTATTATATCCCGATCTGCATGTTTTACAGCCGATACTGTTGATATTAAGATGTAAACCCTGAACACCCAATTCGGTAAATAATGAGTAAAGCATGAATAATACTTCAATATCCGCATTACATGAATCGGAACCTAAGATTTCTGCTCCCAGTTGATTAAACTCTCTGTACCTGCCTTTTTGAACATTTTCATATCTGTATGTCGTAATATCATAGTAGAGTTTTACAGGTTGGGTATTGGACGACATGCCGTTTTCTATAAAGCTTCTGACTACCGATGCCGTACCTTCAGGTCTTAATGTAATGGATCTGCCGCCTTTATCATTAAATGTATACATCTCTTTCTGCACTATATCGGTTGTATCACCTACTCCTCTTTGAAATAACTCCGTGTATTCGAAAACCGGAAATCTTATCTGTGAATATCCGAAATTTTCCAGCATATCTGCAAATACAGTCTGTATATATTTATATTTCTCTATTTCTCCGGGTAATATATCTTTAGTTCCCTTCGGTATGGATATCTTCATAATTATCCTCCTGTTAAAAAAAGTCTCTTACCGATAAAATGTAAAAGACGATTAAATCTTGATACATGCCTTAAAAGCGCCTTTTTTAGTTTTGCATATATCCTTTATCTTGAATAATTTAATACCAAAAGCGGCTATTTGTCAAGAGCGTAAGCTTTGCCGTGCATAGGGCGGTTTCTTCGATCTATCATAGAAACATACAATGCTTAATGATTTGTTAGTAATGCTCATGATTTTATATTCTCTTCAACAGAAAGCTATTCACATATAGATATCAGCTGCTTTCTCACTTCATCATCGGAATATATATAGAAACTGCGAATAATATCATTGCCTTCCGAATCTTTTACTTGAGTATTAACCATATCCTCATAGCCTTTAAGAGTATGGAAGGAAATCTTCTCATTGTTCAGGCTCAAAGCGAAGGTTATAAACGAGGTCAGCTGGTCTTTTCCGAAATTGGTCCTTATATTATTCTTTGCAACATCTATAACGGCGGATATATTGGATAACGTGAAAGCCTTTTTAATTATGGTTTTTATCATATCCTGTTGTCTGTTTATTCGTGCTATATCGGAGATATAATCATATCCCGTTCCCTGACGAAATCGTAAAAACTTAACAACATTCTCTCCGTTCAGGACCTGCAATCCTTCATCTATTTCAATTATAAGCTCCTGTCCGGGTGTCAAATCATAATACTCCATTCTGAAGGGAACATCATATTCAATACCTCCCATGGCATCCACAATTCTTTCTATTGTGTCATATGAAACTCTTACATAATAGTCCATATCAATATTCAACAATGTTTCACAAGCCAACATCAAATTCATAGATGATGCCGAATCGGATTTTTTAACCCATTGGTCGTTTACATAATTATTGTAATAGGAATTTATCTTCCAATGATCGGGATTATGCCTATCCTTGTATCGCAAATATGTATCTCTGGGTATGCTTAAAAAGTCTATTGCATTGTCCGTTTTATTGACAATTCCTATCCAAATGGTATCTGCCAGATCATACTCGGCCAATCCGAATAACAGAAGAAAATCTATATCATCCTGCGGTTTATACATAGGCATCGGTGTCGGTGTAGGAGTTTCCGTTACTTGCGTCTCTACAGGTTCCGTTGAAGGTGTCTCGCTGGGTGGAAGTGTTATTGTCTCTACAACCTGACTGGGTGTAGGACTCGGAGTCTCATAAATGGAAGTATGCATGGAATCGACGAATATTATTACAGAAATAACAATGCATATAATAAAGAGTGCTACGATACTCAAAATCACAATAGCTTTGCTGCTTAATTTTCCGGTACTTGCCCTTTTAACTTTTTTAACCGATTTTTCCTTTTCCTTCATCATAATCAATATCCCGGTTTCCCCAATAATTTGAACATACTCTTTTTATAGGCTTCCACACCGGGTTGATCAAAAGGATTGACACCTAAGATATATCCGCTTATTCCGCATGCTCTTTCAAAGAAATATATAAGTTTACCGAATGTAAATGCGTCCATTTTTTCCAATTCAATCAATATAACGGGAACATCCCCTTCCACATGAGCGGACTTGGTGCCTCTCATAGCCATTTCGTTTACATATTTAAGGCTTTTATTCTTTATATAGTCCAGACCGTCGGAATTGTCCGGGATATCGGGAACTGTTATTGCGGACATATCGTCTTTTATGTAAACGACGGTCTCGAAAATATTTCTTATTCCCTCCTGGATATATTGACCCATTGAATGAAGGTCGGCAGTATTGTCTACACCTGCCGGAAAAATTCCTTTATTTTCTTTTCCTTCCGATTCTCCGTAAAGCTGTTTCCACCATTCGGTGAAATAATGCATTGAAGGATCATAATTAACCATAATCTCTACGGTCTTTTTGCTCTTGTATATCAGGTTTCTGGCTGCAGCATATGTTACCGACATATCCGTACAATTCTTTAAAGCATCTTTAGCACCTGAAATCATCTGTTCTATATCAATGCCTGCTACCGCTATGGGAAGCAATCCGCACGGTGTGAGTATACTGTATCTTCCACCTATATCGGCAGGTATCTCAAAACTTGTATATCCCTCTTTTTTCACTATCGACCGCAATGCACCTTTAACAGGGTCGGTTGTGATATAGATTCTGTCTTTTGCCTTTTCTTTATACTTTTCATATAAAGCTTCTTTAAATATTCTGAAAGCTATTGCAGGTTCCACTGTAGTACCCGATTTACTTATTACATTCAAAGAGTAGTTTTTATCCTTGATGTATTCCAGAACGGATTCGACATATCTGCCGCTTATATTGTTTCCTACAAATATTACTTCCGTACCTTTGTTATTTCTGACATCTGTAAGAGCTTCAATTGCCGCTCTTGCACCTAAATAAGAGCCGCCTATACCTATTACAATAAGTACATCCGACTGTTTCTGAATCTTTGCAGCGGCTTTATTAATAAGTTTTATGTCTTCTTTTTTTATTCTTTTAGGTAAATCCAGCCAGCCTAAAAAATCCGAGCCGGCACCTTTTCCGCTTTTTAATAATCTGTCCGCTTTTCTTGCCTTTCTCAACATACTTTCAAATTTTTTCTGTTCTGAAAAACATATACAATCGTCTATAATTATTTTCATTTATTCTCCTCTACTTTTTCCAGTTTTATTACCGACACTTCATATGCCGTTTTAGTTACTATATTTCCGTAGTGATCTTTTTTTTCATATTCTCTGCTCTGAAATCTACCCCATATTTTTAAGCGTGTACCTACTTTCATGTTCTCGCAATATCTGGCATTTCTTCCCCAGCATATACAGGGTATATAGTCGCTTTTTTTATACGCCCTGTTTACAGCTATAAGCAGGTCGCATATTTCTCTGCCGAACGGAGTAATCCGGAAATTGGGTTCCTTACAGATAAATGAATCAAAAAAGGCGTCATTATAACTTTCTATCCCCTCCAGAGTCTGTAAGATTCTGGCTTCTCTTGCGAAAACATTCACTACCAATCTCTTTTTTTCGTTTTTATCAATATTGTTATATGAACGAACCTGTCCGTTAATCTCAATCAATGTATCGGGCTTTAATAAATCAATATCCAGAAGATGACCGGATATTAATACCGGTACCATATCGGTTTGTTTACTCAGTCTCTGAACCTCCACGACTATGTTATAAAAAGACTCACCATATATCTGGTGATTGAATACGGGCGAAGATGCAATACTTCCCGCAATATATATCTTGTTATTCTCCAAAAGTTCGATTTCGCTTATCATTTGCATACCAGACTTTCTTTTGTAATTAACATTCTTATGTAAGTCTTATGACTTTTCCCTTATTATATTATCACTTTATACAAAAATAAAGGAAAATTTTTCAATTAGTACGGTATTCATGTTAATTATATGTTTTTGATATGTTTCCTGTTAATGTTTTTAAGTATTCAAAACCGTTTTATATATCATTTAAGCAAAAAGCAGCTTGTGAATGTCAGTGTATTTTTTCCGTAATAGTAAGGAATTGATGACTTCTCACATACCTTGCTTACCCACAACCCGTACGATTCCATGGAGCCTATGGCTTTATCAGGAAATCTGCACGGCTTATCGGGATAAGTGCATTGATTGCATATTGAACATGCACCCGCTCCCATAGGAAGAACCGAAGGATATTCTTTTCTAAGTATTGTTGCTAATTCCAAGAATGAATTGTTATGTTTTTTCTGCGTTTCCCGTATAGTTTCATAATCAAACTCGTCATCCATAAATGCGGTAGTCTGAACTATCATACCGAAGCTGTATTCTTTTACTTTATCGGCTGATTGTTCCAGCGTTCCTATTGCCGGCGGACACATCCAGTTCTTATTAAAACTTCTGCAGGAGTCGGAATTGCACATCTGACGAACTTCCGGCAGGAAAACCAATGCTTCCATATTCAGAAGTCCCGCGTTGGAAAATCCTATGGATATTGCCAGTTTCTTCAACTTTTCAATGTCGTACTTCATTATTCCTCCAAATAACAATCGATTATCATGAAGATAATCGATTGTCTGGTCGGAGTGACAAGATTCGAACTTGCGACCCCTTGAACCCCATTCAAGTACTCTACCAAACTGAGCCACACCCCGACTTGTTTTATTATAACTTTAACTTATTATTTGTCAACCGATTGTTCTTCATCGGATACAATATTCTCTTTCAATTGTTGCTTTTCCGTTGTCTCTTCGGTGTTTTTCTCACTTACATATGTGTCTTTATCCAAAAAGAGATCCTTATAATCGGATTTACCTATATCGGTTTCTTCCTCATCAAGTAACGCTTTTATAAACAGCTTCTTATCTTTTGCCCGCAATACCGATATTATTATCAGCAAAGCTCCGAAGAATATAGCACTTATCAAAGCCAGTAAGCGTGAAAGCTTAACACCGGTATCAAACAGATACAGAGGGTCTATCCTTATTCCTTCAATGAAAAACCTGTATATCCCGTATGAAGCCATATAAATACATAATGAACGACCGTTAAAGTATTTTCCGTTTCTTGCCACCAGCAAAAGCACTAAAAACAAAATGAGATTCAATACCGATTCGTAAAAGAATGTAGGATGAACTCCTATATAACCAAATGTATTACCGTTTACAGTTGCTACCAATGAAGTATCTACAAATCCTAATTTTAATAATTCTTCTTCAATGGAACCGGCAACATTACCTCCTATCTTCATGCTTGTCATTGCTAAAGTGGAAAGAATGCTGTTGGGATTAACAGGTACTCCGAAAGCTTCTTTATTAATGAAATTACCCCATCTGCCGATAGCTTGCGCCAAAGCTATATACGGCACAACCAGATCGGCCAACTTTAGAAAATTTAACTTTCTTATCTTACAATATATAGCGGTTGCTATAAACCCGCCGATTAATGCACCGTAAATGGACATACCTCCGTCACGTACATTCAGTATATCGGCAAATGTCCACTCTCTGTCCAGTCGTCCCAGTACATAAAGCAGTCTGGAACATATTACTCCGACAATGATACCTATAAGACAAATATTTAACAGATCATCCTCATTTATACCGTATTTCTTGGCATTCTTTAATACAAGTACAACTGCAAGACAAACCGCTATCGCTATAATCAGTCCGTACCAGTAAACTTCGAATCTGCCTATGGAAAAAGCCACTCTGCTTACCGATAATTCAATACCTCCGAACAGATTAGGAAAAGCTATTATACTTTTCATTCTTTCACCTCATTTCCGTACTTAAAACTTAATAAGTATGTATTTTAGAGTATACTACTTATAGTATGATTTAACAAGTAAAATATCTTGGGCTATAGCCTTCTTAAGAGCTTCAATATCCGGATATTTCTGCTCTTTTCTTATCATTTTTATAAAATCTATATAAATTTTCTTACCGTAAAGTTCCAGTCCCGATTTATCAACGAGATGTGTTTCGCATGTTATATTATCTGTATTCTTATCATTTACTGTAGGATTATTACCTATGTTTGTTATACTGGCATATCTGATACCGTCAATTGAGGTGACCGTCCGGTAAACTCCGAATGCCGGTATCTGCATATCATCGTTAATGGGGATATTTGCAGTGGGATATCCGATTTTCGAGCCTATTGATTTGCCCTTTTCCACTGTTCCCCGAATCTGATATTCTCTTCCCAAAAGATTATTTACATACTGAATATCACCGATTGCCAGAAGCTCCCTTATCCTTGATGCACTTACAGGTTGACCCAGATAATCTATTCTTTTTTGAATTTTGACTTTTATATCATACTTACCACCCGTATTCTTAAGTGTCTTTATATCTCCTTCTGCCATATACCCGAACTTATAGTCGTAACCGGATATTGCATATTCGCAGGACAATCGTTCTTTCAAGATATCGGCTATAAAGCGTTCAGGTTGCATCCTTGAAAATTGATAATCGAATTTTTGAAGATATACAAAGTCCACACCCATGTTGCCTATTAATTCCAGTTTCTGCTCAATATCGGTTATAAATCGCTGTTTTGTATTTGCTAATACCGCCAGAGGATGAATGTCGAAGATATATACAAGTGAAAAAAGATTGTTTTTTTTCGCAATACTCACCGCCGTTTCTATCAGTTTTCGGTGTGCTATGTGAAGACCGTCAAAGTTTCCCAAAGCAATGACGTTTTTCTTTTCAAATTTATAATTGTCCTCACTTTTTATAATCTTCATTTAATAAAATCTTCCCTTTCAGTATACCGTTCTCATCAGCAATTCCTATACCTGCCACCTTATCATTTATATCCTTTATTATATAATCCCCTTTTTTCAGTTGTTTCTTAAGTTTAACACCGTTAATATACTTTTTCATCTCATCGGAAGTCAAATACAAATGCGGCAGTTCAACGGCATCTTCCACCGGAATAAAAATATCCTGCAAATTGTTTTCCGAGTGCTTTCTTATTTTTTCAACAGTATAACTGTTGTTTATATTGAAATTTCCCACCTGCAGTCTTGTCAATGCCGACATTGTACCGCCTTTTTGCAACATTTCACCAATATCATGGCAAAGACTCCTTATATATGTCCCTTTAGAACATTCCACCGTAAAAACAATCTTTTTCACAGATGTATTTTCATACAGATAATCATATATTTTTATTTCGCCGATATTCATTATTTCAATATATGATTTTTTTATCTCCACAGGCTGTTCATTTACTGCATACTGATACAATTTTCTTCCATCAACTTTTTTTGCCGAAAAAACAGGCGGTTTCTGCCATTGCTTTCCTTTAAAATTGTCAATTGTATCCGTTATAGTCTTATCTGATATATCATCCGCTTTTTTTATACTTAATATTTTTCCCGTAATATCATAGGAATCTGTTGACAAACCCAGAATCATCTCCGTTTTATATATCTTCTTTTGTGCCTGGATATAGTCCGCTATTCTGGTTGCTTTTCCTATGCAGACAATCAGTACTCCTTCCGCAATGGGATCCAGTGTACCGGTATGACCTATTTTTTGTCCGGGAAAAAGACTCTTAAGCATATTTATCTGCTTAAACGAGGTTATTCCCTTTTCTTTGTAAAGATTGATTATTCCGTACATCGGTATACTTCGTTCAGTTTTTGGATAATTCCGTCGTAAACCTGATCCAAGGTCATATAGGCGCTGAGTCCGGCAGCTCGCGCATGGCCGCCTCCTCCGAAGGCTTTAGCAATAACGGATACATCAATATCATCCGTATTGGATCGCAAACTTCCTTTAACTTCCCTTTCACTGTTTCGCTCTCTTAAGAATACCCCTATTTCCACACCTTCAATATTCTTTACGACATTGACTAGCCCTTCGAAATCTTCATCTGCAACATCCAGATGGATATATTCTTCTCTTTTTAAAGTGGAAATTGCCACTTTGTTGTTAAAAAACAACTTTATGTTTTTTATGGTATTCTTGTACAGATACAATTTATTCATGCTGGTGCGTTCAAATACCCATTCGGATATCTTCTCCACATTAATGCCGTAATCCATAAGCTGTGCGGATATTATAAAGCAGTTCTTATTGGTATTCTGGTATCGGAATCCGCCCGTATCTGTGGCTATTGCAACATATATTGCCTGAGCGATATCATGGTCTAAGGTAGCTTTCATATTACCGAAAAGATCATACATAATCTCGCCCACTGAGGAAACATCGGAATTTATAAAATTAAACATAGCATAACCGTCGTTGGTTTTATGATGGTCTATATTATATGATACCTTGTTTTCCAGAAGGCTTTTTCGTCTGCCTAATCTGTTTATATCCGCTGTGTCCAATACAATACAAACATCAAAGTTATACTCCTTATCGGGAACATACACTTCCATGTCACAGGAATCTTCCATAAAACTGTATATATATGGGATTTTCTCTTCCAACAGCATTAATGCTTTTTTACCTCTTGAAGTAATATATCTGGCCATGGCAATACAACAGCCTATCGTATCTCCGTCAGCCATAATGTGAGGTAATACTAAAAAACTGTCATATTTTTTAATATCTTCATTCAGTTGTTTTGCTATCTTTGATAACTTCATCAATCAGTTTACTAATCCTTATTCCCTCTTCTATATAATCGTTGTACTTAAACCTTAACTGTGGAATATATCTTATCTTCATCCTTTGCCCCAGCAATTTTCGTATATATCCTGCCGAACTTAAAATCGCATCGAAACTGTCTTTTTTCTGCTGTTCCGTTCCTATCATGCTTACATGTATATCGGCATAGGATAAATCTCTTGTAACATTGACATTGATAACCGATACAATAGCCGTAAGTCTGTGATCTTTTATTTCATCGGCAAGTATAGAGGATATCTCTCTTTTAAACTCACTGTTCAGCTGTTCCACTCTTCTTGCCTTCATTTCTTAATCACCTCTGTTTTGTAGCATTCGATTATATCATTAATCTTTAAATCATTGAATTTCTCAATGGACATACCGCATTCGTAACCTGCAGCTACTTCCTTTACATCGTCTTTAAATCTCTTAAGTGAACTGAGAGCTCCGTCAAACACCGTAATTCCGTCTCTTACAAGGCGAACATTAGTGTTTCTGAGTATTTTACCGTCCAGAACCATGCACCCGGCTACCGTTCCCACTCCGGTTATCTTAAATGTCTCTCTTACCTGTGCGTGACCGTATACCACTTCTTTTGTAACGGGATCCAGCATACCCGCCATTGCCTTTTTAATATCTTCAATTGCATCATATATGACGCTGTAAAGCCTTATATCCACCGAAGCTTCTTTTGCCAGATCGGTTACATTACCCAGCGGTCTGACGTTAAAACCGATGATGATGGAATTGGATACTTCAGCCAAAGATACATCGGTCTCCGTTACGGTGCCTACCGCGGCATGAATAACATGTACTTTAACCTGGTCGGTGGAAAGTTTTTTAAACGAATCCGTTAAAGCCTCTACCGAACCCTGAACATCCGCTTTAACTATAAGGTTGAGATCCTTGATATTTCCTGCTTTAATCTGTTCATATAAGTCATCCAGAGTGGTAAGTTTATGTGCCGTTTTTGCTATCTGCCTTTCGTATTTTCTTCTTTCCGCCAATGATTTTGCGGTTCTCTCATCATCTACGGCATAGAATATCTCGCCTGCCTCGGGCGGTGCATCCAGACCGAGAATTTCCACAGGCATAGAAGGTCCGGCAGACTCTATGTTGTTTCCTCTGTCATCCGTAAGTGCCCTTATATTTCCCACCGATGTTCCGGAGATAATATAATCGGTCTTTTTGAGAGTACCTCTCTGAACCAGAAGCGTAGTTACCGTTCCCGCTCTTTCAACTCTTGACTCCAGTACGATACCTTTTGCCTGTCTGGTAGGATTTGCTTTTAATTCCAGAATATCGGCTGATAACAGTATTGTATCTAACAGAGTATCTATACCTTCACCGGTTTTTGCGGAAACCGGAATACATTCGATATCACCGCCGTATTTTGTTGCAACAAGATTATGATCCATAAGCTGCTGCATTACCCTGTCGGGATTTGCGGTCGGAAGATCGATTTTGTTTATAGCTATAATAATATTTACATTCGCGGCCTTTGCATGATTTATAGCTTCAATGGTCTGCGGCATTATTCCGTCATCGGCGGCAACGGTTATTATTGCTATATCGGTGACATCCGCTCCTCTTTTTCTCATTGCGGTAAAAGCTTCATGACCGGGAGTATCCAGGAAAGTGATATACCTTTCACCTATTTTTACTCTGTATGCACCGATATGCTGAGTAATCCTTCCGGCTTCGCTGGCAGCAACGTTGGAATTTTTAATGTAGTCCAATAAAGATGTTTTTCCGTGGTCAACATGCCCCATAACAACAACAACGGGAGATCTTTCCACAAGATCCTTCGGATCACATTCTTTATCATCGTCGAATAAAATATCTTCTTCGGTAATAATGTTTTCCTTTTCGCATGTTATACCGAACTCGTCGGCTATTAATGCGGCTGTATCGAAATCGATATTCTCATTTATACTCATAATATTTGATCCCATATCCAACAACTTGGACAGCACATCGGAGCCGGTCTTTTTTATGGCTTCGGCAAATTCCTTAACGGACATTTCCGGCGGAAGTTTTACAAATTTGAGTACTTCGATTTTAGGTTGATTTGCATCTCTCTTCTTTCTCTTTTTTCTTACTCCGCTATCTCTGTAGAATGTACTGAACAATTCATCATCTGTAAGCATAAATGTATCGATGGCACCCTTGGGAGTCAAAATTTCTCTCTTCTCATATTTGGTCTGTTTTGAAGCTATTGATTTGGCAACGGCTGTCTCTTTCTTGGTTTCTTTATTAAGAACCTTATCCTGATCCTTCTTAATGTATTCTTTCTTTATAACTCTCGGTTTTTCAATTCTTGCAGCGGAATCGTCACCGCTGTCTCTGTCAACAGGTTTTCTGACAGTAGGTTTTGTTCTGCCGTCATGTGAATCGGTACGAGCAAATCCCGGCTTCTTATCGGCAGGCTTAGGCGTATAAGGTCTGTCTGTCCGGCTGTCTCTTTGATGATATCCTCCCTTATCCGGCCTGCTGTCTCTGGGAGTATAAGGCTTATCCGTTTTTTCCTTAGGAATATATGTCTTGTCTTTATAGGCTTTCTGCTCTATATATGTTTTTTCTTTCTTTTCTTCCTTTTTGACTATATCTTCCTTTTCCGTTGTCTTTTGAACATCTTCCTTTTGTTCGGGTTTTTGCGGTATAGCTATCTGAGGTTTCCTGATTTGCGTCTCTTCCGCTTTGACTGTTTTAGGCGTTTCTGCAACCGTCTCTTTCCGTGGAACGGTCACTTCAGGAGTTTTAACAACAACAACTTTCTTTTCCTGGGGTTTTTGGGGTACTTCTTTTTTAGTCTCCGGAGTTTTTTGAGGTTCTTTCTGTATATGCTTTATTGTGGATTTGGTTTCACCGCCTTTTGTTGTTTTTACAACCACAACCATAGGTTTTTCGTCAGCTGCATCCTTCTCCGTTTTTGTTTTCTGTTTTACGGGAGCTTTAACAACAACGGTCTTAACCGGTGTTGCAGTATCAGACGAAGTTACGACGGTTGTTCTTACCTTCATTCCTGCCGCAGGATTCTTTATTCTGTAGATATCATAAATCATCTGTACCTGTTCGTCGGTTAAGATGGTATTGACATTGGATTTGATACCCATCTGTTCTAATTTTCTTAGAACTTCACTCGGTTTTTTATCTATTTCTCTTGCTAACTCGTTTACTCTTTTCCCCATTTAGTTCTCCTCGGTTATCTTATCGCTTATGCCTTTTGCAAAATTCTTATCGCTTATTCCTATCACTGATATCTCTTCTTTTCCTATAATACTGCCTAACTGCTCTTTGGAAAACATCTCGGATATCTCTATATTCTTATTCTTTACTGCACTCAATATTTTTTCTCTGGTATTCTTTGAACAATCATCAGCTATAAAAACAAGCATTATTCTGTTGTTCTTTATCTTTGTTATGCAGCCGGCTGTACCTGTTGCAGCCGCTCCGGCTTTTATTGCCAACCCTATCATTTTGAGAATATTACTCTTTTCTATTTATATATTCCTCCATCTCACCGTATATTGTATCATCCTGTCCTATGGAAAATGTTCTCTCAATGCTTTTTGCTTTCTTCGCTTTGAAAAGACACTGTAAATCAGCACATATATATGCTCCCCGCCCGTTTCTCTTACCTGTCAAATCCATAACCGCTTTATTATCCTGTGTAAGCACAATACGAATCAACTCTTTCTTGGGCTTCATTATTCTGCATGATAAACACATCCTCATGGGAATCTTTTTATTCTTCATCTTTCTCCTTTTCCGTCGGATGATCGAATAAAGCATCCAACTCGTGTACCGGTTTTGTATCTTTAGCAAGTAAATCATCCGATAAAAGCTGTTCTTCAATAATTCTTCTTAATTCGGTTTCGGGAATAATATCAATTTTCCAATTTGTAAGCTTTGCTGCAAGTCTTGCATTCTGTCCTTCTTTACCTATTGCCAATGATAACTGATTATCCGGTACGGTAACTCTGGCCTTTATCTCGCTTTCGCCTTCTGCATTCTCTACTTCGATAACATCCACTCTGGAAACATCCGCAGGACTTAAAGCCGACGAAATGTATTGGGCGGGATTGGGACTCCATTCGATTATATCTATCTTTTCTCCTCTTAATTCCTCCACTACATTGGAAACCCTTATGCCTTTATGTCCGATACATGCTCCTGTGGCATCCACGTTGGGGTCATTGGAATAAACCGCTATTTTGGTTCTTGCACCAGGTTCACGTGCTATATCTTTAATTTCCACTATACCGCTCTGAATCTCCGGTACTTCCATTTCAAACAGACGTTTAATCAAATCGGGATGTGTTCTGGAAACAAATATTTTAGGCTCTTTACTGGTTTTCTTAACATCATAAACAAACGCTTTGAACTTGAAATTAACTCCGTAACGTTCACTCGGAACCTGTTCTTTCTTGGGCATAATTGCTTCCGAATTGCCTAAATCAAGATATACGGTATCATTTTCCACTCTTCTTACTACACCGTACACAATCTCTTTGAGCTTATTCTCATATATATCCAATATTTTTATTCTCTCTGCATCTTTTATTCTCTGTAAAATGACCTGTTTTGCGGTTTGTGCGGCAATACGACCGAAATCCCTGGGTATCATTTCTTCTTCAAATTTAAGGCAGTAGCCTACTTCCACATCCGCATATTGTCTTGCTTCATCAATAAGCATGTCATTTTCTTCATCTTCAATTTCCTCTACGATGTTCTTGATTTTAAACAGCTTTACCTGTCCGGTGTTGACATCCATGCTGACCTCGATATTCTGTTCGGTTTTTGTGTGCTTCTTATATGCCGATGCCAATGCCGCTTCGATAGCTTCTATCAAAGTTTCGGAATCTATACCTCTTTCTCTCTCTATTTGCTTAATAGCATCAATCAAATCGGTATTTTGTCTTGAATCCGACGCTGACTCTTTTCTCATTTCATTCCTCCTATAATTTAAAGAATCGGGTTATCTTCGCAATATTTTTATTTTCAAAAATCTTAAGGGAATCATCAATTGAAAGAGTTGTGTTATCCGCATCTCTTCCCTTTAAAGTTCCCGTAAATTTCTTTTCATTATCCATAGCCTTGTATAAAGAAATTTCCACATCACTGTTCATAAAAATCTCAAACTCTCTTTCGGTACGTAAATTCTTGTCGTAACCTGATGAGCTGACTTCCAGATAATAGGAATCCGAAATATTCAGATTATCAATTTCTTTATCAATCGCCCGATGCACAAGCTCGCAATCATCTATGGAAATACCTTCAGGTTTATAAAGATACACTCTGAGATATCTCTCATTACCTTCTTTAACATACTCCGCATCCAACACTTCAATATTCAACTTTTTTGCATGTTTGGAAGCTATTTCCAATGCCTGCTTTGCTATACCTTTACTCATTTTATCCTCATCATAAACTAAAGAGTGGCGAGCCACTCTTTAGTACATTCATAATTTAGCATATATGATTTTCTTTGTCAAATTTTATGTTTTTTAAAATACATCACTGATTACAAGCTGATCGGTTTTAGCCAGACTGTCAAGATAACCGTCGGTTTTTAGTTTATTCAATAATTCCGAATCCATTCTATTCTTTAATGCAAAATCCTCCACACTGGAATAAGGCCTGTTAAGAATTATGTTATCTATCATTTTTTCGTCTAAATATGAAATTACATCCAAAGGTTCGGTAATTGCAGTTAATTCTTCATCATGCAGATACCTGTTTTTTAAAGAATTCGAGATATCGGCTTTATTAATTTTAAACTGATTTTCAAACTTATCTAAGTCCCTGTACCTGTTTATATATTCTAATTTAAATTGTTTCGGATAATTATCAAGGTACCATTTCAATATCATCATATTCTTGGAATGAATCAATGCTTCTTCATATGTAATACAGTATTTAATCTTTCTTTTGGATTCTTTATGCATATCATCATCCTTTTTCTCGTCATCAAGTTCGTGTTTAAAGCATATGACGTCATATATATCCGAAAGTCGCTCATGTATCAGTCTTTCAGCATTTTCATACCAGCAACCTTGTCCGTATATTAGACCGATGCATCGTACAAACTCCATGCCTGATGCAGGCTTAATCATGTTAAGGACATCATGCGTTTTGCTGTCAGGTGTTATATAAGTGATATTGTCATATGTCACTGTTTCAATCAGATTATCGGAAGGATAAATATTAGTTAACTTAACAAGATGTTTAATCATTTGCAAATCTTCATCAGGCTGTAATATGAAAGTGGAAAAGTATTCTCGTAATATTTCATTGCCATACAGCGTTACCATATCATTATTTCTCATAACCATAGGTGAAAAATCATATATGCTATATCCCGAGGGAAGCAAATGAACCGCCGTAAATTTGTCGTATTTTACCGAAAAAGGTCTGTGATTGATACATATTTCTTTTAAAATGTCATATACTTCATCATATGCATCCTTTTGAACATGTATCTTGAAATCGTTTTTTTGAAGATAATTATAGCTGTCATCATTAAACATTCTGCTTAATATATACGGAGTCGGAACCGATTCCGGGCGGAAGAGTATATCATTATCTTTAAGTTTTTCTATCATTTTCCCAATCAGTATTATGATTTCGGCGGTTTTCTCCTTGGTTTTCAACTTAAATTCTTTCTCATATGCCTCCGACTTATCATTTAAGTTGGTCAGATATGCGATACTGATAATATCATCCTTATAATCCGCTTCGGTAACGGGAGAAACAAATTTTGCCTGCCCACTGAGATATGCCGTATTTTCAATAACGACCTTGTTCGCGTTATCTTTATCCAGATAGGAAAATTCCGACAACATTTCATTTGTAGTCATAAATTCCGACTTGGAAATATCTTTTGAAAAACATGTAGCGATGGCAATAACATTACACTCGACAGCACATTTGTATAAAAACTTATTAAAATTTCTGAACTCATTTATAGTTTTTATAGTATTCTTCTCTTTTAACAACTCGGCATGTCTGTCTGTCATGAGATTTACATAATCATAGAAAATCGTTTTGGCATAAACGGTTTCGGTGGCGGCATCGTTGATAAGCATCGAATACAATTCGCCTTCCGTATCGGAAGAACCTAATAATAAACCGTATCTGTGTGCTTCAAGATAGCTCTTCGGTACTATGCTCCACATACAATTTCTTTTGGTCAGAATTCTATATAAATTTCTTAAACCTTCTCTATTCATAACTGAAACGGAAACCGGATATACGTTCAGATTGTCGTTTTTTACATTATTATCTGCAATTTTTATACATATCTCTTCATAAGTATCAAAGGATTTTTTTAATATTACGGCCACAGCATATGCAGCACTTGCTATATTATCCGATGATGCGTTTAATCTGAGTAAAAGAGTACTTACCGTATATGTTTTATTCTCCAATATTTCAAATAATTTCTTTACATTTATAACGGTTATTCCGTTCTTTGCCAACATTGAAGAAACATAATCGTCATCGGCTTCCGAGAAAATATAAATAGCCTTATTTTCACAGAAATTTCTTATACCGATATAATCGTTCTTTTTTAAAACCTCAGATCTTTTTACCGACCTGTCTGATATCTCAAGGACAAAAAAATTATCTTCTTTTATATAACCGGCACATATATTTCGGGAAATCTCTGTCTTATCGGGATTGAATATCGCGGTATTATCATCCATCAATACTTTGAGCGTAACACCTAAAATCATTTTCAGTTTTTGCCTGTTTGCAAAGTTTTTATTATATATATCCACAAACGAATAAATATTATCTTTAGGCATTATACCGAAAGCCTTATGCTTCCATCTGTTTAATTGTTCTAACAGCATGTCGGCATTAACATGGTCGGTATCTATATTCATCTCCGTTCGTTTTACTCTTGCTTTATCGGTTCTGACACCCAATCTGACTTCGGTTACTTTGTCTGCATTTATAAAGTATCTGGGTGAATTCTTTTCAATCTGATGCCTTCCCGAAACATTGACATATTTGTTTTCCACAATAATATTTTCGTATTTATCTATTGTATCTTTGTCTTTTTCTCTGCTGAAAAACTTTTTACATACTATGGAACCGCTTAAATCATTTACACCGAACTCAAA
>Ga0208694_1000035_pt1 | contig 181916 bp, 163 predicted proteins | sample AD_UKC078_MetaG_FD_184442 | JGI IMG/M metagenome (GOLD analysis project Ga0208694, IMG submission 184442) | Active sludge microbial communities of municipal wastewater-treating anaerobic digesters from USA - AD_UKC078_MetaG (SPAdes) (version 2) | ecosystem: Engineered > Bioreactor > Anaerobic...
CCGGTAAAACCGAAGAAAGTGATTCCTTCAATTTTTCAAGAAGTATGGTTCTGTTGTGTTTTATAAATTCCCTGTTTTCTCTGCTCATTACATACCTTTCTAATCAATGGATAATAATATACCATAATGTATGGGAATTTGTAAATTAATTATGAAAAACAAAGCTTGTTATACAAGACTAACTACATTAAACAGGTTTAGAAGATAACTCGATAATTTTGTCCGTGTTATCGTCTTTTGCAACAATATTCTTCTTAACAACTCCGCATCTTTGACACTTGAATACTATTTTATAACTATCCCTATACTTCTCCAGGCCTATAGGTTGCATCAACCCGTGACAATCACACATACGATCTCCGGGATTGTTGTCCACATGTTTGGAATACAGACAACGGGGACAATGATTTCTTGAAGTAACTCCGAGAGCATGTACCTTTGCGCCGCATGCTTCACAAACAAATGACTCATCTTTCATTGTAAATTTACGAGAATCCATATTTGCTCCCATATTCAAGTTCAAAAATCTCCATCGCCTTTCCTTTCTGTCTTTCTAAGCGAAAAAAAGGAAAAACCCAAGCGATATATCAAAAAGACACCTTTCAGTCGTGAAACGATGTCCTTTATGGCGGAGAGACAGGGATTCGAACCCTGGTTACTATTCCTAGTAAACACGATTTCCAGTCGTGCGCCTTCGACCAGCTCAGCCATCTCTCCAAACGCAAGTCATATTTTATACATCGTCTCATAAGATGTCAATGTAATATTGTTTTGTAAGTATTTGTGCGCACTTTTCCAATAGTGCTTTATCATATTTATTAAGGTGTGTCAGAATGGTGTACTTTGAAGAACTCATTGTGTGTCCGTATAAGATACTGTCATGGAAAATGTCCTCTGGAATGCCTAAAGTCTTCGGGTTTGTTTCACAACCGGCACTCTTTAAGATATTCTCTATATTTTCCGTGTTCAAATCCGTTATTTCAACGGGAAGTTTCTCTTTTATTAAATCATACAGTCTGCAAATCACGCATAATGCCACACCTACGGCATTTCCGTGTAAAGGATGAATCCATCCCCTTTTTATGAACTCAATATCCCAATAATGTACCAGATGATGCTCCGATCCCGAACCCGGTCTGGTATTTTTGTACATGCCCATTGCTATACCGGACAGGATAAGTGCTTCCATAATATTGACCACCGCATTTTTATCTCTTTTCTTCAAAAGAGAGGCGCTGTCAACGCATTTGTCCGCAGCTTTCCAAACCAATCCTGCAACTTCCTCACAGTAATGCTCCCTGTTTAAGTCTCTGGAAAACCTCCATTCTCTGACTGCATTGTATTTTGACAATACATCCCCGAAACCGGCCGTAAGCATAATATAAGGAGCATTTTGCAGTATATTTATGTCGGCAAAAATACCTGTCGGTACCTGTCCTTGACAACTTTCTTTTATGTTGTTTATTATCAGCGACGATGTTGTTGAAGCATATCCGTCCATGGAAGGAGCGGTTCCGATTACCGCATATTCTTTTGCTAAATGATAGGAGATAATTCTTACGATATCATTGACCACTCCGCTTCCCACGGCAACAAAAAAGTCTATTCCCAAAGGCATCCTTATCAATGTCTCGCCTATGGTGCCGTCATCGGGTACAACGGGGATATTGTTTCTCTGAGGCATTATATAATGGACAGTATCTTTTTTTGTTTCCTTCAGCTTCTCTAAAACGGTTCTGCCGGCAATTTCGAAAGTAATCTCATCGGAAATTACCATTATCCTGCCTTTTGCCTTGTTAAGAATAAACCTGATTGCTTCTTCTATGCCGTACTCGGATATCTCTATCCTTTCCATTTTCGGATCATGAACCAACCCGCACTCACACGGATATGTGTTTTTTACAAGTTCCTTTATTTCCAAATCTTTAAATCCCATTTTCTTCCCTCTAGTAAATAAGTTTCAATAATTCATATAATCCGAAACCCATGAAGTTTCCTATCGCATAGCCCAACAATCCGGTCGCAATCCCTATAAGTATAACCCCTTCGTTTTTTATGGCTTTGGCCGTGGGTATAATAAACGCAGGCCCGAATATCCCCGCTACCGATGTGATTATTATTGTGTCCGTATCAATCTTAAAGAGCAGTGAAATAATAAAGTGCAAAAACATTGTTACAAAAAGTATAAAAGCCACCATGCCTAACACATACACCGACTGGCCCAGTATAAGCTTCAGGTTGGCCATGGAGCCGACAGCCAATGAAAATACATATATGAAGTATTGCCCTATGGAATAGGATACTTTGTTTTGCCTTACCCCCTTTACAAAGGATAATGCCACTCCGATAACCGATACTCCGAGCATGATTATAGCAACGTTGGTAGCCTCTTTTGTCAGCAGGAAAGAAATCCCTATACTTACACCGAGTGCCGCTATTCCCAACAGGATGGCTATTGTTCCCTGTTTTATCTTTTCTTTCAGCGGTATTTCCGCTTTGTCTACAATACCCTCTTTTTGATAATCGGTCTTTTCCGTTGCAACGGATATCTGCCCGCTCAATTTGTTCAACAAGGGTTTGGCCAATGTGCATATAAACAGAAAATACACTCCTCCCAGTACCTGGTCCGCAAGATTGGCAACGATGATGGTGTTTTTATCGGCATTCAGTCCGTACCCTATCGCAAACAGATTTGGAGTACCGCCGGTATAGCACCCTATCAGCATGGAGGCTATTTTTTCTTTTTCGAAAACATTCGGAAAAACCAAAACACTGACAGCGGCTACAACCATTACTGAAACACTTAAAATCAGAAAAGACAGTCCGGCTTTTTTTACATTCTTCTTTAATGTCAGAAAATCCGAGTTAAAAAGTATAAGAGTTATTGCGACGGGTATAAGAACCGATGACACGGTATCCGATAATCCGGCATCCAGAGGTAATCCGCTGTTTGCCCATATTATTCCTATCGCATAACAAAAAATAATCGGGCCGACCGTTTTTATAAGTTTCACTTTATGTTCCAGCTTATACAGCACATAAGGTATCCCGAAAAATAAAACAAGTTGTATTATCTTTGCAAACATGGATTCCCCCTCCCGAAACAATTATATACTAAATATGTATAGTTGCCCATTTTCCTCTTCTTATTCTTAACATTCCCGAGAAACTCCGGACAAACTGGTCGGCAAGAAGGCCGAGCCATGCTCCGATAAGGCCGAGCTGCAACGGGTATACCAATATGTAGGAAAATAACGGGCGTATCACCGCTACACTTATCAGCGCCATGGTCGCTACAAATTTTACATCCCCCGCTCCCCTTAAACTTCCCGAATGTACTATCTGTGTATTTATACAGAAAGAAGACAGTGCCATAATTAACAAAATATTTCTTCCGTTTTCTATAATCACGGGGTCATCGGTAAACAGGCCCATCAACATCTTTCCTCCGAAGATAAATACGGCTGATAAGACAACGGAAATGATTATTGCCATCCTTCTCCCTATTTTAATGTAAAGCATGGAGAGGTCGCTTCGCTTTTCTCCTAAAGTTTGTCCCACTAAAGCCGTCGTTCCTATTCCCAGGCCGGCTCCTATATATGTAGAAAGATTCATTATCTGCATGCACACAAGATGTGTTCCGTAATCTATGGTTCCCAGCTCCGCAACTATTTTGTTATACATAAAGAAGCCGAAACGAAAGCACAATTCTTCAAACGCGGCATTTCCCGAAATGTTAGCAATGGACTTCACAATTTCCGGATCAAACTTTTTCAGGCCTTCTATGTCGAAATAAATGAAAGAGGCATTCCTCAGCGAATAACATGCTGCTAAAGATGCGGCAACCATACCTATAACAGTGGCTATTGCGGCGCCCTTTACTCCCAGGGCAGGAAAACCCAATCTTCCTTTTATCAGCAGGAAATTAAAAACTACATTGACCACATTGGATATAAGGCTTGTGGTCATAGCTATTTTTGTATTACCCGCACCTCTTTGAGCCGCATTTATGGTCATGGTAAGAACACCGAATACCGTGCCGGCAGTAATAATCCGGTAATATATTATCGAATCCTCAATAAAATCGGCTCCTGCTCCGGCAAATCGCAAAAGCGGTCTTGCCGTAACCATTCCGATTGTTGTCATAATAATTGCAAGCACAAAACATATCAGAAGAGCTTGCATTAAAATCTCATTTGCCTTTTTGGCATCATCCTCTCCCTTTCTTCTGGCTATCAAAGCGGTAACTCCCGTGTTTAATGCCATAAAAAGCATAAGAATAATCATTCTCGGCTGCGTTGTTATTCCTACCGCCGTAACCGCTGTTATGCCGACGGAAGATACCATTATCATATCCACAAAACTGGTCAATCCTCCCAGGAGCGCTTCAATTGTAGACGGCAATGCCATTTTGAACATTCTGCCGTATGCTTCCTTTGCTGAAGGAAGTTCCCCAAATTTTGTGTGCTTACGAAGCATATATTCAGGCTGATAGAATTGCTTAATCATGCTCTTTATTTTACCATGCTTTTACTTGTTTGGTCATATAATATCTCTTTAAAATCTAATCTCCGTCTTACTGTATTTTTCTCTCCTGATCGGCTTTTTGTCTTTACATATTCCGTGAAGTGAATTAATATTAAAGGAGGGAGTTTTTGAAAACCGATTTAATTTCCGAAAGGAAGGAGATATAAAAATGACAAAGAACAAAATGCTACTTTCATGGATAGAAGAGATGGCGGCTCTTACTACTCCTGATAAAATTGTCTGGATTACGGGAGATCCTAAACAGCTTGATGAATTAAGAAAACAAGCCTTGGCAACCGGTGAGCTTTATAAGCTCAACGAAGAAAAACTTCCCGACTGTTATTTACACCGCACGGCGGTAAACGACGTGGCACGGGTAGAACATCGTACATTCATATGTTCCAGAAAAGAAAAAGATGCCGGTCCTACAAATAACTGGATGGCACCCAAAGAAGCATATGAAAAATTGGGAAAACTCTTCAGTAAAAGCATGAAGGGGCGGACAATGTATGTTATTCCCTATTCAATGGGACCTGTCGGCTCCAAGTTTTCAAAAATCGGTATTGAGCTTACCGACTCTATATATGTTGTAATGAATATGGTAATTATGACCAGAGTAGGCAATGATGTGCTTGATGCTCTCGGAAATTCCAATGACTTCGTCAGAGGGCTTCACGGTAAAGCGGACATAGATGAAGAAAACAGATATATCTGTCATTTTCCTGAAGACAATACAATATGGTCGGTTAACTCCGGTTACGGCGGAAATGTTCTTTTAGGTAAAAAATGTTTTGCTTTAAGAATAGCCTCTTATCAGGGTAAAAATGAAAACTGGATGGCGGAACACATGCTCATTCTCGGTGTTGAATATCCCGACGGAGAGACTAAGTACATAGCGGCGGCATTCCCGTCAGCTTGCGGAAAGACCAATCTTGCAATGCTTATCCCTCCGGAAGTTTTTGCCGGAAAGGGATATAAAGTATGGACCGTGGGAGATGATATTGCATGGATAAGAAAAGGTCCCGACGGAAGGCTTTGGGCAATCAATCCGGAGAACGGCTTCTTCGGAGTTGCTCCGGGTACAAACATAAAATCCAATCCCAACGCATTGCATGCAACGGAAAAAGGCACGATTTTCACAAATGTTGTTCATAATCTTGAAAATAACACGGTTTGGTGGGAAGGATTAGACAAGAATCCTCCGACTAAGGCTCTCAATTGGAAAGGTGAACCCTGGACAGCCGAATCGGGCGAAAAGGGAGCACATCCCAACAGCAGATTTACCGCTCCCGCAACAAATTGTCCAAGCATAAGTAAAGAATTTGACTCCCCGAACGGTGTTCCTCTTTCCGCCATAATATTCGGCGGAAGAAGAGCTAAGACCGCTCCTTTGGTATATCAATCTCTTGACTGGGTAAACGGAGTGTTTGTAGGATCCATAATGGCTTCCGAGACAACGGCAGCCGCAAGCGGAGCTGTCGGTGTCGTAAGAAGAGATCCTATGGCCATGCTTCCTTTCTGCGGTTATAACATGGGTGATTACTTTCAACACTGGTTGAATATAGGAAAGGATGTAGGAAACAAGGTTCCAAAAATATTCCATGTAAACTGGTTCAGACTGGATGATGAAGGTCATTTTCTGTGGCCGGGATTCGGAGAGAATTTGCGTGTTCTGCTTTGGATACTGAAAAGATGCGAAGATAAAGTCGGTGCCGTAGAGACTCCGATCGGCTACCTCCCAAAACCTGAAGACATAAACCTTGAAGGAATTGATGTTACAAAGGAAACATTAAAGGAACTTCTTTCTGTTGATAAAGACCTCTGGCTTGAAGATACTGTCAGAATAGAAGAATTCTACAATAAAATCGGAGATACCGTACCGAAAGAGCTTTGGAATGAATTAGCTAAACTTAAGAAAAATCTTACATAAGGTATTCCGGCAAATTTCAGAAGGTTGTGCTTACAGGGTACAACCTTTTTTATACGCAGAAAAGATAAAATCCTTTAAGTTATCAACAGATTTTCTGTGGATAAGTGACTTTCTGTGGATAAGTTAAAAATCCGGTTAAAATTTTTTAAAATTTCTTCTTTTTTCCCCTTGTGCTGTGTTTGCTTCTTTGATATACTATGCTTCCCTGTTGATAACATCATCTTTATCCACAGGCCACGAAAGATAAATCTGCTTGGAGCGAAACATTTCAAAAAGCGGCTTTATCTTTTTTAATAATTAGGGGAAACTAACATTTATGACCGTACAAGAAATATGGAACGATGCTTTAATGAATATTGAGAGTGTAATGGGTGAACTTAATTTTAAGACATGGATTCTTCCATTGGAACCTTACACTATTGACGGAGACAATTTTGTACTGATTGCTCAATCGGACTTTTCAAAAAACTATCTGGCTAATTACAAGCTGCTTTTAAAAAATGCCATCTCCGATGCGGCCGCAAAAGACCTCAGTCCCCTTTTTAAACTGAAAAACGAGATAGGAGAATTTGACGAAAACGGAAAGTATGAGGTTTTTAATTCCAACAATTATGCCAATTCCCAGCTTCTGGATAAATATGTCTTCTCGAATTTCGTTACCGGCTCTTCCAATCAGTTTGCCAGAGCGGCAGCGGAAGCTGTTGTGGACAATCCCGGCACAACATATAATCCCTTATTTCTATACGGAGAGAGCGGAATAGGAAAAACTCATCTTATGCATGCTATAGGAAATGCGATTTCCCGACAATATCCTGATAAGAAAATCTTGTATGTTCAAAGTGAAACTTTTACAAATGAGATGATTTCCGCCATAAAAACGGCAAAAAGTAAAGAATTCAGAGAAAAATACAGAAATCTGGACGTTCTTTTAATAGATGATATTCAGTTTATTACCGGAAAAGAAGGAACACAGGAAGAGTTTTTCTATACGTTTGAAAAACTGTATTATGCAAACAAACAGATAGTTATTACTTCCGACGTGCCTCCGGATAAGATGACCAGACTGGAAGAGAGGCTTAAAACGAGATTTCAGCAGGGACTTATGGCGGATATGCAAACACCGGACTATGAAACCAGAGTTGCTATTCTCGAACAGAATTCTTTAAAGTCGGAATATAACATATCCAAGGAAGTAATAGAATTTATTGCAAGGAATATATCTTCAAATATAAGGAACCTCCAGGGAGCATTAAATAAAACGGTAGCTCATGCGCGCGTATTCGGGGAAGATATAACCATAGATCTTGCCAAAAAGGCATTAAAAGATATGATTGATGAAAATAATGCAAACGATATTACAATTCCGAGCATTATTGATACCGTTGCAAGATATTACAATATAACGACGAAAGATATAATTTCTCCGACAAGGAAAAGTAATATTGCTTTTCCGCGACAGATAGCTATGTATATATGCAGAATCAAAACGCCTTTTTCTCTTCCGGTAATAGGCAAATATTTTGCGGACAGAGATCACACTACCGTATTGTATGCTTGTGAAAAAATAGCGGAAAAAATAAAAACTGATAAAATTGTAGAAAAAGAAGTTAATGAATTATTGGAAAAGATGGCTTATTAACAATTTTCTGTGTAAATGTTAATATCTTTCTGTGGAATATTGTATAATTTACATATAAGCGTAGTTTACTGTTTTTATTCACAAAAATTGTCCACAGTAAAAAGAGCGATAAATAAGGGATAAAATACGTTATACACAAATTTCACAAGACCTACTACTACTGCTTATAGATATGTTATTAAAAGAAAGAGGGGAAACTAAATGAATTTCACATGTACAAGAAAAAAATTACAAGATGCTGTTAATAGTGTGTCAAAGGCTATTTCAAATAATCCTATAATGCCTGTACTGGGAAATATAAGTATAAAGGCTAAAGATTCTCAGATAATATTCAGAGGATATGATCTTGAAATAGGAATAGAACATATTGAAGATGCATTTATAAAAGAAGAAGGTGAAATACTGGTTAATGCAAGGTTGTTTTCCGACATAGTAAGAAGTCTTGGAGAAGAGGAAGTGGAAATTTTCACCGAAGACAGTAAACTGGTTATTATTTCGGGAAATGCCGTGTTTAATATAAGATGGTTGGATCCTGCTGCATTTCCTAAATTACCATATGTGGAAAAAGATAATAAAGTTACCATTAAAACGGAATATCTTAAAAATATGATAAGAAACACTTTATTTTCCGTCAGTACAAACGAGCAAAGACTTATCTTAACCGGAGCTTTGTTTGAAAGCGAAGAAAACAGTTTTAAGATGGTAACTCTGGATAGTTTCAGAATGAGTATGAGAAAAGAATATATATTAGGTAATAAAGAAGAGTTTAATTTTGTAATACCGGGAAAAACATTAAACGAATTACTTAAATTAATAACAAATGATGACGAAGATATAAAAATTTATTATGAAAAAACGCAAGTACTGTTTGAATTCGGTAATTGTAAGTTTATTTCAAAACTTTTACAGGGTGATTATTTTAATTATAAGGCAATTATTCCTACAAAAGACTTTGCGACAAAAATTGAGATAAGTGTAAACGAATTCCGGAATATTATCGAAAGAAATATGCTTGTATCGGATGACGGAAGAAAAGCTCCCCTTATATTAGAGATAAGCGAGAATATACTAACGGCAAATACACAGGGTGAAGTGGGTAATGTAACGGAAAAGTGTCATATAAAGAAGGAAGGAAAGGATATCAGGATAGGATTTAATGCCAGATATTTACTTGACGCCATTAAATCAATAGATGAAGGTAAGGTAAGAATATCTTTTATGGGAGAAACAAGTGCGTGTATTATAACCCCCCTTAACAGCGACGAATTCCTTTATCTTATTCTTCCGGTACGTATATCTGCTTATTAATGTTAATAGAAAGAATTGTACTGAAAGATTTCAGAAATTATGAATATCAGGAAATATTCCCGAATAAAGGGATTAATATAATATACGGAAAAAATGCTCAGGGAAAGACCAATATACTTGAGTCGGTATTTTTATGTTCCACAGCAAGATCACACAGAACAAATAAAGATGCCGACCTTATTAGGACTTTACAACAAGGATACTCGGTAAAAATTGAAGGAAAAAGAGACGATGAACCTTTTTCCATAGAAATAAATTGCACGAAGATATCCTCCAGATTAAATAAAAGAGTTATAAAAGTAAACGATATAACCCTTTCAAAGACAGGGCAACTGATGGGGGTTTTAAACAGTGTTATGTTTTCGCCCGAAGATCTTACCGTTATAAAGGAAGGTCCGAGCGAAAGAAGAAGATTTTTAGACATATTGATAAGCCAGATTAATACATCATATTTTTATTCATTACAGGAATATAATAGGATAATAAAACAAAAAAACGCTCTTTTAAAAAGAGTGTATGAAACAGGAAAAAACAGCGACCTTATTGATGTATATAATATAAAGCAAGCTAAAACCGGAGCTAAAATTATAAAAGAAAGAGCAGTTTTTACGGAACAAATAAATAAAAAAGCCGGACATAATCATTTTGATATAGCAAACAGAGCAGAAGAACTGGAAATAAAATATTCCTGTGATATTCCCGATTATTCAGGGGAGGAAAGCGACTTCTATAAATCATTGGATAAAATAAAAGACAAGGAAATAAGGATTCAAAGTACAATAATAGGGCCTCATAGAGATGATATTGAGATATTATTAAACGGATTAAATATAAGAGATTACGGGTCCCAGGGCCAGCAGCGCTCTGCAATATTGTCTTTAAAGTTTACGGAAATGCAGATTATAAAAGAAAAGACAAACAAACAGCCGGTATTATTGCTGGATGATGCGTTGAGTGAACTGGATTTATTAAGGAAAAGAAAATTATTAAATAAAATAGATACAAAACAGACTTTTATTACCTGCACCGAAAAAAGACGATATATGACCCTGGATGACAGTATAAGCTTTTTCTTTGTAAACAAAGGATCGGTTAAAAGTATATAGAAATAAGACCGCAAAAATGCTATAATTAACAGAAGAATGAAGAGAGGATTTCATGTTTTTACACATAGGAGATGATTTGGTTGTGCGCGAAAAAGAGGTAATAGGAATATTTGATTTTGAAACTTCTACACTGTCCAAGCACACAAAAAATTATCTCAGAGATAAAGAGAAAAAGGGAACAATAACAACAGTAAGTGACAAACTTCCGAAGGCTTTTGTTGTTGTTAAGAAAAATAAGGAGTCCGATTACCGGATATATCTCACACTGATATCTTCTGCAACGCTAAGAAAACGAGCTGAAAACAATAAAATAACGGAGTAATATATGGATAATAAGAAAAGACAGGACAATATAAGAGATTGCAATTACGACGAGTCGCAGATACAGGTACTGGAAGGTCTTGAAGCGGTCAGAAAAAGACCCGGTATGTATATAGGAACTACATCCGTAAGAGGATTACATCATCTTGTCTATGAAATAGTGGCAAACAGTATTGATGAAGCACTTGCCGGAAGATGTGACAGAATTGAGATAACGATAGATAAAGGCAATATAGTTACAGTTACCGACAACGGCAGCGGAATTCCGGTAGGAATACATCCGAAAATGGGAATACCTACGGTGGAAGTTGTTCATACTGTATTACATGCGGGAGGAAAGTTTGACTCTTCGGCATATAGTATATCCGGAGGACTTCATGGTGTAGGAGCTTCGGTGGTTAACGCATTAAGCGAATTTCTTGAAGTGGAAGTAAAAAGAGACGGAAAAATATACAAACAAAGATATGAAAGAGGAAAAACAGTTACAAAACTGGAAATAATTGGAAATACTGACGAAACAGGAACAAAAACCGTCTTTAAAGCAGATGACCGGATTTTTGACACCATTGAATATGAATATGATGCTCTTTTATCAAGATACAGAGAAATGGCGTTTCTTAATAAGGGCGTTATGATAGTGTTAACGGATAAAAGAGGAGAGGAAGAAATAACAAACGAATTATGTTATGAAGGCGGCATAGTATCCTTTGTAAGGTATTTGGATTCCAATAAAACAAGAATTCATAAAGATACAATATACATAGAAGCGACAAAGGAAAATTGTATTGTGGAGATAGCAATGCAGTACAATGATGACTATATTGAAACACTGTATTCATATGCAAACAATATTGCGACCAGTGAAGGCGGAATGCATGTTACCGGTTTCCGATCAGCCTTAACAAAAGTAATAAATGATTATGCAAGAAAAAGCGGAGCATTAAAAGAATCGGATAAGAACCTGACAGGAGAAGATGTGAGGGAAGGTTTAACCGTAGTATTATCGGTGAAATTACACGATCCGCAGTTTGAAGGGCAAACTAAATCAAAACTGGGCAACAGTTATGTAAGAACCGTCACCGAACAAACCGTGAATGAGGAATTGGCTGCATATTTTGAAGAAAATCCGCAAGAGGGAAAAGTAATCATTGACAAATGTATTCGTGCATCCCAGGCCAGAGAAGCAGCAAGAGGTGCCCGTGATTTGGCTAGAAGAAAAACCGCATTGGAAGGAAACGCACTTCCCGGAAAGCTTGCAGACTGTTCGGAAACCGATCCTGTAAAAAGCGAGATATTTATAGTGGAAGGAGACAGTGCCGGAGGAAGCGCCAAACAGGGAAGAGACAGAAAATATCAGGCAATACTTCCTTTATGGGGAAAAATGCTCAATGTGGAAAAGGCAAGAATAGAGAAAGTATATAACAATGACAAACTTTCTCCTTTAATTACAGCATTAGGTACGGGAATAGGCGAAGATTTTGATATTGAAAAGCTGAGATATCATAAAGTGATAATAATGGCCGATGCGGATGTTGACGGTGCTCATATCGGAATGCTTCTGATTACTTTTGTATACAGATATATGCGTGAACTTATAGAAAAAGGGCATCTTTACCTCGCACAGCCCCCTTTATACAGAATAACCAAGGGGAAAGAATCAATATATGCATATAATGAGGCGGAAAAAGACAGAATATTGCGCGAAAGAGACTGGGACAGTAAAGATTGTACTCTTCAGAGATATAAAGGACTGGGAGAGATGAGCTCTGCACAGTTGTGGGAAACAACGATGAATCCTGCCACCAGGACAATTATACAGATAAAGATGGATAACCCGTTCCTGGCGGATATTGCGGTAACAGATTTAATGGGCGATGATGTACAACCAAGGAAAGAATTCATAGAAAGACATGCAAAAGATGTACAACTGAACAGATTAGATATATAATGTTTCACGTGAAACAAATGAAGGGGTCGATATGGGAAAAGTAATAGCCGTTGCCAACCAAAAAGGTGGAGTAGGCAAGACAACTACATCGATAAACTTAAGTGCAAGTCTTGCATTTATGGGAAAAAGGACACTTCTTATTGACAATGATCCGCAAGGTAATGCTACAAGCGGCTTGGGAGTAGACAAATGGACCGTTAAACAGTCCGTTTATGATGCCATAATTAACGATATTGATATAAAAGATACAATTCTTGCTACAATGCTGGACAATTTGTTCATTTGTCCCGCCAATATACAGCTTGCAGGAGCGGAAATAGAGCTTGTAAGCTTGATGATGCGTGAAAACCGACTAAAAAAAGCTATTGAGCCTATAAAAAACAACTACGATTATATAATAATCGACTGTCCTCCTTCTTTGGGACTGCTTACTTTAAACTCTCTTACGGCAGCAGACACCATTTTAGTACCTATACAATGCGAATATTATGCTCTTGAAGGCTTAAAACAGCTTATGAAGACGGTTTCTTTGGTACAAAAGCATTTAAATCCTTCTTTAAAAGTAGAGGGAGTGGTCATGACTATGTACGATTCGAGAACAAATCTATCATTTCAGGTGGTGGAAAGCGTAAGGCAACACTTTTCCGACAGGGTATATAGAACAATAATACCGAGAAATGTGCGTTTAAGCGAGGCTCCGAGCCACGGACTTCCGATTATTCTATACGATAAAGACTCAAAAGGAGCTCTGAGTTATTTGGATTTGGCAGAAGAAGTAATAAATTGTGGAGGAGAAAATGGCTAAATACGGTTTAGGAAAAGGGTTGGGTGCGCTGTTGGGCGATGATTATACCGATATTTCCGTTGCAGACAAAGAAAATCGGCTGATTGAAATGGACATTGATAAGATACAACGGGATCCCGGACAGCCGCGCAGAGACTTTTCGAAAGAAGAGATGGATGAACTTGCGGAATCTATACGGGAAAAAGGCATTATTCAACCGATATTGGTTAGAAAAACCGGCGACACATACACAATAGTGGCAGGAGAAAGAAGATTCCGGGCCGCTAAACAGGAAAAACTGAAGACAGTTCCGGTAATCGTAAAGGAATTTACCGATAGAGAAGTTTTAGAGATATCTTTAGTAGAAAACATACAAAGAAAAGACTTAAATCCCATAGAAGAAGCTGAAGCATATAAGAGATTATGTGATGAATTCGGAGCAACTCAAGAAGAAATAGCAAAAACTCTCGGAAAAAGTCGTCCGGTTGTAACTAATAAGTTAAGATTACTTAATTTAGAGGAAAAAATACTCAGTTTTATAAGAAGAGGAAAACTTTCCGAAGGTCACGCAAGGCTGTTGTTGTCTGTCCATGAAGACATAAGAGAGGATCTTGCCGAGGAAACGGTGAACAAAGAATTAAGTGTAAGAGACCTTGAAAAACTCATAAAAAAGACAAAAAGGACTCCCGGAAAGAAAGAACAAATAGAAAACGATGAAGAATTTGCAAAAGTTGAGAATAAACTTCAAAAGAAGCTTGCAACAAAGGTAACAATAACGAGAAGTATTAAGAAAGGTAAAATAACGATTGAATATTATTCGCTTGAAGGATTAAACAGAATCATAGACATACTAAGCAGATAATGTTTCACGTGAAACAAAATAATGGATTATTTAATATATGCGCTAATAAGTTTGGGAATATCGCTGATTGTATCATTGCTTATAGTTCTTGTTTACAACGAAAATAAGAAAAAGAAGAAAAAAAGGGAAAAGGAACGGGAAATCTCTATTGATAAAATAAAGACATATGAGGACCTTTTGATTCAGTTAAGCATGATATATGAAAAAACTCAGGAAAACGAACGAAAAATCAGATATCTGGACCTGCAGAGTGATAAATTAAATAAGTTGGCAGACATATCGTTTAAGAATGTCGGTCTTGTAAGATATAAATATTCCGACGATGCGGGAGGAAATCTCAGCTTTTCACTTGCCTTGATGGATGATAAGCAGAACGGTATAGTATTTACCAATATCTCGTTAATAGACAGCAATTCCCTATATGTACGAAGAATAACAAACGGAATATCGGATGTCCTTCTTATGGAAGAAGAAAAAGAAGCTATAAAACAAGCAAGAGAGAGTTCCGATATTTAACAATATATGTCAATTGAGCAGCTATTGACACATTTATTTAACTTTGGTATATTCATTAGGCGCGCTTGCGCGTGAACTTTGAGACTTGGAGAGATGGTCGAGTTGGTTTAAGGCACCGGTCTTGAAAACCGGCGTAGGGGCAACCCTACCTAGGGTTCGAATCCCTATCTCTCTGCCACACGGAGAAGTACCCAAGTAGGCTCAAGGGGGCGGTTTGCTAAACCGTTAGTAGGGGTAACTCTAGCATGGGTTCGAATCCCATCTTCTCCGCCACAATTTGTCCGCAGATTCGTTCGGGTTTGCGGACTTTTTGCGCTTAAAGAGCAACAAACCATAAAGCATCTTTAAGAAAACCTCAAAGCGGCAAATGTTATATGCGCCTAACATATATGTAATTATTTCACTCTATACCTGCATACCGGATATTTAACACTACTATTTAAGGAATATCGGTAATCATTGTGGTCTTATGAATTTGAAAATACTATATATAGTAGAGAAAAAAGAGAATAGCATAATGCATTGTGCCGCAGATTAAAAGACCTTGACATTTTATATTGTAAATATATATAATCTAATACGCTGTGTACGCATGTACACAAAAAGAGGAGATAAATTTTTTTATATATAGGAGTTACTGATGAAAAGAACATATCAGCCGAAAACTAAACAAAGAAGCAGAGTCCACGGATTCAGACAGAGAATGAAGACGGCTGCCGGAAGAAAGATTATTAAGAACAGAAGAGCCAGGGGCAGGAAGAGATTATCTGCATAGGATTCCTTTCTCATGCCTTTATTTATACGAAAGGTTAAATATGGAAACGCTGAAAAAGAACTATGAGTTTTTACGTGTATACAGAAAAGGAAAATATTTCAGCGGAAAGTATTTGACAATAAACGTTCTGGAAAATGCATGTTTGCGCAACAGGGTAGGCATATCAGTAAGCAGCAAAGCATACAAAAGTAGCGTTAAAAGAAATTTATATCGTAGAAGAATAAAGGAAATATTAAGGACAGGTAACTTTAATCTGAAAAACGGGTATGATATGGTATTCGTAGTTAAGAAAACTGATGAAATACCTGAATACCATGAAATAGAGAAGGAAATAGTCGATTTGCTGGATAAGGCAAAATTGATAATAAAGAATGAAAAAACTGATAATCAGATTGATTAAATTTTACAGAATCAATATCTCCCCCAACAAGTTACCGTGTTGCAGATTTGTTCCCACCTGCTCTCAGTATGCTATTGAAGCAGTGGAAAAACATGGTGCTTTTAAGGGTAGTTTGTTATCGCTGTGGAGAATTTTGAGATGTAATCCGCTTTTTAAGGGCGGTTATGATCCTGTTAAATAGAGAAAGGAAGGGCTATGTTTGATTTTATTTACAACTTGTTCGGAAAGATATTTGAATTACTCTATACCGGTCTTTGCGGACAGAATTTCGGAATAACCATAATCGTATACACTCTGCTCTTAAAGCTTCTTTTGATGCCGCTTTCTATCAAAGGTCAGAAATCCACAATGAGAATGACCGAGCTTACACCGAAAGTGGATGCCATAAAGAGAAGGTATAAAAACGATCAGCAGAAACAGAATGAAGAAATTCAGAAACTGTATAAACAGGAAAATGTAGGTTGTGCATCAGGTTGTCTGCCTACCCTGATTCAGTTTCCGTTGCTGATAGCAATGTACAGAGTTCTTGCACAACCTCTTACTTACATAAAGGGAGTTTCCAAAGACACGATTAATCTGATAATAGAGAGATTAGGGTATGCCCCGACAATTTTACAGACTACCATAAACAACGACCTTATTTCCGATCCTGCTAAATTCGAACTTGTAAAGGATCTCATATCTTTTGACAAACTTATTGATATGAATTTCTTAGGAATGAATCTCGGATTGGTTCCGAAGGTTAATCCGTCCATACTTTTCGGTGCGGAAACGATAGGGACATATCTTCCCATTCTTTTTCTGCCTTTAATATCGGTGGGATTGGTTATACTTTCACAATATCTGACCGATAAGGCTATGAAAAAAAGAATGCCGGCAAAGAAAAAGGCTCCCAATCCCAACGATGCTCCGGATATGTCAGAGCAGATGGGTAAAACAATGAAGTTTTTAATGCCCGCTATGACATTATGGATAGGATTTACATTACCTGTCAGCATGTCGCTGTACTGGATATTCACACATATTGTCCAGATAGTTCAGCATTTCATAATGGAAAGAATAAGGAAAAACCACGATGCAAAGAAAGAAGCCGAAGCTGTAAGAAGCGGCGCTGCATCACAGGGTGAGGAAGTTATTGAAGCAACATATGAAGTTAAAGAGGAAAGCAAGGAGAGTAACGATAAAAAATGAGCAGGGTAAGCATTGAAAAGACAGGAAAAACGGTTGATGAAGCGGTACAGGCGGCGCTTTCGGAATTAGGCCTGGAACTCGGAGATGTGGAAATAGAAATAGTTGAGGAGGAAACCAAGGGACTTCTCGGGCTGGGAAGGAAAGAAGCAAAGGTAAGAGTGTATTTTTCCACGGAAGATGATCCCAAAGAAACAATTAAGTTTTTCTTAGAGGATGTTCTTTCACAGATGAATCTTGCGCCCGATGTATTTGTCAGCGAAGAAGACGGTTTTTACAAGGCGGAAATTAGCTGTAGCGATTCCGGACTTATTATCGGAAGAAAAGGAGAAGTACTCCAGGCATTACAGTTTATAACATCTCAGGTAGTAAGCAGAGCTTATGACACGTATATAAGGGTTATAATAGATACGGAAAATTACAGGGAACGACACAAGGCTTACCTTGAAGAGCTTGCAAGAAAGACTGCGGATAAAGTAATCAAAGCCAAAAGGGATTTTATGCTGGATCCCATGTCTTCATATGACAGAAGGATAATACACACATGTCTTCAGAACAGGGAGAATATTTCCACATACAGTATCGGAGACGAGCCATACAGAAAAATAGTAATTTCCTTTGAAAGAGACGGAAGAAGAAACAACTATTAAAAATGGAACATACTATAGCAGCAATTTCCACACCTGTAGGGGTTGGAGGAATATCGGTGATAAGAATTAGCGGAAGCAATGCCTTTTCGGTTGCTGAAAGTATGTTTAAGAGCAAAACTCCTTTTAAAGATATCAAAAGCCACACGGTAACTTACGGACATATTCAAGACAAAAAGGGCAATACATTGGATAATGTACTGCTTCTTAAGATGAAAGCTCCGAAAACCTATACCAAAGAAGACACCGTGGAAATTCACTGCCACGGCGGATTATACGTGACAAGAAAAATACTTGCTTTGGCATATGCATTCGGAGCTGCTCCCGCACAACCGGGCGAGTTTACAAAAAGAGCATTTATAAACGGCAGCATTGACCTTATGGAAGCGGAAGCGGTCATGGACCTTATAAACAGCCAAGCGGAAGATGCTTACAAAGAGGCGTTGTCACAGATAAAAGGAGAAAAAAGTTTACAGATTAAGAGTATTAGAAGTGAACTTATCGACCTCATTTCACACATAATGGTGGTTATGGAATATCCGGAATATGATACGGAAAAGATAACCGTAAAGCAAGCGCAGGACAAAGCTCTTAATATAGCAGACAGATTAAAGGTATTTGTAGAGGATTTTAACGAAAGAAGAATTATACGGGAAGGGTTGACTGTAGCGGTTATAGGGGATGTAAATGTAGGCAAATCCACATTCATAAACAGAGCATGTGGCCAGAATCGTGTAATTGTTACCGATATAGCCGGAACAACAAGGGACATAGTGGAAGTAAAGATTGATGTAAAAGGACTTTGTGTTACATTAAAAGATACCGCAGGCATCCGCAGTACGGATAATGAAATAGAGAAGATAGGTATAGAAAAAGCCAAGCAGGCGATAGAACAATCGGATGCGGTTATATACATTGCGGACATAAATCAGCCGTATAAAGACGAGATATTCCATTACTTGAGAGACAGGGATAAGGTAGTATGCGTACTGAATAAAACCGATCTTATACAGGAAAAAGACAGGGAAAAGCATATCGAGTCAATGGAAAAAGAATTGAGAAAGTTATTTAAAGACAGGATTATAGCCTGCTCTTTGGATAAAAAGGAAGGAATCAATGAGATTTTTGACAAATTTTTGGATATGGTTAACGCAGGAAGTATAAGGAGCAAAGACTCCGCAATAACAAACGAAAGACATAAAAAACATATACTGGATGCCATTACAAATCTTGAAAACACAAAAGAGGGTTCTTTTATAGATATGCTCAGTATTGATTTAACAGCTGCTGCGGAGGACCTGGGTAAAATAACGGGGGAGACCGCAAGTGCGGATATTATAGACAGAATTTTTGAGAAATTCTGTATAGGTAAATAATATGAAGCAATATGATGTAATTGTTGTCGGAGCGGGACATGCGGGATGTGAAGCAGCACTGGCCGGTGCAAGAATGGGATTAAAGACGGCAATCTTCACCTTGAATCTGGACAGTATTGCCAACATGCCGTGCAATCCCAGCATAGGAGGTACAGCAAAGGGACATCTGGTAAGGGAAATAGACGCCTTGGGCGGACAGATAGGTAAATGTGCCGATGCAACCCTCATACAGTCAAAAATGCTTAACAAATCCGGAGGACCTGCAGTCTATTCTCTTAGGGCTCAGATAGACAGAAGACAATATCAGACGGTGATGAAACATATACTGGAAAAGCAGGAAAATCTGGACATCCGGCAGTATGAGGTTACCGATGTTGTTTTTGACAACGACAACAGAGTTACCGGAGTGGTTACCAATACCGATGTTATCATCTCCGCCAAAGCCGTAATAATTGCAACCGGAACCTATATGAAGAGTCGTATTATCATAGGGGATATGTCTTATGAAGGCGGACCCGACGGATTCTTTCCCGCAAACAAACTGTCCCTTAATCTGGAAAAGAAGGGTATTATATTAAGACGATTCAAAACGGGAACACCTGCAAGAGTGCATAAAAACAGTATTGATTTAAGCAAGATGTCCGTTCAGGACGGCGATGAGCCTATTGTGCCTTTTTCTTTTGAAACGGATAAGATAGAAATAGACCAGATACCCTGTTACCTTACATATACCAATGAAAAAACGCATGATATAATCAGAAGAAATCTGGACAGATCTCCTTTGTACAGCGGCAAGATAAGCGGTACGGGAGTGCGATATTGTCCGTCTATTGAGGATAAGATAGTTAAATTTGCAGATAAGGAGCGGCATCAGGTCTTTCTTGAGCCTATGGGTTTGATGACCGACGAGATGTATGTTCAGGGAATGAGCAGTTCCATGCCGGAGGATGTACAGGAAGAAATGTATAAATCCATAGAAGGCATGGAGAATGTTGTTTTTATGCGAAGTGCATATGCAATTGAATATGACTGCTTTGATCCGTTGCAGCTTTTGCCCACATTGGAGTTTAAAAAATTTCCGGGACTTTATTCCGCCGGACAGAGTAACGGAAGCAGCGGTTATGAAGAAGCCGCGGCACAGGGAATAATGGCAGGTATAAATGCTGTCTTGAAGATTAAAAAGCGACAACCCTTTGTCCTGGACAGATCGGAGGCATATATCGGAGTACTCATAGACGATCTTGTAACTAAGGGAACCAACGAGCCGTACAGAATGATGACAAGCAGAGCGGAATATCGCCTTCTGTTGAGACAGGACAATGCTGATGAAAGACTGACACCGAAAGGTTATGAATTGGGACTAATAGGAAAGGAAAGATATACCCGGTTTCTTTCTAAGATGGGAAATATAGAGAAGGAAACAGATCGGTTAAAAAAGAAGAACATTTCACCCAAAATAATTAATCCTTTTCTGGAAAAAAGAAATCAGCAACCTGTTAATTCCGGAACAACCGAAGCGGCTATTCTGAAGAGAGAAGGTATCGGCTATGAGGATCTGTATGAAATTGACTCCGAGATGCCCGAGCTTACAAAAGAAGAAAAAGAGCAGGTCGAGATAAAGATAAAATACGAAGGTTATATAGAAAAACAACAAAGACAGGTGGAACAGTTTAAAAAAATGGAAAAGGTACTGCTTCCCGAAGATATAGAATACAAAAAAATTAAAGGTCTCAGAAACGAAGCGCAACAGAAACTGGATAGCGTGAAACCTGTTTCACTGGGCATGGCAGGAAGGATTTCGGGAGTATCGCCGGCAGATGTACAGGTTCTATATGTTTACATTGAGCAGCAGAAACGAAAGAAAAGGAAAACTAAAGAATGAAGCAACTGCTGAAAGGTATTTTTGAAGAACTGAGAATAAATTACCGGGAGGAGTGTTATGAAAAATTCGATGAATACGCTTCTCTTCTTATAGAATGGAATAAAAAGTTCAATCTTACCGGAATAACCGGGTTAAGAGATGTTTATATAAAGCATTTCGGAGACAGCCTTTTGCTGTATGAGGGAATAGAGGCAACCCAATCGTTAATTGATGTGGGAAGCGGTGCAGGTTTTCCCGGCATACCCTTAAAGATAGCGGGATACAAACAAAAAATAGTGTTACTTGAAGCAAACGGCAAAAAAGTTTCTTTTCTGGAGCATGTTATAAAGACTCTGGATTTGGATAATATTTTCGTATGCAATGAAAGGGCGGAAAATGCAGCAAGAGAAGAGGTATACAGAGAGCAATTTGATGTTGCCGCGGCAAGGGCTGTAGCACCGTTGAATATACTTTTGGAATATTGTGTACCTTTCATAAAAAGAGAGGGTATTTTCATTGCCATGAAAACCGACAATTCCGAACTGCAATCGGCCGAAAACGCCATAAAGCAACTTTCTGTCAGGATATTGAAAGAAGATAAACAGACCATTCCTTTTTCCGATATTAAAAGGAATAACATATATTTTAAAAAAACAAGAAATACCGCATATAAATATCCCAGACCGGACGGAGTTCCCAAAAAGAAACCGCTATAAAAATTTCACAAAGATTTAACCGTATAGTCATAATTTATTCACATGTTTTCTTTATTATGAGAACACAACAATTTCATAATATATTCCTCATAAAAGCAGAAAGACTTAAGTCCTTCTGTTTTTTTTCTTGTATGCTTTTTTTGTCTTTCTTGCATGCTGCCTGCACTTTATGAGGAACAAAGGAATGTTAAGCATTCTCCTGAATCTTACAGGCTGTTTTAGCAGTCTGTAGAACCACTCCAGTTTATGCTTGCAGAAGAATTCCGGAGCCCTTCTGGAAAAACCGGAAATAATGTCAATGGTTCCGCCCGCTCCGATTGCAAGTCCGGAATGTATATTATATCGGTGTTTGTATAGGAAAAATTCCTGCTTGGGAGCGCCTAAGCCTACAATAATCAAATCAGGTTTCTTAGCATTAATATCATCAATTATCTCTTTTTCCTGGTCGGTACTAAAAAAGCCGTCATGGAAACCCGCTATTGTTATATGCGGGTAACGTAATCGAATATTCTTAATTGCAGTACTTACGGAATCATATGATGCACCGAGAAGATAAACGGAAAAAGTTTTGCCCATTCCTAAAAGATTCTGTACAAATACACATCCCGGAACTTTCTCTTTTAGAGGGGTCTTAAGAATTTTTGAGGCAAGAACAACTCCGTCTCCGTCAGGTATATTCATAAAAGAGGAATTTAATACCTCCATAAGACTGCTGTCTTTAATTGCAGCCATGCATATTTCCGCATTGGGAGTAAAGATATATCTGAAAGACTCATTGTCGGACAAAGCATCAGATGCTTTTAACAATGCGTTTTCCATATCAATGTTATCGATTTTTATACCCAGGATGTCCATAATCTCTCCAAGTACTTTGAAGTATAGGTAAAAACCGGTGAAAAATCAATAAAAAGGTTGATTATTGATAAATATGGATATAGAATAAACTTCGCAGACATGAGGAAAACCAATGCTTTAAAGTTAATCATCATTATATTGATTATGTCAGCAGTACTTGTTTCGTGCACCGAAGAAGAGTACCGCGCTTCCAGGCTGTACAGATCTTTAACCTCATATGAGCAGAAAAGCGAAACGGTTACCTTAAAAAACAAGAAGTACAATAAAATTGATTTATCCAAAAAAGCCGTACTGGAACTTTCCAACGGTATGATATATAACGTGGATTTCAATGAAGCGGTCAATGTTAAAGAAGCTTCAACCGCTTCCATTCTGAGTTCGGAAATAATATCAAAAACGCTTGCCTTAAAAGTGGCGGATAAAGATACGGTTATGAATGTAATATCTACCGATATTGCATCATACGGGGATTATGTAATAAGTGTAACCGATAATGCTGTATTTACAGGTTCAGGTCTTAAAGTAAACAATCTGGGAGAAACCGGAGCGGCAATAAAGGTTTCTTCGGGTGCATCCATGGTATTAAACAAATCCAATGTAAAGGCAAAAGGAGCCGGCGTTGAATCCGATTCGCTGGTGAGTATAAGTTCTAGCGAAATGACGGTGGAGAGTCTTAAGTTTTACGAAGGAGCGACAGTGACCCTGGATGATTCAAGGTTTTACACAAATCGCGGAATAATGCTTTTGGATAATGCCAATGAAAATCTGATTCATATTTCGCTTAATCTTAAAAAAGCCAAACTGACCGTCGCCGACGGGGCAATGTTTTCCATGATAGATACTAAAGCCTCCGTTAAGATTGAAGATACAACATTAGACCGGAGTTTATCCAATATACTGTTGTTGAAGAATTCCGAAGCAACGGTTACCTTGTGCAAATCCAATGCGGAAGGCGGCATTATGACCGATGACAGTTCTTCTCTTAACTTGCTCATTAAAAACGGTTCGGCTTTTAAAGGATATATAAACAAGGGAAACAGGACAAAAACCGTTACTGTCCAGATAGAGGAAAAAAGCGTTTGGGAAGTTACATCGGACAGCTATGTAAGAGGACTTATCTTAAAGGATGCAAATTTTGAAAATATAAAATCCAACGGATTTACAGTATATTATGATTCCATGAATTCAACCAATGCATGGCTGAATAAAGAAACAATCAATCTTCCTGACGGGGGAAGACTGGTTCCGTTCAGATAATGAGTTTTGATGCATTAACCATGAATTGATCATATAAGGAGCCCAGAAAGAAGCGGCTCCTTTTTAAAGCTCTGTAAGTAATAAGGTAATTATATATGTGCGTATCGCTGGCGACAAAATTAATCATGTTCTTTTTGTTATATCTGTGTATTCTTAAAGCCTGAAGAGGAGAATAAAGGGAATATGCATTTATCTGAGCAAGCACATCCAGTCCTTCAAGCTTCTGTACCTGTATGGGACTGTATCTTTCTATATGAGCTATTATTACCGTAAGCCCCATAGACTGCAGATTTATGATTTCATTGAGGAGCATATTATCCCAGGAGGATGAGGGCATTTCTATAAGTATGTAATTTGTATTCTCTATTGTGAGCTTGCGGATCTTCTTATTATTACCGAGTCCCGTTGTCAACCGTACTTCCGCTCCTTTATAAAGCTTAATATCTGTACTATTTGCAGCTGATAACTCTGAAAAAGCCTTATCTCTTCGGGAAAGGAATCTGTCAATGCTCTCTTTAAAAGGATAAAAATGAGGAGTACAGATAATAGAAGATACACCGAACCTGTCAGCAGTTTTTAACTGTCTTAAAGACTCTTCCAAAGAGGAAGAGCCGTGGTCGACCTTTGGTAATATATGGGAATGTATGTCAATCATTGTCAAGATTTACAGGTGGCGTCACAGGCTTATTGTCGTATCCACCGTATCCGCCATATTTTGCATACTTATACCCGTTTTTACCGTACCTGTACTGTTTGTTATAGGGCATAGTGTCCACATTATAATCGTTGAAAATAAAGCCCAAAAACTTTCCGTTTACTTTGTTTATCGCTTCTACGGCATCCTTGATTAAATTAGTCCTGGAAAAATTCTGCCTGACTGCTATAACCGTACCTGTAACCTTATCCGAAATGGCGAGGGCGTCTGTAACAATAAGTGCAGGAGGCGTGTCAATAAATATATAGTCCAAAGTATTACGCAATTCGTTCAGCAGTAAAGTCATTCTTTCGGACGTCAGCAGTTCCGACGGATTAGGGGGAATAGTGCCGCTTGGTAAAACATGAAGATTCTTGAATTTTGTAGGATATATAAAGTTTTCCTTTACAAGACCGCCGAGTATATCGCTGAGTCCCGGTGAGGATTTTATCTTAAAGTATTTATTAATAGTGGGCTTACGCATATCCGCATCTATTATTAATGTCTTAAATCCCGCTTCGGCGAAAGCCAGAGCCATATTAGCACAGACCGTAGATTTTCCTTCACCCATATGTGAACTTGTAAAGGAGATAACCGGACATTTTTCTTTCGCGGTTATAAACATTAAGTTGGTTCTTGTAGCTTTAATCGCTTCCGCAACGGGAAAGGATTTGTTATCAAAAAGAAGAAACTCATGTTTTTCAATGTCAGCCATAAATTTGTCCTTTCTTATCTTCATCCTGATATAGTTTCAGATCCGGAATGTACCCTATAATAGGTGCTTTAACAACTCTCAGCAGGTTTTCTTCAGTCCGCACTTTGGTGTTAAATAACTCATACAATATTACAAAAGCAATAGCGACAATAAGCCCTAAAACAACACCGACAGCAACATTTTTAACCATATTGGGAGAGGAAGGCTTTGACGGTACTACGGCTCTGTCCAGTATTTCCACGGCCCCCGCTTTAATGACTCTGAGTATTTCCTCCGGTGCTACATCAATGAAGGCATTGGCTATAATCATAGCATCTACCGGATCTTCGCTCTTGATGGTTATCTTCATAACTTCGGTGTTATTCACCGAAGACCCTGAAAACATTTTTCTGATTTGTCCGGGAGTATACTCCAGACCCGTTGTTTCTATTACCTTATTTATGACGTTGTCGCACTGCATTATAACCGAATAAGTGGCTATAAGTTTCTGCGAAGTAGTTATATCTGATGAGGAAATGGTTGTATCCGACCTGTTGGAGTTATTAAATACGTACAGTGTTGCCGACGCCTCATACTGAGGTGTAATAAAAAAGTATGTAACAGTCAAAGAAAGACTGGCCGCAACAAGAACGATACTGACTATCAGCCAGAAATGTCGTCTCAGATAAGAGAATATCTGTCGTATATCAAGTTCTTCCATAAAAATCTCTCCTACAGTGGTTTTTAATACATCGTTTATAATAATAAGGCATCATAATTGGCTTGTCAAGTAAACCAAGTCTTAACCTTTTATACCGTTAATACAGATATCTATGAACAGAGTTTTGCGTTTTTCTTAACAGTTGTCATAAATTGGAAGAAATAAGCGCGAATAATAATGAAAGGCGCAATGACCTTATTTTAGATATCATTGTAAAATATTAAACTTTACTATATAATTCAAATGGCAACAAGTTGGGAAAGCGCTTATGGGTAAAAAAAAGACCGGAATAAAAGTTGAAAAAAAGAGCACAAAGAAAAATCTTATAAAGGATTTTTTCTATCTTGAGCAGGATACAAAAAAATTAACATATTCTGAGATTGTCACAACAGCGTTTCTTTATGTGTTTTTGTCAAGTTTTGCGCTTATAGTCAGCGATAAGATTTATGAGAATATAACGGCAACAAAACTGTATGCTTTGATATCAATGTTCGGAATATGGTTTATTTTAATGTGCGTCGGTTTGTTGGAGAAAATACGTTCAAAAAAGGCAAATGCGGAATACTTCAAACAGGCTGTCAAAAATCTTTCCGTAACCGATATAGCCCTTATAGCGTACACGCTGGTTGCTTTTATTTCTACAATACTTTCCGAATACAGAGAGGTCGCATTCATAGGAGATAAGGCAAGAAATGAAGGCTTTCTTATGCAGCTTTTGTATATTTCCATGTTCTTTATGCTGTCTCGGACATATGTGCATAAACTGGAATTGAAGATATGGGCATTGGCCAGCATACCGGTGGCATTAATAGGGATTCTTCAACTAAACGGATATTATGCAGGGAAATTTACTTATGATATATTGAGGCACGGAAGATCTTTCTTCACCACATTGGGAAACATTGACGTGGTTTCAACATATCTTGTCACTCCCATAATGATATGTACGGTTCTGTACTGTCAGTCCAAAGAGAGATTTTTCAGGATTTTGTATTTTGTTTCGGCAGGGCTCTGTTTCTATCTTTCCATACTGATAGGTGTAGACAGCGGCTTTGTCGGAATGGCTACCGCAATATTTTTCATGTTCCCGTTTATAGCAAAAGACAGGTTGTCGGCATCCAGGATATTCCATATCGTTTCTCTCTTTCTTTTCCTTATATACCTTGAGGATCAGATTTCCAAGATAGGAACGAGACGTTTCGTATTTTTCGAAAAACCGTTCAATGACAAACTTTTCTTAGGAGCGATAGCGGCAATTATTATTTCCGTTATAATATATTTTGCAGGGAAAGTTATAAAAACAGAAAAGAAATTCATATGGCCGGTCGCGTACTTTGTTGTTGCTACCGTAGGTGCATATTTCGTTGTAAAGAAAATACTTGTCATGCCGGAACCGACAGGCTCATCGGTTAAGCTGGTACTGTACCAGTTCGGACAGATATTGAAGGGAAATATACAAGACCATTACGGTTCCAACAGAATATATGCATGGAGAGTTGCATACCGATTCTTTAAGGAAAAACCCGTTATAGGACACGGGCCCGATACGGTACGCGCTTTGTGGATGAGGGAAGAATATATATACAGTACGGAAAAATATAGAGTGGTTTTTGATAAAGCGCATAATGATTATCTGCAGGTACTGGTGACAACGGGAATACTGGGTCTGACATCCTATCTTGTTTTCCAGTTCTCTCTGCTGTTAAGATCCTTTAAGAAGTTTGATCAACCGTTGGTTATAGCTCTGGTTACGGCTTGTATATGCTTCTCGGCACAGGCATTTTTCAATATAGGAGTTCCGATTGTGTCGCCGTACGGATGGATGCTGTTCGGTATGCTCGCATCGATACTGAGGAAAAAAGAAGAAACCGCCTGATTGAAGGTGTTTTTGGAGGAATAAAACCTTGAAAAAAGACAAAAAAAACATCAGTCTATGGATAAAAAAGATAATGTTGGTAGCCCTGGATATAGTAGCAATTAATGCCGCTACCGTTCTGTCCCTGTTTGTCCGGTTTGAACTGAGTTTTTCAAAAATCGATGTACAATATATTGAAAACGCAAGGCAGTTCCTGTGGATTGATACCATATTCACTCTCATTATTTTTACAATATTCGGCCTGTACAGCGGATTGTGGAAATATGCATCCATTAAAGAGTTGTTCAATATAATAGTGGCATGTACAATATCTTATACATTCAAGTACTTTGTAACAAACTGGATGGGAATAAGTCAACCCCGCAGTACGATTTTCTTCGGATGGGTACTGCTAATAATATTGGTTTTCGCAACAAGATTCAGTTACAGGTTCTTACGATACATTGTTCATGAAAACACACAGCGAAAGGGCATAAAGAGAATAATGGTTATAGGCGCGGGAGATGCCGGTAATATGATTATCAGAGAGATAAGATCCAGCGGCATACTGAAATCCAAAGTGGTTTGCGCAATAGATGACGATAAGAATATTCACGGTCTTAATATCCAGGGCGTAAAGATAATCGGAGGAAGGGATCAGATTAAAGAAGCGGTAAAGAAATATAAAGTGGATGAAATAATAATCGCCATGCCTTCCGTTTCTTCACGGGAAAGAAAGAAGATATATGATATTTGTAAAGATACCCAATGTACATTACGTACAATTCCCGGAATGTACCAGATTATAAACAACGAAGTAAAACTGTCCGATTTAAGAGAAGTGCAGATTGAAGATTTACTGGGAAGAGATACTGTGGATATTAATGTCGATGAAATACTGGATTACGTAAAGGGAAGGGCAATATTGGTTACCGGAGCCGGCGGGTCCATAGGAAGCGAGCTTTGCAGACAGATAGCCGGCCATAATCCCAAGAAACTTATAATGTTGGATATATATGAAAACAGCATATATGATATTCAGTTGGAGATAGCCGGTAAATATCCAGGGTTGGATATGGAAGTACTTATTGCAACCATAAGGGACGAGAAGAGAATAAAAAGCATAATGAAAAAGTACAAGCCGGAGATAGTGTTTCATGCAGCAGCTCATAAGCATGTACCTTTAATGGAAACAAGCCCCAACGAAGCCGTGAAGAATAACGTGTTCGGTACACTTACTCTTGTTAAAGCGGCGGATGAAAGCTCTGTAGACAAATTTATTATGATATCTACCGATAAAGCGGTAAAGCCCACCAATATAATGGGAGCTACCAAAAGAATATGTGAAATGATTATTCAGGCATACAACAAGAAATCCGAAACGGAATTTGTTGCTGTCCGGTTCGGCAATGTTTTAGGGTCCAACGGTTCGGTCATTCCCATTTTCCGGAAACAGATTGAGGAAGGCGGACCGGTAACAGTCACACATAAAGATATAACGCGATATTTTATGACCATTCCGGAGGCCGTATCTTTGGTGTTGCAAGCCGGATACTATGCAAAAGGAGGAGAAATCTTCATATTGGATATGGGTGAACCGGTAAAAATATATGATTTGGCCACAAATATGATAAAACTTTCCGGCCGTACCCCCGATGTGGATATAAAGATTGAAATAACCGGATTAAGACCGGGAGAGAAGCTGTACGAAGAGCTTCTGATGGACGAAGAGGGAATAGAAAAAACACAAAACAATTTGATATACATAGGCCGACCGATACAATTTGACGAAAAAATATTTTTCGAGAACCTGGCACAGCTTAAAAGAATGGCGGATAATGAAGTAAGCTGCATGAAGTTGCTTATAGCTAAAATGATTCCGACATATACCCCCGAAGTGACCGATGCCACAGATGAAAATGAAGTAAACGTATGCATGACACAACTTCTTGCTCAGGATAATCAGATTAAGCAGTAATAAACAGTTACATTCTGAATATATAAATAGCAAACGGAGGTAAGATTCATGAAAACAGACGACAAAATTCAAAAACTCGTTGACAGTTACGGGTCGTGGTTCAAAGAAGATACCGGATTCAGTGCTGCAAAAATGACAAACAAACATGCTCCCTATCCTATGTTGTTTTCGCCCATAAAGATAAACAGTCTGACAATTAAGAACAGACTTGTTATGGCACCTATGGGCAATATCAATATGGCGGAAGAAACGGGACGCCCGAATGAAAAAATGATTGAATATTTCCGGGAACGCGCAAAAGGAGGAGTGGGACTGATAACCACCGGTCTTATCCCCATAAGCTTCGGAATAGATCATTCATTGATTGAGCTGGATAAACTGTCATATTTTCCGAGGATAGACCGTTCGAGAACTGTCTATGTGGGATGGAGAAATCTGGCACATGCGGTGCACTCATACGGGGCACGGATTTTTGTTCAGTTGACACCGGGACTGGGAAGAGTAGGAAATCCTCAGTGTCTGACAAATCAGTTTAAATTTCCGGTATCGGCATCGGTTAACCCCAACTGGTATATGGCGGAAGTTCCGTGTATGCCGCTTACCGATGCAGCGTGCAGAAAGATAATAAAGAATGTCGGACAAGCTGCCGCAGATGCAAAAGCATTCGGGCTGGACGGAGTATATCTGCACGGTCATGAGGGGTATCTCTTGGAGCAGATGACCAATCCCGCATTCAACAGAAGGAAACTGGGAAGATATTCCGACTGGCAGGCTTTCGGTGTGGAAATGATACAGCAGATAAGAAAAAGAGCGGGTAAATCTTATCCTATCATGTACAGAATAGACCTTTCTCTTGCTCTCAACGAAACGTACGGGGAGAAAATGAACAAAACGGCACTTAAGAAGTTTAAAAACGGCAGAACAGTGGAAATGACACTGGATTACATGAAAAATCTCGTGTCCGCCGGAGTGGATATATTCGATGTGGATTTGGGCTGTTACGATAACTGGTGGCTGCCGCATCCGCCGGAGGGAATGCCTCCCGCTTGTTTTGCCGATGTAGCAAGAATAGTAAAGAAGTATTTTGAGGAGAACAATATACTTTCCAATGCCGGAGTTAAAGTGCCCGTAGTAGCCGTAGGCAAATTGGGATACCCCGATGTGGCCGAGGAAGTGTTGATGCAGGATAAAGCCGACATGATAATGCTGGGAAGACCGCTGCTTGCCGATCCGCAATGGCCCAATAAAGCAAGAGCGGGACTCACAAAGGATATAATTCCGTGCATAGGGTGTCAGGAAGGATGTATAAACGAGTTTGTGGAAGGCGGACATCCTCAATGTGCCGTCAATCCCAGAACGGCATTCGAGCATTTATACAGCGAACAGCCGGCATCCGCTGAAAAGGTAAAGAATATTGCTGTAATAGGAAGCGGCCCGGCGGGAGTTATGGCAGCGGTAACCGCAGCTAAAAGAGGACATGATGTAACGGTGTACGAAAAGCAGGCAACTATAGGCGGAAGACTTAATGCAGGAGGAAAACCTAAAATAAAGTTTGATATACAGAATTACCACGAGTATCTGAAGAATCTTCTGGAGACAACCTCAAAAGAATACAAACTTAAAGTGGTTCTCAATACCGAAGCCACTGCCGAGCTGCTGAAAAAAGAAGGATATGATACGGTAATCTATGCAGCCGGAACAAAAGATGTGGAATTGAAACTTCCGGGTTATGAGAAAGCCGACAAAGTGCAGGCGGTGGATGTGTTGGAAAAACCGGAACTGGTGAAAGCAGCCAAGAAAGTGGTGGTTATAGGGGGAGGCGTTGTAGGATGTGAGACCGCATTCTTCCTGAATAAAGAATTAGGCAAAGAAGTAACCGTAATAGAGATGGAGCCGTACTTTATGAATCATGTATGTACCGCCAACAGAACATACCTTATCTACTATCTGGAAAAAGCAGGTGTAAAACTGTTTAATTGTACCAAACTGGTAAGTTATGAAATAGGAGGGATAAAGGTTTCCAGAAATATGTCCAAGACGGTACCCGACCCGTATAACACATGGAGCCCGATACTGCCTCCCAATATAGAGAATCCTCTTGCTAAGCCCATTAAAGAAGAGTTGGAAGGACAGTTTATAGAAGCGGATATTATTGTGCAGGCAGCAGGCGGAAGATGCGACGACACGGGATTTTATGCTTTACAGAAGCAGCTTCCGAAATGTGAAATGTACAATATCGGTGACTCTTTCAAGGGAGGAAAAGTATTTGATGCAACCAAAGCCGGTTATGCGGTAGGATTGACAGTTTAAGGAGGAGAAGAATGGAGTATAAAATGTTTCTTACCGATGAGGAAAAAGATATTCTGAACGGTTCAAAGGGAGAAGTAATGGCTAAGGTCGCTAAATCTCTGGTAATGTACGGAGAGGTTTTCGGTGCAAAGCGATTGGTGCCGGTAACCGCTCCGTCTCATCTTGTAACCAGTTTCGGAATATCCTTAATGAAAGCCGTATTTGCGATAATGGATGAAATAAACGATGCGGGGGTTACTGCGATTGATAAGTTTACCGTAGACCCGAGACCGTTGGATTATGAGAATGTCAAATGTAATCCTTTGGAAAAACTGGTTTTCGGTATAATGTACGGAAAACAGAAAGATTATGAGGAACAGCTTAAGAAAACCGGATTAAAGGATTCCAATGCGTTCAGCTGCACCTGTTATATGGAAGAAGTGGGTAATATACCCAAAAAAGGAGATATTCTATCCTGGGCGGAATCCTCCGCAGTGGTATATGCCAATTCGGTCATAGGAGCGAGGTGTAACAGAAACTCGGGAATAATCGAAATGTTCGGAGCAATACTGGGTAAAGTACCGGAATTCGATTTACTGACCGATGAAGGAAGAAAAGCCACATGGATTGTGCAGATAAAAACAACCAAAAAACCGGAAGCTCAGGTGTTGGGAAGTGCCATAGGCATGAAAGTAATGAGTGAAGTGCCATACATAAAGGGACTGGATAAGTTTATAGGCAAAGAACTTAATGCACAGACAAAAGACTATCTGAAAGATATGGGAGCAGCTACCGCTTCAAACGGAGCGGTAGGCCTTTATCATGTGGAAAATCTGACGCCGGAAGCAGTGGAGCTGAAAGAAGCACTCATAAAAGACAAAGCAAAAGTATATGTGATAGATGATGCCGAGCTGGAAAGGGTTAAGAATAATTACCCTGTCATATGGAAGAATGCCGATGCAAAGCCTTCAAGGTGTTTTATAGGGTGTCCGCATCTGTCATACAATCAGCTGATTGAATGGACCGACAGAATAGGAAAAGAGCTGGAAAAACAGGGCAAGAAAAAAGTTGCTCTGGAAACGGTATTTACCGCCGCTCCCGATGTTGTAGCACATTTCAAAGAAAACAAGGAATACTACAACAAATTTATAAGTTACGGCACAAAAATATCTTCCATATGCCCTCTTATGTATATGAACAATCCTATTTGCGGAAAAAGAGCCGTAGTGACAAACTCCAATAAACTGAGGACTTACACAACGGCAAGATATTATACCGATGAAGAAATAGCCGGTATTGCGGTAAGGGGGGATATTGCAAGATGAAAAAAGAATTTAAAGGAAGAAATGTTGTAGCGGGAACGGTTCAAACAACAGCCGTGGTATCAAAAAACGGCATGAATACTTTGGCTACATTTCAGAAAAGTTTATTGGCAAATAAGAAAACGGTTTTGGGAAGCGATCAGAACAATCCCGACTTATACAAAAAAGAGATAACCGGCAAAGCAATATGTCTGCCTAAGACCATAGGTTCCACTACCGGGGGAATGGTTCTGCAAAGTGCGGCCGCTATGGGAGTTGCTCCGAAAGCTATGCTGTTCAGTGAAAGTATAGATTCAATAGCCGCAGCAGGAGTTATACTTGCCGATGTGTGGACAGAAAACAGTATTGTAACCGTGGATAAACTGGGACAGGATTTTCTGGATTATGTCAAAGACGGAATGACCGTTACAGTAAAGCAGGACGGAACGGTTATTGTAGAGCAATGATACAACAAAGAAGAACTGAAAAAGCTAAAGGAAAGTAAGAAGAGTATTTGAAGAACAAAAAAGGGTTATGTAGAGACATAACCCTTTGTCTTGGATAAAAGGATAAAGAGAAAACTCCCTATTTATTATTGTTTATACAAATAACCCAGATAATCCTTATTCTTCTCCATCATTTCATCAACCATCTCTTTTATCTGATCAAGCGACAGTACGGCGGAAGTAAGCGGATCGAATGCAACCGCATGGAACACCTTTCTCGGGTTACGTTCCAGTGCCGCATCCACAGCCATTACCTCACAGCGGGCCGTTGTGTTTATAAGGGTGGCAAGCTGATCGGGCATAACCCCTATATGTATCGGTTCCAATGAATTCTTTGATGCAAGAATAGGAACTTCAACACAGCAGTCATACGGAAGATTTTCGATAATTCCGTGATTCATTACATTTCCGTTGAACTTGAATAATGTATTATCTCCGAATACCGCATTGAAAATATATGTAGCATACTCGTAGCCACGCTCCAGATTAATATCCTCCTTTGCAAGCCATTCCTTAATGGAGTCACGCCAGGTGTCTTTCCGTTTCAGATATTCATTAAGAATATATGCATAATGTCCGGGGTTCCAGTTTGTACCGTTCATACAGTATTTTTCCAATAATTCGGGATTCTTTCTGTACCATGCGACATATTCACTGTTGTGGCCGGAAGATTCCGTTACATAATAATCCAGATGCTCGAACATATTGTTCCGGATAAGTTCTTTTTGGTAAATTTCAGGATCTTTAATGGCTTCTCTGATTAAAGGATAAGCGTCTTTTCCGTTCCACTTGTATTCCAGATAGAAAGCCTGATGGTTTACGCCCGCACATTTGTAAGTTATTTCATTCATGGGAGCACCGATCCATTTTGCAAGCATTCCGGCCGTTCCCTGAACACTGTGACACAAGCCGGTTATCTTAAGAGTGGGGAATTTCTTCTGCATGGCCATACATAACATAGCCATCGGGTTTGTGTAGTTCAAGAAAACCGCATCGGGACAGTATTTTTCAATGTCTTTACATATGTCCAGCATTACCGGCACCGTTCTTAAAAAACGGAAGATACCTGCGGGACCTCTTGTGTCTCCGATATTTATATCCACTCCGTATTTTTTGGGAATGAGGATATCATGCTGCCAAACATCCACATCACCGGAAAGTATCGTACACAATACACCGTCCGCTCCTTTAAGAGCTTTAACCCTGTCTGTAGTTGCTGTAACTTTTGCAGGATATTTTCCCGCTTTTATAATCTTCCTGACAGCCTGATGTATATAATCCAATCTTTCGGGATCTATATCCATCAGAACGATATGGGCATCACGAAATGCGGGGAAAGTGAGAAGGTCCTTCACCAGATTACGTGTAAAGCCGAAACTGCCGCCGCCTATAAATGCAAATTTTTTCATGGCACACTCCTTAATACAATGATATACGGATATTGTATCATTTTTATGTATGTAATGTTCCTTTATTTAATGACCTGAGAACTTTAGATTTATACTATTCGTCAAATGATGCATGATGGAGCAATTCCGGACAGAGGAGAATGCTGAATTCTGAACAAAGCAGAGTCCGATTATTATCACGGAGGGAATAAAGTGTCTACCGTAACTAAGAAAAAAAGCAGGTGGATAATAGCGGCAATCGTTTTAATATTATCGGTTGCCGTTCTTTTGTTTTTTGTTATAACGACAAATGTTACATATGGAAGCGGGAAATCAGTTGACACATTCAGCACCTATCAGGACCTGGTGGAAAAATCACCCGTTGCCGTAATAGCTACAGTTGTTTCGGATAACAAAGAGTTTGTGTACGATGACATTATCTTTGCCGTTACGGAGATCGAGGTTAAAGACTGTGTAAGAGGAGATTTAGGCAACAGAACATTAGAAATACTGCAAACAAAAATGAAGGAGGATCCTTATCTTATTAAAAATACCGAGGTGTTATTGTTTCTGAGGAAATATAATGGACCAGTTGCAAAGAATGTTTACATAATAAACGGTTTACATAACGGTCAGTTTATAATTAAAGATAACACCTTGAATGAGGTTAGAGTAGGATATACGACACCTATTTTAAAAACCGCGGATTTGGAAAGTGTTATTGCCGATATAAAAAATACGGAATATAAAGAATAGAAATATGATAGGAAAATATAATAGGTTTCTCAAAAAAGTTAAAGAGACATAGCCTTTGATGTTAAGTATAAAATATTATGCTTTTCTTTTAATCTTACAGGTGTATAATAAGTTGAAAACTTTTGAGGAAGGCTTATGATAAGGGAAGACTTAAGGAATATAGCAATAATAGCGCATGTAGACCACGGCAAGACCACACTGGTGGATGCCATGCTTAAACAGGCGGGAGTGTTCAGGAAAAATCAGGTTGTTGCGGACAGAGTAATGGATTCCGGCGATCTGGAGAGAGAGAAGGGTATAACCATTCTTGCCAAGAATGCTTCGGTAAGATACAAGAATACCAAGATCAATATAGTGGATACCCCCGGACATGCGGATTTTTCCGGAGAGGTGGAACGCGTACTTAAAATGGTTGACGGAGTACTGTTATTGGTGGATGCCTTTGAAGGGCCTATGCCGCAGACAAGGTTTGTTCTTTCCAAAGCTTTGGAACTTAATCATAAAGTAATAATTGTGATAAATAAAGTGGACAGGGAAGGTGCGGATATCCGAAAGACGGAAAACGACGTGCTGGAACTTCTGATGGAATTGCAGGCAAACGACACGCAATTGGACAGTCCTTATGTGTACTGTTCCGCAAAAGAAGGAGCGGCTTCACTGAACCCGGAAATAAAAGGAACGGATTTGTCGCCGCTGTTTGATACCGTTTTGCAACATATTAATCCTCCGGGAGGCGACGAAAATAAGCCGTTGCAGGTGTTGATTTCTTCCATTGACTACAATGACTATGTCGGAAGAATAGCCATAGGCAGAATAGAAAGAGGTCACATTAAGGAAAACAGCGATGTTGCCGTAGTTAACTATCATAATCCCGAAGAACCTCACAGGGCAAAGGTAACCAATATATATTCATTTGAAGGAGTTAAAAGAGAACCTGTCGAAGAAGCATATGTAGGAGATATTATTTCTTTTTCCGGAATACCAAAGATTTCTATAGGAGACACGATATGTAATCCGGAATTTGTCGAAGCAATAGAATTTGCAAAAATTTCTCCTCCTACAATAGAAATGACCTTCTCGGTTAATGACAGTCCGTTTGCCGGAAGAGAAGGTAAATATGTAACATCCAGGCATTTAAGAGAGCGGTTGTTCAGAGAAACACTGAAGGATGTTTCGTTAAAAGTGAAGGAAACGGAATCCGCCGATGCTTTTATTGTTATGGGAAGAGGAGAAATGCACCTGTCCATTCTGGTGGAGACCATGAAGAGGGAAGGATATGAATTTCAATTGAGTACGCCCAGGGTGCTGTTTACGGATATAGACGGAGTAAAACAGGAACCCATGGAGCATGTATATATTGACGTACCTTCCGACTGCGTAGGGGCGGTATGTGAGAAAGTGGGAAAAAGAAAAGGCGAGATGCTGTGCATGAATCTGTCCGGTACCAGAATGAAAATGGAGTTTTCTGTTCCTGCGAGAGGCTTGTTCGGCTACAGGAACGAGTTTCTGACCGATACTGCGGGAGAAGGTATAATGAATACCCTCTATGAAGGATATGCTCCGTATAAGGGAGAAATAGGGTACAGAAGCAACGGTTCGCTGATTGCCTTTGAAACGGGGACCGCGGTTACATACGGTCTGTATAATGCTCAGGAAAGAGGAGTGCTTTTTATAAATCCCGGAGAGGAAGTGTATGCCGGAATGGTTGTAGGCGAGACACCCAAGGATGAGGACATCTCGGTCAATGTATGCAAAAAGAAGCATGTTACAAATGTGAGGGCGGCGGGAAGCGATGAGGCTCTGCGCTTATCTCCTCCGAAGAAGATGAGCCTGGAGCAGGCAATGGAATATATTAAAGAAGATGAATTACTGGAAATAACCCCCTTAAGTATGCGCATAAGAAAAAAGATATTGGATCCCGTAATGCGTATGAGATCGAAATTTAAAGATAAACAATAGATTAATCTGTTCTTTTTATATAGTAATAATCGTAATCGCGACCGATAATGTCATGACAAATCTTCAAAGATGCCAATAAATCCTTGTAAATTTTTTCATTTATCAATGTACTTGAACCGTTTTCATATTCTTTTATGGCATCATGAACGGGAAGCACATATGGTCTGGAGCCTCCCCATTCCGGAGTAAGCATATATGTGGGCACATAATCATATCCTTTGATTACGGTCACATCGGTTTCAAGATTTTTTTCTATATAGATATTCAATATTACCGAAGTCAGCGTGTAATGGGTTCTGGTTATATTGGACATGAAGTTACCTAACGAATAACATACGAATACCTGCTTTTCTTGACCTTCCGGGGTGCGTATCGTCTGTATCCCCATAGGTTGCAGTACATGGGGGTGGTTTCCTATCAATATATCCACGCCGTTATCAAACAGAAATTGTGCGGCTTGTCGTTGCTTTTCGCTTTCCGTTGTGACATATTCCGTTCCCCAGTGAATAAGGGCTATTATAAGGTCGGTATCAAGAGAGCGTGCATACTCAAGGTCGGAAGATATCTGTTTTTTGTTTAATATTGTATAGGGACCTAAATAGTCTTCATACAGAAGATTTACGCAGAACTCCTTTCCCGCCGGTATCCTTATAACATTGGTACCGTAGGAATAATTAACTATCGCCATACTTATTCCGTTAATCTCTTTAACCAGAACTCCATGTGACGCATCACGATCTTGCTGTGCGGCATATGTTCCCACCTGAAGAAGTCCCGCCGCTTTTACATTCTCTATGGTGGAGACAAGGCCTTTGAAACCTTTATCAAGACAGTGGTTGTTAGCGGTGCTTACAATATCCACCCCTATGTCCTTAAGGTTTTTGGCCAAAGCGGGAGGAGTATTGAAAATAGGATAACCGGTATATTCTCCCTCCGCCATGGAGGTTTCCAAATTGGCAATAAGAAGATCGCTGGTTTTAGTAAAATTTTTAATTCGACTTAAAGAATTGGAATAATCATATTCGCCGGTTTCAGCATTATATGCATCTAAAATCTGGGTGTAGTGACTCATTACATCGCCTGTTGCCGACAGTTTCAAAGTAGCTGTTTTCGGGGCGGCTTCCGCAGGTCGGGTTTCCGTCGGTTGCTCCGAAGCGGGCGGTTGGGGAGAAAAAGAAGTCTGAGGCGGATTTTCGGAAGGTACGGAAGACGGTTGTACTGTAGGTGTTTCCACCGGAGTACAGGAGGACAGTATAACCGCAACAAGCAGTACTGATATAGTTAAAAACGTTCTTTTCCTCACTTTACTACCTCTTCTTCTTTCATATTGTGTGCTTAATCTGCAGTTTCTGCTACATTATCGACATGATTAAAAGTATAAGCATTCAACACATAACTGTAAAGTCTGCAGATGATAGCGGCAGCTTCCGAACGGTATAAGTTGTTATTCGGTGCAATTGTGCCGTCCGGATAACCGTTGAGCACCTTCATATGTGAAAAGTAAGAGATTGCATCATATGCCCACAAGGGTACAGTATCTTTATCGGCATATTCCATGTCGGGACTTTCCGTTAAACCTATTACACGCCCCATTATGACTGCAGCTTCCGCCCGAGAAATCGGGTCTTTAGGTCTTATATACACCTTACCTTCATCATCTGTACTTCCGGTAAGATATCCGTAGTAATATGCGGTTTTAATGTACGGAAGACTCCAGGAATCCACATCTTCATAATCTTCGAAAATCTCAATATCCGCATCAACATTCGTAGGAATGCTCATAGTTTCCAGAATAACTTTGAAGAATTCCTGTCTGGTCATATGCACATGAGGGATATATATGTACCCCGTTCCGCTGTATACACCGTTAATAATACCCAATCGGGATACAAGGTTTATGTATGTAGCAGCCCAGTAATCCTGTGCTATATCGTCAAAGCTGTATACATAAACTTTATTTGTCGAACGCTCCTGTGCGCCGGTGTTTCCCAGAATAATAATTTCATTATCATTTGTTTTGAGAATCATCATATCTCTGTTGCAGGAGAGAGTCTTGATATTGCTTAATTCCTGCAGAGAAGAGGACATCTCCGTTGCTAATCCTGTATATACAAGCGTTCCGTCCGCCTTAAGTCCCACAGAGTAATTATACCCTGCAAAGACCTCTATGATATTATGCCATGATGAGACATCCGTCTGTTTAAAGCGGTTGTTGCCGGTTGCCAACACGGTGCCGTCGGATTTCAGTCCCAGCGTGAAACCGTTTCCCGCAGCAACGGAAACTATATCCGACCAACCCGAAGTGTTGGTTTCACCGAAAAAGTTTGCGCCTACACTTCTGACAGTACCGTTGGATCTTAAACATACAGTGTGCATTGAACCGCATTCCACTTTGGAAACTCCCGCTATAATACCGATATTGCATTGGCCGGCACTGTTGCTTCCCATAGTCAAAACGGAACCTGCGGTTGTAACCGCCGCAGTATGGAGAGAACCTGCAGAAACCTGCTTTAGCGATGTCCAATGGGCCACATTCAATGCATAAGAGCCGGAGAAACCGGTATATCGCAATGTTCCGTCACTTCTTAATCCTAAAGAAAAGGAATCTCCCGCGGCAACGGATATTATATCCGACCATTGAGCAACATCGGATTTTCCGAAAGAAGAATCACCGGCACTCATAACCTTATTATTTTGGTCCAACCATAATCCGTAAGAAAGACCGCAGGACAATGTTGTTTTACGGTCGGTATATTCAAAAGAAAAAGGAGAAGTTCCCTCCGAGGGCTGCTGTGTTTCCGACTGATATATCAGGGAGTCCAAATCCAGAGTCAATGCGGAGAACAGATTGAGCTTCCCGTAACCGTAATAATTATTTCTTCCCTTATCGGTAAGTTTGTCCGCACTTGCACACAATATGGTTTCTATTTCCAGAGGGGTAAGGCTTTTATTGACAGCTTTGAGTATTGCCGCCGCACCGGCTACTATTGCAGCGGAAAAAGAGGAACCGCTTAAAAAGTTATATGTTCCGTTTAATCCTATCGTGTAAATATCTTCTCCGTGAGCACTTAAATCCACCTGATCGTTATAGGAAGAAAACGGAGAGGATAAAAAGTAATCATCATCGTACAATGAAAGAGCCGATACCGATATTACACCGTAGCAGGAAGAGGGATAAGAGTAATATTCACTGCTCTTATTGCCGGCAGAGGCTATTATGGGAATGGATTTCTCATATGCGGCCAGACAAGCTATCTGCAGACCTTCGTCATAGTTGGGAATATCTATACTTATATTAATTACATCCGCATTCATCTCAATCGCATAATAAATAGCATCTATTATGTATTGCATCTGCAATGTGCCGGAAATATCGCCGTATACTTTTAAAGGGAGAATTTTAACATCCACATTACCGCAGACTCCGTAATAATTGTTTTCCTCGGTAGGAACTGCTGCAATGATGCCGGCAATTGCCGTTCCGTGTCCCTGCTTGTCTTCAACTTTGTCGGAAGCATAAGAAAGCACAAAATTACGTCCCCGCGAATCAATTCTGTCTTTCAAGTGAGGATTATCCGACTCGATTCCGGTGTCTATTACCGCAACGGTGACCGATTCTGTGGGAATATCCGCAAGCAGTTTCCAGGCGGAAGGTATGGCGGAAGAATACAACCAGTAATACCTGGCGTCAAAAAAATCCTCCTGTGCACCGACAGAAACAAAGGAAAAGCATAAAGTGATTATTAGCAGCCAAGCAAATGTAATCCTTACAGATTTCTTCATAATATTATAATAATACAATATCCGGAATAAATCAGCAATGCCGACGATTATCTTAAAACTGTACTTTTACCGGTTGTTTTGTCCAGTATATAATAATGATTGTCATCCCGGTTGAGATAAACAATGAAATTTTCCACAATATTTATATATGCACATTCGTCATTGGTTACGGTCATCTGGTTAAGTGATGAAAGATTCACTTTCTTCATAGATCCGGTAGGTGACATAAAGTAAAGAAACTCCGGATCATCCGGTGAGTTTGCAAGAAACCAGCCCTTGACACCTTCCAGCCGCTTGTTCCCCGAACCGTCAAGATTCATGCTGTAGATATAGGATTCATCGTTTGTATTTGTGTAATAGATAAGATTGTCTTTTACGGTGTAGAAGATTGTGTGCTGTTTAAGAACCGGTGACACTTTTTTTGTTTTCAAATCCAGACGATATATGCCGTTATTATCCAGATAGTTTATGAAGTACAGGAACCCGTCATGAACCGAAACGGAGGTTGCGCTTTCCTCGGCTAATTTTTCCGGAATATAGTCGTGCATACTCATTCTGTAAATGGAATTGTTCTCTTTGTTGTCAATATAGTATATCCAGTCTGTAGTTACATAAAGATTGGAACATATGCTGTCTTTCAATAGCAGTTCATCGGTTCCCGAAACGGTTATCCTCTTTATATTTCCGTTGCTGCCGTCAATATAGTAAATATATCCCGCCAGCACATTCAAGTATTTGGCATTTGCGGCATATACGAGTTTTTCTTTACCGCTCTTTATATCCAACCTGAATATTTTGGAGCCGGCATCAAATCTGGTGTAGTAAAGGTAACCGTCTTCGCATGCTACAAGACCGTTGCTTATGATATTGGACGGAGAGTTGCCTTCATAACTATTGTATGATTTATTGAACAGTTTAAAAAGAAGCACTGAAAGAACAATCAGAAGAACGGCAATAACTACGGATATTACCGCAACTCTATGCTGTCTGTTTTTGAAATCTAATATAAATTTGCCTTTTCCCATGCTTAAACAACTCCAATGCCCAATATTATACTATCATTTTACTATTTGGTATATAAGTTTTTGTGGAGGCGGCAAGTTTTCGGAAAAGGTCAAAGAGCTCAGATATTCATTTTCCGCATCAGGCAGTATATGTTTTCTGTTGGTATATAGTGTTGCCAGAAGCTGACCTTTTTTTATACTGTCTCCTGTTTTAGCATGTATATATATTCCCGCATCATAATCAATGGAGTCTTCCTTTTTTTCACGTCCGGCACCCAGCATCAGAGAGACTCTGCCTATATTAGCGGTATCCATTGAACTTATAAAACCGGAGCGTAAGGATAATACATCATGTGTGTAAAACGCTTTTTTAAACTTATCCGTATTGTCTATAAATGCCACATCGCCACCCTGAGCGGAAACCAGTTGTCTGAATTTTTCAAAAGCCGACCCGTCCGCAAAGGTTTGTAAAACTTTTCTTCTGCAATTTTCATAAGAATCTTGCGTGCAAAGCGACACCATATATGCAGACAGCTCCACGCACACTTCCCTCAAATCGGAAGGCCCCTTGTTCTTGAGTATTTCACAGGCCTCGATTATCTCCATGCTGTTGCCTATGGCATTTCCCAAAGGTACATCCATATTGGTGATCAATGCGGCAATGTTTCGTCCCGCAAGCTTTCCCGTATCTACCATTTTCTGCGCAAGAATAACAGCATCTTCCAGTTTGGGCGTAAAAGATCCCGTTCCCACCTTGACATCCAACAGAATGTTTTGTGATCCGGCCGCTATTTTTTTGCTCATTATGCTGGACACTATAAGCGGAAGACAATCTATAGTCGCCGTCACATCACGCAATGCATATATCTTTTTGTCGGCGGGAGCAAGATTACCGCTTTGTCCGACCAACGCTATTCCTATCCTGTTTACATTATCGATAAACTCCTGTCTGTCCAAAGAGGTCCTATAGCCGGGAATGGACTCCAGTTTATCTACCGTACCTCCGGTATGCCCCAGCCCTCTTCCGCTCATTTTGGCTACTTTAAAGCCCAAAGAAGCCACACAGGGAGCCACTATCAATGACGTTTTGTCTCCCACTCCGCCGGTACTGTGTTTGTCCACGGTGATTCCGTTTACGGCCGATAAATCAATCATATCTCCCGATTGAGCCATAGCCAGAGTAAGCACGGAAGTTTCATGATCGGTCATGCCGTTGAGAAAGATTGCCATCAGTAAAGCGGCAGCCTGATAATCGGGTATGGAACCGTCGGTATATCCTTTTACAAAGTATCGGATTTCCTCATCCTTCAGCGGGTGTTTATCTCTTTTTCTTTGTATGATGTCATACATTCTCATGACTTATCTTGCCCCCTGGTCATACGGTTGACCTACAGCTTTCGGAGCTTTACTGGATTTCGACGAGAATGCAAGCACTATAAGTGTAGCTATATACGGAGTCATCTTGAAGAATTCCGAAGGTATATTCAGATTCAACAGGAAGGGTATTGCCGAATAGGCTGCCGATATTGTCTGCATAAACCCGAAGAACAAAGATGCCCACAATATTCTCATAGGTTTCCACTGTCCGAAAATAAGAACGGCCAATGCCAAAAATCCGTATCCGTTAACGGCTCCCTTAAACTCGGTGGATATGGGAACGGTCAGAACAAGCCCGCCCAGTCCGGCAAGCACTCCGGAAATCATAACGCCTATATATCTCATTTTATATACATTAATTCCCACCGAATCGGCAGCCTGAGGGTGCTCTCCGCAAGCCCTCAATCTCATTCCGAAACGGGTTTTATACAGAACTACTGCGGAAACTATAAGTATGAAAAAGCCTAAGAATGTGGTTATATATGTATTCCTGAAAAGAATATCCCCTATTACCGGTATGTCACAAAGCACCGGAACTTTGTGTATAAAGAAAGTGTTTTTAAAGGAAACATTGGCTATTCCCGAAGGCTGTATCATTCTGGCTATATAAATGACGAAAGCGGGTGCAAACATATTAAGTGCGGTTCCCGATATGACCTGATCGGCTTTAAGATTAACCGAAGCATATGCATGCGGAAGAGATAAAAGCAAACCTCCCGCCATGGCTATGAAAATAGCCAGAACCAGCAGCCACTGCCCGCTCATCTGCGATTGCATTTGATTGATAAAATATATGCCGGTAAATCCTCCCATTACCATGATTCCTTCAAGCGCTATATTGGTTACGCCGCTTCTTTCGGAAAACATGCCTCCTAAAGCCACTATAAGTAAAGGAATGGAAAAATACATGGTCTGTCTGAGTAAAAGATATAGCATATCCATCAGTTGCCACCTCCTTGATTTTCAACATTAACAATATCCGCCGTGTCATTATCGGAATCGGCGGAAAGTTTCTCGTCTTTCTTAAGTTGCCGCAATTCCAGATAGTTCCGAATAAGCAGAGATGCTGCGGAACAGTAAATTATAATTGCCGTTATAATCTGTATGAACTCCGGAACAAAGCTGTATCTTTGCATATAGAAGCCGCCTATCTGCAGCCATGCTATGAATATGCCTGCGAAGAAGACGCCTATGGGATTGCTCATGCCTAAAAGTGAAACGGATATTCCCGTGAACCCCTGAGCGGCCAGAACATCCACGACCTCGATATATACGCCCGCACCGGACAAATAGTGTAAGGCCCCTCCGACACCTGCAAGCATTCCGGATATTGCCATGGAAAGGACTATGTTTCTGTTTTCATTTATTCCTGCGTATTTTGCTGCGAACCTGTTATGTCCGCAGGCTTTAAGTTCATATCCGAAAGTGGTCTTTTCCAGAATTATATACATGAGTATTACAAACAGTATTGCTACGAGTAACCCGCCGTTTATACTGGATCCCGGGAATATCGCCGTAAGACCCATCTTGGGTATGTTTGCGGTCGGAGCCACGGCAAGCGATCTGTTGGTATATACATTGAGCACAGTTTGTTTTATAAGGTAGTTAACCATAAACATGCCTATGTAGTTCATCATAATAGAGGCTATTACTTCGTGAACATTGAGATAAGCCTTTAAAAGTCCCGGTACTGCTCCCCATATCGTCCCTATAGCCATGGCGGCCAATATGCCCAAAACCCACTGGAAGCCTCCCAACTGAGGAAGTTTTACTCCGATAAGTACCGCAACATATGCCCCTACGATAAACTGACCGCTTGCTCCTATATTGAACAGTCCGGTCTTGAATGCGAATCCCACCGCCAGCCCCGTCATTATGATAGGTGTGGCAAGATAGAAGACATTTCCGAAACTTCTTGTCCCGTCGTTAAAACCTCCGATAAGCATGGTAAAAAATCCCGCAAAGGCTTCCCGGGGATTGGATATTAGAAGAATTATAAGTCCTATTACAAGACCTATTCCTATGGCTACTAAAGAGGAAATAAAGCTTCCCGTCCCTTTTTTTCTGCTTAATCTGTCAAAAAACTGATTCATGGAATTTCGGTTACTCATGCTTTCACCTCATCTCTTTTTGCTCCTGCCATATACAGGCCCAACTCCTGTATGGTGGTCTTTTTAGGATCAAGATCACCCACCAATTCTCCTTCATATATAACAAGTATTCTGTCACTTAAGTTCATTATTTCTTCCAGTTCCAGTGAAATAAGCAAAACCGCTTTTCCGCTCTCTCTTTGCTCTACCAGTCGCTTATGAATGAATTCCGTGGCTCCGACATCCAGACCTCTTGCCGGTTGGACGGCTATCATTATGGAAGGGTCTTTGTCTATTTCTCTGGCCAATATTACTTTCTGCTGATTACCTCCCGACATGGATCTTGTAACGGTCCGTGCGCCCTGTCCGCTTCGTATGTCGTACTTTTTAATCAAACCGTCTGCATATTCATGTATACTGTCATTCTTGAGAAAACCTCTCTTTTGAAACCTGTCGGTGAAATATGTCTGAAGTATAAGGTTATATGCCATACTGTATTCCAGTATAAGTCCGTATTTATGCCGGTCTTCGGGGATATGGCTCATTCCGTGGGAATTTCTGTATCTTATACTTTTCTTGGTCCAATCCTCTCCGTGAACAAGTATCTGCCCTTGGTCAAAATGTCGTATGCCTGTAAGCGCATAGACCAGCTCACTCTGTCCGTTACCGTCTATTCCCGCTATGCACACTATTTCATTTTTTCTGACCTTGAAAGATATTTTATTCAGAGTATTCTTGGTTGAGCCTTTGGTCTTCATGGAAAGGTTTTTAACTTCAAAGATGGTTTCACCCGGAGTAATATCTTTTTTGTCTACCGTAAACTGCACCTTTCTTCCGACCATCATTTCACTCAAGGATTCTTTGGTGACATCCTGTACGTTATAGGTACCGATGCATTTTCCTCTTCTTAAAACGGTAACCCTGTCGGCGACTTTCTTTATTTCCTCCAGTTTATGAGTAATGAATATCAAAGACTTTCCTTCTTTGGACAGTTCTTTCATTATGCCCATCAATTCATCAATTTCCTGTGGAGTAAGAACCGCCGTTGGTTCGTCAAAGATAAGTATTTCATTCTCCCTGTACAGCATTTTAAGTATTTCCACTCGTTGCTGCATGCCGACGGTAATGGTCGACACTTTTGCATCGGGATCTATATACAGCTTGTAGCGGTTGCTCAGTTCCATTACCTTCTTTTTTGCTTCATCCATCTTAAGAAAGCCGTTTTTTACCGTTTCCGCACCCAATATTATGTTTTCCAGTACTGTAAAATCTTCCACCAGTTTGAAGTGCTGATGAACCATTCCTATGCCCAGATGACTTGCCGTCTTGGGATCGGAAATGTCAATCTCTTTGCCTCTTAATTTTATGATGCCCGCCTCCGGTTTATACAGACCGAAAAGTACACTCATAAGGGTGCTTTTTCCTGCTCCGTTCTCACCCAAAAGTGCATGTATTTCGGTTTTTTTAATCCGGAGGGTGATATCATCGTTAGCGACAATACCGGGAAATTCCTTCCTGATGTTCAACATCTCGATGATGTAATCCATAAATTTGCTCCTTGGCTATAAGTGTTTTTAACTTACATTATTATATATTATTTGAGAAGAATAATAAATAAAGAATAACGGCTAAAGTAAAAAAAAGAAAAAAACAGAAGCATATAGTAATTAACGATAAAAAAACTGCCGCTTTTACACGGCAGTTTTTGTTTCTTCCTTGTTTTACTCTTATTCAACAAAAGTTAATTTAACATAATCCAGTTTGAGTTCCGTGGGATTTGTTCTGTCGTTATCCTTTTCCGGAGCCAAGGTTCCGTTAGCCAATTTTGCAAATAATGCATCATAGTCTGCCTGTGAGAAGGTTTTCCATTTTGAAGTTGAGAACGGTGCAAGGCTTACCGCATTGGATTCGGCACCGACTGTTACGACTTGTCCGCCGGGGAATTTTCCTGCATAGAACTCTTTTAATCCGTACTGAACCATTGTTGCCAAGCCCTTCATTGCCGAAGAGATAACCGTAGGCGATTCCGCCGATTGGTCAACGTCAACACCTATAACCGCTTTATTGGCTGCTTCCGCTGCCGACATAACGGAGTTTCCTACTTTTCCGCCTGCTGCAAAGATAACTTCGGTTCCTGCCTGATACCAGCCAGCAGCTCTTGTCTGTGATGCCGGTGTATCGGCAAAGTCTCCGGAATAGTTGTACATTATTTTAACATCGCCTTTTGCAAGTCCTAATTCTTTAGCTGCATCATTAGCACCCTGTACAAAACCGAATCCGTATCTGCAAACTGCCGGAACAGCCATTCCGCCCTGATAACCTAAATTTCTATATCCGTCTACTACAGCCGCATAACCTGCAAGGTAACCGCAGTGCTCTTCCGCATATATAACTGCATAAACATTCTTTTCAATACGCTTGTTATAGTCTGCATCTTGCGGTTGACCGTCCAAAAGTATGAACATAACTTCCGGATATCTGTCTTGGGCAATAAAAATAGCTTCTTCAAACATAAATCCCGGTGTTACGATGACTTTAGCTCCGGATGATACTGCAAGATCGATAGCTGAAAGATACGCATCTGTGGAAACTTCGAGAGGTTTGTAATACTTATGCGTAATTTTATGCTCTACCGCATAATCCCTCAATCCTTCCCATGTTCCCTGGTTAAAGGACTTGTCGTCAATGTCTCCTACGTCGGTAATCATTGCCAGCTCATAGGTTTTAGCTTGGCAGCCTGCTAAGGACAGCATAGAAACCAAAAGCACCACTACCAATACGATACTAAATAGTTTTTTCATAATTATACTCCTTTTTTGATATAATGAAATTCACATATAAATACTATCAGATTTATAGTTTATAAACAAGGGGGAAAAAACAAAAAGTTCACATTCTTGACACATTTCTTTAACATTTCAATAACTTGTAATTTCCTCATCCTTAACAATTCTTACTATACTTGATGTGCCCAGCCGGGAAGAGCCGAGACTGATAAAATCATTTGCATCGTTTAAAGACCTTATGCCTCCGGCGGCTTTTATGAGCTTGCCGTTTTTAATATGCTTCTTAAACAACATAATGTCTTCTCTTGTGGCACCTGCTGTGGAAAAGCCCGTTGATGTCTTTATATAGTCGGCATCGCTTTTTGAAATGATTTCGCACATCTTTATCTTTTCCTCCTCGGTCAGAAGACAGGTTTCAATTATAACTTTAAGAAGTTTTCCCGAACAGGCTTTTTTTACCTGATTAATTTCAGCCAGTATATCATCGTAAAGCTTGTCTTTGAGCATGTTTATGTTGAGAACCATATCTATTTCGTCAGCTCCGTCGCTTACAGCCTGTGCGGCTTCAAAACATTTGGCCTTTGTTGTACTGTATCCGTTGGGAAAACCTATAACCGTACAGATTTTAAGGTTATTCTTAAAACAATCTTTTGCCTGCTTAACAAAGTACGGAGGAATACAGGCCGTCGCACAATTATATTTAATCGCATCTTCACAAATCGCTTTAATATCTTCCCACTTCGCCGTCTGCTTGAGAAGGGTATGATCTACTTTGGATAATATGTTTTCAATATTCATTTTATAATTCCTTTCCCAGTAAAGTATATATATACAAACGGTTTAATGCAACTAATCACTTGACGCAAGCGGCAGGAAAAAAGTATTATATATACTAAAGATGAACAGGCAATAAGCCTGTAAAAATCGGGGGACAAGACAAAAATGGCTGATATTTTTTCTAATGTACTGGAGATAAGATGGGAGATGGTCCTCATGTGGGTGATAGGAGGGGTTTTGATTTGGCTGGCTATAGCCAAAGACATGGAACCCACACTGCTTCTGCCTATGGGGTTCGGGGCAATTCTTGCCAATCTTCCCACATCGGGAGCGGTAACGCAGATTATTAACGGCAATACGGAAGAAGGTGTTCTGGATGTGCTTTTCAATGCGGGAATAGCTAACGAGTTGTTTCCGTTGCTTCTGTTTATCGGAATAGGAGCAATGATAGATTTCGGACCGCTTTTATCCAATCCTAAGATGCTGCTGTTCGGTGCGGCTGCACAGTTCGGTATATTCTTCACCTTTTCCTTGGCTGCTTTGTTGGGCTTTGATTTGAAAGATGCCGCATCAATAGGCATTATCGGAGCTGCGGACGGTCCCACATCCATATTCGTAGCCAACTACTTCAACAGCAACTACATAGGAGCGATTATAGTGGCGGCGTATTCGTATATGGCATTGGTTCCTATAATACAGCCTCCCGTTATTCGTCTTTTCACAACCAAAAAGGAGCGACTTATAAGGATGCCTTACGAGCAGAAGGAAGTATCCGCAACGGTAAGAATACTGTTCCCAATAGTAACCACAATGATAGTAGGTATTCTGGCACCGAGATCGGTAGCACTGGTAGGATTCTTAATGTTCGGTAACCTGTTAAGAGAATGCAAAGTCTTGAGGATATTATCCGAATCGGCTCAAAAAGAACTTGCCAACCTCGTAACCATATTGTTGGGAATAACCATAGCTTCCAAGATGAGATATGATCTTTTCGTAAAGGTGGACACCCTGGTGATTATTCTTTTGGGACTTGTTGCATTCGTGTTTGACACGATAGGGGGAGTGCTGTTTGCCAAACTTCTGAATCTGTTTGTCAAGAAGAAAATAAATCCTATGGTAGGTGCGGCGGGAATATCGGCATTCCCCATGTCCTCCAGGGTAGTACATAAAATGGGATTAAAAGAAGATCCTACAAACTTCCTGTTAATGCATGCTGCCGGAGCCAATGTAGCCGGTCAGATTGCATCGGTGGTTGCCGGCGGCGTAATGATTGCCCTGGTGGAAAAACTTATATAACGGAGGCGAAAAATGAATATACGATTTGATGTTGATAATTTTTTACAGACACCCGGGGTGGTTCTTTTCGGAATGTTAGGTGTTTTTATAGCACTTACGGTTATATATCTTGCAATACTGCTATTGTCAAGAATCTTCAAAGACAATAAGAAAAAGGACTCGGGCGCAACGGAAAAGTAAAAGTCAATACACGATTGATATGAAATTAAAACAGGTTTGATATAGAGGAAATAACAGGGCGGCTATCTGCCGCCTCTTCCCGCTCCTCCGCCTCTGGACGAGCCGCCTCCGCCGCTGCTGGATCTGCTACCGGAAGAAAAAGAGCTTCTTGAAGAAGAGGAACTGCTTCGGAAAGAGGATCCTCCTGAATACGAACTTCTGCCTGACGAATAACTGCTTCCGCCCGAATAGTAATTACTCCTGTTGACGGTACTGCTGTTATTGTTGAATGAAGAATAGTTTGTGGAATTGTTCATATTTTTCAATGTATTCATATAACCCAGAGCACCTATAACGGGCATTACATTTCGGGCAACATCGGAACGCCTTGTACTTTTCCTTCTCCCGAATATTGCGGAAAGTACGCCGATAATAACTATGAAAAAAAAGAAAAATCTGAAAACGGCAAAAACAGTTACGAGTATATCAAAGAAAGTCAATGGAGGGGACGGATTATAGAAATCTTCCGGATAGTAATAATTGTCTTGCGGCGGGTATACATCTTCATATTCTATGGTTGTATTGTGAATTGCCAGCATCTCTTTGTATAAAACATTGAAAATGCTTAATACTCCCTCATCATATTGTTGCTTGGCGAAATACGGTTCCAGATGCTCATATAGCAGGTAAGAAAGAGTACCGCTGGACAGCGTTCTTTCCAAGCCTTCCCCTTGCAGAACATAATAATCGTCGTCTCCTATGGAAAGAAGCAACAATAATCCGTTATTCTTTTCTGCGGAGCCTATCTTGTACTCATTGAAAAGTTCATATGCGTAATCGGCAATGGATGCCGTATGGGTATAATCTACCGTTACAACAACAATCTGGGCTCCCGTCTTTTCGTAGAGTGCAATATTTTTATCTATTATTGTTTTCTCTGTCTTCTCGGATAACACATTGGCGGTATCATTGACATAGAACTCGGAAGTAGGCGCAGGAATATCTGCGGCATATACCGCACTACAGACAAGAACCGATATTAATGTAATAAATATTGCAATTTTTTTCATGTCAATCAAACGGGAAAACATTATAAAGGTTCATCGGAAATATTCCGCCTTGTCAATGCCGGTTATTGATGCGATAACATTAGCCGGAAACAGGGCCAATTGACTGTTGAACGTATCAACATTCTTATTAAACGATGTTCTCTTTAAGATATCGTCCACGGCTATTATATCGGCGTAATTGCTTCGCCTTAATCTCTCATCGGTTTCATTGAGACTCATAGTGCCTAATATGTCATAAAGAGTCGCCGCGGCATTGGTTATTTTCACCGATGCCGCATATTTCTCCGCAGGTGTCTTTGCATTCAAAAGCATATCTCTGGCTTGTGCCATATTTGTTATATATTCGCTGTTGCGGTCAAGGTATCTTGACGCCACACCGGCCAGATTGTCAGCATAGGCCGACTTGGTATTCAGATCGGCATCCATTGTGTCGTAAAAAGAGTTCATGACCGCTCTTCTTTGCAAAGAAAGAGAAACATGTCCGCTTATAAGCACCGAAGCGATTACTGCAATTACAACCAATATCCAGGCTAATGCTCTGTTTTCCTTGAATCTCATCAGTTTTTAAACTCCAGCAATTTGTTCTTGAGTTGCTCCTCAATCCTGTCAAGTTCCTTTTCCGCTTCCCTTCTCTTAGCTTTTCCTTCTTCCTGAATACGGATTATCTCCTCAAGAGTGGTTATCAGGCTTTCGTTGGTGGCTTTCAGCGTCTCAATATCCACAATACCTCTTTCCGATTCCTTGGCAATGTCCACACTGCTCTGTTTCAGCATTTCCGCATTTTTGAGAAGAAGTTCGTTAGTCATGTCGGTAACGGCACGCTGAGCTTTCATGGCATTCTGGGAATGTGTGATGCTTAATGAAAGGACCATACGGTTTTTCCAAAGAGGAATGGTGTTTATCAGGGTGGTTTGTATCTTTTCCGTCAGAAGAGTGTTATTGTTTTGTATCAGTCTTATCTGCGGAGCCATCTGAACGGCAATATTTCTGGTTATCTCCAGGTCATATATCTTCTTTTCCACTCTGTCTAACATATTGGCAAAGTCATTTGCCGCCTGAGCGTCTTCGGGGAGATTGGTTTCTTTTGCTTTTTTTCTCAGCTCCACAAGTTTTGTCTCTTTGAGTTCCTTGTGTTTGGCTCTGCCGCCTTCTATATACAAAGCAAGTTCTTTAACATAATCAAGGTTCATCTCATACATCTTGTCCAGCATTGTAATATCTTTCATCAGTACTACCTGATGATCTTCCATTACAGCCACAATCTTGTTTACATTGGCTTCAACCTTTGCATAACGGGCTTTCAGGACATCAATATACCTTTTTGTTCTCTTGAAAAGTCTCTCCAGGAAATTTCCCGACTCCTGGTCGGCGGTAAAATCCTTGAGCTGCGCCATGAGATTACCTATCATGTCCCCTATCTCTCCCAGTTCCTTGGAGCGGATCTTTTCCAATGTGGCATCCGAGAAGGTTGTTATCTTTCTTTGTGCATCGGCTCCGTATTGAAGAATGGAGGCGCTGCTTTTAATGTCCAGCTTGTCTCCGTATGAAATAGCAAGTTCTCTGTCTTTCTCCGTTAATGTAATTTCGTTCATTGCATTTATCCTTTCAGTTATTTTAAATTTTCCGCTTTCAGCATACTGTCAAAGACAGTTATTTCAGCATCTATGTCCATAGCCTCATCGGCATACAGATTATCAAGGTACTTACGGAAGGAATGTATAATTCCGTCCATTGCTCCCTCAATATCGGTTTTTACCTGTGTTATGTTTTCTCCGTCATCGTTCTGTTCTTCCGCTCTTGCGTAAGCATTCAGAAGTTTAACCGTTGTAGGCAGAAAATATGTGATAAGTCTGCGTATATCCTTGACCTTTTCCGGTTTCTCGGTGATATATGCAAATATCTTTTTTATAACTTCACTGAGTATGTCAATCTTTTCCGACACAACTGCGTTTTGTATACGGATATTGGCTTTTCTCATTTTTTCAATGTATCTGTTTCCTTCAGCTATAGCCATATCCGCATCTTTTGCACCGGTGTATTTTATAGGCTCTTCCACCATCTCAATCCTGTCGGGGAAAAATCTTCCGCTTAAGAAAAAGGCTAATATAAAAAGTATTGCTGCGATAATTATATGAATCAATTTATGCATAGGGAAAATTATACTGTACAGCACCCATACTGCACCGGCAATATATATAGGTATAGCGGATTTATGTCTTACTTCCATAGTTTTCCCTCTTTCCGTTTGCAGATAAATTATACCATAGAAAAAGCAAAATACTATGAACATACAAAGAGAGTGAAAAAAATTTACAAATGAATTCCGTCAAATTCGTTGACAGAGAAATACACGATGATACAATATATAGCACACCATTGGTGTTGGTAACACAAAATATAGTTTTACAGAGGAATAATCATGCTTACGGAGAATGCAAAAAAAGTACTGGAGAAAAGGTACCTTAAAAGAGACTCGGAGGGTAATGTCGTCGAATCTTATGATGACATGTTCAGGAGGGTAGCAAAGACGGTAGCATCCGCAGATGCCGAGTATTTAGGTAAGGAAGATATAGAGAAAAGCGAAAAAGATTTCTACGATATGATGATAAAGCTGGAGTTTTTGCCCAATTCACCCACATTAATGAATGCGGGAAGACCGCTGGGGCAATTGTCGGCCTGTTTTGTGCTACCCATTGAAGACTCCATGGACGGGATATTCGAGACTGTAAAGAATGCGGCTTTAATACACAAAAGCGGCGGAGGAACCGGTTTCAGTTTTTCCAGAATCCGGCAGAAAGGGGCTGCCGTCAGCACCACCGGAGGAATAGCTTCCGGTCCGATCAGTTTTATGAAGGTCTTTAATATCGCAACCGAAGCGGTCAAGCAGGGAGGAACAAGAAGAGGAGCCAATATGGGTATTCTCAGAGTGGACCATCCCGATATAAGGGAATTTATAACCTGCAAAGCCAACAGCACCGAATTAAATAATTTTAATATAAGCGTGGGATTGACAGAGCAGTTTATGCAGGCGGTGGAGCATGACAATATGTATGAACTCATTGACCCTTCCACGAAAAAAACGGTGGGAATGGAAAGAGCCAAAGACATCTTCGACATGATAGTGGAACATGCATGGTTGAACGGGGAACCGGGAATAGTTTTTCTTGACAGGATAAACAATAAAAACACCATACCGGAATTGGGAGAAATAGAAAGTACCAATCCCTGCGGAGAACAACCGTTGCTTCCGTACGAGTCATGTAATTTAGGCTCTATCAATCTTCTGACCATGATTAAAGAAGATAAAAGCGGTTTTGACTATGAAAAACTGGAAAGATGTGTGGTAAAAGCCGTACACTTTCTGGACAATGTAATAGATGTAAATGTTTATCCCAATGAGAAAATAGCAAAGAATACAAAGGCCACCAGAAAAATAGGGTTAGGTGTTATGGGATGGGCGGACAGCCTGTATGCGATGGGTATTCCTTACAACAGCGAGCAGGCTTTGGAACTGGGACAGCAAGTAATGAAGTTTATAAACGAGCAATCCAAAAAAGCCTCAATGGACCTTGCACAGATTAAGGGAGTATTTCCGGCATATGATAAAAGTATTTATCCCGCACAGGATATTAAAGTAAGAAATGCTACAACCACCACAATAGCTCCTACCGGCACTCTCAGCATAATAGCAGGCGTATCCAGCGGAATTGAACCGGTTTTTGCCATATCATACATACGTAATATAATGGACAATACCGAAATGGTGGAAACAAACCCCGTGTTCGAAGAAGTGGCAAGAAGCAGAGGTTTCTACTCCGAAGAACTGATGAGAGATATTGCAAAAAAAGGCTCGGTTAAATATATGACCGATGTTCCGGAGGATGTTAAGGAAGTCTTTGTGACCAGTCATGATATAGATCCTTCATGGCATGTACATATGCAGGCGACTTTTCAGGAGCATGTGGACAATGCGGTTTCCAAAACGGTTAATTTGCGGAATGAAGCGACACTGGACGATGTAAGAGAAGTGTTTATGCAGGCATATGCAATGGGATGTAAGGGAGTTACCTTGTACAGAGACGGAAGCAGAGCCGCACAGGTACTGAATATACCGAAACAACAACACAAAGAGACGGTTCAGTCCGGTACGATACTGATACCCAAACAGCGTCCGAGAATTACCACGGGATTGACGGAAAAATTCCGTACGGGATGCGGCAATCTGTACATAACCGTCAATTATGACGAAAACGGAGAAATATGCGAGATATTCACCAATACCGGAAGAGCGGGAGGATGTCCTTCACAGTCGGAAGCGGTTGCAAGGCTGGTGTCTATTGCATTGAGATCGGGTATAGATACCGAAGCTATTATTGACCAGTTAAAAGGTATCAGGTGTCCCTCAACCATAAGGCAGAAGGATCTGGGAATATTGTCCTGTCCGGATGCGATAGGCAGGATGATAGAAAAAGTTGCCAAAATGAACGGCGAACTTAAAGAGGAAGTAAAAAGGACCATTCCCTACCTGCATTACGGAGAAACTAAGAATTCCACGGATAAAAACGAGAAGAGCTTTGAGGGCAGGCGCTGTCCCGAATGCAAAGCTCCGCTGGAAAGTGACGGCGGATGCATGATTTGTCGGTCCTGCGGATACTCAAAATGCAACTAACTGTATAAATCATACAAATAGATATGCCTAAATTTATGGAATATTTTTATGGACATATTTGGCTAAAATAGATATAATTAATTAAGACTGACAGCAATAGGAGGATCTATACATGGCAAGAAAAAGAGAACAATATGTATTGGCAGTAAAGAATTTAGATAAAACGTTGGCTGATATAGCTGCAGGCAAGTATAAGATGCCGGTTGAAAATTCCAAATATGCGGAAATTTTCGCAACGATAGAGAGAAGATGCAATAATCTTGATGAATTACCCAGATTTATCAGGAAGGCTAAGATGAAGAAGAGCGAATGCATCCACTGGTGGGAAGGCATTATTGACGACGGATATGAACTTCTGATAGTTCAATACAATGCTCCGGACGAGAACTTTGTTGAATTGGCAGGAAGCGAAGACGTAATTAAGTTCGTTGTATCCGTTAAAAAGTAGAAGTATCTGAATAAATAAAGAAAGCATCAAACATCTGATGCTTTTTTTCGCGCAAAAATAAGTTAAATACTTGTGTTATCAGGGTTATTGTTGTCGTATAAGTTTTTGTAATAGCGACTTTCTTTTGAGAAGGAACGCAATTTTTTTATGTTAAATATCCATAAGAATATTACAAAAGGAACAAATGCAAAAAGCCAGTGAATATTCAACGAAAGAATAAAGTTGAATGTGCCGTGAAGCAGAACGGGATACAATAACGACTTTACTTTGTAACGTCTCATCAGAGCATAAGTCGGAGCGAATTTGGATAACGATATGTAATATCCCATTGTAACCGCAAAAAGCATGTGCCCCGGAACGGAGAAAATTCCTCTGTAAAGGGCTATCGAAGGATTTTCCGCCTGGAAATTCACTATATATAAAATATTCTCCACCGCCGCAAAGCCCAAAGACGCAAAAGCACAGTATATAATTCCGTCCAGTTTTTCATTGTAAGCGGGTTTATGATAGGATACAAGATATACCGATGCTCTTTTAAGCGATTCCTCCGTGAGACCCGCTACTATGTAGGAGGTATATGCTACTCCCAGAATGGTTCCGGAGAATATGTTCAGTCCTTCCAGAAAATTTTCTATAAAAATTGCCGGAATACTTATTAGACATCCCGCAACAAACTGTTGGATTAACAGTTTTGCGGGCTCTCTGTCATGTCTGTCAATTACCAGAAGCAGTATGATAAGTGCTGCAACAGGTGCAATAGCGGAAAAAAGTATTCTGAGAATATCAGTCATAAGTCCCCCTAAAAATTAAATATTATCCCGATTGCTCCGGCAAAGACTATAAACAATATCGGGTGTATTTTTCTGAAAAACAGTCTTATTACCAGTAAACAAACAAACAATACCAGAGCCTTTATATCGATTATATCAAGAATATTTCCCGATTCAACAAAAGCATCATATGTTATGACCGAAACTTTGAAAAGCATAAAAGCCGCAGCCGTTATAAGTCCCAAAGAAGCGGGTCGCAATCCGTACATTGTATTAAGAACTCTCTTGTCCCGACCGAAAGAAGCCAAAAACCCGGATATAAGAAGGACAATGATAGCGGAAGGAAGAATGATTGCAAGGGATGCTATCAATGCACCGAAAATACCGGCAGCGGTGTAGCCCGTATAAGTTGCCATGTTTATTCCTATGGGACCCGGAGTGGACTCGGATATAGCTATCATATCGGGGATTACGGCTGTGTCCAGCCAGTCGTATCTCCTTCCGATATCATAAAGGAAAGGTATTGTTGCAAGACCTCCTCCTACGGAGAAAAGACCCATCTTAAAAAATTCCCAGAACAGTTCAAGATATATCATCATTATCTCCTTTTCTCTCCCGCATTCTTGTTCCCAGAACCAGTCCGGTAATGCCGGCACCCAATACTATAAATACCGGAGATATTGAAGTAAGTACCGATAAAAGGAAGGATGCGATGTACAGTATGATGCAAAGCCAGTCCACAACCGACTTTTTATACATATCAACTATTGTAACTATAACAAGTGCCGTAACGGCTACTCTTATTCCGGTAAAGGCGTAAGCGACTTCTTTTATGTGTAAAAAATTTGTAAGAACCGCCGCTATTACCGTTATAACTATAATCGACGGAGTTGCCACCCCCAAAGCACTGATTATCCCTCCCCAGAACCGTTTTTTCTTGAAACCTATATAAGTAGACACATTAACGGCGATAATGCCCGGCGTACATTGGCTAAGGGTATAGAAGTCAATGATTTCCTCGGAAGTGAGCCACTTCTTTTTCTCCACAACCTCTTTTTGAAGAAGAGGCAGCATTGTATAACCTCCACCGAAGGTAAACAATCCTACTTTGAAAAAAATCCAATACAACTCCAGAAGAATCCTCATAAAGCCTCCTCTTTTTATTATAGCCTGTTTTAGGTTAAATATTAAGAGAGAAACATGTTTCACGGGTAATAAGATTGTTAAATTCTATTAAATTATACAGCCCACAGAGGTATTATATAGTCCTGTCGATTTATGATATTCTGACATCGGATATTAGTTTTTCATAAACTGTTACATAATTTGTTTGAAACTTGAATTAACCGATAATAGGAAAAATATTTACCAAACCTCCGTTTTTATATATAATTAAACAAAGGATGGAGTATTATGAAATTTACAAAAATGCACGGAGCGGGAAACGACTACATATATGTGGATTGTATGGAATGTAAGATTGACAACCCTTCTTCTTTGGCGATTAAACTCAGCGACAGGCATAAAGGGATAGGATCCGACGGACTGGTTCTCATACAGCCTTCAAAGACTGCACACTTTTATATGAGGATGTTCAACTCGGACGGTTCGGAAGGTGCCATGTGCGGAAATGCCATAAGATGCGTAGCAAAATATGTGTATGACAACAAGCTTACCGATAAGTTAAAGTTGGACATTGAAACAAAAAGCGGAATAAAACACTTAAAACTGTTTCCCGACAAAAAAGGAAAAATAGATTCGGTGGAAGTGGATATGGGTATTGCGTATCTGAAACGTAAAGAAATACCTATGGTTTATGACAACTCAAACAGGGAGGAAACATATATAAACAAACCTCTTGTCGTAGATGGGAAAAAGTACAATGTGACCTGTGTATCCATGGGAAATCCTCACTGCGTCATATTTATGAATGACAAAGATAATAAAAGCAATCTTATGCAGTCTCTGGACAAACTGGATTTGGATAATATAGGTCCGGATTTTGAAAGGCATTCGTATTTTCCCGACAGGATAAATACCGAGTTTGTGGAAATCATAGACAGGAACACCTTAAAAATGAGAGTCTATGAAAGAGGTTCGGGAGAGACTATGGCCTGCGGAACGGGAGCATGTGCAACGGTGGTTGCTGCCGTACTTAACGGCATATGCGAAAGAAACAGCGAAGTGTCCGTTATATTGAGAGGCGGAACATTAAAGATTATATATTCAGATGACGGCAGAGTTATTATGAAAGGCGAAGCCGTGCATGTGTTTGATACCGAAATTAACATATAACATTGAAAAGGAGAAGAAATATGGCAAAACCGAATGTAAACTACGGCAATCTTAAACAGAGTTATCTTTTCAGGGATATAGCAACAAAAGTTGCGGCATATAAGAAGGCGCATCCGGACAGGAAAGTTATTAGCCTGGGAATAGGCGATGTAACATTACCTTTGGCAAAAAAAGTAGTGGAAGCTTTGAAGGCGGCATCCGAGGAAATGGGTAAAGCGGAAACTTTCAGAGGATATGCTCCAGACCAGGGTTATGACTTTTTGCGGGAAAAGATTTCCGAACATTACAAGAAAAGAAATGTAACTGTTGATATAAGCGAGATATTCGTATCGGACGGTGCAAAAAGCGATTTGGGTAATATAACGGAGATTTTCTCCAGAGACAATATAGTCATGATACCCGATCCGGTATATCCGGTGTATATGGATACCAACGTAATGGACGGCAGGAAAATTATATTTGCCGATGCAAACAAAGAAAATCATTTTCTTGCCATGCCGGACAAAAGACATGCCGATATGATATATCTGTGTTCACCCAACAATCCCTGCGGAAGCGTATATTCCAAAGCGCAGCTGGAGAAATGGGTGCAGTATGCCTTGAAGCATAATTCCGTAATACTTTTTGATGCGGCATACGAAGCATTCATAACCGATGATAAATTGCCGAGAAGTATATTTGAGATTGAAGGAGCGGAAAAGTGCGCCATAGAGTTCTGCAGTTTTTCCAAGCTTGCGGGATTTACCGGTACAAGATGTGCTTATACGGTAATAAAGAAAGAATTAATATTGGAAGGTTTTTCCTTACGCGACATGTGGGTAAGGAGACAGAGCACTAAACTTAACGGAGTATCCTATATCATACAAAGAGGTGCTGAAGCTGTATTTACAGAAGAAGGAATGAAGCAGTGCAAAGATAACATCAGGTATTATCTGGATAATGCAAAACTTATTTCCGCTCTTCTTACGGAAAAAGGCATATATCACACAGGCGGAAACAACTCCCCGTATATATGGATGAGTTGCCCTAATAATTTGAAGTCCTGGGAATTCTTCGACTTGTTGCTAAATGAAACATGTGTTGTCGGAACGCCCGGCAGCGGATTCGGCCACAACGGGGAAGGATATTTCAGACTGACATCCTTCGGAAGCAGAGAGAACACTATAGAAGCGGTGGAAAGACTGAGAAAGGTTCTTTAGTCTGACAAATAAACTATATAGAGAAAAAGCAACACAACAAAGAGCAGGCTTGCAAAACGTTGGATTGTTTTGCAAGAAAGTGCTATAATGAAAAACAATTTTTATGTTATTTTTAAAATAAGTTTTATGGCATGATGATTATGTTTTAGGTAAGACTTTAGGGAGGAATTATTGGTGGAAGAATTTGAAAAAAGATATGACGGCTTAGCAGTTGAAAAAGAAATGCAACGGTTTTGGGAAGATAACAACATATATAAGTTTGTACCCGATGTGTCTCGCCCGCTTTATTCAATTGATACACCTCCTCCGACTGTCAGCGGAAGTTTACATATAGGGCATATTTTCAGTTATACACAAGCAGAGATGATTGCACGTTTTCGCCGTATGCAGGGGTATAATGTTTTTTACCCGTTCGGTTTTGATGATAACGGGCTTCCTTCAGAACGTTTGGTGGAAAAGGAAACGGGAATAAAAGCCCATGATATACCAAGAAGTCAGTTTCAGAAAAGTTGCATAGAAATAACGAAAAAATATGAAGACGAGTTTATGAATCTGTGGAAATCCATGGGGTTTTCTTGCGATTGGAATTTGCAATACACTACAATAAGTTCCAATACACAGCGTTTGTCTCAGAAGTCATTCTTGGAGCTTGCAAGAGCAGGTCATGCATACATTAAAGAATCACCGGTTCTTTGGTGTACTGAATGCCAAACCTCAATAGCACAAGCAGAACTGGATTCAAAAGAAATTGAAACATATTTTCATTATATACCTTTTGGTGAAGGAAAAATAACGGTGGAAATTGCCACCACACGCCCCGAACTGCTTTACGGTGTAGTTTGTGTATTTGTTAATCCTGAGGATAACCGTTACTCGGATTTGATCGGAAAAACTATCAAGGTTCCGCTATACGGTTTTGAGGTGCCTATATTGGCGGATGAAAAAGTCGCTATTGATAAAGGAACGGGAGCGGTTATGTGTGCTACTTTCGGAGACACAACCGATGTTGAATGGGTTACTCAGAAGGGCTTAGAATACAAGAAAGTTATTCTTTCTGACGGAACAATTGCTTCAGATGTTCCGTTTATAGCGGGGATGAAGGTTAAAGAAGCTCGTAGAAAGATAGTGGAGTTATTAGAAGAAAAGAGAGTATTGTTAAAATCTGAAAAGCTTACTCATATTGTTTCAGTTCATGAGCGCTGCGGTACTGAAGTGGAGATAATTCCTTCAAGACAGTGGTATATTGATGTTTTAAGCAAAAAAGAAGAGTTGCTTGTAGCCGGGGATAGAGTAAACTGGTATCCTGAACATATGCAGAACAGATATATTGACTGGGTAGAGAACTTGAAATGGGATTGGTGCATTTCCCGCCAACGCTATTTCGGTATACCCATTCCGGTTTGGTATTGTAAAAACTGCGGAAAACCTGTTTTTGCAGAGTACGAACAATTACCTGTAAATCCGATGGAAACAAATTATTCCGGCAAAGGCTGTGATTGCGGTTGCAACGAGTATTTACCGGACAAAGCGGTTTTCGATACATGGGCCACATCTTCCATAACACCGCAACTGAATTGCGATAAAGCTGCCGAATTCGGGATTAATGAGGGTTTTATACCGATGAGCATGAGAACGCAGGCTCATGAAATAATTCGCACATGGGCTTTCTACACTATTGTAAAAAGCTTATATCACACCGATGATATACCTTGGTCGGATATTATGATTTGCGGCTTTGTTCTTGCCAAACCCGGTGAAAAGATAAGTAAATCAAAAGACAATTCTAAACTATCCCCACGAGAATTGATTAATCAATATTCTGCTGATGCTATCAGGTATTGGGCGGCAAATGCCAGATTGGGCATTGATACATACTTCGATATACAGGAGATGCGCGATGCATCTAATCGTTTAATGACTAAGCTATGGAACTCCGCAAAATTCGTTCTTTCACATTTGACCGATTATAATCCGAAATATGTACCCGAGTATTTATTGCCGATTGACAAATGGATTATTGAGAGAACAAATGAAGCTATCTTAGATGTTACAAAATGGCTTAATGAGTATGAGATAGGTCTTGCTCGTAAGATTGTAGATGATTTGTTTTGGAAAGACCTTTGCGATTATTATATTGAAATTGTCAAAGAGCGTTTATACCGACCGGATATACATGGTGTTAAAGAAAGAAAGTCCGCGCAGCATGCAATTTACTATTGTTTGTTGAATGTTTTGAAAATGTATTCCATCTATATTCCTCACGAAACGGAGTACATCTATTTAAAAGGATTTAAAGATTTTGTCGGAATAAAATCTATTCATCTCACCCAATGGGAGAAGCCGGTGTCTGTAGACAAGTCCATTATTGAATTTGGCGAAACGGTAAAGGATTCAATTGCGGAAGTCAGAAAGTTCAAATCGGAAAACAATTTATCCATGCGTTCCGAAATTGATGAAGCTGTCATAAACTACAGGAGAGCACATTTTGATCGGTTAAAAGAAACCGAAAAAGACTTCATAGCCTGTACTCATGTCAAGAAAGTCAGCTATAAATTGATTTAATTGATTATAACAAAGCACAGATATAGGAAGAATACAAGAATTTTTGGTAATAGAATGCATTATTTTTTGGTAACGGAATGGTTGATTTTTTGGCAATAGGGCATTATAATGTAGTTACGAGGTGCTCTGATGAACATTATAAATTACAGAAAAAGACTGATTGAATCTCAAATTGAGAAAAAAATGTCCTATAGCGGCGGCGTCATTATTGAAGGGGCAAAATGGGTAGGGAAATCTACAACAGCCGGTATTTTTTCCAATACTGTTATAAAACTGCAAGACCCGTTGGTTAAAAAACAATATCAAATTTTGGCTACCATATCAAAAGATGAGGTTTTAAAGGGTGAAAAACCTATATTGTTTGATGAATGGCAGGAAGTTCCGGAAATTTGGGACTTTATTCGTCTTGATATTGATGAAAATAATTATAAAGGTGCCTACCTTCTGACGGGATCCACCAAAAAACAAAACATAACAACTTCACATACGGGAACGGGAAGGATTAACTCGGTTTACATGCGTCCTATGAGTTTATATGAAACCGGAGAATCTAACGGACTTATTTCTTTAAAAGAATTGTTTTCACAACCGCCATTAGTCCCGGTTAAGTCAAATATTACAATTGATAATATAGCGCACTGTATTTGCAGAGGCGGTTGGCCCGGAAGCCTGGACTTAAACAAAGACTTACAATTGGAAATTCCTAAAGATTTACTTGAAAGTATTATCAAAAGAGACATAGACGAAGTTGACGGAATTACTAAGGACAAAGAGAAATTTAGAAAAATTATTAAAAGTTATGCAAGGAATATTTCTACATTAGCAGCCAATTCCACTATTTATGAGGATCAATCTTATGAAGTTATTGTAAATCCCAAAACATTTGATACATATATGAACTCCTTAAAAAGGCTATATATAGTAGAAGATGTTTTGCCTTGGTCGCAGAATATAAGAAGTTCAACAAGACTGAGAAAAGGAACCAAAAGACAATTCGTAGACCCCAGCATTGCAGTTGCCGCTTTAGGTTTGTCTCCTGATAAACTGAAAAACGATTTTGAAACATTCGGTTTTTTATTTGAATCCATTGCAACAAGAGATATCAGAGTTTATGCGGAAGAAATCGGAGGAACCGTATATTACTACAACGATTCAACAGGACTTGAAGTGGATTTGATTGTTGAGTTGAATGACGGAAGATGGGGAGGAATAGAAGTAAAATTAGGAGAAAATGAAGCTGATAAAGCAAGTGCTAATTTAATAAAATTAGCAAATATATCCGCTACTAAACCATCGTTCCTTATGCTGTTAACAAACACTCAAATGGCCTATCAAAGAGATGACGGTGTATATGTAATACCGCTTGGATGTTTAAGGCCATGATACTATTCTAATGCGTATTTGTTGAAATTTCACATTTTTGTAATGCGTATTTGCAGGAAAAGGCTTGTTTTATAATGCGTATCTGTAGTATTATGTGTTTAGCTAACGGCGTTATTGTTGAAAAAAGAGGAAAATCATGTTTAAAAGAAAGATATACGATAAATTATTGGAGTGGAAAGAAACATCGAAAGGCAGAACGGCTTTACTGATAGAGGGAGCAAGACGTGTAGGGAAGTCTACCATTGTCACGGAATTCGGAAAGAATGAGTACAAATCATATATACTCATAGATTTTGCCTTTGCTCCGACCGGAGTAAAAGAATTATTTAACGATATCAGTGATTTGGATTATCTGTTTTTGCAACTGCAACTGCAATTCAAAGCGGACCTGCATGAAAGAAATTCATTGATAATATTTGATGAAGTTCAGTTTTGTCCCAAAGCCAGACAAGCTGTAAAGAAACTTGTAGAAGACGGCAGGTATGACTATATAGAAACAGGTTCTTTAATATCAATAAAGAAAAATGTGGAGCACATTCTTATACCGAGTGAGGAAAGAAAAATAGAAATGTTTCCGATGGATTTTGAGGAGTTTTTATGGGCAATCGGAGACAATACCACAAACAACATTTTGAGAAAATTTTATAATGAGAAAATTTCACCGGGTCAAGATCAAAACAGAGCTTTAATGAGAAAGTTCAGATTGTATATGTTAGTCGGAGGTATGCCACAAGCTGTTAAAGCATATATAGAGACAAACAATTTCAAATTTGTAGATGAGGTTAAGAGAGATATTATTCAGTTATATGAAGAAGACTTTTATAAAATTGATTCAAGCGGGAAAATATCCATGCTTTTTGATTCAATACCCTCGGAATTAAGCAGACACTCTTCCAGATACCAGGTTTCCAGTGTGTTAAAGAATCAAAGAGCCGCTACTATATCCGAGGAAATTGCCGAACTGGTTGCCTCTAAAACGGTTCTCATTTCTTACCACTCAAACGACCCGTCCGTAGGAATGACAACGAATTTAAGTATGGAGCATTTCAGGTTATTTATGGCGGATACCGGCTTAATGGTAACATGCATGTTCAAAGATAAGGATTTCACGGACAATATAATCTATGAGAAGTTGTTGAACAACAAGTTGTCAAAAAATCTGGGGGTACTTTATGAAAACATTGTTGCTCAAACTTTGGCTTTCAACGGAAACAAGCTGTTTTATTATACTTTTTATGACGAAACTCAGAAAAGAAGTTTTGAGGTGGATTTCCTGCTTTCCAAAGATAATAAGGTAAGTCCGATTGAAGTAAAGTCATCAAATTACAGAACACACAGATCTATGGATGAGTTTGCAAATAAATACTCAAACAGAATAAACACCAAATATGTTATTCACACTCAAGATTTAAAAAAGAACGGCAATTTAATTTATTTACCGTTCTATCTGGCACAGTTTATATAAGAATAGTTGCTTATTTTATCAATCCTTCTTCCAGTTGTCTGCTTTTTACCTTTTCCATCAGCTTGTCTATTCTGTCTACCGGATTGAGAAGGTTGGACATGGAAGCGTCATGATGTAAGGTATCTATTATGAAAGACATGTATTTGGACATATCCACTTCCTTGAACCAGGGTCTCTTAAGTAATTCGGGACTTCTGTATACAAGATTGGTGGTAAGTACTCCGGTAACCGCACCTTCCTCATAAGCTTTGTCAAAAGCTTCGAGACCGTTGCAGAACAAACCGAAAGTGCAACACATAAATATTCTTTTTGCTTTCATTTTTGTAAGCTGATAGAAGATGTCCAATGCAGATTCGCCCGATGAGATAATGTCTTCAACAACTATTACATCTTTGCCTTCAACACTGTCTCCGAGGAACTCATGCGATATTATGGGGTTTCTGCCTTGCTCCACAACGGAAAAATCTCTTCTTTTATAGAACATACCGAGATTTAAGCCAATCATGGTTGCAAAGGGAATTGCTCTGTTCATTCCGCCTTCATCGGGGGATATTACCAAGGTGTGCTCTTTATCAAATATGATATCGGGGAAAGATGCAGTAAGCTTTTTCATCATCTGATATGCAACCGGAACCGATTCAAAACCGTTCAGAGGGATTGCATTTTGAATTCTGGGATCGTGAGCATCAAACGTAATTATATTCTCCACCCCCATGCCTACAAGCTCCTGCAGAGAAATAGCGGAATCCAACGATTCGCGGTATTTTCTCTTGTGTTGTCTGCCTTCATAAAGCATAGGCATTATGACGGTAATTCTTCTTGCCTTACCGTTGGTTGCGGCTATAATTCTTTTTAAATCGGCATAATGATCATCGGGGCTCATAGGCACCTGCATCCCGTACATTTCATAGGTTACACCGTAGTTGAAAACATCGCAGATTATGAAGAGGTCGTGTCCTCTTATAGATTCCAGTATGACACCTTTAGCTTCTCCCGTTCCGAATCTGGGGCATATCGCTTCTGTTATAAATGTATGGTCGGAATCCTTGTAGCCGGCTCTTTGTTTCAGATACCAATCAACTTTTTTTGTTATTTCTTCACAACCGCGCATTCCGATTATTGATAATTTTCCTACGGGAAGCACGGTTTCAAAAGGTTTGATCATATCAACAACTCCCTTCGTTAATACACTGTCAATGGTATCATTTGTCCAGGTATTTATCAATAGCGGCGGCGGCTTTCTTGCCCGCTCCCATGGCCAGTATTACGGTTGCCGCACCGGTCACGGCATCCCCTCCGGCGAATATATACGGAATGGAAGTTTGTCCGGTTTCCTCATCCGCAACAATGCAACCCCACTTGTTTGTTTCCAGACCTTCGGTAGTGCTCTTTATCAAAGGATTGGGGCTGGTGCCTATTGCCATTATCACCGAAGTGGTTTTTAAAACATATTCGGAACCGGGTATAACCACAGGTCGCCTTCTTCCGTCAGGACCGGGTTCGGAAAGTTGCATCCTGACGCATTCCATACCTGTTACCCATCCGGTTTCTCCCAATATTTTTGTGGGATTTGTAAGCAGACGGAATTCTATACCTTCTTCTTTTGCGTGATGTACTTCCTCGGCTCTTGCGGGCATTTCCTGCTCGCTTCTTCTGTATACGATATATACCTGTTCCGCTCCCAACCTTTTTGCGGCTCTTGCGGCATCCATTGCCACATTACCTCCGCCGACAACCGCAACATGACTGCCGAAATATATGGGGGTATCGTAAGAAGGATCATATGCCTTCATAAGATTGACACGTGTTAAAAACTCATTTGCCGAAAAAACACCGTTCAGGTTTTCACCCGGTATATTCATAAAATTGGGCAATCCCGCTCCCGTGCCTACAAAGATTGCTTCAAAACCTTCTTCCTCGTGCAGCTCCTGTATGGAGATTGTCTTTCCTATTACCATATTCAACTCTATACATACGCCTTTTGCCTTGAGTCGTTCGATTTCCTTTTCCACTATGGATTCGGGCAGACGGAATTCCGGTATGCCGTAGACTAGTACACCTCCGGCTCTGTGTAAAGCTTCAAATATCGTCACATCATAGCCCATATCGCATAAGTCCGATGCGGCTGTAAGGCCTGCAGGACCGCTTCCTATTACCGCGACTTTTTTGTTCTTCTTCACCGTAGGTTTAGGTGTATCGGCTATAAAGGTTTCTTTTGCAAGCATATAGTCTGCAACATATCGCTCCAGTCGCCCTATAGCAACCGGTTCTCCTTTTATGCCTCTCACGCAGGGCAGTTCGCATTGTGTTTCCTGAGGGCATACTCTGCCGCAGATAGCGGGAAGCGAATTGGTTTTGGTAATAATCTCATAAGCTTTTTCAATATCGCCCTGAGCCACCGACTGTATGAATGCGGGAATGTCCACATTTACCGGGCATCCGGAAACACAGGGTTTGTGTTTGCAATTGAGACAGCGCATTGCTTCTTCCTGAGCCATTTCGGGAGTATATCCCGTCGCAACTTCCAGAAAATTGCGATTTCGTATATCGGGATTCTGCTCCGGCATTTTTGTTTTCTCCGGAGTCATATTTATTTTTGCCATTATTCGATACCTCTAAACAGATTACATTTGTGCTTTTCCTGTTCTTTATACATGGAAAGTCTTTGCATAATTCCATCGAAATCTACTTTGTGTCCGTCAAAATCCGGTCCGTCAACACATGCGAACTTGGTCTGACCGTCAACGGTCAGTCTGCATCCTCCGCACATTCCGGTGCCGTCTATCATAATGGGATTCATGCTCACTATGGTTTTAATGTTGTGTTCTTTGGTAAGTAAGGATACATACTTCATCATAACAACAGGACCTATTGCTATTACCGTATCATAGTTTGCTCCGCCCTCTATAAGTTCCTTGAGCTTTTTGGTAACCAGACCTTTTTCTCCCGCCGACCCGTCATCGGTCATGAGATAATAGTTTGTGCTGTGCTTTTTCATCTCTTTTTCCAGAAATACCAACGACTTGTTTCGAAAACCTGCTATTATGTCGACATGAAGGCCCATACCGAAGAGTTTTTTGGCTTGCGGGTAAGCTATTGCACAACCTAAGCCTCCGCCCACTACACAAACTCTGCTCATATTGTCGGTGTGTGATGCAATTCCCAGAGGACCTACAAAATCCAGTATATAATCTCCTTGCTGAAGGGTGTCCAGAAGGTAGGTGGTTTTTCCGACTTTTTGAAAGATTATGCTTACCCAGCCTTCTTCACGATTGTAGTCGGATATCGTCAGGGGGATTCGTTCTCCCGTTTCATCTACACGAAGTATTATAAATTGTCCCGGCTCGCATTTCTTTGCAACAGCGGGAGCATCCACTTTCATGTAGACAACATCACTGTTTAAATCTTTTCTTTCCAATATTCTGTACATTAAGATACCGCCATTTCTTTTAATGTGTAAATGATATCATGGCATATGTGTATTTTCAATGAAGCGAAGTGTTAATCCAGAGAAAAACTTACCGAAATAATTGAGTCATCCGCTTTGATGCGAATTCTCTTATCCGCATTCTCGACGATACTCTCCGTCAGATTTATCTGCGATTTTTCCGATTTCTCAATCATTACCGAATATTGAACACTGTATGCGTTTATTGCCATATCAATCTGCGAAGATACCGTCTCGATTTTGATATTGTCGGATATTATACCTGCTGCCTGTAGAGAACTCTTATTTATTAAGAAGTCAGTATAGTCGGAAGAAATATAGTTCAGTTTTACATCTGCATTTGTGGATATAACGGTGATGTCTTCAAAACTTATGTCCGAGCATTCTATTATCCCGCCGGTATTCATCAGGTTCAGAATATTGCCGGACAGTGAATGCATCTGTATACCCGCACGGTAATTTTTAAAATCAATCTTTTTTATACCGGAAAAGGCAAGGGCATTCCTGACAGAGATATCGGAAAAGGTAGTGCTGACTAACAATTCTCCGGTATAAGACGAGGGGATATAAACGGTGATACCGTTATCCTGCTTCTTTTTCACTAATAAAGACTGGAGATTGAACGTTACGTTTTCCTTGAAAAACCCCAGGTCGTTTTTCTTGACGATAAGTTTCCCGCCCGATTGCGTTATCTCAAATGACTGATCTGCGTTTTCGTAATACTCCAACCGGATATATTGCTCTTGGTGGGATTGAATTGTGACAGGCATTCTTTTTGTTATTATACTTATCATTGTAATACTGTCGGGTTGCGGGGCATCATAGGATTTTGATGACAGGGGTATTTTTTCCCGGATTTCAAATTCAAGTAAACTATCCGCTTTACGATTGTTGGAAAAGTAACCGACCAGGAATGTCGCCAGTCCCAGAAGCATAAATACTCCGCCGATTATGAGGGCCTTAATTGTTCTGCTCATTTTCCTGCTCCTCCAGTTTTTTCAACAACAGCATATTTTTAATCTTCATATAACCTGATTTCAATAATACGAAAAAAACCTTTATACCTTTAAAAGATCCCGCAACCGCAATTATTACGGCGCCCGAAGCAAAAAGACAAATTCCCATTTTCATAACGGAAGGCCACAGGTCATCTGCCAATGAAAAAGCGGAATAAACAAAAAACATCACCGAGCCGAATCCTGTCAATGTGAAACCTAAGACCAGTGCGGCAAATAATACACATATCGCAACAACAACAGCTATAAACAAAGACACCCATAACGGTGATGAGGCAATAATGATAATCAGCCAATCGGTGTACTTAAGATTCTTCCTTTTATCCGGATTGTCATCATATCCTAAAAGGGTTCTTCCCTTTACCATCATTCGGCCTCCAGTATAATATTGTCGCAATGAGCGGTAAATTCTCTCGTGTTGAGCATATTCTCTCCCACCGTCCACCCCAGTACTATGAGGCCGTCCCTTCTTAATTGGGAAAAATCGGTTTTTACGAGGTTCTCGTATTTATATGCCACAAAATTTGGTTTGGAGAACAACATGTGAAGGTTATCCGTAAACCTGTTTGCGATATCGTATTTATGGTTGCCTCGCAACAGTATGCCTCTGGCTATACCCGGAGCATTTTTTGCAAACCATCTTATACTTAAAGGATTGAAAGACTGCACGGCAATACTTCCTTTATACTCCTTTATAACCGAATAAACGAGCTTATCCAAATTATGAGATAATCCTGAGGATTTTATCTCCAGTAATACAGGCACATTACCGTTGATAAGCTGCAAGGCTTCGGTCAGTTCCGGTATAGTGGCGGAAGTTTCCGACAGCGTAAGGGCTTTAATCTGTTCCAGAGTTGTCTTACTTACATCGGAATCAAACCCCGTCATTCGTTTAAGATTCTTGTCATGAAAGACCACAATGCGGTTGTCTTTCGTAAGTCTCACATCCAGCTCAACGGCATATCCTTTTTTAATCGCTTCCGAAAAAGCCTCCAATGAATTCTCGGGAGCGGTCATTTCGTTATAGTATCCTCTGTGAGCAACGGGTTGGTTAATGAGCCATTTCGCATCGCTGCAGTTAGGATCCATTGCTTCAAAGTTATGTTGTCTCTCTGCCGAAAATATCAGAAAGACCGTTACTAAAGCAACTATTATAGAGGCAACAATATATATCCACCTGTATTTTGATTTTTTCATTTATTTCTCCCGGCAGCCTTTGCTTTCTTTGACATGATTATACCATAGGCGAAGTACAGTATGGAATAAGGTGAAATTTCAAAGAGTGGAGTACAAAAGATTGCGTATGTGTGCTACAATATAATGTGGTAACAACCAAGTTATTAATTAATATACATGTTAAATAAAGGAGAAACAAATGGCAAAGAAACTTAAAACGATGGATGGGAACCAGGCAGCGTCATATGTATCATATGCTTTTACCGATGTTGCCGCTATATACCCCATAACACCCTCGTCGCCCATGGCGGAAAACGTAGATGAATGGGCGGCTTTCGGTCAGAAAAACATGTTCGGTCAGCAAGTCAAGGTTGTCGAGCTTCAGTCGGAAGCAGGTGCAGCCGGTACCGTTCACGGGTCATTACAGGCGGGAGCTTTAACAACAACATATACGGCATCACAGGGATTATTACTCATGATACCCAATATGTACAAGATTGCGGGAGAACTGTTACCGTCGGTATTCCATGTCAGCGCCAGAGCCGTAGCAGGTCATGCGCTTTCCATATTCGGAGATTATTCGGATATATATGCCACAAGGCAAACAGGCTTTGCTCTGCTTGCATCGGGCGGTGTTCAGGAGGTAATGGACCTTGCCGGAATAGCACACCTTGCAACAATTAAGAGCAGAGTACCTTTTGTGCATTTCTTCGACGGATTCAGAACCAGCCACGAAATTCAGAAAATAGAAGTTATAGACTATGCGGATTTCGAAAAACTTGTGGACAAAGAAGCAATTAAAGAATTCAGACAAAGGGCATTAAATCCGTCAAAGCCGGTTCTCAGAGGAACTGCACAGAATCCCGATATATTCTTCCAAGCAAAGGAATCTGTCAATAAATTCTACGATGCGGTACCCGCTATTGTGGAAGACTATATGAAAAAGATTTCCAAAATCACGGGAAGGACATATAACCTGTTTGATTACTACGGAGCAAAAGATGCCGACAGAGTAATAGTTGCAATGGGCAGTGTTACCGATACGGCAGAGGAAGTTGTGGACTATTTAACGGATAAAGGCGAAAAAGTAGGCTTACTTAAAGTACGTCTTTACAGACCTTTCTCCATTAAGCATTTCCTTAACGCATTACCCAAGACGGTTAGGAAAATAGCGGTTCTGGACAGAACAAAAGAGCCGGGTGCAACAGGCGAGCCTTTGTATCTGGATGTTGTAGCCGCATACAAGGGAGATAAGAATGCTCCGGTAATAGTGGGCGGCAGATACGGATTAGGTTCAAAAGATACCGATCCTTCACAGATAGCGGCTGTTTTTGCCAACCTTTCCATGAAAGAACCCAAGAACAATTTCACCATAGGAATCAACGATGACGTTACATATCTTTCACTTCCTATAAAAGAAAGAATTAACACCACACCCAAGAGTACGGTAAGCTGTAAGTTCTGGGGACTGGGATCGGACGGAACGGTGGGAGCAAACAAAAATGCCATCAAGATAATCGGAGACCATACCGATATGTATGCGCAAGCCTATTTCGCATACGACTCCAAAAAATCCGGAGGAATCACGGTATCGCACTTGCGATTCGGAAAGAATCCCATCAAGTCGACATATCTGGTTTCCGATGCCGATTTTGTTGCATGCCACAACCGCAGTTATGTGGATAAATACGATATAGTTTCCGATGTAAAGAAAGGAGGAACATTCCTGCTCAACACCGGATGGACGGTGGAAGAAATGGAAGAGGCTCTTCCGGGGCACATGAAGAGATATATCGCTAATAATAATATAAAGTTCTATACCATAGATGCGGTGAAAATTGCACAGGAACTGGGACTCGGCGGAAGAACCAACATGATACTGATGTCGGCATTCTTTAAGATTACCAATATTATTCCCATTGAAGATGCGGTTAAATACATGAAAGATGCCGTACTTAAATCTTACGGAAGAAAAGGCGAAAAAGTTGTTAATATGAATAATGCCGCCGTAGACCGCGGAATAGATAATATTGTCGAAGTGAAAGTTCCCGCATCATGGAAACATGCACCGGATCTTCCCAAGGAAGACAAGAAGTATCCCGCATTCATATCCGATGTAGTGGAAGTGATGAATGCTCAGCAGGGAGATTCCCTGCCGGTATCCACATTTGTAGGAATAGAAGACGGAACATGGGAGCAGGGTACGGCAAGATATGAAAAGAGAGGCATAGCCGTGGATGTTCCCGAGTGGATTATGGACAACTGTATACAATGTAATCAGTGCTCGTATGTATGCCCGCATGCGGCAATCAGACCTTTCCTTGTAAGTGAAGAGGAAATGAAGAAGGCACCCAAGGGCTTTGAAACAAAGAAGGCTATAGGAAAAGGACTGGACGGAATTACTTTCAGAATACAGGTTTCACCGTATGATTGTGCAGGTTGCGGAAACTGTGTTCAGGTATGTCCTTCCAAGGAAAAGGCTTTGGTTATGAAGCCTATTGAAACGCAGATGGATCAGGCTCCCAACTGGACATATGCCACAACTCTTTCAAGAAAAGAAACTCCGTTCAATAAATACAGTGTAAAGGGCAGTCAGTTTAATATGCCTTACCTGGAATTCTCCGGAGCATGCCCGGGATGCGGAGAAACTCCCTACATGAAACTTATCACTCAACTCTTCGGAGACAGGATGATGATAGCCAATGCTACGGGCTGCAGCTCTATCTGGGGAGGTTCTGCACCTTCAACTCCGTATTGCAAGGATGAATTCGGATACGGACCCGCTTGGGCAAATTCACTGTTTGAAGATAATGCCGAGTTCGGATTGGGTATGCATATAGCCGTTAAGCATATAAGGGAGAAAATAGAGGAACTGTTGAAAGAGCTTTTAACAACCGATGCAAACGACAGCGTTAAGAAGGCAGCTCAGGATTGGTTGGATAATAAGAATAACGGTGAGAAAACAAGAGAAGTAAGTGATGCTCTTCTTAAGCAACTCAAAGCCTGCAAGAGTAACGAATTAGTAAAAGAACTCTTAGACAGGAAAGACTTCTTCGTAAAACCTTCACAGTGGATTTCCGGAGGAGACGGATGGGCTTATGACATAGGTTACGGCGGACTGGACCATGTTCTTGCTTCAGGCGAGGATATAAATGTTATAGTTTACGACACCGAAGTATATTCCAATACCGGCGGACAGGCAAGTAAAGCGACTCCCACAGCGGCGGTTGCGAAATTTGCAGCATCGGGCAAAAAGGTCAAAAAGAAAGACTTGGGAATGATGGCAATGTCCTACGGATATGTCTATGTTGCACAGGTTGCCATGGGTGCAGATCAGAATCAATTCATCAAGGCCGTAAAAGAAGCCGAAGAATATGACGGGCCTTCGCTCATAATAGCATATGCTCCTTGTATCAATCACGGTATAAGAACAGGCATGGGAACCACTCAGCTACAGGCAAAGAAAGCCGTGGAAGCGGGATACTGGCATCTTTACAGATACAATCCGAAACTTGCCGAGGAAGGAAAGAATCCGTTCATTCTGGACTCCAAGGAACCCACGGGAAGCTTCAAGGATTTCCTGGCTACCGAAACAAGATATACTTCTCTGAAGGTCACATTCCCCGACCATGCGGAAGAGCTGTTTGAAAAGACCGAACAGGATGCCAAAGAAAGATACGAGACCTACAGAAAGAAAGCCGAATAAGTAAAGGTAATATTCGAATAAATCAAGATGACTGTACAAAATGTGCAGTCATTTTGTATGTGAAGGGGAGTTTGCCGATACTTCAATAACCGGAAAACACGCCGCTTGATGTTGACTTAGCAGCCGGATTTGTATATATTAAGAGTTGCTATAACAATATATAAAAAGGAAGGTATTTTCAAATGTTTGATGAAGCAACCCGCAAGATATTACATGCTTGTCCGAGAGAAGCGCTTGATGAGAGTCTGTTTTCCACAAGCCCCATAATAACAAGATATCCCGATACGATTCTGAGCAGACATGATGTTCCTTATTCCGCGGCATTGACCTTTAATGCAGGAGTTGTAAAGACCGATGACAGATACATCATGATTTTCCGTAATGATTACGGTTCATTCGAAGAAGAGAAGATTATCGGAACCAATCTGGGACTGGCTTTCAGTGATGACGGAATTAAATGGAAGGTGGAGCCGGAACCGTGTTTTGCCATGGCTGACGATGAAGTGCTCAGAGTTTATGACCCGAGAATAACCGTCTTGGAGGACAGATATATAATCTGTTTTGCAGTGGATACCAAGCACGGAGTTCGCGGAGGAATAGCCGAAACAAAAGACCTCAAACATTTTGAAGTACTGTCGATGTCGGTACCGGAAAACAGAAATATGGTTCTGTTCCCCGAGAAAATAAACGGTAACTATGTTCGTTTAGAAAGACCCATGCCGGTTTACGGAAGAGACGGAATGAAATTCGATATTTTCCTTTCGGAATCACCTGACCTTGTTTACTGGGGTAAATCCAGGCTGGTAATGGGTGTAGAGCATGTCCCGTTCGCAAATGAGAAGATAGGACCGGGTGCACCTCCTATCAAAACGGACAAAGGCTGGATAATGTTGTTCCACGCAGTGGATTTTGATCCCGCAAGAGGGAAAAACGGATGGGAGCCTACATGGAAAAAGAGATATACAATAGGTGTTGCTTTACTGGATTTGAAAGATCCGTCAAAAGTAATAGGAATGTATAAACGCCCGTTAATGATACCTGAAGGATATTATGAGCTGGAACAGGGATACAGAACCAATGCATTGTTCCCGTGTGCCGCTCTTGTTGATGAAGGTAATGTGGTAAGGATATATTACAGTGCGGGAGATGCCATAATCCGTATGGCAACGTGCGATCTTGATGAGCTTATAGGCTTGTGTACCGAACCGTTATAATATGATACAGACAAATTATATTAATTCACCCATAGTAATCACCCCTTTCAAAAAAAGGGTGATTACTTATGCCTTTCATGATATTGACGGCACACATTCATTAATACGAGACTGGCCACCCGTAATGAGCATAGTTTTAAACGATGTAATAGAAAACGGATTAAAAGAAGGCTATGACAGCGAAAGGAATGTAAAAAGACTGGTGAAAAATGCCGGAACCAAACCCTTACCGGAGACCGACAGGTTCTGTGTGGAATCGGCAGGCCTTTCCGCTTTGACTCAGATGGAATGGGCGATAAGGAGGGCGGTTCAGGAGAAAACCGTCACAGTGCAGTGTGATGATTCGGTAAACAGCGAGATAATCAGCCTTATATGGCAGGGAAAAGAAGAATGGCACCATATAGCGGAAACCGAAGAGATGAAACAGATGCTTTCGGAGAACACCCCCAGATTGTTTAAATACTATGAAAAAGTATTGAACGGTTTCTGTCGGGATAAAAACCTCGTGCTTGCAAGAAAAGACCCGGAGAAATTCCGAATAAAGGGTTCTTTCAGATTTTTGAACTATCTTAAAGAAAACGGAATTAAGAACTATTTCGTTACCGGAGCGGTGGTGCAAAGAGGAATGGGCATGTTTGAGGAAGTGGAGACGCTGGGGTATAAGATAGGTCACGGAGAGATTGTGGAAGATATAATAGGCTCCACATGGACGGATAAAGTTCCCAAAAACGTCATAATGAATCAACTGCTGGATAAGTACGGTATCAAAGGTGAAAATACCATGGTTGTCGGAGACGGACGCTCGGAAATACAGGCCGGAGTGGATATGGGTGCTTTTACAATGAGCAGATTATGTGCTCATATGCAGTACCAGAAGCAGCTTCATATCAGGATGGGTACCAATGTAATAGTGGAAGATTTTGAACATGAGGATATCTACAAGATATTAATTGCGAAGTAAAAGAGGAGTAGCGCATAAAAGAGAGGACTGTCAAGTATTTTTAACAGTTCCTTTTTTATGCAATCGTTTTTTCTTCTTTTAGCTTTTCCGGGTCTCTTATTCCCGGAAAAAAGAAAGAAATCATTTGTCATATACCTGCTTTTCAGATATACTCCGTTTGTAGACCGTTATATTTTTATGTTATAAGGAGAGATATGGATTTTTATCCTGTTGATTACTTAAAAGAAAATATTAGCGACTCCGGGTGCATAAGAGAATGCATAGAGCAGGCTGTTAAAATCAACGGTCATAAGAGGATAATATTTAACAAACGCAACTGGCATATAGATGAAGCCATTCTTCTGCACAGCGATATGGAGATTATAGTTGACGGGTGTTTTATAAAGCAGAATGACGGTGTGTTTGACAATATATTCAGAGGAGTCAATTTAAGAGTTGATGAGAAAGACCCGTATGGTAAACCGTTGTATGTGGAAAAAATGAAAAATGTATCCATAAAGGGATATAACAACGCAAAGCTTATAGGGTGTGATGTAAATAAAAAAGGGTATCATCCCGTTAAGAAAGAGTATGAGGATATGGTAGGGGATAACTGGGGATGGAGAACTTTTATGATATGCTTATCCGAATGTGAAGGCATAGAGATATCGGGGTTAAGTATTGAAAACACTAAATGCTGGGCGCTGTCGCTGGATTTGTGTTCTTACGGAGATATTCATGATATTTTTATTCAATCGGATGTTAAAAACGGAGACGGTATCGATTTAAGAGCGGGATGCCGTCATTTCCGTATATGGAACATAACCGGCAATACATCGGATGATACGGTGGCATGCACTGCGCTTTTACATAGCAAGCAACGGTTTCCGTTCAAAAATTATCTGTATCCTTTAGCTCCGGCGGTTTCCGTATTTGACGGAGACATACGCAAACTGGACATACATGATATTTCCGTTTCCGATATCCGCACGGGAGGTTTGCACCATGCGGTTATATGCCTGGCAGCCGACGGGTTGAGAGTATATAACATAGATATAAAGAATATAGAGGACATAGGGGAAGGTAACAGATCGGCAACGGTTATGTTGTATACCGGGTACGGAGAAAATTACGCGGATAACGATATTCATGACATAAATATATACGGAGTTCATTCAAGATTCTCCAAATATGCGGTGCATATAAACACAAAAGTGCACAATGTCACCGTATCCGATATCCTACAGGAAAACAAAGAAGGCAGTCTTTACGAGTTTGCCGATACGGAAGGTATAACGGTATTAAACTAATTAACTATATACGAGTCTATTGAAGGTTGTGTTATAAAAGAAACCATATACCAAGGCAGATAAAGAATTTTATTTTCTCTTTTAATGTTGCCGGAATACAGAACTATTGCTTCTTTCATATCGTATTCCTTTACAGATAAAAGATTATCCAAGGCTTTATGCAGATTATAGTCTTTACCGGATTTACATTCGACAGGTAAGGAAATAGCGCCTTTTTGTATTATAAAATCAATTTCTCCTACTTTTTTACTGTTGTAGTAATAGAGTTTGAAGTTATTTGAAACCAGTAATTGCGCTATGGTGTTTTCTAAAATACTTCCCATATTAACCGAAGTATCGCCGTTTAGAACGGCAAATTGGATATTACCCAAAGACTGTGAGCACAATAGGCCCGTATCACACAGGAAAAGTTTGAAAAGATTATACTTGGTATTAAGTTCAAAAGGTAACACCGGTTGAGATATGTTATAGCAGGGAAGTGAAACGCCTGCGTCGGACAACCACATAAATCCGCTTTCGTATCTGTTGTATCTGGCATTTTTATCCATGTCTGATAAAGTAAACCTTTTATTGTTTTTATTCAATTCAGCAGGTATGTGATCAAAGATCTGTCTTATTCTCATCTTTTCTGTTTCGGAGTACTTGGTTATATCCTGCCTATATAGTTCCATTATTCTTTTCTGAACAGCTATGACCTGTCCTATATCTTTTGTTTCCGCAAATTTAGAAACCACGGCGGGCATGCCGCCTATTATCATATATCTTTGAAACAACTTCTTTATCTCTTCATGAACTACTTCACTTATACACTTTTCATTAATAAAACAGTCTTTTAAGTAGTCTATAGTGTCTTCCTGAACATTGTTGGCCCAAAGGAATTCCTCAAAATCCATGGGATACATTTGCAGTATTTCTTCATATCCTACGGGAAGTGAAGGTATTTCTTTATAGTTAATTCCAAGGAGAGAGCCGGATTCAATATAGTCAAATCTCCCGTCTTCCACAAGGAACTTAATTGCCGTTCTTGCATTTGGACATTCCTGAATTTCGTCAAGGAATATAAGGGTTTTACCGGGCACAAGAGCCTTTTTCACAAAAGCCGAGAGGTTTAGAATAATATCATCAGCTCTTAAGCTGCCGCTGAATATGTTGTCGGCATTTATGTCCGTAATAAAATTTATCTCTATGAAGTTATCATAATATGTTTTGCCGAATTGTCTTATAGATGCCGTCTTGCCAACCTGTCTTGCTCCGGTAACAAGAAGAGCCGTCTTATTATTCGCCCGCTTCCATTTCAGTAAATCATTTTCTACTTTTCTTCTCAGCATTTCACACCTCTTAACACTATATTTGAATTTTATCCGTATTTAAGGCATAAGTCAATATGTGTGTAACGTTTTTCTCATATATTAAGGAGCATTTTGTAACGTTATTCCGATATAAAGAGGGTTGTTTTGTAACGTTTTTCCCAAGAAAGAGTATTTGACATAATTCTCCTCTTGTTCTATACTTTTTTGGTAAGGCGATGATAAGAAAAAGTAGTGTGGTCAATGGATTTACAGAGAGCCTTGATGCTGAGATAAGGCATTACACATCACATGAAACAGGCCTTGGAGCCGTGAACACCGGGGGTTCCCGTTACAGGACGGAAGTACTTTTGTACTTTATAAGGCATATACGGTGACGGATATGCGAAGAAGGGTGGCACCGCGATATTATCGCCCCTGATAAAACATTAGTTTTACGGGGGCTTTTTTGAGATAGGAGTTAATTATGAAAGAAGAAATTAAAAGACCGGTATTTCCCAAAAGGGCAGTTATAACATCAGGTATGCCGTACGGAAACAAAGGACTGCATTTCGGGCATATAGGGGGATTATTCGTTCATGCGGATGTCTTTGCCAGATTCATGCGGGACAGAATAGGGGAAGAAAACGTCATCTTCATATCGGGAACCGACTGTTACGGCTCTCCCATTCTGGAAAGTTACAGAAAACTTAAAGAAAGCGGCAATACCGAACATAAAAATATAGTTGAATATGTAGAGTCCAATCATATTAAGCAAAAAAACACACTGGACGCATATGAGATAAGCCTCAATCATTTCGGAGCATCGGGCTTATACAGAGATAAAGAAATTCACAGAAAGGTATCAATTGAAGTTTTTGAATCACTGTACAAAGGCGGGTATCTTTCTGTTATGTCCACACCTCAGTTTTACGATCCGAAATTCAAGACTTTACTGAATGGCAGACAGGTGGAAGGCAAGTGTCCGTTTGAAGGGTGCGGATCGGAAAAAGCATATGCCGACGAATGCGGACTGGGGCATCAGTATATGCCGGAGGAACTGATAGATCCGAAAAGCACTTTATCGGGATTAAAGCCGGAAATAGTTGATGTGGAGAACTGGTATTTCCGGCTGGAAGATTTCCGGGATAAGATGCAGGAGTATACAAAAGATTTGAGAGAGCACTCCGTTACAAGGAAGTTTGTTCTTGACGCAATAGATGAGTTTTTGAAACCTCCCGTCATATATGTTCAGAGAAAACAGATAGATGATTTGGAAGATCTGGAAAGGGCTTTCCCCGAGCACGAAACAATAGATGAGGAAAATAAGGCTTCCATTACTTTTGTTTTTAAGAATCTTGATGACCGCGATATTGCGCGCGATGTACTGAATGAAAGGCAGATCCGATACCGTACCGGCAAGACTCTGGTTCCTTTCCGTCTTTCGGGAAACATAGACTGGGGAGTTCCCATTCCGGAAAAAGATAATCTGAAAGACCTTACTTTCTGGGTATGGCCGGAATCGTTGTGGGCACCTATATCATTTTTGAGAACCTATCTTGAAGAAAAGGGAGCAAAAGAGGATGAATGGAAAAAATGGTGGCTGGATGATGAAAGCAATGTATATCAGTTCATAGGAGAAGACAACATATACTTCTACTGCATAGCGGAGATGGCAATGTTTGCGGCAATGAAGCATCCGGATTTTGATACATTGGATATGACCAAGCTTCATCTTCCAGATATTATTGCCAATAAACATATTCTGTTTATGGACAAAAAAGCCAGCAGCAGTTCACAGATAAAGCCACCGATGGCGAATGATTTATTGGAATACTATACCGCAGAGCAGTTGAGAATGCATTTTATAAGCTTGGGACTTACAAGTAAGAGCAGCTCCTTCAAGCCTCAGGCTTTACTTCCCAAAGAAGAGCGGGAGGGAGTGGACCCCGCATTAAAAGAGGGTAATCTTCTTACCAATGTTTTCAACAGACTGATAAGATCCTGTTTATATTCCATACAGAAATACAACGATTCGATAGTAACGACAGGAAAAGTATCGGAAGAAATCAAGCAGCAATCGGATGATGCAATACTGGAATATGAAAGACACATGTATAACAATGACATTCACAGAATTGCATATGTACTGGACAGTTATGTGAGAATCATAAATAAGCACTGGGCCAACAACATAAGAGTGGCCGATGCCAATGACGACGAGGCGTTGAGAAATCAGATTCTTATCGACTGTTTCCACGGCATAAAGACTGCGCTTCTTCTTTTACATCCCATTGCTCCGACAGGTTGCGAGAAGGCAAGGGAATACATAGGTTTTTCCGAAAAACTGTGGAGCTGGGATTATGCGTTTTCCTCCGTAGAAGAGCTTCTTATCGACAAAGATGCCAAAACAATATTCTTGGAGCCGAGAGAAGACTTTTTCCGAAAACATGACAGCCAGTTTGAATAGATTATAAGTTGCTTATACAAAGTTTCTGAAAAGAACGATATTGTATTAAAAAATACTGTTTTGTCTGTGGTATATGTTGCTTGATTCTGTTAATATCGCCTCGGATGCCCCTTCATGAAACTAAATAGTCAGTTCCCCTACATCTATTTTCCGAAAATGCAAACATGAAGTTCAAGGCATCTTCTTTAATAATTCAAATCGCCGGGTATATTACGCAGTACGGCTTTTCCGAGCTCAACCGCATTAATAAAATCGTCGTATGCACAGTAACCGTAGTGGGTATGTGCATACCTTACGGGAATACCTATTACTACCGTAGGTACGGCTCCCGTCACCAGATGAATTTTACCTCCGTCGGTTCCGCCTCCTGCTCTTACCGCATCCTGGAACGGAATGTTGTATTGTTTTGCAATGCTTCTGACAAAGGCAAGAAATCTGGGGTTGGTAATCATGCTTCCGTCCCTGTGACGTAGCTGAGGTCCTTTTTTGAGAGCCGCCTGTGTTTCATAACCGCTTGTAAAGGTATCATCCGCCGGTGTGCCTTCATATACTATGGCTATATCCGGATTAACCGTTTTAACGGTTACTTCCGCTCCTCTTAAGCCTACCTCTTCCTGTGTGGATATGGTCCCTATAAGGTCTATATTGAGTTCCTCACGGGCTAAATCTTCCATTGTTGCGATTACAGCTGCCGCACCTATTCTGTCATCAAATGCTTTTGCACACATAATGCCGTTACTGTTCATGGAAAAATCCACATCGGGAACTATAGGAGCCGCTATATCTATACCGAAATCGTTTATGACTTCCTCTCTGGATGTTGCACCTACATCTATAAGCATGTTCTCAATCTTAGGCGGGGCATCTTTCTGAGCCGCGGACAGAAAATGAGGGGGAACCGATGCGACCACTCCTTTTATATATACACCGTTGCGGTTTCTTACCCTTACTCTTTGTGCCGCTACATTGGCATCCTGCCAGCCTCCTATGGGAATGAACTTCAACAACCCGTTTCCCGTTATGAACTGAACCATGAAGCCTACTTCATCGGAATGTGCATCAATCATAACAAGAGGTCTGTTTCCGGCATTCTGCTTCTTTCCCAGAAAGACATTGTTCATGGTGTCCACCGCGACTTTTTCGGACACCGCATATTTCTTTATTACATCGACAACTTCATCCTCAAAACCCGATATACCGTTTGCATCGGTCAAGCTTCTTATAAGTTCAACATATTTCATTTTACTTACCTCTTTCTATGACGGCTTTCAGAGACTGCAGTTTCTTGATGAAATCTTCGTATCCTCTGTCGAGATATTCAAGATTGTATATAGTGGTCTGTCCTTCCGCCATCAGTCCCGCTATAACCATTGCCGCTGCAGCACGGAGGTCGGTAGGCAATACCGGAGCCCCTATCAATTTAGGCACCCCTTTTATAATCGCCGATTCGCCGCTTAACTGTATATTCGCACCGAGTTTCTGAAGTTGTTCCACATACTGGAAACGGGTGGGAAATACTCCTTCGGTTATTCTGCTCTCTCCGTCGGCAACGGACAGCAGTGTTGCGAACTGAGGATGTAAATCGGTCGGAAAACCGGGATAGGGCATGGTCTTTATGTTGGTATTCTTTACTCTCTTTACATTGGCTTTTACCGTTATGGAATCATCCATTGCTTCAACGGTGACTCCCATCTCGGTCAGTTTCATGGACAGAGCATCCATATGCTCAGGCATTACATTATGTAGTGTAACGGTACCTTTTGTTGCGGTAGCGGCTATCATTAATGTACCCGCTTCAATCATATCCGGACATATGGAATAGGATCTGCCTCCCGAAAGTTCCTTAACGCCCCTTATTCTTATCGCATTTGTACCCGCACCTTTGATATCGGCACCCATCATGTTCAGGAAGTTGGCAACATCCACCACATGAGGTTCTCTGTTGGCATTTTCTATTGTTGTCGTGCCTTCGGCAAGAGTCGCCGTAAGTATGGAGTTAATGGTAGCTCCAACGGAATAGTTATCGAAATAGATACTGTTACCTACGAGTTTTTTTGCTTTTGCAGTGATATATCCGCCGGTGGTTTCCACCGAAGCACCGAGAGTCTCAAACGCATAGACATGCTGATCAATAGGCCTCGGAGCAAAATTGCATCCGCCCGGAAAAACAACTTTTGCCTGCCTGAATCTTCCCAAAAGTGATCCTACGAAATAGTAAGAGCCTCTCAATGTGCTTAAATCGGGATTATCGCATATAGGCGAATTGACACCCGTTGCATCAACCTCAACGGTTTTATCTCCTGTCCATTGCACGGAAGCACCTATTTGTTTCAGTGTTTCCAATAAAATGAGTATATCGGTTATCCTCGGAACATTTTCCAAAAAAACCTTGCCTTTGACCATGGCCGATGCGCATATTATTGCTACAGCCGCGTTCTTTGAACCACCTACGGTGACATCGCCTTCCAGCTTTTTGCCGCCTTTGACAACAATTCTATCTTCTGTACTCAATCAAGTATCTCCAATCATCTTTCAATATTAATATGATACATTTTCTTGACTGAATATTCAATGATTTTATAATTTTCAATGTGTTCATAACATTTTCACCCTTTCATCACATTACGGATTTAACATAGAATTACCACAAACTAAAAAGGTTCCGACCTTTGAGAAAAAAAAGACTGCCGTCTACCCCAATGCAGTCTTTTTTCTTTTTAATATAAAAAGCAAAAAATGTTAAGTTCACGCTCGTTTCACATAATATTAACATTGAGTTCATAAAACATATGTATCATGTAGTCATTAACCACTACCCCATAAAGATCAATTTTCCCCCAGAAGAGATTGCGAAAGCGGTCTCTTCATCTTTGCAACAATAAAAGCGACAAGCCGGATAAAATATCCGGCCTGTCTGTATAGTTAACATACGATTCATCGTATGGGAACCGGGCAGCAACTATTCGGCCTTTGCTTCAGCTGCCGATATTTCAACAGGTTGGTCTTTCCTGTATACCAGTTTTGTCAGTGCTTCCACAACAATGGATCCGATTATAACGGCGCCTACCGTTTCAGGTATACCGTTTGCCACTCCTATCCCTACCAGAAAATCTTTTGCCAAGGAAGGGTCAACACCTAATTTGGCAACCCATTCACCGCCGTAAATCAATCCGATCATACTAAGTACCAGAACAGTATTCGTCAATGTCGCAACCGCTGCGGACAGAGCAACGGCAAAGTTCTTGGATTCGTAGTTCAGTATGGCATAAATCTCGGCACCGAAAACCACCAGTAAAAGGAATATATTGAATATGGCATAAAAAGTTTTGCCTTCCTGAAAATTGGTTACAACCTGATTAAGAAGATAATATGCCGTTGCAAAGAGCATAATAGTAAGTAATGTAACGGAAAGAGGCTTTTTCAGTTTTTTGAACAAAGCATATACAAAGTATGCCACAAGGCCGACAAGTATTCTCGGAACTACCGATACTAACGGATTCAAAAATACATATGATGTTACAGTAGGGAATAACAGGGCATTCAAAACACTGGACAACCCGAAAATCAAGCCTACTATCGCTCCTACCAAAGGTCCTTCTAAAATTGCCGCTACAATTACAGGAATGTGTATGATTGTTGCTTTTGTCGGTCCGACGGGAATATAACCTATCGGCGTTAAAGCCATTACTATGCATAATGCACCCATTATGCCCGCTATCGCGATTTTACGTGTCTTCATATTACTACCTCCGCTTCAGTTCCCTTAAGGGATACCTATCTTGGCGTGAATTATATAACAGAAAAGACAGATGTGCAATGAAAATATAAGAAGGGGAAATTTTGCCGTGTTTTATCTGAATGCCGTAAGCATTGCATCTATATTCTCTACAGGCACATCCGGCTGTACATTATGAGAGGAAGCTAAAATATAACCTCCGTTTTCACTTAGTATATCCGATACTCTCCGTACTTCTTTTTTAACCTCTTCAACGGTGGCTTTGGATAAAAGATTCTGCTCGTCAATGCCTCCCCAGAAAACCAGTTTATCACCGAATTCGCCTTTTAACTTTTCCGGTTCCATGTCGGCTGTTCCCGGTTGTATGGGATTTAATATATCAACACCCATATCTATTATATGCGGAAGCAGTTTATATACAGAGCCGCAGGAGTGATGGAAGAAGAGGGCATTACACATTGATTTGACTTGACCGATTCGCTTTTTGTACCAAGGCGCTACCATTTCTTCAAACATATCCGGTGAAATAAAAGGACCGTTCTGCATTCCGAAATCATCTCCGCTGGTTGTTACATGAATATATTTTCCCAAGCTTCCGTAATACAGTTCATTTACATCGGTAACATATCTATGATAATTTTCAAAAAACCATTCGGCCGTTTCCGGTTCCGCCGCAATCCTGTAGAGAAAATCATCAAAACCGAACATCCAGCAGCCCAGCTCAAAATAGCCGTAAACGGGATGTCCCGCTACTACCACATAGTCGGTATCGTAATACAGTCTTTTTGCTTTTTCCGTTTCTTCCCTGATAAGGTTTCTGTCAATATCTTTGGCATCAGGCCAGGGAAAAGCCTTTATTTCCTCAAATGTCGCATCTTTCAGGGGATTATGCACAATTTCCCAATATAACCCGAATAACTGCCATTTTATACCCCAGCAGTTGGTAAACTCTCCCTGTGACATTTTTGAATTGTCGGTAAGTACCGTCGGAGGCTTGAAAATATATCCCACTCTTCGAAAATCAATATCGTAATGACGCATTATCTTCTCTTCCGCATCGGCAACATCCAAAGCGTCCATGTTGTGGTATTTTATAAAAGCCTTCAGAAATTCCTCATGATAAGATGTCAAAGGAGTGCCGTTCAGATCCAACGGCGGCCTGTCGGTTTTAATGTGTTTTACTGTCTTTTCAAATCGCGCTCTGTAATCCATGTATTTGATTATATTGTATTGCCTCTTTGTTTACAAGTAATTCGGTAACCGATGTATGTATTGACTATTTGCACCGGTAGGCTGATAATTTACTTGTGATGGATAATCGGAAAAAAACAGAGAAAAGCGAGACATTTAAATCGGAGAATGTAAAAAGGACAGTAAAAGATTATGCCCTGGTAACATTCGGGATTTTACTTGTCGCAATAGGTGTTCACTTCTTCAAATTTCCCAATAACTTTGCTATAGGCGGAGTTACCGGACTTGCCATGATTCTGAGTAAAGCTTTTGGCGGTGCAATAAGTTCGGCGACTATAGTTTTGGTTATGAATGTTATTCTGCTTATCATTGCCTATCTGATATTAGGTAAGGATTTCGGTAATAAAACTTTATACGGAAGCCTGCTTTTTTCATTGGTCTTAAGCCTTTTGGAAAGAATAGTACCCATGCAAGCTCCCATAACCGATCAGCCTTTATTGGAGCTGGCTTTCGCCGTAATATTTCCCGCATTCGGTCAGGCAATTTTGTTTAATATAGGGGCGTCTTCCGGCGGTACCGATATTGTGGCAATGTTGCTGAAGAAATTTACACACTGGGATATAGGGAGATCGCTGTTTATTTCCGATTGTATTCTTACATTAGCGGGATTTGCCGTTTTCAGTGTGGAGACGGTACTGTTGTCCATATTGGGGCTGCTGATAAAATCCACTCTTGTTGACAGTGTAATAGAGAATCTTAATCTGAATAAATACTTTACAATCATAACCGAGCATCCGGAAGAGATATGCGACTATATACTTAATCACATAAAAAGGAGTGCCACCGTTTTTGACGGGAAAGGTGCATTTACCAATGAGGACAAGAAAATAATCATCACCGTAATGAGCAGATCGCAGGCGGTGCAGTTAAGACAATATATTAAACAGGTAGATCCCGGAGCCTTTATACTTATCACCAATACCTCGGAGATTATAGGGAAGGGTTTTCGTGCATGATTGCCATACATAAAGTGCGGAGGATATAATGAAAAGTACCGGAGATTTCGGTTTTTTACCGGGTAACAATGCAAGAGCCAACACAACAGCTTTACAAAAAGCGGTCGACAAAACAGGAACTATAAGAATAGAACAACCGGGCATATACGATATCGATGATACCGTCTATATACCTTCCGATACCGCACTGGTATTCGGTAAGGGTGTGTATATAAGAAGGACTACCGATAGGGGCTATGTATTTATCAATAAAGGAGCCTATACAAGAGAATATGATTATAATATTTCTATAACCGGACTTAATCTTTTATGTAACGGACACAACTCCAAAGAGGGTAATCTCATAGTCGGCCTTAGGGGGCAGGTATGTTTCTTTTATGTTAAGGATTTGGTTATACGTGACCTTCTCTGTTTAGACCTTACGGAACACAGTTTCTGCATTCATATATGTACATTTGAGAATCTTTTAATAGAGAATGTGCACATAGAAGGGCTTAAAGACGGTATACATATAGATAAGGGCAGCAAGTTTACAATAAGGCACGGGGTATTTAAAACATTCGACGATCCCATAGCATTAAATGCCCATGATTACACAAGCTGTGCTCCGGAACTTGGCTGGATTGAAGACGGCATAATTGAAGACTGTTATGATTTGGATCAGGAAAAGACTACAGGCTATTTCTGCAGACTGCTTGCAGGGTCCTGGCTTGACTGGTTCAAAGGAATGAAAGTTCAGCAATCGGATACCGTCGTATACAATAATAAGATATATAGGGTAAACATGCAGCCGGACGGCAAAATATATACATCAAACACCGCTCCAAATCACAGCGAAGGAACAAAGGAATATGACGGTATAAGGTGGACAATGTTACAGGACCGAGAAATTGTATATAACTGCGGATGCAGGAATATACATTTTAGGAATATCTTCTTAAAAAAGAAAAGACATATGGCATTTGCTCTGACCTTTGATAAGAATGAATATTCCAGAGGATATTATCCAAACTCCATACCGCCCGTGCAGGAAGATATAACCTTCGAGCGTATATATGTACAGAATGAAATTATCGACTTATTAGGTATTAGAACGCCGGTAAATACAATAAAACTTACCGATTCGGTAATAGGTAATAACAGGATTTATCTCAGATATCTTGAAGAAGAGGGAATAACATATATCCCCGCACATGTACTTATATCCAACGTAACGTTTAAAGGTGACGGCAAACAGAGCCTTGTATATGCGGAAAAAGGAAGAAAAGCGACATTAAAGATTAAAGGCTCCATAAAAGAGAATGCTTCCTATGAACCTTTAATAGAAGGGGATATCGAAATACTGAAAAAGGATATATAGTACGGACATATTCCGCCGACTTGCACATCAAAACAGCGCCGACTTGCACATTTGTGTTGCTGTCAGGAACTGATGATGTGTATATGTAATGCCTATTCGGTGTTTGAAGATAAATGCTCGGACGTAACCATTTTACAATTTTCAACGGCTTTATGGTCTCAGCGCGGTAATCGGTACTACATAAACCCCATCTTCCCTTTGATAAGCAAAATTGCTTAATCCGCATATGACCACCAAAATATCCGGAATTCTTGTTCCTTCAGCTTTTAAATCATCTCTGATTTTGATTAGTGATTGTGCAGCTTTTTCAATAGCATCTGCACCGAGCTTTATTTCAAAAGCCCCGAAACGACCATCTCTAAGTTTGACAACTGCATCAATTTCTCTTTCCTTGTAGTCTTGATAATGGTACAGTTGAGCTTCCAAGGATTCCGCGTATATTCTTAAATCTCTTACACATAGCGCTTCAAACATAAAACCGAATGTGTGCAGATCGTTTAATAAATCCTCATAACTTGCTTCAAGTATCGCTATAGCTAAAGAAGGATCAACAAAATGTCTCTTTTCCGATTGCTTAATGCGTGTTGATGACCTTATATTACTTGAAAAGGCCTTTTGGTTTTCTATTAAGAACAGTCTTTCAAATGTACTTAAATATGTTGAGATTGTATCATTGTCAAGAGTATCGTTATCAAAATCGGAAATATCCTTTTTAAGAGTAGCAATAGAAGCTGTTGTCGATTCATTTCTTGCAAGAGATTTTAATAGCAAATGCATTTTGGCCGAGTCTCTGTTAATTCCTTCCAGTCGATAAATATCATGATTTATGATTGACTTAATATACTCTTTCGGAAGTAGCCTGAATTTTTCATAATCCAATCCTAAACTTTCCGGCCAACCGCCTCGGATTGTTAATTTTATAAGGGTTTCCAAATCTATATTGCCGGTGGCTACTGCCTTAAAAGTACCATCAAACAAAGAGATCAATGATACTTGTCCCGATGAATCATTCGATTCAAATAATGACATCGGTCTCATTCTTATCGTAGATATTCTGCCGGCACCGCTATGCAAAATTCCTTTTTGCTTCGGTGTTGACGAGCCTGTTAAAATAAACTGTCCTTTTTTACCTCTTCTGTCTACTTCATGTCTGACTGCATCCCAAATAGAAGGCACTTCCTGCCATTCATCTATTAATCTGGGTACTTCTCCTTCTAAAACAGTTGTTGGTTCGAGCTTTGCCAATTCCCTGTTTTGAAAATTTCTCGACGGATCTCCTAAGTATATGGCGCTTTTGGAATGGTATCCGGAAGTCCATGTTTTGCCACACCATTTAGCTCCTTCAATACAAACGGCGCCAAAGGCTTCAAGCTCCAGTTTTACCTGTTTATCAACTAATCTCGGTTTATATAGCTCTTTATCCATAGTTACCTCCGACACGAGTATAACATGAATCGGTCATATTTTCAATTTCTATTCGGTTAAATTTTCAATTTCTATTCGGTTAAATTTGCAATTTCTATTCGGTCATATTTTCAATTTACATTCGGTCATTTTTTGGAATATTAAACTTGATTAATGTTTTTCGACGGTTTCATTTAATGTTTTTCCTGCATATCGACGATTTCATTTAACGTTTTTCGACAATATCAATCAGTGTTTTTCGGAGTATTGATTAGAAACAATGTATATTTGATTATTATGAAAGTACGGCTACTCTTTCACAAATGTTATCTTGGCGTCTTTGGGTAAAGCCAGATTACATTCAACTTCCACCGCTTTTATAATCCCTGCTATAGCGGGACATCCGCAGTGGCCGGGCAGGTGCTCTTTTGCATAGTCATATAAAGGTCCGCTTCCCGGTTTACCGAGACACAGTTCATATGCGTCAAATGTGTCGCCTAAGTCCTTAAACATATCATTAATGCTTTTGCATCCCGATTTAACTTTCAGTGTAACTTCCATTCCGTCATCCGAGGATGCCTCTACCGATGTGACAAGGTTGCATATACCCGGATCTATCATTACTTTTGTCATATTACAGAATATCCTTTCAAATGTTTTACATGAATGCTATTTTACACCAATATACAGTCGTATGGAACATGTGACAGTGATATTATCACTTCCCTAATATGTGTAAGACTGTAAATCATTACATGAACATGATAGAATTCATGTATAAAACCGGGGGTGTTGTCATGGGCAGATATACACAAATAATATCTCAAAGACTTATTCCTTTACCGAAGGAGTTGTCATGCAATGACATTAAAAAAGTGGCATTCAATGACATAAAAATAGATGTAATATACCCCGAAGATGCTTTACTGCGTTCGGCTAAAAGAAAGCTGGTATCATTTTTCGGCAATTCCCTTTACGGCTCTTTCAAGATAAGGATAGTGGATCCTATGCCGGAAACCTTGAATGTGCTTAACCATTTTCCGAATTCCGATCAGGCATATCGCATATGGTCCGACGGATCAATAAACATATCTGCACTGACTTCCAAAGGAATAATGAACGGAGTACGCACATTATTACAAGCCGTATCAAAGGAAGACGGCATGTTCAATATACCGCTTCTGTTCATATATGATTATCCGGACATACCGTTAAGAGGACAACGGAGCGAAACAGCCGTGCGGGATATCGCATATATGGCTTCTTTAAAACTCAACAGTGCGGATTATATGTCAATTAATTCAATTGATGAGGAAAAAAGATTGAAGGAAAACTGCATAAATGAAGGTATAGTGCTCAACTCCAATATATCTTATTCCGGATGTATTACAGATGAAAATCTTTGTGTTTTATCGGAAAACGCAGATACCGTTATTTTTGATTGGATGACTTACGGCGGAAAATGTATATTCCCCCGGACCGCTGTAGATTTCATAAAAGAAAACTGTGAAAAATTTGTTGAGAATAAAACACGCAAGGTTGTATGTTACACACCGGTATCCGACATATATCAAAAGTTCAATATAACGGCTATGGCGGAATGGTTGTGGAATGCAAAAGGCAGGGATACGGAAAGTTTCATGAGAGCATATGCGACCGTCAATCGGATGGACCCCGACAAGTTTGTAAAATGGTGTACCTATAACATGACTCCGGCACGGACTCTTGCGGAAAACGGATTTATTGCAAGACTGATGTCCAACAGAATCGTGACTGTAAAAGGGAAAGAGGACTTGGATTACTGCGGATTTGATGACTTCATAGAAAATGCGATTATAGATATTGATAAATATATCCGCATGGCCGACAGAGCCGTAAGAGCGGCAAAGCAGACGGGATATGAAGAAGGTGAGACTGAAAGCAGATGTGTAACGGCGGTCTTACGTTGTGCGGGAGCACAGCAGAAATTCTTTACATTGTATAGAATGAAAAAAAGAAATCCCGAAGAGGAACAACAGATGGTACTTATGTATGAGATGATGCATAATAACTCCAGAAGCTTGTATTATGCTCTTTTAGATTGGAAAAATGTTGTCGATAAAGAGAATCTGCATTTCCATACGGGAATAACATGTACGGCCGTCGCATGTATGAGAATGGCCGACCTTATGAAGAAAATACTGGAAAAACTGGATATAAAGCACCGGGAGCATCATTCACTTTCTTATCATGAAATCGGCGGCTGGGACGTGTCTGTGTTTGACAAAGAAGGAATTGCGGAGCTGACGTATGATATTGCAAAGTATGCCGACAAAGAAGGCCGATATCACATTTGTTTCGATTATACGGACGGTAAGTCCGATATATCGGTAAAGAGCATATCGGGTTTATGCAATAATATTGAGAAAGCGCATGTTCTTTACGACAATACTTCTTCTCTGAAACGGTTGAATAACGATGAGCCTTGGTATGAGGTATTTATCGATATTGAGTGTACAGGAAGAGACCAAGAAAAAATACTGAAAATAATATTGGAAAGGGCTACAGACAATAAGAATAAGTGTAACGGTATTGTAGGTATAAGGAAGATATAGTTATCGATATTCGGCTATTGTACGAACAAGCATTTCCATATTTTCAAACGGGAAACCGTTGTCGCATTCCACATAAAACCACGATCCCCCTTCATGCATACGAAATGTTTCGTATTCTCTTTTTACAAGGTCCCGTACTTCGGAAGGCGTTCCGAAAGTCATTACTTTTCCTCTGTCGGTATGAATGGCTACGGCAAGTTTTAATGACCTGCAGTATTTTGCAAACTCCTCTATATTGTAAGCGGGAAGCTGAGGCCATATGGAATGAACGCCTAATTCTTTTAAGTCTTCCAAAATAGGAAGAACATACCCGCAACTGTGGAAATGAATATTTTTTCCGGCTGCTCTTATAGGCTCAAAAAGTCTGTCCCATCTGGGCTTAAAAAATCTTCTCCAAAGTGCGGGACTCAGAATCATACTTCGTTCAGTTCCGTAGTCATCGCCGAAATAAAAGCCGTCGGCATCAATAGCCAGAAGATATTGAATTTTCTTTTCGTAATATTCAACTATCATATCGGCAAGTTTGTTTATTTCTTTTGTGTCTTCTGCTATATCGCAGTACACATTTTCGTCCGGGCACAGAGCCTTCAGCTTTTCAATCATAGTGCCTGCAAATCTGGACAGATAATATTCTTTTTTATGAAGAACGGCATCCCGCTTATCCTGCAAAAACTGCTCGCTGCCGATTTCAGACTGTTCAGGCATTTTGTAATCTTTTAAATTTGACATATCCTCAAGAGGATATATATGAGGAATTCCCGCTATACCGTATATCCTGTACTCCCAGACCGTACCCCATTCGTCTTTTTTGAATTCATGATAATTGCCGTTTTCGTCCAACTGATCTTTTGTGAGTACGGGAATCTCTTTTTTTTGAAAAGGTCCGAAATCATCGGGAACGGAAGCATAAAGTTCGTTAAGCTTCTCTCCGTGCTCGAAATATCCCACGGGAGTGTAGTTATATTGCAGCGGAGCTTTATCCACCGGTCGGAAATGTATGGCTGCGTGAACTCTTTCACGGCTGTTCATAGGGTACCTCTTCTTGTGATACTTATCAAATATAAAGTCGGCATGTTAAACTATATAACCTTTGGTTTTCAGTTTTCCGTGTACTTCTTTGACCTTTTCGGTAATGACTTCAACCGCTTTGTCCTCGGGTATATTCATACAGACATATTCATATCCCTTGTCGTTGATAACAGGCGGGATTTCATTATCCAACGGATTGGGTCCGAAAAACTCTTTTAATCTTTCCAGATTCTCCTGTACACATGTGAATTTAATAAACAGGCATATATCCTGCAGGGTTTTGGAAGATATGGAAAACTCATATTTAAAAGGTATACCGCTTACAGTAATAAGATTAATGGAACATCTTACATCGGACATTTTAGTGTCGCTCTCGGATTTCAGCGGTTGCCATATTTCAAAATCTCCTATCAGATTGGTAAGGTTTGCGTCTACGTCATCTATGATAGCTCTGTTTCGCGCCCTTATCTTCTGATCCGCTTCCATACCGGTGCCGGTCTTTGCCTCTTCCATTATGGAAGTAACCGAGGAGAAGAAAAGTATCTCTTTCATATCATTCAATTCCTCGTCGGATAAGAGTTTGTCTTTGTCTATATCCACTATGGAGACAAATGTTTTCATGAATGCACACATTCTTATGAGTTCGTCTTCATCTATCTTCCCGTCTTTACCTATTAAACGCAATTCTTCCGGAAGACCTTTGTAGTTGCGAACCACTTCGGGATCGGCAAGTGTCCGAAGGCCCTTTCCCGTAAGTTCGTCATTTTTAGCACTTGTTACAATGAAAGCATACAGATGCTCATAGGTCATCTGCATGCAGATTATTGCAAAAAGCAGTCTTTGATGTAAATCTTCCCTGACGCTGGTTTTCTTGCTGTCCGATATAAGATTCAGCAACTGATATGTGTTGAAAAGTCTTTTTATACTTCTGGGATTGAATCCTATGGAATTTCTTATGAGTTGCTTATAGTCTTGCACTATTCTGGAATCCGCTCTCATATTCATTTTTTTCAGCATATCATATATGTACTTATTTATATCATACTGCGCCACCGGCATCTTAAACGGAAGCTGTATTATCTTATCAAAGAAGCTCTTGCCTTTGTCTTCATCCACAAGATTTCCGAACTTCTGCCGTACACCGGCCGTTACCACGCTATAGTCGACGGCTAAAATGAACACACAGTTTTCACAGTCTAAAAACACTTTAAGTACTTCCAGAAGTTCCACCGCTTTGCCGGGATTTAATCTGTCCAGATCATCCACAAATATGACAACACGATCTTTTTTATTGTCTTTAAGTTTGTTGTTTACGCTTTCCTGGAATGCGTCTTTCAAATCGTTTACCGCTTTTGCTATATCCGAGTCTTGCTTATCAAATACATTCACTATAGCAGCGCCGTCAAGACCGACCGAACTGATGGCTGTTTTGGCTCCTATCTTCAATATCTTTAAACTGGTTTCCAGAATTTTGGAAGTTGCGGTCTCCGCTTTGGATTGCAGTTTGGTTATAAGGTTTTCCAAAAAAGATAAACACAAATCATTACCCATATTAAACTGTGAATATTGCCAGGTATTAAACCAGATAGGATATACTTTATCCTCGATTTGTTGTTTTATCATATTCATCATACTGGTTTTTCCGCTTCCCCAATCACCCTGAATGGATATGGTCATCGGTGTATCACAGCTTACAATAAACTGGCATAAACCGTTAATATATGTACCTATACCAAAAGAATCTTCCGTTAAATTTTCTACCGGTTTATCCGTATATCCCAACCTGCTCATTTGCTACCCCCTTTTAAAAGCTAATAGAATTCCGATATTCTTAATCCGATTTTTTTATACATAATGATTATACACAAAAACCATGAATAATATCAATTAATCATGGGTTAAGTATCAAATATTATTTATGCTATTCTTTCAAACTCCGATTACCGTTGCCTAAAAACGATTACCGAACATTATGGAGTTTATAATGCTCTCCAGCATTTCCTGTCTTCCCGAAGTATTGGTTGTAATCTCTCCGTTGGACAATGCATACCTGGTCAGTTTCTCGAAATCGGTTTTTCCGTTTAAGATATCTGCACCTATACCGTGAGTGTAACTCTTGTAACGCTCCTTAACGAAGTCGTCAATTCTTCCGTCGTCTATAATAGCATAAGCTATTTTAAGACCTAATGCGAATGTATCCATACCGGCGATATATGCAATAACGGTATCTTCAGGTGTATTTGAGCCTCTTCGCTGTTTTGCATCGAAATTCAAACCTCCGGTAGTGAATCCCCCCGCTTTTATTACTTCCAGCATGCAATATACTGCATTGTATACATCGGTAGGGAACTGATCGGTATCCCACCCCAGCAACATATCTCCCTGATTTGCATCAATGGATCCGAACATATCGTTTATTGCCGCAGTTCTTAACTCATGCTCGAATGTATGTCCCGCGAGAGTTGCATGATTGGCTTCAATGTTTAGTTTAAAATGCTTTTCCAATCCGTATTTTCTTAAGAATGCTATTGAGGATGCCGCATCAAAATCATACTGATGTTTTGTAGGCTCCTTGGGCTTGGGTTCTATGTAGAAGGGACCGTTGAATTTAATTTTCTTCTTGTAATCCACGGCCATATGCATCATACGTGCCAGATTATCCAACTCCAGTTTCATGTCGGTATTCAGAAGAGTTTCATATCCTTCGCGTCCGCCCCAGAAAACATATCCCTGTCCGTCAAGTTTCTTGGTTATATCCATCGCCTTTTTTATGGAAGCTGCCGCATAAGCGAAAACATCGGCATTGGGAGCGGTAGCGGCACCGTGCATGAATCTGGGGTGGCTGAACAGATTAGCAGTTCCCCATAAGCATTTAATACCGGTGCTGTCCATTTTTTCTTTGATGTAATCGGCCATAATATCCAGATTGGTATGTGTCTCGGCCAGTGTTTCACCGACAGGCGCAATGTCCACATCGTGAAAACAGAAAAATCCGATTCCAAGCTTGTTCATAAGCAAAAAACCCGTATCGGCTTTTGCCTTTGCATGAGCCAATGTTCCTTCTTTCTTTGTAAAAGATTTGTCGGCGGTTCCCGAACCGAACATGTCCACACCTGTTCCGCACAGCGTGTGCCAGTAACTCATTGCAAATCGCAAATGTTCTTTCATGGATTTTCCGTGAATAACTTCGTTCGGATTATAGAATCTGAAAGAGAAAGGATCGGTACTTTTTGATCCCTTGAATTTAATCTTCGGAATGGTTTTTAAATAGTTTTTCATATGCCTCCTGCCTTTTGATAAATGTTTTATAATTGCTTTAAAAAAGATATTTTTATAGTATCAGCCGCAATGCTCTTTGTCAAAGGTTAACATATAGTGTGAAAAATTCTGTTTATGTTTTCTTTATCTTAACGAGACTGCTATCTTCTTTAATGCAGGCAAGGCATGTGTCAGAAAATCCTTCTGCGGACAGTAATCGTTTGTTTGGAAGTAGAAATATCTGTATCTTCTGCATCCTCCGTTACAGTAGTCTTTAACTTCGCAGTTACTGCATATTAGGTTATATGAGGAATTATCTTTAAGAAATTTATTGAAGTTATCGGAATTCAATATAGAGTCAAAATCCTGAGTGTTAATATTTCCGCCGTTAAAATCGTCCAGTACATAAAAATCGCAAGGATAGACCGAGCCGTCGGCTTCAATGACAAATTGCGCCTGGCAGAATCCCGTCATTCCGCATTGCTCGGGAGGATATCCCGCACACATTTTTACCAGATTATCAAACACTCTTATACTTACATACTTTCCCTGCAAATATTTCTGCAACCATATATCAAAGAAAGTTTTTAAAAAATCCGCATATGCCTTCGGTTCCAAGGCATACGGTTGATTGCAATTTGTGTTGTCTAAAGATGAAAGGCAGGGGATTAACTGAATGTAATCAAATCCGTTCTTCTCATAAATATTCCAAAGTTTTTGAGGATGTCTTACGTTATATTTATTAACAACCGTAAGTATGTTGAATGTAACTTCGTATTTTTTTAACAGATTAATACCGTTCATTACTCTGTTGAAGGTGTCTTTTTGAAAATTGTCCTTTCTGAGATTGTCATGTGCTTCTTTTAATCCGTCAAGCGATACGCCCGCCAGAAAGTCATGTTCTTTGAATAACCTGCACCATGTCTCGTCTATAAGTAAGCCGTTTGTCTGTATTGAATACATGTACTTTATTTTTTCAGTCTTTGCCTGTTGTGCGTATTCCGTGAAATCAAGAAAGAAATCTAATTTTGCAAGAGTGGGTTCTCCGCCCTGAAAGGAAAAGGTTATTTCTCCCTCGGGACAAGCCTGCAGTGCCCGGTCTATTATTTTATGTGAAGTATCTTGAGACATTATCCCGTAGGACTTTATCTTTCTTTTGTTGCTTACATCGTCATAAAAACAATATTTACAATTCATATTGCAAAGAGAAGAAGCCGGCTTTATAAGTACATGGAAATTTTTTCTCATTTCATTGTCCTTCAACTTCTCGGATTTTATCACCATGTATGCTTTTTGGTCAAACGGATATATTTCGTGATATTAAAAAAACGCCTCTTACCTGTGGGACAAAAAGACGTTTCTCATATCTGTGGAGCTGGTGGACGGACTTGAACCCCCGACCTGCTGATTACAAATCAGCTGCTCTACCAGCTGAGCTACACCAGCATGATGGTGGGAGCAATAGGGCTCGAACCTATGACCCTCTGCTTGTAAGGCAGATGCTCTCCCAGCTGAGCTATGCTCCCACGGTGTTACAGCATTTTGAAGTATACTAAAAGCACAAACGGTTGTCAACAGGGATTTTAAAAACACGACAACCGGACAAACAGCGGTTTTTATGTTGTATATAACTTGTTTCCTTTTTTTTCGGAATACTTAATTGCCAGTCCGCCTTCGGAAGTTTCTCTGTATTTACTGAAGAGATCCCTTCCCGTTTCATACATGGTATCCACAACCATATCGAAGGATATTTTCCTTGTATGCGTAAGAAAGTTGGCAAGGCTTACCGAGTTGATTGCTCTCATTGCGGCAACGGCATTTCTTTCAATGCAAGGAATCTGTACAAGACCCATTATAGGGTCGCAGGTAAGTCCCAGATGGTGCTCCATTGCGACTTCCGCCGCATATTCAATCTGATCCAGATCCATGCCGAAGAGTTCGGCAAGTCCCGCCGATGCCATGGAACATGCCGTTCCTATTTCCGCCTGGCATCCGCATTCGGCACCGGATATGGAAGCATTGGTTTTTATTACATTTCCTATAACTCCCGCCGCAGCAAGAGCTCTCAAAATATCCCTGTTGGAATAGCCGTTTTTTTCCTGCATGTATTTCAGTACCGCAGGCAACACCCCGCAGGATCCGCAGGTAGGCGCCGTTACTACAATACCTCCGCCGGCGTTTTGTTCCGATGCCGCAAAAGCATAAGAGCAGACAATGCGGTTTTCTCTGGTGGAAGGACTTTCATCCATGTGCCTCTGTCTGTACAGGTACCGGGCTTTCCGCTGAAGTTTTAATCCGCCATGCAGTATTCCCGTGGCACTGAGTCCCTCTTTAATGGACAATTTCATATGATGCCAAACATCTTCCAGATAATTGTATATTTCCGGTCCTTCGCATTGCTCGACATATTCATAAAGCTTTAAGTGGTGTTTTTCGCAATATTTTTTAATCTCTGTAAAATTCTTTTCTTTATAGAAATCGGGAGAGTCCATGTATGGTTTGCCCTCGATTCTTATGGCTCCGCCGCCTATGCTCATCACTCTCCACTTGTCCGCTACCTCGTTATTTTTAATAGCCACAAAATCCATGGTGTTGGGATGAGGCAGATCTTCGGTGACGGTATCTATATGTACTTTAACCGGTTTATCGGGCAAAGCCTCTTTTACCGCCTTGTCGGTCATATGACCCAATCCTGTTTTTGCCAGCGAGCCGTACAAAGTCACCTCAAATCTTTCGGCATCGGGATGTTCCTCTCCGAACCTTCTTGCCGCCCTGTCCGGTCCCATTGTGTGAGAGCTTGACGGACCTCTTCCTATTCTGTACAGTTCTTTTAAAGATTTCATTATTATTACCTTCGCTTAGAGGCAATTATATCATAGATATAATTTAATACCAGTATAGTGATGCCTTATATATATCGGAGGGTATCAGTAACGGGAAAGCACTGTAAAATAGTTTTAAAAAAGAAAAAATCCGAGGGGAGCGGATCTTTTCTTGCTAAGATTTGATTGCTGACATCAGAGTCAGGGTACGAGCGTATTATACAATATACGAACATATGTTTCAATAGCAAAATTTTTACTGTCCGATTAATTACCCAGTGGTTTCTCTGTTGTAAAGAGAGCGGCCGATGATATATAATTTAGGGGCAGGAAAGAGGGATTTGTGAAGAATAAATCTGTAATAAAAACCATTAACATAATTGTTCCGATTTTTATTCTCGGTCTTATTATCTTTAACTCGACAATAGAAGCGCTGGTGCTTGCCGTTTTTTACTTTATATATAGGATAATAATCGGATTATCCAAGATATATTCATATATAGCCATAAAGTATTATGTAAAAGGTAATTTAAAGAAGGCAAGAAAGTACTATAAAAAGGCATATGAAGTAAAAGTAAAGGAACCGCCCATTGTCGCATCATACGCATACCTCCTTATATTGCTCGGCGAGTATGATCAGGCCGAACAGGTACTTAAGGCACTGGAAAGCATGAAGCCGGTAGGCAAAGCCGCCACATCGCTGATGCTTTGTAATGCGGTGCTTATGTGGAAAAGGGATAAAAACCTTATCGCGGCACTTGCTCATGTGGAATCGATGGATGAGACCATGCGCAATCAATGGTATTACAATGTATATGCCAAACTGTGCATTTTTTCCGGTAATATTGGAAAGGCAAAGGAAGCCGCCCTGAAGGGTTATGAATATCTTGAGAGCAATCCGGTAGCGGTGGAAAATCTTCTCATTGTGCACTGTATAAATGAAGAGTATGACAAAGCTCTTTCCGCTGCGAACAAACTTATAAGCAGCAACAAAAAATTCCGGGCATCATCACAGGATGCATATTTCTACAGTGCGCTGGCTTATGAAAAGAACGGCGATAAGGAGATGGCAAAGAAATTGTATATAAAAGCTTTACAGTATGAGAACACGACAATGACTTATGCGGATAAACAGAAAGTGTTGGAGAAAGCGGGAGAGTATATGAAATGAAAGAAAAACTGAAGGTTGCATGGCCTAAGATTGCTGATTACATTGTTATGACTGTAGGGGTGGTTATTTCCGCTGCGGCGGTAAATCTTTTCTTTGTTCCGTACAAGATACACTCAGGAGGAGTTTCCGGTATAGCCACCGTATTGTATTATATTTTTAACAATAAGGTGCCGGTCGGTGTTCTGGTAGCCATTCTCAACCTTCCTCTTTTTTTAATAGGTTATAGAATAATAGGAAAGAGATTTATGATAAGAACATTGTATGCCACCGTGATGTACACCGTTGCAGTCGATGTCACCGCAAAGTGGTTATCGGAAGTTTCCAAAAAGATAACAATTGAAAGCGGTAATATACCCGATCTTATGCTGTTTTGTTTCTTCGGAGGAGCACTTATGGGTCTGGGATTGGGTATAGTCTTTACACGCAATTCCTGCACCGGCGGTTCGGATTTATTTGCGGAGATTATGAGAAGAAAAGGTATACACTACAGCATAGGCACATTGATGTTTATGTTTGACGGCGTATCGGTTTTGATGTCACTAATCGTATTCAAAAATTTATTACTTGTACTATATTCGGTAATTGCCATATTTGTTTCCATGAAGGTGATTGACCTTATTCTTGACGGTGCAAATGTTGCCAAAGCAGTCTATATCATGTCGGATAAGAGCGAAGAGATAGCCGACGCCATTATAAACGACATAGGTAGAGGAGTCACGGGATTTGCCGGTCGGGGCATGTATTTCAAGCAGAGCAGGGAGACTCTCTTCTGCGTGGTAAAAAACCGACAGCTTCCCGCCTTGAAGAAATTAGTTAAAGAATTGGACAGCAAAGCATTTTTAATAGTTACTACCGCACACCAGGTGTTGGGAGAAGGGTTCGGAGCCTTTGACAAAGAGTTATGAGATGATATAATTACCGCATTAGGTAATAAAGGTATAATCTTCGTAAATTACATATATAAACAGTAAAAAGGAGTTGTTAATGGAACAGGAATTATTGCTAAAATTGAAAAGGAAGGCAGCCGATGTCAGAAAAGGCATTATTGAAGCGGTTTTCTCAGCCGGAAGCGGCCATCCGGGCGGATCATTATCCTGTGCGGATATACTGACGGTTCTGTATTTCAAACACATGAATGTCAATCCTTCCAAGCCCAAAGATCCCGACAGAGACAGATTTGTACTTTCAAAAGGACATGCGGCACCGGTATTGTATTCGGTACTTGCGGAAAAAGGATTTATACCCAAAGCCGACCTTTTTACATTCCGTCAGGCCGACAGTTATCTCGAAGGTCACCCCTCATTGAAAGATGTACCGGGAGTGGATATGACTACAGGCTCGCTCGGGCAGGGAATCTGTGCGGCATGCGGTATGGCCCAGATGGGAAAACTGGATAAAAAAGGTTACAGAGTTTATGCCGTGTTGGGCGACGGAGAACTGCAGGAAGGACAGGTATGGGAGGCTATGATGTATGCCGCTCATTACAAACTGGATAATCTTACGGCTTTTCTGGACCATAACGGATTACAGATAGACGGAAAAATAACCGAAGTAATGTCACCCGAACCGGTAGTAGCCAAGTTTGAAGCTTTCGGTTGGAGCGTTATTCTGATAGACGGACATGATATGAATCAGATAGATAAGGCAATTAAAAAAGCTAAAAGGACCAAAGGTAAACCTACCATGATTGTTGCGGAAACTATTAAAGGTAAGGGTGTATCATATATGGAAAATAAATATGAATGGCACGGAAAGGCTCCCAATCAGGAACAAAGGGATATAGCCATTGCCGAGCTGGATGCTTATATAGAGAGTCTGGGGGTGTAAATTAAAAATGAAAAAAGCTACAAGAGCGGCTTACGGTGAAGCGTTAGCGGAATACGGAAGCAATGAAAGAATAATAGTACTTGATGCCGATTTGTCCAAATCCACCATGACGGCCAAGTTTCAGGAATTGTATCCCGAGCGATTCTTCAATACGGGAATTGCCGAAGCCAACATGATATCCTCCGCAGCGGGTATAGCCACATGCGGCAAGATAGTATTTGCCAGTTCTTTTGCCATATTCGCAGCGGTAAGAGCTGCCGAGCAGATAAGAAACTCGGTGTGCTATCCCAGGCTTAATGTCAAGATAGCTGCAACTCATGCGGGTATATCGGTAGGAGAGGACGGTGCAACTCATCAGGCAATCGAGGATATAGCGGTAATGAGGGCATTACCCAACCTGACGGTAATTCAGCCGTGTGACGGAAGAGAAACCAAACAGGCGGTAAAAGCAATAATAGATTATGACGGACCGGTATACTTACGTCTAGGAAGACTGCCGGTGGAAGATATATATGATAACTCATACGAATTTGCCTGGGGTAAGGGCGTACAACTTAAAGACGGCTGCGATGTAACAATAATAGCAACGGGACTTATGGTAGGTTCCGCTCTGGAAGCTTATGAGATGTTAAAGGCTCAGGGTATTTTGGCAAGGGTAATAAACATACACACCATAAAGCCTATTGACAGGGAAATAATTGTTAAAGCGGCAAAAGAAACGGGTGCCGTTGTGACTGCCGAAGAACATACCATAATCGGCGGACTGGGTTCCGCGGTATGTGAAGTTTTAAGCGAAGAGTACCCCGTTCCGGTTAAAAGAATAGGAATTGAAGACAAATTCGGAAAATCGGGAAAACCTAATGAACTTTTGAAACTTTACGGTCTGACGGCGGAAGATATAGCCATTAAAGCAAAGAATGTAATGGCGCTGAAAAGAAAATGATATTTGAAACACACGCTCATCTTCTTGCAGAACAGTTTGACCAAGACAGAAATGAAGTTATACAAAGAGCTTTAGAGAACGGCATATTAGCCGTTCTCAATGTTTCCGACGACATGGAATCTTCTAAAAAGGCTGTAGGACTTGCAAAGCAACATGATAGGGTATTCGGCTCCGTCGGTGTACACCCTCATAACGGAGCGGATTTCAGGGATGAAGATGTCGGTATACTTAAGGAACTTACTTCCGATGAGAAAATACTTGCAATCGGTGAGATCGGTCTGGATTATTACTATGACTTTTGCGACCGAACGGTACAACGGGAGGTTTTTGTAAAACAGCTGGATTTGGCAAAACAACTGGATTTACCCGTGATAATTCATAACAGAGAAGCACATAAAGATACAATTGATATCTTATCTTCCTACGGTAAAGATATAAAAGGGGTAATGCACTGCTATTCGGGAAGTGCCGAGAGCGCAAAAATACTTCTTAACTTAGATATGTATATTTCCTTTACCGGAGTTATTACATTCAAAAATGCTAAAAGAGCCGTTGAAGCATTGGAGGTCATCCCTTTGGACAGGCTGCTGCTGGAGACCGATTGTCCGTATATGTCACCTGAACCTTTGAGAGGGACCAGAAATGAGCCTAAAAATCTGATATATATTGCAAGGAAAATGGCCGAGGTCAAGAAGATATCGTATGAAAGACTTTTGGAACAATTGTGGGAAAACAGTTTCAGACTATTTAAAAAAGCGGAGAAATACAAACAGGCATTGGAAAAGACATGAAGAATACAGACAACATTATACCTCTTCCGGATTATGTAAGAGCGAAGAAAGCTTTGGGACAGAACTTCTTAACCGACAAATCCATAGCTTTGAAAATAATAGAAGCGCTGAATCTTGACAAAGAGGATATTGTAATTGAAGTGGGTGCGGGTACCGGTGCCATAACGGCACTTATTGCTCCTTTATGTAAAAAGCTTTATGCCGTGGAGACCGACTCCGACCTCATAAAACCCCTTGCCACTGTTATTGCGAAGTATGATAATGTCGAGATAATCAATAAGGATATTCTGAAAACCGATATTAACGGTCTTATTGATAAAAAATTAAGATACAAAACAGTAGCCAATCTTCCTTACTACATAACCACTCCGGTTATATCTAAATTCGTGGAGCAAGAAAACCCGCCCGATGTAATGGTTTTTATGATGCAGAAGGAAGTTGCGGACAGATTGTGCGCATCAGAGGGAAGCAGGATATACGGAAGTTTCACTATATATGTGGGTTACAGATATGAACCTTCATTTGTAGTGAATGTTCCGCCGGAAAGTTTCATCCCCGCACCGGAAGTGGACAGTACTGTATTGAAGTTTATAAAACGGGAAAAACCGCCGGTGGATGTACCGTCGGAAGAGTTCTTCTTTTCGGTGGTAAGGGCGGCATTTTCCCAAAGAAGAAAAAAACTTTCCAACTGCATAGCGGCAATGCCTATATTTGATATAAGCAAAAATGAGACGGAAGATATACTTATACAGATGGGTGTAAGGGCGGATGCCAGAGCCGAAGCTCTGTCCATGGAGCAATTTGCCGAGCTGTCTTGGAGATTATATGACCGAAATACAAACAATGTAAATAAATGACAGTTTAGCAACACTATTGCGGGATAAAAAAAACAAAATTTGTTTCGTTTAAAAATTAACATGTAAATTCTTAAATTTTTGTAAAATCGCTATTGCAAAACAAAAAGGGTAGCAATATACTAATAACTAACTGTTGTGTTTATATTCACACTAAACATACTATATATTGGGAGAGAGGGTCATGATTACGAAAATTATCAAACGCGATGGCCGGGAGGAAAGCTTTTCGTCTTTTAGAATCACCAGAGCTATATTCCTAGCCGCAGAAGCGGTAGCTAAAGAAGAAAACACCAAAGCCGATTTCACAATTGCAGAACAGTTGACCGAGAAGGTCGTGCAATTGCTCAATCGAAGATTCATTGAAACAATTCCTACAGTTGAGGATGTTCAGGATGCGGTAGTAAAAGTACTTATTGAAGAGGGTCATGCCAAAACCTCCGAGAAGTATATTCTGTACAGGGAAGCGCGAAGTAAAGCGCGGTCCATGAAGACACGTCTGATGAAGGCTATTGAGGAAATAACCTTTCATGAGGCAAATCAAAGCAATTTAAAAAGAGAGAATGCCAACATAGACGGCAATACCGCAATGGGCACCATGCTTCAGTACGGATCTGCCGTATCGAAGGAATTCTGCAAGACCAATCTGTTGGATCCCAAACACACCAAGATGCACGAAGAGGGAGATATCCATATTCACGACCTGGACTTTTATAACATGGGAACCCTTACATGTTGTCAGATTGATCTTTCCCGTCTTTTCAAACACGGATTTTCCACAGGTCACGGACATCTTCGTGAACCTCAGGATATAGCCTCGTATACCGCACTGGCTGCAATAGCAATACAAAGCAATCAGAACGATCAGCACGGCGGACAAAGCATACCGGCATTTGACTATTATCTTGCGGACGGTGTTGCAAAGACATTCAGAAGAACTTACAGAAGCAATACCATAAAAGCCATGAAGATTATTTACGGCAATGTAGCACCGGATTGTGATGATAAGATAAAGGAGTTCGAGAAACAGGTCGGTCTGTATGCAAAGATAGAAATGCACAGCGAGTATCTGAAGAAATTCAACGAATTCCTGGTAAAAGAATTAAAAGTCAAAACCAAAGATCTGGATAAGATTAATAAGTTTGCTTACAGTGAATCTTTAGCGGAAACCGACAAGAGAACATTTCAGGCTATGGAAGGAATAGTACACAATCTCAACACCATGCATTCGAGAGCGGGAGCACAGGTACCGTTTTCCAGCATCAACTTCGGTACCGACATATCCCCCGAGGGACGTATGGTAACCAAGAATCTTCTGCTTGCTCACGATGCGGGCTTGGGCAACGGCGAAACGCCGATATTCCCCATACTCATATTCAAGGTAAAAGAAAGTGTAAACTATAATCCGGAAGATCCGAATTATGATTTATTCAAGCTTGCATGCAGAGTTTCCGCAAAAAGACTGTTCCCCAACTTTTCGTTTATAGATGCTCCGTTCAACATCTCATACTATAAACCGGGCAACCCCGATACCGAAGTTACATACATGGGATGCCGTACAAGGGTATTGGGTAATATAAACGGTGATGAGGTGGTAACCAGAAGAGGAAATATTTCTTTCACATCCATAAACCTGCCGAGACTGGGTCTTAAGCACGGAGTGGTGCTGAAAGGTAAATTCGATGAAGCGGGATTCTTTAAGGATCTTGACGATAAGATGGAGACGGTAAAGCAGCAGCTTCTGGAAAGACTGGTGGTACAGGGCAGCAAGAAAGTTAAGAACTTCCCGTTCCTCATGGGTCAGCATCTGTGGATGGGATCGGAGAATCTGGGTTGGGAGGATACCCTTGAGACTGTTGTAAAACACGGAACCCTTACAATAGGTTTCATCGGACTTGCAGAGTGCCTGAAAGCTCTTATAGGCGAACACCACGGAGAAAGTGAAAAAGCTCAGGAGCTGGGGTTGCAAATAGTCCGCCATATGAGAAAAAGATGTGATGAGTTTATGAAAGAACATTCTTTGAACTTCTCACTGATAGCTACCCCCGCTGAAGGATTATCCGGTCGATTCACCGCGCTGGATAAAAAGATTTACGGAACCATTGAAGGAATAACCGATAAAGAGTACTACACCAATTCCTTCCACATACCGGTATCCTATAAAATATCCGCTTATGACAAACTGCAAAAGGAAGCACCTTACCACGCACTTACCAATGCTGGTCATATATCTTATGTGGAAATAGACGGGGATCCTTTGAAGAACCTGGAAGCTTTCGAGGATATTATACGATATATGAAAGAGTGTAATATAGGATACGGAAGCATAAATCATCCGGTAGACAGAGACTCGATATGCGGTTATACGGGTGTTATACAAAATTCCGTTTGCCCCAGCTGCAAAAGAGAAGAGAAGAACGGTCCCAAGTTCGAAAGAATACGCAGGATAACGGGATACCTTGTCGGAACACTGGATAATTTCAATGATTCAAAAGCCGCAGAGGAAAGAGACAGGGTCAAACATGCATAAGATAAGACTGTCCGGTAAGTGCACAAAGGACAGTACTGTGGACGGACCCGGTTTAAGAATTGTCATTTGGACACAGGGATGTTTACATAACTGTAAAGGATGCCACAATCCCGACACTCACGATCTGAACGGCGGGTTTTCGGAAGATATAGATAATGTAATTAAATTTATAGAGGAGTCTAAAATACAAAAAGGCATCACCCTTTCGGGGGGTGAGCCTTTTTTGCAACCGGAAGCTTTGATACCTATCGTAAAAGCGGCAATAGATAAAGGTCTCAATGTGTGGGCATTTTCCGGTTACACATACGAGCAGTTGCTGAAGGATAAAAACAAAAAAGCTCTTCTCGACTATGTCGATGTCCTGGTAGACGGCCCCTTTATATTGGAACAGAAAGACGAAAGACTGACTTATAAAGGATCCAAAAACCAGAGAATAATCGATGTTAAACAATCTTATGCCCAAAACAAGGTTGTTATAAGCCGATATGACGAGGTAAATGCGGATTTTTAGAATCTTAATAAAATATTAATGATATTAAGGCTTTTTCCTTAAACATTTATAGGGCAAAATAGTAAGTGAAGGAGACAGCCATGTACAACATACTTATATGCGATGACGATTATGATATAGTTTCCGCATTAAAGATTTATCTTTCAAGTGATAACTATAATATTTTTACGGCTTATAACGGAAAAAAGGCAATAGAGATTATAAAAGAGCACAAGATACATCTGGTGCTTTTGGATATAATGATGCCGGAAGTGGACGGTATCACCGCAATGGTGGAGATAAGAAAGATAAGTAATGTCCCCATTATTCTTTTGACTGCAAAAAGTGAAGACAATGACAAAATACTGGGTCTGAATTTAGGAGCGGATGACTATATAACCAAGCCTTTCAATCCTGTAGAAGTATTAGCCAGGGTAAAATCGCAACTGAGAAGATATATGCACTTAGGTTCACAAACCAAGTCCCAAGCCGTAATAAGGATAGGAGATATCGAATTGGATGATGATGCCAAGACGGTAACGGTATCGGGAGAAGAGGTAAGTCTTACTCCGATAGAGTTTGATATATTAAGACTGCTCATGAAAAACCCCGGAAAAGTATATTCCACTAAACAGATTTATTCGGAAGTATGGGATGATGAACCGTACGGTGCGGAAAATACCGTTGCAGTACATGTAAGACACATAAGAGAAAAGATAGAAATAAACCCTGCGGAACCGAGATATTTCAAAGTAGTCTGGGGGCAGGGTTATAAGATGGAAAGGCGGAACAATCAATGAAGAACATTAAATACAGTTTATCAATGAAAATTATGGCATACATTCTTATCACGATAAGCGCATTTATCTTCGCGGTTTCGGTTTCCGCTTCTGTTTATATCAAAGTAAGTGATATAGACAGAAATCCCGAAACAGCTTTCTTCGAGAGCAATATATGCAAAGAGATAACCCATGATTATGCAAAGGAAGTCTATTACGGGTATTTTAAAGAGTACATGTTGACATATATGGACTGGCAGAAATCAGAAGATTATAAGCAGTATTATTCAAAAGAAAATACAAATTTCTTTTTTGCAATAACCGATAACTGGGGAAACAATGTGCTTTCCAGTTATACGGACACATACGGTTACAGGAATACTTTTGTCATGGAGCAGAACGGTTATACCGTAACGGCATTTGTGAGAAAGGATATAACGGCAGAGGATGATTATCTGTTTCCGTATCAAGCATACAATTTTGCATATGAGATACGACAATTTCTGATACCGATAGCATCAATATCTTTAATTGTAACTATTCTTTTGTTTATATACCTTATGTATTCGGCCGCTCATAAAAAAGGCAGCGATGTTCTTGAACAGTCCTTTATTGATAAAATTCCGCTCGGTCCGTTGCTTCTTCTGTGTGCGGGAGTTATGGTATCGGCTCATTTTGTACTCAGAGAAGTGGCAATAGCTTTGTATGAGGAATTTATGTTTGAAGAACTGATAATGCTTTTATCTTTCGGATTTGCATTCGCTTTTATATCGCTCATGATACTGATATCAAGTATTGCCGCCAGGATAAAACTTAAGACACTGTTCAGGAACACACTCATATACATTATCACAAAAGCGGTATTGGGATTTATACGGAAGATACTGGCCAATATATCTATTTTGTGGAAACTGCTTCTGGCAGTTACAGCATTAACAATTATTGAACTTATAATCATTGTTTTTTTCACTGCAAGAGGCGGTGTTGTACCGGTAGTTATCTGGCTTCTTTTAAGAGCAGGTATGATAGTACTGTTCTCTTTTGTCGCCGTTAACATGGCAGAAATAAAGAAAGGCGGAGAAGAGATATCCCGGGGGAATTTCCAATACAAGATAGACAACAAACATATGATGACAGATTTTAAGAGACATGCGGATAATCTTAACAACATTTCCGAAGGAATGTCCGATGCAATAAATGAGAAAATGAAATCGGAACGTTTTAAAAGTGATCTCATAACCAATGTGTCGCATGATATAAAGACACCGCTGACATCCATAATCAATTATGTGGATCTGTTGGACAGACAAAATATTGATGACAGTACATCAAGAGAATATATTGAGGTGCTTAAAAAACAAAGTGCGAGACTTAAAAAACTTACCGAAGATTTAATTGAGGCATCAAAAGCCACATCGGGAGTTATAAAGGCAAATATGGAAAAACTCAATCTTAAAGAGATAATGAATCAGGCACTAGGCGAGTATTGTGCAAAGTTTACCGAAAACAACATAGAGCCTGTTATGAATGATTTCGATGAGGATATTTTTATTCGGGCAGACGGACGACTCATATGGAGAGTAATGGACAATATGATGGGAAATATCTGCAAGCACTCCCATCCCGGTACCAGAGCATATATAACCGTGGAAAAAAAGGACAATCGGGTAAATATCTGCTTTAAGAATGTATCAAAGGAAAAACTGAATATATCCGCGGAAGAACTCATGGAACGTTTTGTAAGAGGCGATTCGTCCAGAACAGGTGAAGGCAGCGGATTGGGATTGTCCATAGCCAAGAGTCTTACGGAAATAATGCAAGGCACAATGCAACTGGAAATAGAGGGTGACCTTTTCAAAGCCTGCCTTATATTCAATAAAGGTTGACTATTTTAAACAACCGCTTACCTGGAGGTTAACGGTATGGAAAACAACAAAAAAAGAAGCACTGTTTTATCCTTCGCATTAATAATAGTTATTATTGCAACGGCACTGATATCGGCATCTTGCAATAACCCTGTATTTATCCGGAATTCCTTTAACGCAACAACCTTCAACAGTGACATAGTCATAAAAAGAACGGACGGTCAGGAGCCTTTGAATATGCCGTACAGTTATTCCAAGGCTTTGCTGGATAACAGATTGTTATTTGAAGAAGAGATTATCGGCCTCAATATATCTTCCGTTAAGTATGAGTTTTGTGATGCCGGTATGAATATGTATGGTAACAGAGATGTTTTTGTAAATGAGGACAGCAGAGAAGTAAAAGCTGTTATGGATTCCGTAAAGTACTGTAAAGGTATAACAACATTGAGCGGTATTATATCCGACAAGGAAGACAGTAAAATAACCGTTTATGAAGGTTATTCCGCAAATCTGCTGACCGAAAGCTTACGGAACTATGTAATTATTCCCTCTACATTGAGCCGTCATATCAATAAAGAAATACCTGATAATGAGAAGGTACTGTTTATAGTAAATCCCGGTACAAACGGTTTGGCGTATTTTACCATAATAGGGGAATACACAACAAATAATGAGAAGGATACTTTGTATCTGTCCTATGAGGGATTTTGTAATATGGTTCGCGGAGGGCAGGAAGACATATCCGAGCATGTTGATTGTATGGAGATTGATGTAAACGAACAGGCTGACCTTAAAAATTTCTCATTTTTCTTAAGTGCATATTTCGCCGACATAAATGCGCCGGATCAGTATGAGAACAGGATAAACAGACTTAATGAACCTTATCCGTATTTGTTTGTAAACAGTGTGAATATAAAGCCGATATCTTTTACGGAAGACACAAACTTTAAAAAGAACATAATAACTGTCTCCAGAATCGACAAGAAGGAAAATCTTCTGATGTCGTATTTATACAGCGATGCATTGATTAAAGACTATTATGAATATTCACGGTACATAACCGACATAAATATAAGTACGGGCATAAAAGGAGTGAATTGGCGGGATTATCTGACACCTGCAGATTATAATGAATATGGCCTTTCGGTAGAACCTTTTGATGAATTCGGTAACCAATGGAGCGATTACCGTAACAAGTCGGGCAAGAATTGTGCCGACTACTTTTATCAACAGGCTGTTACAAGCATAAGTGAGATTAAAAAAATGAAAAGCAACTGCAAGATAACATTCTACTCTAACTATACCAACAGGGACCTTGTTGTTCAGAGAAAAGAAGACTATAAAGAGGCTGCATTTATGGGAGAAATTATGATAGCCCCTCCGATAAAAGGATATGCAATAATACCTGTAACAATGTATGAAGCTGCTCGCAATCGTCGCTATACGGATCACCATATTATAGAAATGGCCGAAATCAGTGCAGCCTATCTTGCAAGGAGTGCATTGCGTGTAGGATTTAAGGTAATAGGATATTATGAGGTGTCGGAAGAGCAAAAGGTTGAGGTGCCGGACAGAAAAGCGGAGGAGATAATGGTTGAGTTTTATGACCATACCGGTAATTTGATTAAGATGCCCGTGGTTGAGAAACCCGAGTATATATCTGACGGGTATGATGTGATATATCTGTCATATATAGGATACAATGACAGGTATGAGAGGGAACAGTTCAGGAACGAGTACATAGAATCTATAACTATAGAGACAAGAAGTGATGCCGATATCGCTCCGCTTATAAGATATCTGGAACAGTATTTTGCGCCTGCGACTGATGTTAAGAAATATGAGAAAGAGAAAAATGTACTGGGACTGGATTACGAATATTGCTATACAATAAAGGAAAAAGCTGATTAACAGTTGAAAATATGCGAGGTAAAAATGAACTACATTATATTGGATTTAGAAGCTACCTGTGAGCAAAACAATAGAGATTTTCCGAATGAAACTATTGAGATCGGAGCGGTTAAGATAGATGAGAACTTTAACATTGTTTCTACTTACAATGAGTTTATAAAACCTAAAATCAATCCTATTCTGACTGATTTCTGTAAGCAGTTAACAAGTATCACACAGGAAGATATAGACAATGCAAAAACTTTTCCCGACGTTATCCGCCATTTCAAGAATTGGATAGGTGTGGGGACGGAAGAATATATTCTTTGTTCCTGGGGGTTCTATGACAAAAAGCAATTTACCAGAGATTGTGAACTGCACGGATTGGATTCGTCCTGGACAAACAGGCATATAAGCTTGAAACATCAGTTCGGTACTATTCGTAACGAGAAGCCTTGCGGAATGGAAAAGGCATTAAACAAGTTAAACATCCCTTTGGAAGGAACACATCACAGAGGGATAGATGATGCAAAGAATATAGCTAAAATATTTCTTATGTATAAGGATAAGTGGGTTTTTACTTACGAATAGAAACAGAGGATAACCGTATAACATGTTTCTTGTCCTAAGAAACATGTTTCACAGATGAAAAACAAAAGTCCGAAAGAAAAACAGCGTAGCATATATACCTGTTGATTGGTGTATAATTAAGAAGAGATACTGTGACATAAGATTTATTTAAGAGGTGAAGTATTTATGCCCTTTAACATAATCCGTCAGGACATAACTAAAATGAAAGTTGATGCCGTAGTCAATGCGGCCAACACCCGACTTAAAATGGGCGGCGGTGTTTGCGGAGCCATTTTCAGAGCTGCCGGAGCAGAAGCACTTCAGGCTGCTTGCGACAAGCTTGCTCCTATTGAAACGGGAAAAGCCGTTATAACTCCCGGTTTTGATTTACCCGCCAGGTTTATCATTCATACGGCAGGTCCTATATACAACATGCAGACCGCAAAGGAAAGCGAGAGACTATTATGTTCCTCATATATGGAATCGTTACGGGTAGCGATAGAAAACAGATGCGAAAGCATTGCTTTTCCGCTCATATCCGGCGGCATTTACGGATATCCCAAAGACCGGGCCCTTCAGATTGCGACCTCCGCAATACGGGATTTTCTGAAAGAACAGGATATCGATATATATCTTGTGCTGTTTGATAAATCGGCATTTGTTATAGGCAGAGAACTGTTAGGGGATGTCAAGAGCTATATTGACGAGCATTATGTCGAAAGACACGAGGTGATAAGAGAAAGGTTTTTAGGTGCGGAAAGTCGTACTATGAGCAAAGCAAAAGCAAGCATTGATGGCTGTTTTGGTCCCATGTATGAATCCGCTGATGCAGCCGCAACACTGGACGATGTTATAGGAAACCTTGATGAGCCTTTTTCCGATATGCTTCTTCGTCTTATCGACTCCAAAGGCATGACCGATGTTGAAGTTTACAAACGGGCAAATCTGGACAGAAGACTGTTCTCGAAGATAAGAAGCGGTAAGGGCTATATGCCCGGCAAGCGCACCGCTATTGCCATAGCAGTGGCTTTGGAACTGTCACTTGAAGAAACCGAGGCCTTATTGAAGCGTGCGGGTTATGCACTGTCCCATGCCGTCAAATTCGATGTTATCGTGGAGTACTTTATCATAAACGGTAAGTATGACATTTTCCAGATAAACGAGGTATTGTTTGAATATGATCAACCGCTTTTAGGAAATTAAAAATGTCGCTTCCCGGGCGACCGAGTATTTTAAAGAAGGTAGTATCATTGAATTGTAAGAACAGTTTATTAAAAAAGGAGGTCACTGAAATGAAAAAAGGATTAACTGAACTGGTATTTATTCTCGACAAAAGCGGTTCTATGAGCGGACTGGAAAGCGACACCATAGGCGGTTTCAATTCCATGCTTGCAAAACAAAAAAAAGTAGACGGAGAGTGCTTTGTTACCACTGTCTTATTCGATAACGACTATGAACTCATACACGACCGCATAGACATCAAGGCAATCGCCCCTATTACCGAAAAAGAGTATTATGTCGGAGGCTCTACGGCTCTTATTGACGCAATGGGTAAGACCATCAACAAGATTGACAATGTACAAAAAAACACAGCCGAAGAGTATCGTGCCGAAAAGGTTATGTTTGTTATCATAACGGACGGACAGGAAAACTCCAGTAAAGAGTATACTGCCGATAAGGTAAGAGCATTGGTCGAGAAACAAAAAGAGAAAAACGGATGGGAGTTTGTCTTCCTCGGAGCCAATATCGATGCAGTGGAGACAGCCGAAAGATACGGTATTTCCCGTAACAGAGCGGTAGACTATTTGTCCGACAAGAAAGGTACTGCTCTAAACTACAGAGTTATGGCGGATGCCGTGACTTCGTTCCGTAAGTCGGGAGAGGTTGACGACAGTTGCTTTGAGGAGATACGTAAGGATGTGAAAAAAAGAGGAAAGAAGAAATAAGAAAAGAATAGTTTTATAGTGTTGCTATACAGACCGATTATAACCAGTAATGTTGCGCCTATTGTATTGATATCAGACATACAATAGGCGTATGTTTAAGTAGTGAAAGGGGTGACAAGATGGCACTTAAAAGCACCAATATAAAGATTGAAGAAGATCTGAAAAAACAAGCTCAGCAGCTCTTTTCCGATTTAGGTATGGATATGACGACAGCGGTCAATATATTTTTATGTCAGGCTGTAAAGGAGCAGGCCATTCCGTTCAGAATCGGCAAACCGGCTCCTAATGCGGAAACACCGGAGGCTATGGCAGAGGTAGCTGAAATGAAAAAATTTCCCGACAGGTATAAAGGATATACCGATGTTGACGGAATGATGAAGGAGCTGCTTGAATGAAATATGCAGTTAACATACAATGAATAATGTGTAATAATAGTTATTGAGAATACTATTTTAAGAATGAGAGTTTATTATGAAAGAATTTTTATCCGGATTTATGAAAGATTTTTTGTCCAAAGTTCTGCCTTCGTCACTTATGGTTGGCATAATGTATGCAATACTTACCGCTGGCGGATATTTAAGAAATGTAAAAATTGGTGATTATGATACGCCGAAAGTTATAAGAGAAGGTAATTTAAGCATGTTTAAATCAGCAATCATTACCAATAGTATTTTACTGGGTATTTTAATAATCTTAATTTCAATTACATTGATTGCAATTTTGACGCTTATGTTTAAGAATAAAAAAATAGATTACAGAGTAAAAATCAGTATTATATTAGCCGTTTTTATCATATTTATGATCTCATATTTCTTTAGGAATACACCGTATACAGAAAATGATGTTTATGACACTATTGAAAGTAAAGCAGAAGATTACATAACCGATTTTACCAATAAAGAATATGATAAAATGGTTAAAAATTATATTCTTAACAGGAATATGAATAAATTTGTCAGCAAGAACATATATTCTCAAGCGATGGAAAGAACTATAAGAAAATATGGTCAGATAGGTAAAATAGAAGATCCTATTAAAGTATATATTAATGAAGAATATACTTTTTTGTCTTATCCTGTAATACATGGAAATGGTCAAGTAGTATATTATAATATTGCCTTTAACAGTAAAAATGAAATATCCGGTTTATTTACTACTCTTATACTCCCGGATAGAAATAATAACTGATTTGTTACCTTTAAAAACATAATATTTCTTACGTAATGTCATATATATTATATGATTAAAAAACATACACGAATTATATATTTAAGCAGTTCCAGCTTCATTTACTGCTCTTTTCCTACTATTAATAACACTTCAGCAGATTCTTCACTTATATTCAACTTTGCAGCGTCTGCCTGACTGATTCAATAGCCTTTTTATTTTCAACACCATAACGGTAGGTGCTTTCAGTATAGGCAATATATGGACTCCGGGCGGACATTTATTGATGTTTAATAAGGCAAAAGAAAACTATGACAGCAAAAGTGAAAGGGAAATATATTGACATGGAAAAGATAAAGATAGAAAAAACAGTGTCCGGTAAACACTCATTATTATACATTATGCTCTTCAAGTTCAATTATTCTGACGCTCTTTGTCAGAATATCCGTGTATTGTACTGAATAGCATTTTCCTTGTGTTTCTATATTAAAAATATGCGGATAAACACTTTTTATCCGTGCTTCCTGATTGCTGATTCTGACCCTTGGACGGTTCATAGAAACATCGATATGAATGTTCGGATCGGTGCGGTAAAGCTTGACTATTTCTGCTCTTATTCTATCTACCGTTTTCATATTAGCCTCCGTTTTTTTTAAAGTATTCGGAAATATCGGTTTTGTCGTTGTACTGCTTTCTTATGCGAACAACAATAGAACCGTCTTCCTGCTCAACCGTATCATCAATTAAATATCTTGTTTTTGAACATTCTAAAGCAGCTATATAATGCTCGAATTCTTCGCGATTGATTTTTAATGCATGCTCTTTGCTGAATCCGTATTCAGGCTTCTGGACAAAAACGAGTGTCTGAAAAATACACGCCGATTTTACTCGTTTCACGATAACACCTCCTTTTGGTACCATACATTACGGCAGAAATATGCGACCTATAATGCAGAGAGGTGATCGAGCTATAATACACGAATGATATAACGGCTGCCGTCGGAATATCAGCTAATGCACTCTCATGGTAGCTTTACTACAATGTAATTTTATCATGATTTTTTAAAAGTTTCATGCGTCAGGGACATACCTTTTGCAAAAACATTACTGTTAATATATACTTGATATGCATAAAAACATTGGAGCATAACATGAAAACGACTAAAGTGAGAATTTGCAATACGGAGTATGTGATAAAAGGCGATGAATCGGAAGAATACATCGAAAAGATAGCATTGTTTGTTGATAAAAAAATGAACTCCATAATAAGGGAGAATCCCAAGTTAAGCCTTTCTACGGCTGCCGTCTTAACCGCGGTTAATGTCTCTTACGATTACTTCAAAGAAAGAGATCAGGCTAATAAGCAGAAAGACCTTATGGACGAGTTTGAGAAAAAGTCCAAAGACCAGGTGTCGCGTGTACGATTACTGGAAGCTAAAATAGAAAAGCTTACACAAGCCAATAGCGAACTTAAAGAAACGCTTACCAAGACCGAGGAGCAGCTTAAAAAAGCTCAAAACGAATTCAGATGATAAAAGTTTACATAGAAAAAACTAGGAAAGATGCAAAGATTCCGGTTTATGCCAACAGCTTTGATGCCGGGGCGGATGTTTGTGCATGTGAAGATGCGGTTCTGGATATAAACAGCACAAGGGTGATACCGACCGGTTTGAAAGTTGCAATACCCGAAGGGTATGAGATACAAATCCGTCCCAGGAGCGGACTTTCTCTGAATACCCGATTGAGAGTGGCCAACAGCCCCGGAACTATAGACGCCGGATACAGAGATGAAATAGGGATAATAATGCATAATACCTCCGTAGTTAATGAAGGTAATTTTGATGTAACGGAAAAGCACAACCGTCAGGGTGTTTATCATATTAAAAAAGGCGACAGAATAGCACAGATAGTGCTGCAACAGATACCGAAAATAGAGTTTGTTGAAACCGATTGTGTCGCCGATATCGGGAAAGACAGAGGTGGAGGTTTTGGCTCGACAGGGGTCAGATAAAGCGGTCTATACAATAAAGCAGGATGCCGTTTCGGAGATAACGGAAAAGAAATCACGCTTCATTTCCTATGCGATAAAAACGGAGACGGAAAAAGACGCCTTAGCAGAGCTGGAAAAGATAAAGTCAAAATATCCCGATGCCACACATCATGTGTATGCCTATGTTGTAAACGACCAAGGGGTGGTTTATCACAGATATTCCGACGACAGAGAACCTTCCGGTACGGCGGGACTGCCGACATTGGATGTCCTGAAAAAAGGCAACATTGAAAATGTGCTCCTTGTAACCGTAAGATACTTCGGAGGAACACTTCTCGGAACGGGAGGACTGACAAGAACTTACGGTTTAAGTGCCAAAAAGGCCGTAAAACAGGCGGGGTTGGTAAAGAGAGTAGACTGTGCCGTTTTTACATTGACGGCAGACTATTCATCGTACGAAAAGATTAAGCGATTGTTGGATGAGTGTGTTGTAATGGATACGGAATTCGGAGAGCTTGTTACGGTGCGTTTTGCTGCGGAGGACTTGAAAGCGGAAGAACGGATTGGTAGAATGAACGAGCTGCTTAATAGCAGGTGTGTAATTGAACGAAAGAATAATATAGTTTTGGAGATATGATATGGCAGGACATTCAAAGTGGGCAAACATAAAGCACAAAAAAGAGAAAAGCGATGCTGCAAGAGGTAAAATATTTACCAAAATAGGCCGTGAGATAATGGTTGCGGTAAAAGCCGGAGGACCGGACCCCGCCAGTAATTCGCGTTTGCGCGATGTTATCGCTAAAGCGAAGGCCAATAATGTGCCTAACGATACTATAAACAAAAGCATAAAGAAAGCGGCGGGAGAGGGAGATTCGGAAAACTACGAGCAGATAACATACGAAGGATACGGACCCAACGGTGTTGCCGTCATAGTAGAGGCAATGACCGATAACCGCAACAGGACCGCTTCCGATGTGCGCCACTATTTCGACAAATTCGGAGGCAACCTCGGGACGACCGGCTGCGTATCCTACCTGTTTGACAGAAAAGGCGTGTTGATTATAGAGGAAAAGGAAAGCATTGATGCAGAACAGCTTATGACCGATGCCCTGGAGGGCGGAGCGGAGGATTTCGAGCATGAAGATGAAATGTATGAGATAATATGCGATCCTGCGGAGTTTTCTTCATTGAGAGAAGCATTGGAACAAAAAGGATATGAGTTTCTGGAAGCGGAAGTTCAGATGCTTCCGCAGACATATGTCACGGTAGAGGAAGACAAGGTTGAAAGTATGCAAAAGCTTATTGACAATCTGGAAGACCTTGACGATGTGCAGAACATATATCATAACTGGGAACAACCGGAAGAATAAAAACATAGTTGTACAACACCTGTCGGTAAGTGTATAATAGAGAACAGGTGTTTGTTTTTTTATGCAGAAAAGAATTAATGTTTCAGTCAGGGATATTGCGGACTTTTCTCTCGCATCGGGAGATATTGAAACCTATGCCGCATTCGGTTACAGGGAAGCGGCGCTGGACGGAACGCAAAATCATATACGATTTCAGAAGGATATGATAAAACAGTACGGTGAAGATTGCTTTGCAAAGGAAGTATATGTAGAAGACGTATTGGAAAATGATGTAGTGTATATGGTTATTACCGGTCGAATAGACGGTGTTCTTAAAACCGATGATTCAAATATTTTTGTATATGAAATAAAGACAACTTGCAAAGATATAAACGAGATAAAGCCAGCCGACAGACCGGAGCATCTGGGGCAGGCTCACTGTTATGCATATATGTACTGCAAAAAGAACAATATTGATGCAACAGGTATAAGGCTGGTATATATAAACAGAGAAAATCAGGACAGCATTACTTTCGAGTACCGGCTGACTTTTAAGCAATTGGAAAGTATATATTCCGAGCTTTCCAACAGATATCTTGACTGGGTAACCGGAATAACCGCATGGAAGACAATAAGAAATCAGAGTATTGAAACACTGGAATTTCCTTTTGCTTCATATAGAGCGGGTCAGAAAACACTTATGAGCGAGGTATACAACTGCATAGACGATGCCGTAAAACTTTTTGCCACCGCTCCGACCGGTATCGGAAAGACAATGGGAGTACTTTTCCCCGCAATAAAAGCATTAGGAGCGGGCCTTGTGGACAAGCTTATGTATCTGACGGCAAAGACCGTAACGGCAAAGGTGGCGGTGGATGCATATAAAAAACTGGAGAAAAACGGACTTAACTTACGAACGGTCTGTATAACCGCAAAAGATAAAGTGTGTCCCATGGATAAAAAAGACTGTGATCCGGAGAAATGTCCCAGAGCAAACCACTATTATATAAGAGCAAGGGCATGCTTGAAAGAAATACTTCATGAACAGTTTTTTGACCGCGATATAATTGCCCGGTATGCCGATGAATTCAATATCTGTCCGTTTGAGCTGAGTCTGGATGTTTCCGGTTACTGCGACCTCATAATATGCGACTACAACTATCTTTTCGATCCCAGAGTCCGGTTGCAAAGGTATTTCGATTATGAAAATGAGCAGTCTTTCTGTTTTATGGTGGATGAAGCGCATAATCTTGTGGAGCGGGGAAGGGAGATGTTTTCCTGCTCCATAGGTATAAAGCAGCTGGAGGATTTCAAAGACAGCATTAAAAAAGAATGGAAGGCACTGAGAAAAAGCGTAAATGCACTGATTAACGAAATGAAGGAGTTGCAGGCCGAACATTTTTCGACCATGAACCAAGGTTTTATTTCACAGGCAGAGTTGCCTTTGGTTCTTACGGACAGAGCCAACAGATGTGTCAATGACATTATGATGTACGACCTTTCCAAAATACCTGACGATAAGAGAGAATCTTTCTTGGAAGGTATGTTTAATATTCTGTTCTTTTCCCGTGTCGCACAAATGTATGACAGACGGTTTACCACACTGTTTACCTCCGACGGCAAAGGGCTGGATGTCAAACTGATGTGTCTGGACCCTTCCTATCTTTTGCGACAAAGCATGGATACGGGAAGATCGGCGATATTGTTCTCCGCAACGCTGGAGCCTAAAAGATATTACATGGACCTTTTGGGCGGTGACGGTAATATGGACAGTTTCCTGACATTGGATTCGCCCTTTCCGAGAGAAAACTTGAAAGTAAAACTGGTTACGGACATATCCACAAAGTATAAAGACCGGGACCTGTCCTATGAGAAAATAGCACAACTGCTGAAAAAGCAATTCTCTCAAAAGACCGGTAACTATATGGTATTTTTTCCTTCCTATGCTTACATGAGACGCGTTGTGGAGATTTTTACCGACCTCTGCCCCGATATGGATATTTTAGAACAGAAACCCTATATGGATGATGCCGAGAGAAGTTTATTTCTTGAGAGGTTCGAGAAGTTCGGTGAAAATACACTGGTAGCTTTTGCGGTAATGGGAGGACTTTTCGGAGAAGGAATAGACCTTGTGGGAGAAATGCTTTCCGGTGTGGCGATAATAGGTCCCGGACTTCCCATGCTGTGTCCGGAAAGGGAACTTATAAAGAAGTATTTTGATGACATTGATATGAACGGTTTTGACTATTCTTACACATTTCCCGGAATGAACAGGGTGCTTCAGGCTGCGGGAAGAGTAATACGAAGCGAAACCGATACCGGCTTTGTGCTGCTCATAGATTCCCGTTTCGGGACGGCAAAATACAGGTCGCTATTTCCAAAGTGGTGGAATTGTAGTAATATGTACAATAGCTTTGAAGAGGACGGTTTTTTATGCTAAAACAATACCTGTACATATTGGCAATTTCGGCGGTTCCCGTAATAGAGCAAAGAGGCGCAATTCCGTTGGGAATACTACTGTATAAATTGGATCCGGTTCTTGTTACACTTGTTTCCTATGTAGGCTCTTTGATTCCAATGTTTTTTGTAATCTACTGCTTTACTCCCATATTTAAGTGGCTGAGTACAAAAAAGATTCTTAAGTGGTTTTACGATTTTGTGGATAACAAGGTGAGGAAAGGCAAAGAAAAGGTGGAAAGATATGAAGTAATAGGACTTACCATATTTGTTGCCATACCTCTTCCCATGACCGGAGTGTGGACCGGCAGTGCCGTAGCCGCATTCATGCAGATGAACAAAAAGAAGGCTTTTATAAGTGTCAGTATAGGAGCCGCCATATCCGCTATTATCATAACTATAATATGCTATGTAGCCCCTAAGCTTTTAGGATATTGATTTTTCCATAACTAACTTATTTAACTAATCACTTTATTGGTGATATAATGACCTCTATGAAGATTGTTGAATATAAAGAAAGCGATATATCGGATTTTTTCCCGTTAAGAAAAGACATAAGCTGTAAATCGGATTACGGCAGGTTTCTTGTAATAGGCGGCTCACCCGGCATGACCGGAGCGTTGAGATTATGTGTGGATGCCTGTTACAGAAGCGGAGCGGGACTTGTGTACTATACGGCGCCCGAAAAAGACTTACTGTTATATGACCTTCTTACCGTGGAAGGTATTACCCTACCGGCAGAAGATATTCTTTCGTTTATCGGTGATAAAGACTGTATATGCATTGGATGCGGTCTGTATAACGATGAAGAAAACCTGATACTGTTAAAAAAAGTATTGGAAAACTCGAAATGCAACATAGTAGCCGATGCTGCGGCGCTGAGGATGCTTGCGGAACATAAAGAACTGTTGAAACGGCACGGCAACAGAATGACCGTGTTACCGCATCCCGGAGAAATGTCTCATCTTACGGGGTTGTCGGTAGCGGATATTCAAAAAGACAGAATTAATACGGCATATAAATTTTATGAAGTGTACGGATGTATAACGGTGTTAAAAGGCAACCGGACCGTGGTTGCGGGGAATGATTCCGTGTATATTAACAATACGGGAAATCCCGGAATGGCCACCGCAGGATCGGGGGATGTTCTTGCAGGTATGGTAACGGCATACTCGGTTATGAGTAATGACATGTTCAAAAATGCCTGCATGGCGGTATATGTACACGGTCTGGCGGGAGATATGGCTGCTAAAGACTTGGGCGTGATAAGTATGATTTCATCGGATATAATAAGGTATATACCCCAAGCACACAAGGAGGTGGCATGTGGAAAAGCCTGACAGAGTGTGGGTGGAAATAAATCTGGATAACATAGCACACAACATCGCTGCGATAAGAAAAAAAACAGGTGATGTGAAGGTAGCCGCCGTGGTAAAAGCCGACGGTTACGGACACGGAGCTGTGGAGATTGCCCAGACTCTTTGCGAAAACGGCGTATATATGCTGGTGGTGGCAACTCTTGATGAAGGGATAAGTTTACGAAGAAACGGCATAACCGCTCCCATATTGGTGTTAGGCTATATATGCCCGGAAAAGATTGAGCAGGCGATAGACAATAACCTTGCGGCAACAATTACCAACTCGGATATGGCAAGGAAGTACTCTTCGGTTGCAAAAGAAGCGGGAAAAACGCTGTATGCACACATCAAGATAGATACCGGAATGCACAGGGTGGGTTTTGCATATGATGACAAGCAATCTATTCTTTCCGCACTGGCTCTTTGCAATATTCATTACAGCGGGATATTCTCACATTTTTCCACTGCCGACGAAGAAGATAAAACATATACAAATATGCAGTATGAAAGATTTAGCGGTGTTTTAGACAGTGTGAAAAAAGCGGGTTACGATATAGCTTTGAAGCACATATGTAACAGCGGAGCGATAATACTGCATCAAGACAAATATATGGACATGGTGCGACCGGGAATAATCATATACGGTCTGTATCCTTCGCAGTATTGCAAAAATCATGACATGTCGGATTTGCGGTGCGCTATGAGTTTCAAGTCCAGAATAATACAGATTAAGAAAGTGAAAAAAGGTCAGCCGATAAGTTACGGAAACAGTTATATTACCGAGAGAGACAGTATCATTGCCACCATTGCATGCGGATATGCCGACGGCTATTCCAGGGTGCTTTCACAAAAAACCCATGTGTTTATAAACAACCGAAGAGCTCCGATAGTAGGCAATATATGCATGGATATGTGTATGGCGGACATTACCGGACTGAAAGGTATATCGGTTAATGATGAGGTAGAGTTGTTCGGTCCTAATATACCGGTAGAACATCTGGCGGCAATCTGCTCCACAATAAACTACGAGTACATTTGTAAGATAGGTGCAAGAGTACCGAGAGTCTATATAAAAGAGGGCAATATGATAAAGATAAATAACTACCTTGTATAACATTGATTGACCGTTATTCAGGTAGTTATGTATAATGTAAAAAGAAATAAAACCGTATAAAGAGGAGAACAAAAGATGAGACAGGATAAAAAAACCGCGATAGCAATAATAACCGTTGCATTTATAATGAGCCTTATGTTCTGTACCACGGCACAGACTGCCGATCTTGTAATTGCAAGTGTCGAATATGTGGATGCAAAGATAGCAGAGGTAAGGGCTCTTATTCAGTCTTCGGGAACGCCGTCGGGAGGCACAACACCGGTTACCCCCGTGGATAATGCTAAAATAACCGAGCTGGAAACGGCTTTGGGCAACGCGTTAAAGGAAATGGATGCTTTAAGATCCAGAATGGATTTTCTTGATGTAACTGTCAGAGACATGTCGGATAATTACGGCATGCAGGTTCTTCATGTTTATAAAGATGATGTAATATACGCATTAGGTACTTCGGAGCTTATCTTGCGGAGCGGCAGCGCAATAGTAATAGGAAATGCAAACAACGAAGGGTTAAGCGATGCCACCACGGGAGAAAATCTCAATCCCGGGGTATCGCTGGGTAAAGATCACTTTGTGGTAATACCCAGAGGCGACGGCAGAGGTATTAAGATTACATCGGGTGAAAGTTTTATTATGTACAGAGGTTCCTTCTCATATGTACCCGCAAACTGATATCAAAAGTTATATGCCGGTAAAGATACTTTTCGGAAACAATTGCGTCTTTAACAATAAAGATATATTTAAGCAGACCGGAAAGTTTCCCTTTATTGTGACCGGAAAAAGCGGAGCCGTAAAAAGCGGCGCTTTTGATGATGTGATATCTGTTTTAAACGGCGGACCGTATATTCTTTATGACAGGGTGGAAGAGAATCCCAAGGTATCCGACATGGAAGATACCGCAATTATCAGTAAAAAATTCCGTTGCGACTATATTATTGCAATAGGCGGAGGTTCCGCTTTGGATGCGGCAAAAGCCATAGCGGTGCTGGCCGTTAATAACATGAGCGGCATGGATCTTTTCAGCAAGAAGGCGGATGCGGCTTTACCTGTAATAGCCATACCGACAACCAGCGGGACCGGAAGCGAGGTCACTCCTTATTCCATACTGACCGTGGATGAGTGGCAGACAAAAAAGAGTTTTGCCGGCGACTGCATATATCCCAAGATTGCACTGTTAGATCCGAAATATACCTTCAGTTTACCTATCGACTATACCATATCCACCGCTTTCGATGCGGTAAGTCATCTTTTCGAAAGTTACTTTTCCTTAAAGAGTAATGAAATGTCAAAAATGTATTCGCAAGAGGGCATACGTGCTTTTGCAAAAGCCATTGATGCAATAAAAAACAGGAAGTTTGATGAGCAAAGCAGATATTATCTTATGTATGCATCCATGTTGGGCGGAATAGCAATATCGCATACCGGTACCACCGCAATGCATGCAATGGGTTATTCCATGACATATTTCCACGGACTGCCGCACGGATTTGCCAATCTGTATTTTGCCGAACCTTATTTCAGGCATATGATGAAACAGGAAGAGCAAAAGACAAAAACGGTTACGGATTTAATGGGTATGACCGATTTGCAGTCAATGATAAACTTCTTTTCGGATAGCATACAAAGACCGAAACTGAACAAAGAACAGTGTGAGCGCTATGCAACGCTGGCCATGATGCAGTCCAGCATTAAATCTACACCGGGCAACCTGACAAAAGAGGATGTTGTAAATATGTTTAAAGAGGCAGGCAGGGCATGATAGTCTATTATCACATTCCCGAAGACAAAGCAAAAGACGCCATATCTTTCGGGATGAAACTTTCGGAATACGGCAATTTCCTTATAAACATCGGCAACGGACCGAAAAATGTTATCACGGCATATCTGTGTCCTGCGGATGATGTCAAAAGATATAACAGGTCGGGCTATACCTGCTTGCGTATCGATTTTCCCATGGAAAAGACATATATAATGGAGGGAGTCTATCTGGAAACGGAAAACACCGAGGCACTCAAGGCTTCTTTGACCAAAGCGGAGGAGTATAAGCTTGGAAGCTATAGAAAGCCTTTGGCTCTTATCACCACCACGGTATTTGCCGAAAGAATAAAGGTGCTGGGAAAATTCATGGATGTACCCATGGTTGTGGATGACTCGGAGGAACTTTATCTTAAAAATGCACTGCTGGAGTTGGAAGAGGGCGACAGCGGATATTATGAAAAAGCCTTATACGGATATCTTACGGTCACAAAAGAAGCGCGTATGCTTTATGAAAAGAACGGATATGTTGAATATATACTGAACAAAAGAAAATACATAGCAAGAAAGCCGGATGGCAAGTGATGTGCGATATGGAAATCATTAAACTTCCATATATAAATTCCACCAATACATATGCAAAAGATAATGCGCAGTCTTTCAGTAAGAAAATTACGGTAATACAGGCGGAAAGACAGTTGCAGGGCAGAGGACGGTTAGGCAGGGATTTCCTATCCGACAACAGCGACGGAGCATGGTTTTCCGTGGTTATCAAACCTGAAAAAGACACTATTTCTCCCCAAACGGTACTGTTGATGCCCATTCTTGCGGCAGGCGAAACGGCTGCTGCAATAGAAGATATATACAGTATAAAAGCGGGGATAAAATGGCCTAACGATATATTGATTAACGGTAAAAAGGTATGCGGGATACTGTGTGAAAGCAGTGTTGCCGACAACAATGTTCTTCTGATTGTTATAGGCATAGGCATAAATGTCAATCAAAAAGCGATGCATCCCGATATAGCGGATATTGCCACATCACTGTTTATGGAAACCGCTATCCAAGTTCCTGTCGACCTGCTGATACAAAATATATGTGGAAATATAGCCTGCTCTTATGATAAAATTAGACGCGGGAATACAGCCGGCATAATAGATAAGTGGAATGAATACTCTATAATGAATAATGCTGTCATAACCTATACGAAAGGACAATCGTTGTACAGCGCAGTTTCCAAAGGAATTGACAGGCAGGGCAGGCTGATAGCCGAACAGGACGGATTGACGATATATCTTGACTCGAGCGAGATAAGTATAAAAAGCACAAGGAGCAAATAATGGACGACAATCGGAATACCGCTTCCGCAAATGACGGCAACCGGAAGAGGTCGAACAACAATTATTACAGAAAGAAAAAGAACTATTCGGGTGAGCGAAAACAGGACAATTTGCCCGCACAGGCGACTGCAGGTGAGGAAAGAGATAACAGAAAACCTTCTCAAAATAAAGGATATAATAATTACAAACGCTATAACAGGGACAGAAGAAGAAACCGCAGCGGGGAAGAAACCGTTGATGATATAAAAAAGGATATAATGAGGATAGAAAAAGAAATCCGGCTGGAGATTGAAGAAATAAAAATGATAAGGGTGTAGAGAATGCTTTTAGCTATTGATGTGGGAAATACCAATATCGTAATGGGGGTACATAACGGGGAAAAATATACCAATGTGTGGCGCCTGACGACCAACAAAGAAAGAACCCCTGAAGAATTCGGAGTTTTCTATATGAACATGTTCAATGCAGCCGGTCTGAAACTGTCCGATGTTGATGCCATTATTCTTTCTTCGGTTGTACCGGGAATAATGTATACGCTTACCAGCAGTCTGGAAAAATACTTTAACCGGACACCCTTGCTGGTGGAACAGGGAATAAAGACCGGATTGAATATAAAGATAGACAATCCCAGAGAACTGGGGGCGGACATAATAGTAAACTTGGTCTCCGCTTATGAAACATATAAAGGTCCGGCTATAGTAATTGATTTCGGTACTGCAACCACATTCAGTTGCGTAACGGATAATTTCGAGTGTCCCGGCGTGGTAATATGCTCGGGCGTCAGTCTTACAGCCGAGGCTTTGTACAAAAGAGCGGCAAAACTGCCTAATGTAGATATAATAAAACCTGCTAAGGTTATAGGCAAAAATACTATAACCTCCATGCAGTCGGGTATAGTAAACGGCTACCTGGGGCTGATAGCGGGCATAGTGAATGATATGAAAAAAGAGCTTGCGGAAGACTATAACCAGAAGTATGAGGACATAAAGGTTATAGCCACCGGAGGTCTTTTAAGCATTATTGCCAAAAACAGCGACCAGATTGACTATATAGACGGAATGCTTACACTGAACGGGCTTAAACTGGTTTATGATAAAAACAAATCCAAGACGGAGGGAAAGGCATAATACGTTTATGGCAAAAGGAATGATTATTTCTTTCGAAGGCACCGACGGTTCCGGAAAGACCACTCAGATAAAGGCTTTGAGCCGATATCTTGAAGAAAAGGGATATATGCCGGCAATTTTACGGGAACCGGGAGGAACAAGGATAGGAGAGGAAATTCGCTCCATATTACTTAACAGCGATAATACCGAAATGGCTTCCCTGACGGAAATGCTTTTATACGCATCTTCCCGGGCACAGATGATGGAAGAAAAAGTCGAACCGTTGCTTAAAGAGGGAAAGATAGTGATACTGGACAGGTTTTTCGATTCCTCGCTTGCATACCAAGCCTATGGAAGAGACTTGAATTTCGATGCGGTACTGTCCATAAACCTTGCAGCGGTAAAGAATATAGTTCCCAAGATTACTTTCTTTATTGATATAACACCCGAGCAGTCGCTGAAGAGAAGGCAGAATGCTACCGCAACCGACCGGTTGGAAAATGAGGATATGTCTTTTCATTACAAAGTGTATGAAGGATACAAAAAGCTTTTGGAGAGATTTCCCGAAAGAATAATAAGGATTGACGGCACCAAGGAAGCAAGAGAAATAACTAACGAGATAACATCATATGTAGATAATGTTTTGAAGGAGGATATTAGATGAAGCTGATATTTGCAATAGTGAATGATGAAGATGAATTGGATGTAATGAGAGGACTGAGCCAGGAAGGTTACGGAGTCACAAAGCTGTGTTCCACCGGAGGATTCTTAAAATCGGGAAATACCACCTTGCTTATAGGAGTGGACGATGAAAAACTGGACCACGCCATTGAAATAATAAAAGCGAGATCCAAGAGCAGAAAGAAGATAGTTAATTCTTCCATGATAGGAGCATCTCAGGGTGCGGTTCTGACAGGATATCCGATAGAGATAACCATGGGCGGAGCAACGATTTTCGTAACCGATGTTGTAAAATACGTCAAGAGTTAAAATGGCGGATTTTGATGATATAAAGGGAAGAAAACCTTTAAAAAATCAAATATCAAAACTTATGTCAAAAGGCAGGATATGTCACGGGTATATATTTGAGGGTCCTGTCGGGTCGGGAAAAAAACTTATTGCGGATGCTTTTTCCCGGCTTCTTTTTTGCAAGAATCCCGATAAACTGAAAGTATGCGGCCGCTGTGAAGGCTGTTTGGGGCACAAAGAGCAGTATATACTGAAAAGTGATAAATCCATTTCCGTGGAGGATATACGCGCTCTTATCAAAGATACTCAACTTCTGCCTTTGGGCAGCGGAAATAAAATCTACATTATACATGATGCCGATACAATGACCGACCAGGCACAAAACGCTTTTTTAAAAGCACTGGAAGAGCCTCCTTCCAATGTCTATTTTCTGTTGACGGTTACCAATTCCGAACAGCTGATAGATACAATAAAATCTCGATGTGTAATTATTTATACCGGAGTCAACACCGAGAGTGAGGTTTTGGATTATCTTCAAAGCAAATATCCCGATACCGATATACAACAGATAAACTTTGCTGCAAGTTTTTCCGAGGGTTGCATAGGAAGAGCGGACACACTTATAACCGATGAAACTTTCCGGCAGACCAGAAGTGCCGCGGTAAGATATCTCAGTGAAATAAACACCGATTTAGCAGACAAAGACAAATCGACAAATATAACGGTTTTTCTGGAGGTATTGCAAAGCTTATTCCGTGACGCACTTATATTCAAAGAAACCGAGCAAACAGACAACTTGATAAATGCCGATTTTTTGGATATTATAAAAAGAACGGCGGCAAACTACAGCAGCGAAAGCCTGTTTAAGGCATGCAATTATGTGGCAAAGGCCGCACAATACATAAAAGATAATGTTTCCGCAAGCATAGCTATAGGTACCATGAATGTGGAATTAATGGAGGAATTGAATATATGATAACCGTTGTCGGAGTAAAGTTCAGACATTCGAACAAAATATACAGTTTCGCTCCGGGAGATTGGGAGCTTAATATAAATGACAAAGTAATAGTGGAGACAATCAAGGGTACGGAAATGGGAACTGTTGCATCACCGATTACTCAGGTTGAGCAATCGAATGTTGTGGCCCCTCTTAAGGAGATTATCCGAAAAGCAACACAGGAGGATCTTAACAAAGCGGAGGAGTCAAAAAGCAAAGAAAGCGAAGCCTTTGCCATCTGCGAGAAAAAGATAGCCGACCATAAGATAGCCATGAAGCTTGTCGGGGTGGAAGCAACATTTGATATGAGTAAAATACTCTTTTATTTTACAGCAGACGGAAGGGTGGACTTCAGGGAACTGGTTAAGGATCTGGCATCCACTTTTCGTACCAGAATCGAGTTAAGACAGATAGGCGTACGCGATGAAGCCAAACTCTTAGGCGGAATAGGAATATGCGGTCGGCCCTTCTGCTGTACCAGTTACTTAAACGAATTTCAGACAGTTTCCATAAAAATGGCAAAAGACCAGGCTATTTCCCTTAATCCTCTTAAGATATCGGGAGTGTGCGGAAGGCTTATGTGTTGCCTGAAATATGAACATGAAGTATATACCGACCTTATAAAAAAGACACCGGGTATAGGCGCCATAGTACAGACGGTCGACGGCAAGGGGGAAGTTATCGACGTTAGTATGCTTAAGGGCGAACTGAAGGTTAAATTGGACAAAGGCGAAGAGATAGACATAAGGCAGTACAACGCACAGGATGTAACCGTACTGAAGAAGTCCAGCAAGTATAAGGTTCTGCCCGATGAAGAAGCGGCACAGGATATTAATGAACTTACTAAGCTGGAGGATAATTGATATTTTGATAAAGATATATCAATTATTCATATGACCTTGATTTTTATATTTCACGGCTATATAATTGCTACAAGATACAAGGAGGTGTAACATGCCATACAGAATTACTGATGAATGCATCAGCTGCGGAGCTTGCGAAGCTGAATGTCCCGTAGAAGCTATTACTCAGGGAGACGACATTTATGTTATAGATCCGGAATTATGCATTTCATGCGGTGCATGTGCTGATGTATGCCCTGTAGATGCTCCGGTGGAGGAATAACAGGAGTCAAATACTGAGAACCGGCGGCCAGACCGCCCTTTTTCATTTTAAGGAAAGATAATGACAAATCACTACTATACGGACAAACAGTTAACTCATGAGGACATGTTTGAGTACAAGGCCAGAATAAATGAGGTGGAATTTCGATTTTACTCCGATTCCGGTGTATTTTCCAAAACCGGCATTGATTACGGCTCCAAGCTTCTTATTGACTCGGTTATTGCCGATATCGGGGAGCAGGAAAAAGGCCTTTCCAATGAAGAGAGACCTTCGCTTGCCGATTTAGGTTGCGGAATAGGGGTTATAGGGATAGTACTCAACAGACTGCTTAAGATAAACAATACGTATCTTTATGAGATAAACGAAAGAGCGGCCGAGTTGGCAAAAAAAAATGCCGGGCAGAACAGGTCCAAAAGAACATATGTAAATAAACTGGATATAGCAAAAGAGGATATACCGGAGAAAGTGGACATTTGTGTGACCAATCCCCCCATAAGAGCGGGTAAAGCGACGGTGTTTGCTTTTTATGAAAAAGCATATAAAATGCTTAACGAAAACGGTATCTTTTACTGTGTTATTCAGAAGAAACAAGGGCTGGACAGCACAAAAAAGAAACTTACCGAGCTATTTTCCAATCTTGAAACTGTTAACAGAAGTGCCGGATATCATATTCTTAAATGCATTAAAGATAAAAACTGATATAATCTTAATATATATACGGAGGTACACATTAAAGTATATGCCTTAGTCGGTCCGAGCGGAACCGGCAAAAGTCATAAATCCACGCTGCTTGCTTCGGATATGGGTATCACCCATATAATTGACGACGGCTTATTGATAAGTGAAAACCGGGTCATAGCCGGAAAAAGCGCCAAGAAGGAAGCTACCAAAATAGCTTCCATAAAGCGTGCCATTTTTGACGATAACGATCATCGCAAGGAGGTTATAAAAGCGATAAGAGCAGGTAAAGTGGACTCTTTACTGATTTTAGGAACATCGGATAAGATGGTCAACGAGATAGCACAGAGACTGGAAGTGTCACCTATACAGAAAATAATAAGAATTACCGATATATCCGACGAAGAAGAAATTGCCGCCGCGACCAGAAGCCGTCAGGAGAAGGGAAAACACGTAATACCCGTTCCCACTTTTGAGATAAAGAAGGATTTTGCCGGGTATCTTTTAGACCCGTTGTATATTTTCCGAAGAAGAGACAAGACAAGGTATGAGCCGGACGGTACCAAGACCATAGTAAGACCCACATTTTCCTACTTGGGAGGATACACAATATCCAACAACACTTTATTTCAGATTGCAAGTTACGGATGTACCGAAATAAACGGCTATGAGGGCATGACCCGCTTTCGTGTCATAAACCGACCGGAAGGGATATCTCTGGAAGTAAATATAACGGTAAATGTGGATTATGATATACCGGAAACTTTGCGACAGGTACAGCAGAAAATATATGATGTGCTGGATTTTACCACCGCTTTGAATATGATAAGAATTGATGTGACAGCCAAGAATATCATGATAAACGGGGAAGTATATCCATAGTCAGGTACGCAGTTTACTTGACAATACATATGTTATGCATTAAACTGTCGATATATTTTGATTTATGGAGCGTGAAAATCCTTAATGGATAGTGACAGTATATACCGAAGTATCGCCTTAATCGGCCTCATCGTCGTTGGGGGTCTGTTGGCGGGTATGGAAACGGCATATTCATCCTGTAATAAGATACGGATGAAGTATAATGCGGAAAACGGCGATGTTAAATCTCAAAGAGTACTGAAGATATTAGAGCAATCCGATAAATATATTTCTACTATTCTTATACTGTTAAACATAATACATATAACCGCAGCTTCAATAGCTACGGTTATTGCGGTGCGCTATCTGGGCGAGATAGGTTCATTGGTGTCAACAATTGTCCTTACCATCATCATATTTACATTCAGCGAAGTAATCCCCAAAAGCATAGCTAAAGACAATGCCGATGCCTATGCAAGAACCTTTGCTCCGTTGTTGAAATTTCTTATCGTAATATTAACCCCCGTTTCCTATGTGCTTTCCGCAGTGGGAAGGCTGGTAAGAAAACTGATGGGAAATGCACCCAAAGAACCTACAATGACGGAAGAAGAACTTCAGAGCATGATAGAAACAATTGAGGAAGAAGGTGTAATTGAGGCGGATAAGAGCGAACTTATCCAGTCGGCAATAGACTTTCTGGACACTACCGCTGCGGATATTCTTACACCCAGAGTGGACATAGTCGCTGTGGATATAGACTGGAGTAAAGAGAAAATAGACAGTATCGTTATAAAAGAAAAATTCTCCAGATTGCCGGTTTATGAAAATACCATAGATAACATTATAGGAGTTCTGCATACAAGAAAGTATCTGAAAGGTATACTGAACAATACCGCTGTTGATGTGGCATCGGTAATGGATGAACCGATATTCGTGCATCAGAGCCTGTTGGTTAATACACTTTTTGAAATGATGAGTGCAAGAAGAGTTCATATGGTAATTGTAACCGACGATTACGGCGGAACCGCAGGTCTGATTACAATGGAAGATATAATGGAAGAGCTTGTAGGTGATATATACGACGAAGACGATATAGTGGAAGAAGAGTTTGTGTATCTGGATGACGGAGTATTGGAAGTAGTCGGTGAGTTGCGTATGGATGAACTGCTGGACGAACTGGATATTCCGTATAATGATGATGATATAGAACATAAAACCGTTTCCGCCTGGACAATGGAACATCTTCAGAATATTCCCGAAGCGGGCGATTTCTTTGAAGATATGGGACTATCGGTATCCATCAAAGAGTTGGACGGTATGAGAATAGAAAAGCTGCTTGTAAAGGTAATGGAAAAAGAAGAATCTTCAGATACGGAAGAAGAGAACGACAGGAAGAAGAAAGAGGAGGTAAATCAGTAATGGATTGGCTTATTTATCTCGGAATAATCATCCTTATTATGCTTTCCTTCTTTTTCTCCGGCACGGAGATGGCATTTTCATCACTTAACATAGGAAGAATCCGGTTGGAAGCGGAAGGCGGGGACAAAAAAAAGAAAAAAACCTATGAGTTGGCTAAGAACTTCTCCTCGGTACTTTATACGGTATTGGTAGGTAACAACTTAGTTAATATAGCCATTTCTTCTTTGACCACCCTTATTGCTTTAAGGATTATTGAGCAAACAAATACAAGTCTTCCCGTTCAGACCATAACGGTTATAGTTACCACCATAGTAATCCTTATATTCGGTGAAATAACACCCAAGATGGTTGCAAACGACAATCCCAACAAATTTGCCGTGAATGTTACCTGGCTGCTTAAGGTATTTATATTCATCTTCAAACCCATAGTGTTTACGGTTACCAAAATGACGGAAAAGCTTTCCGTGATATGGAAACCTAAAAAAGAAGAACCTACGGTTACCGAAGACGAGTTGTTAAGTATAGTGGAGACAATAGAAGAAGAGGGCGGGTTTACCGAAAAAGAAAGCGACCTTATACGGTCGGCAATAGAGTTTTCCGATGACAGAGCATTTGAGATTCTTACCCCGAGGGTGGATGTATTTGCCATAGATATAAATGATGAGCCCGAGGATATAATACGGGCGGTAGTGGATGAGGAATATTCCAGAGTACCGGTTTTTGAAGGTACTATAGATAATATAATAGGTATATTAAGTACAAAGAAGTTGCTGAAAGCAGCCGTGAAAAAGGGAGCACAGTTTGATATCCGCTCCATGATACGTGAACCTTTATACATATATAAGTCCATGGACATATCCTCCGTTATGGAAGAGTTCAAGGCAAAAAGAGCACATATGGCTGTTGTTGTCGATGAATTCGGAGGTACTATGGGCATAGTCACTCTGGAGGATGTTCTGGAACAGCTGGTCGGGGATATATGGGATGAAACCGACGACATGAGTGAGGACACGGTGGAAACGGCGGAAGGAACCTATGAGGTTGTCGGGGACATGTTGCTGGATGATTTTCTGGAAATGATAGATTTTGATGAAGAATTGGAATCGGAATCCACCACGGTCGGCGGTTTTGTGACCGAGAGGCTGGGAAGACTTCCCTTAGAAAATGACAGGGTGGAGTTTGACGGTCATGTAATAACCGTACTGGAAATGGCAAACTTGAGAGTGGAAAGAATAAAAGTGGAGATGAGAAAAGATGCTGACTGATAATATAAAGTGGTTAGGGCATGCCGCCTTCAGGGTGGACGGCAGCAAAACGATATATTTTGATCCGTTCAGAATAGATGAAGGCAAAAAAGCAGATATCATATTGGTTTCCCACAAACACCATGACCATTGTTCCAAAGAGGATATATTAAAGATATTGAAACCGGATACTTTGATTGTTACCGATGCGGACAGTGCGGAAATTTTACAACTGGATAATATGATAATAGTGAAACCGTATGACAGTATTTCCGTAGAAGGAATAGAGATACAGGCATTACCGGCATATAACATTACAAAACCCCATCACCCCAAGGAAAACGGATGGCTGGGTTTTCTGGTTAATATTGACGGTAAAACAATATACCACGCAGGCGATACCGACTGTATAGAGGAAATGCGGGATATTACGACCGATGTCGCACTTATCCCTATATATCCCGATAACAAATATGTCATGACTCCCGATGAAGCGGCACAGGCCACATATTACATAAACACAAAAGTTGCGGTTCCCATGCATTTCGGAGTGTTGGGCGGTTCAAAGGGCGATGCTTTAACGGTTGCTAAAAAAGGTAATCCCGAAATACAGGTAGTTATTTTGGAAAGTCAAAAAAACAGCTTTTAGCCTTTTATTTTATACCCTGTAAGGATATAATCATATATACAGAAGCAACAGATTGAGGTTATTATAACAGGCAAAATGAGAGAGCAACACTTCCTACCTGAAAGTACTCGGGATAAAGCATTTATGGAAAAGAAAAGGAAAAGAAGGCAGGCATTTAAGGAAAAGGCGGCGATTATTCTGCTTACCGTGCTTTATCTTGTAATATCTTTAACCAATCTCGGAAACACAAAGGCGCCGGTCAACGGATGGACACCGCAAAAAGCCGGGTCGGTCGTGTATGTTGATTTTGAAAAGCAGGAAACAATTGAGAGAATAACATATCTTTGCGGTCTGGGTGATACCTGGTATAACGTGACGGCACTGGACTTATACTATAAGGATGCATCGGGATATTATGTTCATTTCGTCACCCTGGAAAGAAGAGCCAGCACATTTCTCAAGTGGCTTTATACGGATTTGGAACAACCCGTTACCACCGATTGTGTAAAGGTTGTTTCCGGCATTTATCAGGACAAGGAAGAAGACTACATCAAAGGGACAAGGGGAGAAATCATGGAGGTATGTTTCTTTGCTTCAGGTAAAGATACTCCTATTCCCATAAGTTCGGTCAGACCGACCGATCCGCATAAAGACGAAAAATCCGTCAACCTGTTTGACGAACAGGACCTGTATGTTTATGAGCCTTCATATATGAACAGCACCTATTTCGACGAGATATATTTTCCCAGAACGGCATATGAGTTTTTAATAAAAAACCAAACAATTTATGAAAATACGCATCCTCACTTAGGTAAGATTATAATCATGTGGTCCTATAAAATGTTCGGGGTAAATCCTTTCGGGTACAGAGCTATGGGAGCAATAGCGGGAGCACTTATGATACCGGTTATGTATGCTCTGGGAAAGAAGTTATTTAAGAACCATTACTTTGCTATGATAGGGGCAACGCTTTTAGCGTTTGAATGTATGCATTTCGTGCAGACAAGACTGGGAACGGTGGACAGCTATCTGGTTCTTTTTATAATGCTTACCTTCTATTTTATGGCATGTTATGTGGATATGGATTTGCGGAAAACAAGCTACTTCAAAACGCTTGTGCCTTTATTCTTCTCCGGTATTTTCTTCGGATGTGCCATATCGGTCAAATGGATAGGATTTTATGCGGGAGCGGGAATTGCGTTTCTGTTCTTCGTTAAGATATTTTCACAATGGAAATCTTTCGGATACGGACGCATTGTATACGGAGGCAAAGCACTTGCCGCAAGAAACAGTCTGCTTACCTGCTTCTTCTGTCTGATTTTCTTTATCGCTATACCGGCCCTTATATATTCACTGTCATATATTCCTATCTTTCAGATACAGTCGGCCGCTATCGACAATGAAAAGTTTACAATAATGGAAATGGCGGATAACATAATTGCCAGCCAGAAGCACATGTTTGAATACCATAAGGGAGTGACACAGGACCATCCTTTCAAATCCGCCTGGTACACATGGCCCATCATGTACAAGCCGGTTTATTACTACTCGGCTCCCGTAAAAGCCGAAGGGCAGTGGGGCACAATAGTGGCAATAGGCAATCCCTTGATATGGTGGACCGGTCTTGCGGCGCTTATAGGGACGGCGATAGTGTCGTTAAGAAAGCAAGACAGAAGAGGACTGTTCATATTTGCAGGCTATCTTTCCATACTGTTGCCGTGGGCCGTGGCACCCAGAAGCATTACCTTCCTGTATCATTATTTCGGATGTGTGCCTTTTATGATTCTGGCAATTGTGTATATGGCCTCATACTTTATGGAGGACAATCCCAAAGTGAAAAAATATATTAATGCATATGTAATATTGGCTATCCTTATCTTTGCGGCTTTTTATCCCGCAATGGCCGGGATAAAAGTCAGCGTCGATTATATCGAGCTTTTAAGATGGCTTCCCAGCTGGTGGTTTTAAATGAGAGAATTATATGATGTGTCGGCTTCGGAACATAATCCGAAATGGGAGAATATGATTTGCCGTAAAGAGCATATCGGCAGGAAAGAGCAGGATATACGCTCGGAGTTTTACCGGGACTATACCAGGATAATAAACAGCAGAGCTTACAGAAGACTTAAGCAAAAGACGCAGGTGTTTTTTGCAACGAGGAATGACCATGTCTGCACCAGAATGGAGCATGTGAATAATGTGTTATCCATCAGTTACGGTGCCGCAAAATATCTCGGACTTAATGAAGAACTTGTCATGGCGATTGCCGTAGGTCATGATCTGGGACACTCGCCTTTCGGTCACAGCGGGGAAAGAATTATAGACAGGATAACAAAAGAATATCTGAAGACGGATTTTTGGCATGAGAAAAACAGTTTAAGGGTTATTGATTACAGCGAAACCATTCAGAATGCATGGGGACAGGAAGAAAATCTCAACCTGACTTATGCGGTGAGGGACGGAATAGTTACACATTGCGGCGAAATAGAAAGAAAACAGCTGGTACCGCGGACGGAATATTTAGAACTTGAGAATATTAAAAACGCTTCTGCGGTTTCACCGTATACTTATGAAGGCTGTCTTGTAAAGGCAGCGGATATAATTGCATATCTGGGCAGAGATATTGAGGATGCTTTAAGGTTGAGAATACTTAATTCACAGGATATTTCCCGTCTTGACGAAATACTGAAGCAGTACAAAAAAGCCGATGAAGCCATGAACAACAGCACCATAATAAACAGCCTTGTGACCGATTTGTGCTTTACCAGTAAAAAAGAACACGGCATCTGTTTTTCCGATGAAGGATTCATGATACTTAAAAAAATTAAGGCATTCAATTATGAGTATATTTACAAAAACAAACGGTTGAGAAAGTATGAGGAATATGCCGAACTTATTATCCAATCGCTGTTTGATGTGCTGATGTCCTTTTACAAAGAGGAGGATACCCTCGAATACATAAAAACCGAGTATTCAACTATTTATCCGGAACTGGCATCTTCTTTTTCCGACCGGCTGAAAAAGTATTCAATCATGGAAAACCGACCGGAGAATCTTAAAAACAAAATGCTTTATAATCTTTCAAGTAAGGAAGATTACATCATAGCGGTTATAGACTATATATCTTCCATGACCGACATGTATGCAAAAAAACTGTTTGATGAGATAACATCATTCTAAAGAAACTGTTTGATGAAATACATAATTTACTACATATTGATTAGAGGGAACAGGAAACAATGGAAATAAAAGAACAAGTCGGAAAAAGGAAAACAGGTATAATTTTATCGGCTGTTATTGTAGCGGCAATCGCAGCGCTTTTAATATTCAGTAAAGTCAGCATCACCGTCGGAGAACAAGCTATAACAGTAAAAGCCGGTCTGGAGCGGTCAGTTATAGCTTATGAGGACATAGTTAAAGTGGAGAAAGTAAGTTCCATAACGGTGGGAAAAAGAATAATGGGTGCCGACCTCATAAAAATATACAGCGGGACATTCAAAAATGAGCAATACGGCAGATACAGACTGTATATATACAAGGATGTAAGCAACTATATAGTTGTGGAACATAAAGAAGGATTTGCGGTGTTCAATTCAGATACAGCAGAGCGGACCGACAGCCTGTATGAAGACATATTGGAAAAATTAAAAAGATAAGTAAGTAAACAGAATCAGGAATAGTAAATAGTAAAGAGGATAACAGATAATACTTGAATTTATTTCTCACAGTTGTAAAATAAAGCCATTATGTAAAGGGGATGGCTTTTTTTGAACGGTTTATACAAAATAGCGGACTCGCACACACATATATATCCCGATAAAATAGCGATGAAGGCATCAAAGAGCATCGGAGACTTCTACGGTATTCCTATGTTCTACAACGGAACGGTGAAGGAACTCCTGGAAAACGGAAGCGGAATAAATATTAAGAAGTATCTTGTCTGCTCGGTGTCCACCACCCCGCAACAGGTTATGAGTATAAATGACTTCATAATCTCACAGTGTCTGGAGCATGAAGAATTTGTAGGACTTGCTGCCATGCACCAGGATTTTAATGATGTGGAAAAAGAGCTGGAGCGGGTAGCGGAGCAGGGACTTAAGGGTATAAAAATGCACCATGATTTTCAGAAAGTATATTCGGATGATGAAAGATTCTTTCGAACATACAAAAAAGCCGAAGAGGCGGGCATGGTATGTCTTTTACATGCGGGCGACGACAGGTATGACTATACAAGGCCCAAGCGAATAATATCGGTAATGGAGAAATTCCCGAATCTGAAATGTATAGCGGCGCATTTCGGGGGATACAAATGCTGGGAAGAGGCATACAAAACATATAAAGGGACGGATAATCTGTATTTTGATACATCCTCCAGTCTGTATTCACTGAAACCCGATGAAGCGCGGGATATAATAAGGGAATTCGGAAGTGACAGATTTTTATTCGGTACCGATTATCCCATGTGGGACGCAAAAACCGAACTGGAAAGGTTTTTATCTCTTAATCTTACCGAGCGGGAAAACAGCAGTATTCTTTATGATAATTTTATAAATCTCTTCAACCTATGAAAACATCTGCAATATACGGAAGATGATCGGATGCCGTGGTTAACGGAACAACAATGTCATTTACCTTGATGTCATGTGATACGAATATATAGTCGATTTTTCTGTCCGGTATATCGGAAGGAAATGTGAAATATTTCTTGTTACTTATAGCAGCGGTATCTTTCAGTATACCCGATATGCTCTTCAATTGTTCTTCATGCGGTTCCAGGTTCAGATCTCCCATGAAAACAAGAGATTTCCGGTGTTGCCTGAAGATGGGTATAAGTAAATCCAATGCGTTTTTCCTCTCACCTTCAGCCAGGCCGAAATGGGTAACTATAACATGTAAGTCTTTACCTATATCAATTACCGAATCTATGAAGGAACGCTGTTCATAATATACATCCTCATCAAGAACCGCAGGCTGGTCCACAAGAACGGTATGAACGGTTTTAACAGGGTATCTGGAAAACAATGCATTACCCTGAAAACCTTCTTTTATCGCTCCCGCTTTCCCGTAGTACATATATTCATAGTTAAGAAGTTTATTTATCTCTTCGGCCTGTTTTACAAATCCGGAAAACCGGATATTGTAATGGACTTCATTAAGAGCCAGAATGTCGGGTGCATACTCCTTTATAACCTCCGCACTTTGGGCTAAGTCTCTTTTTCTGTTTTCTCCGTAGCTCATTCCCGAACAGATATTGTATGTCATCAACCTTATATCCATAATACCTTACACAAACGGCATTGACCGTATGTATTCCTCCTTATTCCATTATATACAAAAATACATATGTATTAAATCAAATTAAACGGTAAATACATAAAGGTTTGATGTTGTAGCTTACCGTTAATAATGATACAATTATCGGTATACAAGGAGGGAAATTATGTCTCTGCCCATTGCTTTACAGCTATATTCAGTCAGACAGGACTTGGATAAAGATTTCGAACAGGTAATAAAAAAAGTAAAAGAGTACGGATATGACGGCGTGGAACTTGCATCGTTGCACGGTAAAGAGCCCGAATATGTTAAAAAGCTTCTTTCGGATACCGGTTTAACTCCCATATCCGCTCATATTCCGTTGGATTCGATGTTGAAAAATCCGGATAAAGTGTTTAGTTTGTATTTTGATATGGGGTGTAAATATGTTGCCGTTCCCTATCTTCCTGAAGAGAGAAGACCGGGAAAACCTCTATTTGACAAGACTTTGGAACAGATGGAACAGTTGGGTAAAAAAGCCAAAGAAGCGGGATTACAGCTTCTTTATCACAACCATGATTTTGAGTTTGTCAAAATAGGAGACAGGTTGGGTCTGGATGTCATATACGAAACAATACCTGCAGATTTATTACAGACTCAGATTGATACATGCTGGGTAAAAGTAGCAGGACAGGATCCGGCGGAGTATATAAGGAAGTACAAAGGAAGAGCTCCGGTTGTGCATCTTAAGGATTTCTACAAGCAAGAAACGGACAAAGATATTAAGATGTATGAATTGATAGGTATCAAAGGAAAAGACCATAAGCCTTCCGACAAAAAGGCTTTCGGATTTATGCCTTTGGGATTCGGACAACAGGATATACCTGAAATACTGGAAGCTTCGAAAGAAGCCGGTGCAAGCTGGGTAGTGGTGGAGCAGGATGAGCCTCAAGAAGGCAGAACGGCATTGGAATGTGCAAGATTAAGTATTAAATATTTAAAAAACCTGATTTGGTAAAAAAGGAGGGAAATATGTCAGAGGATATTCTAAACAAATTCAAGAAGATACACGAGGAAAAAAAGAGTACCGATACCGGTAAGGTGCTTAAAATAGGTATCATAGGTACCGGTTGGATAGCGGAACCTCATGTCAATGCGTACTTAAAATGCCCCGATGCAAAGATAGTGGCATGTGCCGACTTGATAGACGGAAAAGCCGCGGCTTTCTGTAAGAAAATGGGGTTAGAAGATGTGCGTCTGTACAGAAGTCACAAAGAACTTCTGGATAATGAAGAGTTGGATGCGGTAAGTGTTTGCACATATAACTGTACTCATGCGGAATGTGCAATATATGCTCTGGAAAAAGGTGTGCATGTACTCTTGGAGAAGCCCATGTGTGTAACGCTGGATGAAGCGGTTGCAATAGTAAGGGCGGAAAAAGCATCGGGTAAAGTTCTCTCAATAGGTTTTCAGCCGAGATTTGACGAGAACATGAAGATGATTAAAAAGATAGTGCAGAACGGAGAACTGGGCGATGTCTACTACATTCAGACAGGCGGCGGCAGAAGAAGAGGAATACCCACTCCTTTCGGTACCACCTTCATACAGAAAGATACCGGCGGAATAGGAGCTTTGGGAGATATAGGGTGCTATTCTTTGGATATGGTATTGAATGCCGTAGGTTATCCGAAACCGCTTACCGTTTCGGGATATAAGTCGGACTTCTTCGGAAAACGACCGAGCTATTATCCCAAACATCCGGAATATGCAAAGGTTTTCGGAGTGGACGATTTTGCAGCTGCATTTATCCGATTGGAAGGAGGTATTGTATTGGACTTCCGTATTTCCTGGGCAATGAACATGGACACATCGGGAGACACATTGATTTTAGGTACAAAAGCCGGATTGAGAATTCCTTCAACCGAATGCTGGAACGGTACGGTCGGCGGTCCCATGACGCTGTATCATGAAATAAGCGGCAAGCAGGTGGAGACCGTAATACCGGTACTAAAGACCGATTTCAATCTTTTTGATATGAAGATAAGGACCTTCTTGGATGCAGTAAAAGAAGGAACTCCGTCTCCGATACCTTCCAGCCAGATACTGTATAACCAGGCTATAATAGACGGAATCAATAAATCCGCCGAACTGGGAAGGGAAATTGAAATTAAGATACCTAAGATTTAATAACAAAACGTTTAAGTTCAGTCCAAAGGCGCCAAAAGGCGCCTTTGTGTCGTATGATGTTTTATGAATTTTATTGATTAACAGTATTTGATTGGATATTATATTTAACAGCGGAGTATGGAAATCATGAGATACAAGATAGAGAAACGGGAAAGAGAATATTTAAGAGATTATGCCAAGAAGCAGTTGGAGATTTCCAAGTTGCCGGTAATGAGCGAGCGGGTTAAACGTTGGTACAATCATAACGAAAACAGAAAAGGTAAGCCTATGATAGTGATAGAGCTTAACTCGTTTAAAAATGATGTCCGGTCTCCTTTAAAAACACAGTCGGATTTTGCCAGAAGAATAGAATCCGCTATTCAGAGCAACCTGCTGGTTCATGAACTTCTCGATGATGACCAAGTTTGTCCGGATTTTCTTTCCTTCAATTGGGATATAACATACAAAGAGTTCGGAGTGGATATACCGGTTATAAAATCCAAAGATGCTTCAGGCAGAGAGATAGGTTTTGAATATATACACCCGATAACCGATCTGGAGCGGGATTTTCCCATACTCAAACCTTTTACTTTTTCGGTAGACAGAGAAAATTCGTTAAGAAGGCTGCAAGCCGCCGAGGATATATTGGGAGATATACTCAATGTAGAACTGGAAAACACTTTTCACCAATGGAATCATATGATTACCTATAAAGTTATAAAACTTATGGGAATGGAAAACTGGATGATAGCCATGTTCGAAACACCGGATACGGTGCATAAGCTTATGGATTATATAACTTCCAATCTGCTTGCATACCAACAATGGATGGAGGATGAAGGATTGCTTACCATGAATAACAGTAATCACTATACCGGAGCGGGAAGCAGGGGATTTACTCATGAGTTAAAGAAACCCGCTGACGGTCGTGTACGATTAAAAGACTTATGGATAAATGTTAATTCACAGGAATCTACCGGAATATCTCCCGATACATACAGGGAGTTTGTGTATCCGTATATAGACCGAATAGCAAGAGAGTTCGGAATGGTATATTACGGATGTTGTGAGGCCGTACATTCTCTTTGGGATGTTTGTCTGAAGGATTTATCCAATTTACGCAAAGTATCGGTTTCTCCGTGGTGTGATGAAGAGTTTATGGGTGAAAGATTAAGAGGGACAAATATCATTTACTCCAGAAAACCTTCACCTCATTTTCTGGGAGTGGGATATGATTTTGATGACGATGAGTATAAAAAGTATATGCAAAACACTTTAAAGGCGGCAAAAGGTTGTAATTTAGAGATAATATTCAGGGATGTATATACTTTAGGCGGTAACCCTTCCAAAGCCAAAAGAGCCGTAAGAATCTTACGGGAATTGATAGAAGAATACTGGGAATAACACTATTCTTTTTTAATTGTTATAGTTTTCCTGAAAGGGGCTTCCGCTGTCAAAAAAACGGTGAAAGAGTTTTTGTCGGTCGGCAGAACCTTATTCATACATATTTTTGAATATTCATCACCGGTAAAATCGCTTTCCACCGTAAGAGCATTGGGAATGTATCTGACCGAAGGCAAATAAGTGAATTTGCCGTTCTTTACATGAAGATTCTTTCCCGTTCTTGCTCGGAGTGAATAACCGTCACCTTGCAAAAATCCTTCTTTGTCAAACATAAGAACCGCCGCACAGGGATACGGCTGATCGGCTTTTGTCTCTACGGATATTGTTGCTTTGTCGGGTTGGAATACGCAGTCCAATATAACTTCGGTTTTGTCATCGTTTCCGTACAGTCTGTATCCTGCGTGCGTTTTTTCAATTCTGTCAAATTCCATATACTTATCCGACAAAAACATCATATATATACCTAAGAATCTGTACATATATTTTACGGGCATAACATTCTTTGCAAGAACCGTCATGGAGGTATCGCCGTCTCTCATGCGGGCTATGTCGGAATAGGGAAAGAAGGCGTCATAATGAGTATAATCAAATGGCAAAATGGCAACCTCCCCGTCAAAAAACTCAGAATATTCCATATTCCGTATGATATGTGCCGTGAAGCAATAATAGCCCAGCTCACCTGTGTCAATAGGATTGTTGCTGCACATATCGAATATCACTTTGGCCATATATGCAAATTGAGGATTTCTGTCTATGTGGGCCATTACCATATAGCCTTCAAAAAGAGTAAAAGGATAGATTCTGGTTCCGACATCCTGTCTGGAGGAATTAAGGGTATATAAGGTTCCGTCCGGCTCGATATATTTCATAGACATATACAGATTACGTCTTACATGCTCCAAAAATTCCGGCCTGTTCAACTCACGGGCCAATATGATAAGCGACTCGTTATTTGTCAGGTTATATATCGATATGGACCGCTCTGCATATTCGCCGTATTCATCACAGTCAATTCCTTCATCAAGATACTTATTTATTTCACTCATCAGCTCCGGCATATCCAATATATTCATTACCATTGCAAGACCGCTGGCAACAACCCATCTGTGGTTGGGGGTGTGGAATCCTTTACCTACCATTCCGTCTGCCGATTTTGTCAGATAATTTATTATAGTGTTGTAGACTTTCACTTCCAAAGCGGAAGGTGACGATTTTTTTTGCATGTAGTTTTTAAGCATACGAAAAGCCGGTACGATTGTCCTTACGGAAAATGCAACGGATGTAGGGTCATGCGGATTGGTGGCTGTAAGATCCATCGTATTATCCGGATGCATATGTTTCAGCCCGTGCTTCAAACCTATTAAAGCACGCTGTAAGAGCAGTTGGTTTTTATAGAACCGGGATAGCGGATGGCAGTATCTGGTAATATAGGTTGCGGCTACCAGTATAGATCGTGTAGGTTCATTGTATCCCGCCGTACGATCCGGTACATTTCCGTAATACACGGAATCGGGATCGGTACATTGCGCATTCAGCTGGTTTTCTATAATATCATCGGAACGTCTTATTCTTTCTTTAATCAGTTCTTTCATATTCTGTCACCTCTTATCCTGACGGTATGTACTGACGGCGTCATACCCGTAAAATAAACGGTAAAGGAGTTTTCTATCGGCGGATTGCTACCTCTCAGACCTTCACTTCCGATGGATAATTCATTAAATGCCGGACCTGCCGTTATACGGTCGCTTCCTGCGGTATAAGTGAAGTTGCCTTGCTGAAGCTGAATAAAATCATTGCCTGCAGCCTGTGTGGAAGCATAGTCGCAATCAAACAAACCGTGTTTTTCGAATATAAGGTCCAGCTTGGTTGCTAAACCGTCCGTTCCCTTAATGGATATGGTTATATCCGCTCCGTTATCCAGAAACTTTATATCGGCCTGCATATCTATATGTTGCAGATTGGTCATTGTTCTGTCGACTTTATTGACATCCTGACCTATAATCGCAGGAACCGATCGGTCTTCCAGCGGCAGCCAATACCCCCACTCCCTTATATACCTCAACCTCAATCCGGTATCGGTTTCTTCCAGCACATCACTTCTGAAACGCCCTCTCGGCCCGAAGTATGTGGTATTGAACCGGAGACGTACCTTTAAGTTCCCGCACTGCATGGTGTAGAAAGTATCCTGCTCTTTGGATACTGTCTGGGATATATACGTACCGGTTCCGTGACGATAAACATTATCGCCGACAAACCCGTTAAATGCGGATAAGGCCTTGCTTTTTGTTGTTTTATGTAAAATGATGCTGAAAAGCTTTTTGTTTAACAAAGTAAAAACAGGCAGTAAAAGTACATTGTCACTGCTTTTCGGACAACGGTTTTCATCAATTAAATCAAATACATAGGAAAGAACATTGCAGAGACTCTCATTGTTGTCTGTAAAAGCCAGATACAGCAAAGAATCGATATAGTCCCAAAGATAAACAGTTGCACTTCTTTTATCGAGATTATTCTTTTCTTCTTTCAAGTCTATTACGGTATTGTCCGGCTCCGTAAGTTTAAGCACCGATGTCATAACATTCAATGCCTTTTTTAAGTATTGTTTGTCTTTGGTTTCGTTGTGTATGTCGCAAAGTGCCTGCAAATATTGAACGGAAAAATATTCTTCATCCCGCACCCTTTCTTTCATTTCTTTGACGCATTGCTTCAGGTTGTTATCTTCCATATCTCTTGCGCAGTGAATCAGTGCCGCATATTTGAAAACGGTATCTTCTTTCAAACTTTGTATCAGCGGTTTAGCACCCTCTATATAATCTAAAGCTGCTCTCTGTAAGTCTTTGCCTATATGTGTATCGTGGGTAAACAATTCTTTCGTATATTTCTCTGCCAATCTGTATACATACGATGCATGTATGACTGACATACAAAAAGATACAGGTTCGTACATGCCTTTATTGACAAGTGCAATTGCATTGTTAAGATATTCCGAAGCTGCTTTTAACAGTGATGCCGACCGGTAATTTCTTGAAAAAGGATTAAAACAAACACTTGTTATAATCAATGTTTTTCTGATGGATATTGCCGAAGGAGCAATGTATTCTTTATTGTAAGGATCGGATTTTTCCGTTGTAAAAACAGTTATTGACGAGACATATCTGTCGGTAAGATCGGTTATTTTATCGATATATTCATCCATAGGTTACTCACTTTCAAGGTGATTATAGCACAAGCGATTTATTCGTCAACATCAAAGGGATGTGCCAACTCTAAAGGAAAATTTTGCATATATTTCGGCATGTCCGCATCTTAATAACTTGTAATAGTAAAAGAGCATATAACTTTATCAAAAATTCATTTGTATGATTATAGTTGTTAATATATAATAAAATCAAACGGAGGTAATAATAATGGGATGGATGATACTTGGTTATGTTGTATTAGGAGTTATACTGCTTGTAGCAGTGTATTTTATCGCTACGTATAACGCATTTATACGCTTAAGGAACAAATATGAGGAAGCATTTGCCGCAATCGATGTGTTCTGTAAAAAGCGGTATGATTTGATACCCAATCTTATTGAAACAATAAAAGGATATGCAAAGCATGAAGAACAGACTTTTATCAAAGTAGTGGAAGCCAGAGCAAAAGCAATGCAAAGTAAAACCGTTGCCGAATCACAGGCAAATGAGACGGCACTGGAAGGTGCCCTTAAAAGTCTTTTCGCACTGGCGGAGAGCTATCCGGATTTAAAAGCCAATCAGGGGTTTTTGGATTTGCAGGCACAGTTGACCACTATTGAAGGAGAGCTTGCAGGCTCCAGAAGATATTACAATGCAATTGTACAGTCTTTCAATACAAAGACACAGACAATCCCCAGTTCCTTTGTGGCAAGTATATGCAGATTTGAAAAACAGCCTTACTATGAAGTTGCAGAGGAAGCACGCGAAAACGTAAAAGTGAGCTTTTAAGAGGTATGAAAAAAACAGGTTTTTATAGAAGTATAGTGTCAATAGCGCTGTCAGTTTTACTGATATGCGCTTTTTTACCGGTTTTTGCGTATGATGTGAACGGATACCATATTTCCGATTATGACATTGCAATAGATGTAGGTGAAGACAATGTAATGTACATAACGGAGAATATTGCTGCTGTTTTTACCGAAAGCGGCAAGCACGGTATAATACGTACAATTCCCACCGTTTTCGGAAATCAGAGAGTTTTTATCGACGACATATATGTTGATAAAACCTATGTAGTGAGTACTGAAGCGGATTATGTTTCCATACGTATAGGTGATGCCGACAAAACCGTTAAAGGTGAGGTTAAATACAAAATAACTTATCGTTACGATTACGGTGATGACCAACAAGATGCTTACGATAAGATTTACCATAACATATTGGGAACCGACTGGGACTGTGATATTTATAAAGTCACATTCACTGTAAATATGCCCAAATCGTTTGATAAAGAGAAAATAAGCATTACATACGGGGACAGGTACAGTGATAGTAAATATACGGGATATACCGTTTCGGGAAACAGCATAAAAGGACAACTGACCGACCTGTCCGCATACCAGGGAATTACTCTTGCACTGGAACTGCCCGAAGGATATTTTGTAAATGAACGTCCCGTAACGGTGTATGACAGACACGGATATCATATCTCGCATTATGAAACCGTTATAGATGTAGGTGAAAACAATGTCATGCATATAACGGAAAATATTACGGCTGATTTTACCGCCTACGGCAAGCACGGTATAATACGTACTCTTCCCACCGTTTTCGAAGGCAAGAGAGTTTATGTAGACAACATATATGTGGACAAGACATATGTAGTGGAGCATGCAAGAGAATATGTATCCATTCGGATAGGCGACGCCGATAAAATTGTCGAGGGCGAGGTTAAATACAAAATAACCTATGATTACGACTACGGCGACGACTTGGAAGAAGCATACGATAAGATTTACCATAATATACTGGGAAGAGACTGGGACTGCGATGTTTATCTGGTCACTTTCACGGTGAATATGCCTAAACCGTTTGACAAAGAGAAAATAAGTATTACATACGGGGATTGGTATAGTGACACAAGGTATACCGGATATACCGTAACGGGTAATACCGTAAAAGGACAATTGTCCGGTCTGTCTTCCTATCAATCGGTTACACTTGCGCTGGAACTTCCTGAAGGATATTTTGTAAACGAACGTCCTGCAGCGGGTGTAAGGATTCCGGTCATAGCGATAATTGCTCCGGTATCCGTGCTGATTCTGGTACTCATAATATCGGGCTGGACAAAAAAAGGAAGAGACCAACAGATTATCTCCGTACCGCAGTTTTATCCCATCGAAGGACAGTCTCCTGCGGAAGTGGGCTATATAATCGACGGAGTTATCAATAACAAAGATATTACCTCTTTATTGTTCTACTGGGCGGACAAGGGGTATCTGGAGATAACGGAAAAGCGTTGGAGCTATGAGTTTACAAGACTGACCGTGCCGGTATTTGAAAATGACTATGAGCGGTATATGTTCAACAAACTGTTTGAATACGGAGACGGTGACACGGTTACCACTGACGATTTGAAGGATAATTTCTATTCCGCCGTTCCGAATATAAAGAGCAAATTGAAACAGGTTTTCAAAGGAAGAAAAGAACTGGTTTCCAAAGATTCATTAAAAGCCCGCATGGAATATTTTATGCTGGCTTTGGTGCCTTTTGCGGTATTTCTGGCAGTGCTGTTTCTGGAGTTCTTTGATACGGGGTTTTTAATAGCGTTTATACTGATTTACGGAGGTTTTTATGCAACCCTCGGTTTCATGTATGTTAATGCGGAAAATAAATGGAATATAGTCGGTAAATTCAGAAAATTACTGTATGCGGTAGCGGTGGTAATCATGTTGATTTTAACAACCGTAATCGGCCATGCGATAATTACCGACGGGTACTATTACTTTAATATCAGGACATATTCGATAGCATACTTCATTGTCGCTTTTGTAACCGCAATATCGCTGGCATATTGTGCTGCGATGAAGAAACGTTCGGAATACGGACAGTATGTTCTGGAGTACAATCTGGGATTCAAGGACTTTATAGCCAATGCCGAAATGGACAAGTTAAAAACGCTTATTGATGAGGATCCGAAATACTTTTACAATATACTGCCTTATGCAATAGTATTGGGTCTGGAAAGAAAATGGGGCAGGAAGTTTGAAAACATAATTACGCAACCGCCCGATTGGTATCACGGATCCAGTATGAGGGCATTTTCCACGATGCATATGTTATCCGGAATGAACAGCTGTCTTGCCCGGACGACATCATCCATGGTTCAGGCACCCAGCTCCAGCAGCGGAGGCGGATTCTCATCGGGAGGATTTTCCGGAGGCGGCGGCGGTGGCGGTGGCGGTTCCAGCTGGTAATAAATAGTTGATTTAACATATATGGAAGGAGTATGAGAAATGACAAAGAAAAACAACGTTGAAAGACTGAAAGGCACTTTGCCTAAAGTCGGCATAAGACCTGCAATTGACGGAAGAAGAAGAGGCGTCAGAGAAGAACTGGAGCCTGTTGTGATGGGAATGGCTTATTCCGCAGCGGAATTCATTTCACAGAATCTGAAGTATCCCAACGGAATGCCCGTTGAATGTGTTGTAGCCGATACCTGCATAGGAAATGTGGCGGAAGCTGCGGCATGTGCGGAGAAATTCGCAAGAGAAGGTGTAGGACTTACACTGACGGTTACACGTTGCTGGTGTTACGGAAGCGAAACAATGGATATGGACCCGTATATGCCCAAAGCGGTCTGGGGTTTTAACGGAACCGAAAGACCGGGAGCCGTATACCTTGCAGCGGTTTTAGCTGCTCACAGCCAGAAGGGACTGCCCGCATTTGGAATATACGGAAAAGATGTACAGGATGCCAATGATACCGAGATACCCGAAGATGTACGGGAAAAATTGCTTAATTTCGTAAGAGCGGGACTTGCCGTAGCCTATATGAGAGGTAAATCCTATGTCAGTTTGGGAAATGTTTCAATGGGAATAGCCGGATCTATTGCCAATCCCGAATTCTATCAGAAGTATCTGGGTATAAGAAACGAGTATCTGGATATGTCGGAGTTTATCCGCAGGATGAACGAGGGGATATATAATAAGAAAGAATTTAAGACCGCTTTAGAGTGGACAAGAAAGAACTGCAAGGAAGGCAAAGACTATAACAAGGTGCCCAACTCCCGTCAGAAGAAAGACAAAGAGTGGGAAACCTGCGTTAAAATGGCTATGATTGCAAAAGACATTATGACCGGAAGCGACTATCTCACAAAGAAAGGATTTGAAGAAGAAGGTTGCGGAAAGAATGCAATTTTAGCGGGATTCCAGGGTCAGAGACAATGGACAGACTTTATGCCCAACGGAGACTTTATGGAAGCCATACTGAACTCCTCATTTGACTGGACCGGAATACGTCAACCATATTTGGTGGCAACCGAGAATGACGGACTTAACGGAACGGCAATGCTTTTCGGACATCTCCTGACAGCAGGTACCGCACAGATATTTGCCGATGTCAGAACCTACTGGAGTCCCGATGCTGTAAAGAGAGTAACGGGTTATACGCTTAAAGGACATGCCAAGAACGGTATTATCCACCTTATAAACTCCGGAGCGGCAGCTTTGGACGGCACCGGCAGATGTGAAAAGAACGGCGAACCTGCAATGAAACCTTTCTATGAAATAACCGAAGAAGAAGCGCAAGCCTGTCTGGACCACACCACATGGGGACCGGCAAGCTTAGGATATTTCAGAGGAGGCGGTTTCTCTTCCACATTCTTAACAAGAGGCGGAATGCCCGTTACCATGACAAGAATGAATCTGGTGGACGGATTAGGACCGGTATTCCAGATTGCCGAAGGCTGGACGGTGGATATCGATCCCAAAGCGCATAACATATTTAACTTAAGAACCGACCCGACATGGCCTACAACATATTTCGCACCGCGTCTCACAGGCGAAGGGGCTTTCACCAGCGTATATGATGTTATGGCTAAATGGGGAGCAAACCACGGAGTGCTGACATACGGACATGTGGGAGATCGCTTTATCACATTGTGTTCCATGTTAAGAATACCCGTGAATATGCATAACGTTGAGGAGCATAAGATATACAGACCCAGCGCATGGTCTTCCTTCGGAACAAACGATTTAGAAGGTGCCGACTACAGAGCATGTAAGAACTTCGGACCTCTGTATAAGTAATATATTTTCAATGTCCGGATTAACAGGCAATTTTTGCATATACTTTAATGAATATTAAGGTATAATTTAGTATGCATATATGGAAGGAGAGTGCTATGGCTTTGACTGAAAAAGAAATATCCGTTTTGCAGGAAACGGCAAAGAAATACATGGAATATGCAAATCTTCCGGTCCAAAAAGAAAAGATAGAACTTTGGAAGGCATTGAACAGAGGGAAAATGCAACGCCCCATGGTTGTTATGGACCAATTTCCCTGGAATGAGTTGAACAATGAAGGCGAACTGGATCTTTTTGTGGAGAATCCCGTTTTCCGAAGAGTAGAGCGCTATTTAAAAAGGGAAATATATAAGTATAAGCACTTTCCCGTGGATATGGTTTTAGACCCGTTTATACGGGTTCCCAAAGCCATAGACAATACCGGTTTCGGCATAAAAGTGGAAGAAGAAACGCTGTATGCATCGGGCAATGTCAGTTCCCATGTTTTCAAAAACCAACTGGAAACAAAGGAAGATGCTGAAAAGATTAAAGACATGATAATAACTCATGACGAGAAAGAGACCGAAAGAAGATTTGAAACGGCATCGGAAATATTCGAAGGTATTGCTCCGGTAATGATGGAAGGCAGAACCTGTCATCTGGGTGTATGGGATAACCTCACGCAGTTCATGGGAGTGGAGAATATATATTTCGATTTAGTAGACGAGCCGGATAAGCTTCATCTTTTTATGGAGAGAATGACCACTTCGGTTATAAAGGGAGTTGAGCAGACAAATAAGCTTAAGATATATGATACAAACGCAAATACCTGCCATTGCTCCTATGTGTATACGGATGAATTGCTGCCTGACAGCGGAATGGGTAAAGAAAGCATTACGCAAAACGGTTGGGCATTCGGTCTTGCGCAGCTGTTCTCTTCGGTATCACCGGCAGTGACCGAAGAGTTCGAGATTCCCTATGTAACAAGGATGGCAAAATACTTCGGTATGATATACTACGGATGCTGTGACCGATTGGACGACAGACTGGAGATGGTACTGACAATACCCAACTTAATGAAAGTATCCTGCAGTCCCTGGTCGGACAGAGATGCATTTGCAGAAAAGATAGGCAAAAAAGTGGTAATGAGCAACAAGCCCACTCCTGCATTTGTCGCCACAACCACGATGGATGAAGAGGAGATAAGGAAGGATCTTCAGTGGACGGTAGATGCGGCAAGAAAGAACAATGTAAATCTGGAAATGATACTGAAGGATATATCCACGGTGAAATGTCAACCGGAAAGACTGACAAGGTGGGCTGACATAGCAATGGATGTGGTAAATAACTACTAAAGATTGTCCCGGTAGTATAATGGATAAAACGGGGGATTCCGGTTCCTCAGATGCGGGTTCGATTCCTGTTCGGGACGCCATAAAAGAAACGTCTATCGCCTAAAAGACGTTTCTTCTTGTGTTTTAGGCAATCATCGGACTGTTTTGGAGTGAAAAATGGTCATAAAATTTTGCAAATGTATGCTAAATGCTTGCAAGCTGCAAAAATTTGTGACATACTACAACCAGATAAACATAAGGAGGTTTTTCCAATGGCAAATACAGCTACCGTATATGCAAGAATTGATCCCGAACTCAAATCGGATGTCGATTCCATTCTTAATAAGCTTGGAGTAACTCCGTCCGCACTTATCCAAATGCTCTATAGCCAAATCAAACTGACAGAAAGCATTCCGTTTGAGATTAAAATTCCGGCTAAGATTCCGCTTTCACTCGGAAGCATGTCTGTTGAACGGTTGAACACTGAACTTCAGAAAGGAGTTGACTCGGTGAAAGCCGGTCGTGTACACTCTGCGGATGAGGTTGACGGAATACTGAATAAGGAGTTCGGTATCTGATAGTGAAGTATTCTGTAAACTATTCCGATGAAGCACTGGACGATCTTCGGGATATTTATAGCTATATATCCGAATCTCTTATGGAACCGACCATTGCTGCCGGACAGGTTAACCGTATCCGTACTGAAATTAAAGCACTTGACAGACTGCCGTTTCGTCACAGTGTTGTTGATTGGGAACCATGGCATACAATGGAAATGCGTCACTTTCCGGTAGACAACTTCGTTGTTTTTTATCTGGTGGAAGATAAAAGCGTAAATGTTGTTCGCATTTTTTACGGCAGACGGGATATTGAATCAATTATAAAGAATTCCAAATAGGTTATCTGTCTTTCATATCGCAGTGCAACTTCGTTTGATAGGAGTCACGATTACGGTTCATTATCGTCCACATCAAAAAGAGATATGCAAACCTGAAGATTCACTATATTAAAAAGACTTATATCCTATCGGTATATCGGAAATACGAACACCGCTCGGAAATGTAGTTCAAGTTTATGATGTAGAAAGAAGCATTTGCGACATCGTTCTTGATAGAGAAAAAGCCGATACACAGTTTTTGTCGGTACACTTTCCGTATATTTCAAAGGAAAAAGCAAAGATTTAAGAAAACTTATAAATTACGGCAGACAATTCGGAATCGAAGAAGAGATACGGCGTTATGTGGCGTTCTTTAAATCCGTTCTTGCACAAGTGTAGTGCCAAGTTTTCTTAATATTAGCACAACGCAATCTTTGTAATGAAAGTTTTCACTTACGGTAAACTATCGTGTATAATTGTATCAGCAAAACAACGACGGATGTGTTGATATGAGAAAAACAAATATAGTAAAAGCCTTTATTATCATTGCTCTCGTATTACTTATTATTGCATATACTCCCGCTGTCCTCTGGTGGACAGGCAAGGTTTCTTTACCTGTCTTTTTTACATACATGCGTACAGTTATTCATGTCGGTCTTCTCGTCGCATGGGCTATGTCGGTTTACTATCGCATTATTCATAAACAGGTTAGGAGATACCTTATTTCCATAGGCGGTCTGATGATTTTTTGGTTATTAATTAAAACACTGAAATACTATTTCGTATATGATGTAGATTCGACCCGTATGCTTTGGTATGCCTACTATATTCCGCTGCTTCTCATTCCCACTATGGGTGTTTTGGTTGCGTTGTCGCTTGGTAAGCCGGAAAATTATCGTCTTCCGAAGTGGACGAACTATTTTTTTATCTGTGCTGTGATTTTGGTTTTATTGGTGCTCACAAACGATTTTCACAATTTGGTTTTTATTTTTCCGAAAGGAGAGACGGGGTCAGACAAAAATGCTGCATTCAACATAATATTTTTGGTCGTTATGGCGTGGGTGAATCTTGTAGGCACAGTCGCTATTATTCTCATTATTCTCAAGTGTCGCATTCCTAAAAGTCGGGCTGTCTTATGGTTACCGTTGGTTTCACTGTCGCTCACCATCCTATATGGGATTTTATATTTGATAAAATGGGCACCTGTCAGAGTGTTTCTCAACGACCCGACAGTGACAATATGTATGCTCTTTATTGTTGTACTGGAAAGTTGTATCAAGTCCGGCCTTATACAGGCCAATACACTTTACGGTAAGTTGTTTTATGCGTCTTCCATAGGAATGCAGATTACGGATAGTAATTTTGATGTTCTTTACACTTCGGAAAGTGCAAAGAGTTTTAACATAAAGACTCTGAAAGCTGCTGCCGAAAAACCCGTCATTCCGAGTATGAGAGAAGGGTTACGTCTTTCCGGAGCACCGATAAAGAGAGGATATGTATTCTGGCAGGAAGATGTGAGTGAACTGCTCGGCGTGTTGGAGGAGCTTGCGGGAACGGCGGAAGAGTTGGAAAGTTACGGTGAGATTATTCGGGATGAAAACCGACAAAAGGAACGACGCAAAAAATTGGAAGAACGAAAAAGACTTTTTGTGAGTATGTGTGAACAAATATCTCCACAGGTAGAGTTGCTGACAAGGTATGTGGAAGAATTGGAGGCGACAGAGAACGAAGAAACGGCCAAATTGATTTTAAGCAGGATTTCGGTAATCGGTGCATATATGAAGCGACGCAGCAACCTTATCTTTTTAGCCGAGCAACCCTGTTCCTGTGCGACAGAGGAATTGCGTCTATGCCTGAACGAGTCGATGGCAAGCCTCAGGTTTTACGGTGTGGAATGTGCCTGCTTTTTTGATGAACTGATAGATTTTGACTTAACGGTTGCAACTCTTTTCTATGACTTTTTTGAAGTTGCGGTGGAGATGGCTCTGAATAATCTTTCACAAATGGTGGCGTCTTTTAATTACAAGAACAGCAATGTCGGTTTCTCGATTATGCTCTGTACGGACAGCGACATGAGCCTTATAACAAAAAAGTTTCCGGACGCCTCCGTAGAGAAAGAGGACGGCATATGGTATTGTATGCTGGCTGCCGGGAAAGGAGAGGCTTTCACATGAAGTACAATATAAAGGGTCGCTCCATCAAGGAAAGTTTTGACAATTTACCTTCAGGCGTATGCTTTGCCGACAGCAAAGGTATGATTGTATTGTGTAACAGACAAATGCACAGATTATGTTGCATATTGCTCGGAACAGGTTTGCAACACATTTTTGAGCTCAGAGAGGCATTACAAACACCTACGGATACCGTTACACATGTTGAGGGAACAAATGATACTTTTCGTTTCCCCGACGGTCGGATATGGGAGTTTAGGGAAAGTACGGTTACCGTTGTCGGCGGCAAAACATATACGCAGATACAGGCACTTTCTTTGACCGAACTGTATGCCAAAAAAACAGAGCTGGAGCAAAAAAATCGCGAATTGGAAGAAGTGAATAAGCGGGCAAGGAAGCTTTATGCGGAGTTGGACAATACCGTTAGAGAGGAAGAAGCTTTTGCAATCAAAATGCGTATTCATAGCGATATAGGTTTACGGTTGCTTGCCACACATAAGGTGCTCCGTGAAGGCGGACTTACCGAACTTAAGGAAGCCGGGAAAATATGGAGAAGCACCCTTAATGTTTTCGGTATAGCCGATGCGGTGGCAAGTGATTATACAAATATAGAGAAAAAAACCTCAAGCAGGTCGGAGGAAATGCTCCATAACCTTATTAATTCCGCCGCAGGGATAGGCTTAAAAATCATTCTTGACGGTAATTTACCTGAGGACCGGGAACAAAGTTACCTTATTACTACCGCTATGAGGGAATGTGCCACCAATACGGTACGTCATGCCGGCGGTAATGAAATGAAAGTAAGGATATTTGAAGTAAAAAGCACACTTGTTGTATGGATTGAAAATAACGGAAAGCCGCCCGAGAGGAAAGTTGTAGAGGGCGGAGGTTTGTCCGATTTAAGAAAGCGTATAGAAAAGGCGGGCGGTACTATGAGAATAAAGAGCAGTCCTACATACAGATTGACAGTGATTTTGCCCGGAAAGGAGAAATAATCTATGGTTAATGTACTTATTGTGGAAGATAAAATAATGCCTCGCGATTGCATGGAAGGCTATATCAAAAGCAGTGACCGCTATAGTCTTGTAGCCTCTATAACTAATGCGGGAATGGCGGAAATAACATGCATGTGTTATCCTGTCGACCTTATACTTATGGATGTTTGTACCGAGAACAACGAAAGCGGCATTAAGGCCTGTTCCGTTATAAAGCGATACTTTCCCGATATTAAAGTTATTATAGTGACTTCCATGGCCGATTCAAGCTTTATAACCAAAGCAAGAGAAGCAAATGCGGACAGTTTTTGGTATAAGGAAGTAAGTGAAAATGAATTGTTGGATATTATGGATCGTACAATGAGCGGCGAATCGGTATGGCCGGGTAAAGTTCCCGAAGTACAGATCGGCAAAGCAAGCTCCTGCGAGTTTACTCAACGAGAGATGGAGGTACTTCGACTGATTGTAAGAGGTCTGACCGATGCCGCTATTGCGGAGGAGTTGTATATAAGTATAACCACAGTACGTACACATATAAGGGAGTTGCTCAAAAAATCAGGCTATAGCAACCGTGTAAGGCTTGCCTGTGATGTGATAAACAAAGATTTGATTGTCGAAGGATTTTAGAAAATATATTATATCTATTCCGCACCGTTTTTCCGTACTACGGCTTCTTTTGTTGCAAAAATCATCATTTATGACGATATGTTTTTTATGCCCTTTTCCCTATAATTTAAAGTGACAAGGTGCTGTATATCACCTACTTAAGAAAAGGAAGGTGGCAGGGTGCGTCAAATTATTTTGAGCATGAAAGACTATATCTTTGCAGATGCTGTCGCACAGGCATTGCTGAATGAAAAGGGCAGTGATTTTGCCGTGCAAAAAACAAAAAGTCCGGAAGAAATACAAAAGTATTGCAAGATTACTTCTCCATATGCTCTGCTCATGGAAGTGACGGGATATCCGCCTTTTGCACTGTCGGAAAGGCTTGCTTTACGGGAGCAAGTAAAGAAACAAAATCCGAACTGCAAGATTGTTATTCTTGTGGACGAGAACTCGGAGAAAGAGATTGCAGCGCAGGTAAGACAGGCAAAAAAGGACGGTCTTATAGACCAGTTTATCTACGGTTCCACAAGTGCAAGCTACCTTGTGGCGATGATGGACACCTTGTAGACAACAAAAAGGAAAATACATATATGAAGGAGAAAGCGAAATGAAAGTAAAAAGGAAATTATTATCTGTTTTTTTGGTAATATCCATGTTGGCAGGGATTCTGCCCTTAACCGCTCTGCCGGTATATGCGGCCAATCCGCCGGCGACAGATGTATCAGTATATACTACGGAAGGTAATCAAACTCTCGACTCCATGTATCCGTACCTGGTTAACGGGAAGAAGGCAAAAACGGGTACTTTGGGAAGTGGCGGATGTACCGCCTATTTTGACCATACTACCGGTATCTTGACACTGCAGAATCATAGCGGAGGTAATATAGTGAAAGGTTCTTTAGGGGGTAAAAAGGATTTGACCGTTAAGTTGGTCGGTACTAATGCTCTTACATCCGCTTTGCAAAACATATCGGGCGGGGACCTCATAATCACGGCAGAGGATACCGCCACTCTTTCGATTACTAACAACACAGACACTAACGGTGTTATAACAGGCATAAGTACCGATATTACGGGAGTTAACGCCGGACCCGGAAGTATAACAATTAGAGGAAAAGCAAATATATCCATATACGTAGAAAACATAAGTACAGGTGTAGAATCCGGGGTCCGAGGTATCTTTGCTAAACAGGATATATCTATCCTTGATAATGCATCGGTAAATATTGAATGTATAGGCAAAGGGACGGGTTCCTACCCGGTATCAGGAATTCAAAGTACAAATAAAAGTGTAACATTCAACACAACGGGAAAAGTAAATATCGACTGTTCGGATGCACAGAACAAAAATCCATATGCTATTAACAATATGCTAGCAAATATTTTAACCTCTGTCGATGAACTTACTCTAAAATGGACGAACGGAGGTCGTGGATATAGTTTAGTTGATGGTGGTATGTCATATGATGTCACATCTTTTACCCGCAACATCAAAGAAGCTACACCAACCCAGCCCGGAATAGAGGTCTTCAAGAAAGGAACACCTCTTACTTTAACGATAGAAAACGGCAAAAACAATTTCGGCAAAAAGGAAGGGCAATTTACCCACGGAGAAACAGTAAATGTTACGGCCAATTCCATTACCGGTCTGACATTTAAAAAGTGGGTAGCCACAGCCGGTATAATCGGATGTGCCACAGATTCTTCCACCACTTTAACCATGCCCGATGAGAATGTAACGCTTACGGCAATATATGATGTTTTTGCCGTACAACCTAAATCCGCCTATGTAAGCGCTACATCGAGAAAAGTCACTTTTTCTTTAAAGGCAACTCCTACTACTTATGCTCCCCGTTTAGTTACCGAATCCGGAGATTATAACGACATAGTCGGGGAGACAACTTTCGGTCATGATGGCGCATTAAACTATTCAGAAGTTATTCGTTGTATTGGAATATTCGATGTTCCGAACGGCAATTACCGTATTGCCGCCAAATTTGACGATGTATGGTATTATAGCGATGTTTTCACGGTAGATTATAGTACCCATAGCATAACCGTTGACGGAGATGCGGTTGAGACTACCGACTACACAATAACGGGTGTAAGTGACTTCAGTTCTATACCGGACGGTACAAACCTGACAATCAATGCAGTTAATGATATTAATGTTGACGGAGAGAATGTAGTCGCCGGCAGCTCAAAGACTATAGTTATCAATTCGTCCTATACCATAACCATTAATAAAAAGGTGAGCAATAGTGCACCTACGGTAGTTGTAGGAAAGGAAACGCAAACCGGAAATGCAACTCCGAAGGCAAGTAGCGGTATTCCTGCAGCGATTGCGTATGAGGCGGATATGTCGGGATGGTTTAATGATGCTGACGGTGACGCTTTGACTTACTCGGTAGTATCGGCAAGGGAAGGCACAAATGATGTTTCCGCTCATGTGAGTGTTGCGGGAAAGCACATCACCTATACACCTGCTGCCGCACAAGCGGGTAAAAATGTAATTATAAAGATAAAAGCAAATGACGGACTTGCAGACAGTACGGATAATGTAACAATAACCGTAACTGTAGAGGAAGTGCCTGCAGATGCGAAGATATATAAGGTAACTGTTGCCGGAGATGCTGCCGAGACTACCGACTACACAATATCGGGAGCAACCGACTTGAATGCGGTGCCGGACGGAACGAATCTGACAATCTATGCGGTTAATAACATTACCGTTAACGGTGAAATTGTGACTTGCGGAAACTCCAAAAATATAACTATCAATTCAGCTCAAACAATAACCATTAACAAAAAGGTGGGCAATAGTGCACCTACGGTAGTTGCAGGAAAGGAAGCACAAACCGGAAATGCAACACCTGAGGCTAACTGCGGTCATCCTGAAGCAGTAATGTATGAGGCGGATATGTCGGGATGGTTTAATGATGTTGACGGTGATGTATTGACTTACTCGGTAGTATCTGCAACGGAAGGCACAAATGATGTTTCCGCTCATGTGAGTGTTGCAGGAAAGCACATCACCTATATACCTGCTGCCGCACAAGCGGGTAAAAATGTAATTATAAAGATAAAAGCAAATGACGGACTTGCAGACAGTACAGGTGATGTAACAATTACAGTGAGTGTAGCGGCGGTTCCGGCGGATACAACCTACAAAGTAACCATATACGGAAATGCCGTTATAACAACCGACTATACGGTATCGGTAGCCGACTTGAATGCGGTACCGCACGGAACTGATTTAATAATCTATGCGGTTAATGATATTACCGTTAGTGGCGAGGATGTGGCGGCAGGCGGCTCTAAGACTATAGCATCAATCGTTTCACCCTGTGGCATTGAAGTTAAAAAGAAAAATAACGCACCTACGGTAGTTGCAGGAAAGGAAACGCAAACCGGAAATGCAACACCTGAGGCTAACTGCGGTCATCCTGAAGCAGTAAGGTATGAGGCGGATATGTCGGGATGGTTTAATGATGTTGACGGTGACACTTTGACTTACTCGGTAGTATCTGCAACGGAAGGCACAAATGATGTTTCCGCTCACGTGAGTGTTGCGGGAAAGCACATCACCTATACACCTGCTGCCGCACAAGCGGGTAAAAATGTAATTATAAAGATAAAAGCAAATGACGGACTTGCAGACAGTACAGGTAATGTAACAATTACAGTGAGTGTAGCGGCAGTACCGGCGGATACAACTTATGTGGTAACCGTTAACGGAGATGCAGTTATAACAACCGACTATACGGTATCGATAGCCGACTTGAATGCGGTACCGCACGGAACTGATTTGATAATCTATGCGGTTAATGATATTACCGTTGACGGTGCGGTTGTGGTTGCAGGTGGCTCTAAGACAATAGCATCAATCATTTCACCCTACAATATAACCGTTAACAAAAAGACCGGTAATAACGCACCCACGGTAGTTGTCGGAAAGGAAACGCAAACCGGAAATGCAACACCTAAGGCTAACTGCGGTCATCCTGAAGCAGTAAGGTATGAGGCGGATATGTCGGGATGGTTTAATGATGTTGACGGTGATGTATTGACTTACTCGTTAGTATCTGCAACGGAAGGTACAAATGATGTTTCCGGTGATGTATATATTTTAGGAGCAGATATCCGCTATACTCCTGCTGCGACACAGGCCGGCAAGGATGTGATTATCGTAGTTAAAGCAAATGACGGATCTGCAGACAGTACAGGTAATGTAACAATTACAGTGAGTGTAGCGGCGGTTCCTGCGGATACAACCTATAAAGTAACCATGTACGGAGATGCCGTTATAACAACCGACTATACGGTATCGGTAGCCGACTTGAATGCGGTACCGCACGGAACTAATCTGACAATCAATGCAGTTAACAATATTATCGTTGACGGCGAGAGTGTAGCGGCAGGCGGCTCAAAAGTTATTACAATCAATTCATCTCAAACAATAACGGTTAACAAGGTAGCTATACCCAAACACACGGTAACCTATGATGTAGACGGCGGCAGTTTAGCAGCGCCTACTCAGGACGATGTGGCGGAAGGTGCTACTTTTGCAGTTGCTTCATATGCAGGTACAAAAGCCGGATTTACATTCGGAGGCTGGAACGACGGTAGCAGTGATTATGTGGCCGGTGCCGTTTACACAATGGGAACGCTAAACGTAACCTTGACGGCGGTATGGAATGTAGCGTCGATAGCCGTAACCGGAGTAAAATTGGATTCTTCAACATTAACTTTAACGGCAGGCGGTTCAGCCGGAACATTAACTGCAACGGTATTACCTATGGATGCCGCAAACAAGAACATAACATGGGCATCAAGTGATACTTCGACAGCAACCGTATCAAACGGTGTAGTAACTCCTGTAGCAGCGGGAACGGCGACTATTACCGTTACAACGGAAGACGGCGGTAAAACAGCTACTTGTACGGTAAAAGTAGTTCCTGCAAAACCTACGGGACTTGTTGCAATAAAACCTACTACGGCAGGCGGTACCGACGGTATGATTACCGGCACAAGTGCAATTATGGAATATGCAAACAATGTTTCCTTTACAGGTGCCGTTAATTGTATCGGTACAAAGATTACGAACCTTTCGGCAGGAACATATTATGTAAGAGTAAAGGCAACCGTAGCACACGATGCCGGAGAGGCGACCACGGTTGTAGTTCCCGCATTTGTTGCTATTGAGGAAGAGGACGAGGACATTTATATTCCCGTTACCGCTTCCACTATTCCGGCAAATAACGGTGCGGTCAACATAGGATATATTGAATCCGAAGGTGTGGTATCATTGGATTTAACCGACGATAAGATAGAGGAGATTATTAAGAAGAGCAGTAAAGGGAATGTGGACTTTAATGTTTCCGGAATTGAAAATGCTACATCGGTTGAAATACCCAAAGAGGCATTTGCAGCATTCGGTAAAGCGGATATGTCTGTAACTGTAAAACTGCCCGACGGAAGCATTACTCTTGATAAAGAAGCCGTTGATTCGGTTTCCGAACAGGCTGAAGGAGATTCGGTAAATATTGAACTATCAGTAATTGAAGCTAAAGAGTTGAACCATCTTCAGGAGCAATCGGTAAAAGCGGACGATATAGTTGTTGATATCAACATTAGCGACGGAAAAGGCAATTTGATTAAGACCTTTGACGGAGAACTGACAATACAGATTCCTTACAAGGGAACTTTACCGGTAACGGTCTGGTACTTAAATAATGCCGGTCAGTTGGAGAAAATAGAAGCAACTTACAAAGAAGGAATCGTTACGTTCAAACTCAATCACCTTTCAGTATATGTACTGGGACAAGATAAAGACAGAACAAAAGATTGGGATAATCCTTTTACCGATGTAAATGAAAAGGATTGGTACTATGATTCAGTGAAGTTCGCACATATGAACAAACTGATGTACGGTGTTGGCTACAAGCAGTTTGACCCCCACGGTTCTATACCTCGCGGACTGTTGCTTACCGTACTGCATCGTTTGGAGAAAACGCCCGAACCGAAAGGATATGGCGCATTCAAAGATGTAGCGGCAAACAAATATTACAGTAAAGCTGTCAACTGGGCTGCCGAGAATAATATTGTAACCGGTTACGGAGACGGAAACTTTGGCCCCAATGACCTTATTACAAGAGAACATTTGGCATTAATCCTTATGAACTATGCCAAGTACAAAGGTTTTGACACATCAAAAAAGGCGGATTTAGAAATATTTGCCGACTCAAAGAGTATTTCCATTTGGGCAAAAGAGGCTATGGCATGGGTTGTTGCCGAAGATATCTATGTAGGTGACCAAGCCAATCTGAATCCTGCCGGTAACGCCACACGTTGCCAAGTAGCGGCAATATTCAAGCGTTTCATTGAAAACGTAGAGTAAAGAGGCAGTATGCAGTTATGCATTAATACAATTCAATAGTTTAACAATCGGTACCATGCTTTCCTTGAAGGTATGGTACCTTTTATTGTGTACCTGGCATGGCACAGTTCTAACGGGTGAAAGTCCCTTTACAGGTATCTATCGCCAAGTGTAGTGAACCACAAGCTGGAAGAAGTAATGCCGGGGTGAAAGCCGGTCGTGTACACTCTGCGGATGAGGTTGACGGAATACTGAATAAGGAGTTCGGTATCTGATGGAGAAGTATTCTGTAAACTACTCCGATGTAATAAACTCTACTTATTATTTCTAAGCAATTCGACATTTAGCACTTTACAGATTCGCTTTAATTATGCATAATCTAAAGCGAAAGTGTAGGAAGATATGATAGCGTTAAAAGAGTACTTTAAAGAAAATCCTGTCATTACGAATAGGGATGCCGATAATATCGGGATAGGAAGACATGTTCTATCCGATTTGGCAAGTCAAGGAAAAATTGAAAGAATAAGACCGGGAGTATATCAAAAATCCGGTGAGATTTTAGATGATTTTGTTCTGATATCGTCCAATAGAGATAGAGTTGTTTTTTCACACCAATCAGCCCTATATTTACATGATTTATCTGATCGTGTTCCGAACATCTTTAATATATCCGTACCTCAAGGATACAATGCAAGCCACATCAAAAAGGGATATGCAAACCTGAAGATTCACTATATTAAAAAAGACTTATATCCTATCGGTATATCTGAAATACGAACACCGCTCGGAAATGTAGTTCAAGTTTATGATGTAGAAAGAAGCATTTGCGACATCATAGTTGATAGGGAAAAAATCGATGCGCAGATTTTTGTCGGTGCACTTTCCTCATATTTCAAAGGAAAAAACAAGGATTTAAGAAAACTTATAAAATACGGCAGACAATTCGGGATCGAAGAAGAGATACGGCGTTATGTGGCGTTCTTTCGTGATTAACATAGAGAGTATAAAAGGGAAAATAAGAAACTTATATTATAAGAACGGCTACACACAGAGAAAGTTTGAATAAACAAAAAGAGATTGAAAAAATATTACGGGATATAGAAAACGATGACGTTTTGTCTTATAAGATAACGAAATCCGCCTTGCTTAAGCGTTGTGTCAATTATCTTGATATTAACGTAACGTAATCGATTGTTTTAATTGCATATTAAGACAACTTTATATGTGTTATAATTATCCTATCGTCAGGAGGGAAAATGATTAAGCAGATAGAATCAAAGGAACTGGAGTTTGCTATATTTTGCATAGAAAACACAGCTGTGCATCTTGGCATTAAAGGGAGTGTTCTGTACAAGAAGCTTACCGAGGAAAGCGACATTCTTTATGATTACATAATACCGCTGTATGATGCTCTTCATACTCAGAGTAAAGAATATATCGTGGATGATATCTTGAGGGTTATGGAGAAGAGAGGTATTGCGGCATGAAACTATATCACGCTTCAAATGTAGAGGTTTCAAAACCTGACTTGGTTCATTCCAGAAAGAACCTTGACTTCGGTGTCGGTTTCTATACTACACCGATTTATGAACAAGCTCTAAGTTGGGCAAACAGGTTTCGAAAGACTGAAGGTTATGCAGTTATTTCAGAGTATGTCTTTGACAAAACAGCTTATCAAACTTTAAGTATACTTAAATTTGACGCCTATTCGGAAGATTGGCTGAATTTTATAATAAGCTGTCGTACAGGAAAAGACAACACAACTTATGATATCGTAATTGGCGGAATAGCAAATGATAAGGTTTTTAACACAATTGAGCTTTATCTTGACAATCTGATTGATAGAAAAGAAGCAATTAAGCGACTTAAGTACGAAAGGCCTAATTCCCAATATTGTTTCAGGACGGAAAAAGCACTTGCTTATTTAAGTTTTGAAAGGAGCAACTGTTTATGAAGGCTCACCCTATTTTGCTACAAAAGAAATATGCAAGGATTGTGGAACAGTTTGCAAAAAAACAGGGTATAGAAATTAGCACTGCTCTTGATTTTTTCTACGGTTCCATGGTGTATGTTTTGATGAGCGAAGGAATATCGGATTTTCACTGCATGTCGGATACATATATAGTTGATGAACTTATTATTGAGTATTCAAAAGCTTTGAAAAAGAATCAATTAGATAAGTGATACGGGAATTTTCCAAATTTTCTCTTTAACAGGACTTAATGTATTTGTATGACATATCACTCCGTAATAGGGGATACGAAAATCTTCTTGAGCTAAAACGGAGAAATTCTTTTCTGCATGAGAGGGATTATCGCTTAATTTAATTTCAAACGGATACAGTTTTCCTCCCATTTCAATGAGTAAATCTATTTCTCTTTGGTTACTGTCGCGGTAATAATACATTTGCGGGCTTATGCCGTTATGTCGATAAGACTTGTATATTTCCGAAACTATCCAACTTTCAAAAAGATTTCCTTTTAGCGGATTCATATCAAAAGCCTCGACTGTCCTGATAGAACACAGGTAAGCAGCCAGTCCGACATCACAGAAATGAATTTTGGGCCGTTTAATGATTCTCTTTCCCAAATTTCGGCTATATGCAGGCAGCTCGATTACCAGACCGCTTGTTAAGAGAACATCCAGCCACCTTCTCACCGTACTGCTGTCAACACCTAAATCTTTTCCGATACTTGCCAAGTTTAATTCCTGTGCGGTACATATTGCAAGCAACGTCATAAAATGCAGGAACTGACCGGTATCCAAAACATTGGTAATTTCTCTCACGTCACGTGCGATATAACTGTCAATGTATGACTGATAGTAACCTGCAACATCAATATTCTTTTGGAAAAGAACTCTTGGCATGGAACCTTGTATAATAGTTTTTGCAACAGAAAAAGACAAGATATCTTCCCGCATCATGTCGGACAAATCACGGGGAAAAGGATTATGCTCCTGCTCTTTGTATTCTTTTACGGAAAATCCGTCTAATTGCAAAATTCTGACTCTTCCCGCCAACGACTCCTGCACCCCGCGCATCAGAGGATAAACTTGCGAGCCGGTAAGCCAAAAGAGATTGTTCTCATTACGGGCATCTATAATCATTTTTATATACGGAAAAAGTTCGGGAGCATATTGAATCTCATCAATCAGAAGAGGAGTTTTAAAGCGTTCGAAAAACAATTCGGGATTGAATCGTGCCAGGTTTCTCAAAGCTGGATCATCAAGACTTACATATGTCCTTTCGTCTTCTTTCAAATGCAGCAAAAGCGTGCTTTTACCTACTTGTCTTGGCCCCGTAAGCAAAAGTGCAGGATAATATTGTGTTTGCTGTTTAAAATACTCTTCAATTTGACGTCTGCGATAAGTAATCATTTTGATATACCTCTCTATAATTAAGATTATTATACTAAACATATTCATGAAAATCAAGGATTCAATCCCTGAAAAACGGGGATGCAATCCTTGAAAAGCATAAATTCCTGTTAAAGACAGGAACTTTATCCAAACATAAGTGAGGTATTTTTTGCGTAAATTTGTGCGGCAAATTGCTAAAACCCTCTTGATATATTTGAGCATTAATGGTACTATACTCCAAGAACTTTAAGTGCGGTGCAGAGATACCCACAAGGTGTTTATAAAGAACAGGTTTGTCTATCCTTGTATGCATTGCGCAACAGGGATTTTTTTTAGATAAGGAGGGGGACGTGGAGTTTAAAGCCACTTTGATGGATGAAGATGCGGTAAGAAGAGCACTTATTCGTATTTCGCATGAGATACTGGAAGATAACAAAGGTCCGGAAGGTATCTGTCTTGTAGGCATTAAAACAAGGGGAATCCCTCTATCGGAAAGAATTGCAAAGAATATTGAAAACATTTCCTCGGTTAAAGTTGCGACAGGTATATTGGATATTACCCTTTATCGTGATGATTTATCCAAATATTCCGAAGATCCTATACTCAATGCGACAGATATACAATTTGAAATAAAAGGGAAAAACGTCATCCTCGTAGATGACGTTATTTTTACCGGTCGCACCGCACGTGCCGCAATGGATGCTGTTTTTGCTATAGGCAGAGCGGCTAAAATTAAATTGGCTGTGCTTATTGACAGGGGGCACAGAGAGTTGCCTATAAGACCGGATTTTGTGGGAAAGAATGTTCCTACGGCCAAGGACGAGATGATAGCAGTAAAATTGTCGGAAACCGACGGGATAACAGGCGTATGCCTTTATCATATATAAAAGTAGCGGAAATAAATCAGGAGGAGAAAAAAACTATGGGAAAAACAAAAAATGAAGGCTTCACATTAAAGACGGCTATACTGAGTTTTCAGCATATGTTCGCAATGTTCGGAGCAACAATACTCGTACCTATCTTGACGGGAATGAGTATATCGGTAGCACTGCTTTCGGCGGGATTGGCAACAATAGCATTCTACTTTATAGCTAAGAAGAAAGTTCCGGTATTTTTGGGGAGCAGTTTTGCATTTCTTCCGGCTCTTATATCCGGAATGCAGGGTGCCGGTGAGATAGGATCGGATACATGGAACAGAGCAATGGGAAAAGTAAGCGTTGCCGTAATGCTGGCAGGTCTTGTTTACGTCATAATTGCTCTTTTCTTGAAGAGAATAGGCGTTGACAGGATAAGGAAATTATTCCCGCCGATAGTGGTAGGTCCCGTTATAGTGGTTATAGGTATGATTCTTGCACCCAAGATGTTCTATAACAACATTATAGGGCAGGCTATTTGGACCGGAGTTCCCGCCTGGAAGCACTGGACGGCAGCCGGTATCACCGCTTTGACAATTCTTCTTGTAAGTGCGGTTGCAAAACCCAAGAGCTTTTTGAAGGTAATACCTATACTTATGGGCTTTGTTGTCGGATATATCTATTCACTCATAATCGGTCTTGTGGATTATTCCAATGTCGACTGGAGCCAGATTATCATATTCCAGGATATGGGAAAAACATTCGGTTTCTATAAGTACCTGACTTTTGACTGGGGGGTAATACTTTCTCTTGTACCTATTGCTGTAGTAACTTTTATGGAGCATCTGGGTGATATTGCGGCCAGCAGTACGGTATGCGGCAAAGACTTCATGAAAGATCCGGGAGTGCACAGAACATTGATGGGAGACGGAGTGGGAACAATGATAGCCGGAGTCCTCGGAGGACCTCCGAACACTACATACGGTGAAAATACGGCGGTACTTGCTATTACAAAGAATTATGAGCCCAAGAATTTGTTCTATGCAGGTATAATGGCTGTAATATTCGGTTCGATAACCATATTCGGAACGGCTGTAGGAACTATTCCTTCAGCGGTAATAGGCGGAGCATCCATAGTGTTGTTCGGAATGATTTCCGCAGCAGGCTTGAGAGCATTGGTAGACGGCAAAGTGGACTTTTCCGATACCAAGAATATTCTGGTAGTTTCGGTAATACTTTCAATAGGTCTCGGACTTGGCGCAATGAGTCTTGCAGGCGATGTTACCGGTGATCCGATATATAAGATAATGATAGGAACAGTGGAAATTTCTCCTCTGGCAATAGCAACATTTGCAGGTATTATACTTAACCTGGTAATTCCTTCCGACAACAGGGAAGAGAAGAAATAAGTGTAAATTACGGCTGCCCTCAAAAAAGGGGGCAGCCTGCTTAAAAGGAGGGCATGATGCTTTTAAAGAATGCTTATATATACAAAGACGGAAGTTTTCATGCCTCCGATTTATTCATTATTGACGATAAGCGGTGGATAGCAGGTAAAAATCTTTCCGCTGTTAAAACGGATAAGGTTATTGATTTGCAAGGAAAATATATTATTCCGGGGTTGGTGGATGTTCATGTGCATCTGAGACAGCCGGGATTTGAGTTTAAAGAGACAATACTGACAGGATCAAAAAGCGGGGCGGCGGGAGGATTTACGTCGATATGTGCTATGCCCAATGTGGTGCCGGCACCGGACAGTATTGATAATTTCCGAAGAATTCGGAAGATTATAGACAGCGATGCATGTATCAATGTATATCAGTACGGTTGTATAACTAAAAAAAGAGAAGGTATGGAATTGGCGGATATCGGTAAGTTGACCGGGTATGTAATAGGTTTTTCCGATGACGGAAACCCCGTTTCAAGTGAATCGGTTATGGCGGCAATGCTGGAACAGGCATCATTGCATGACTGCCTGATAGCCGCCCACTGCGAGGACTTGTCTTATGAAGATCCTGCAAAGAGAGAGTATATGCATATAGAAAGGGATATCGGGTTGTTGAGGAAGACGGGTATATCCTGCAGATATCATGTATGCCATGTGTCAAGAAAAGAAAGTGTTGAACTTATCCGGCAGGCAAAAAAAGAAGGAATAAATATTACATGTGAGACGGCTCCTCACTACCTTATCTTTACAAAAGAAGATGTTAAGTCGGAAAACTATATCATGAATCCGCCTTTGGGAAATAAAGAAGACAGGGAAGCTCTGTTGCAGGCTGTCTGTGACGGAACGATAGATATTATCGCCACCGACCATGCTCCTCATACAAAGGAAGACAAAGCAGCGGGTGCCATGGGAGTTATAGGTATGGAAACCGCTTTTAGCAGTATGTATACGTATTTGGTGGCTGCAGGTCGTGTTTCATTGGAACGACTGGTGGAGTTTATGTCCGTTAATCCCGCCCGTATATTCGGGATACCGCAATACTCCGATTTTACGGTACTGGATTTGGATAAAGAATATATAGTTAATGCCAATGAGTTTTTTTCAATGGGAAGAAATACTCCCTTTGAAGGCATGAGAATGAAGGGCAGAGTTATTAAAACAATATGTAAAGGGAAGATAGTATGGGAATATACACAATAGAAAGCATAAGGCAGCTTACATATGATACTTACGAAATGACATTAAGCGGTGATATGTCTTGGATAAAAGCACCCGGACAGTTCGTGAATATAAAGATTGACGGATTCTTTTTAAGAAGACCGCTGTCGGTATGCGATATTGATGACAGATATATGACCCTCATATTCAAGGTTGCAGGACAAGGCACCAAGGCGCTTTCCATGATGAAAGCTTCTTCGCAGCTGGATATATTATGCGGTTTGGGTAACGGGTATGATGTTAATGTGAGTATGTACGAACCTTTATTGATAGGGGGAGGTTGCGGAGTACCGCCGCTATATTATCTTGCAAAGACTCTTAAAAACAAAGGCATTACACCATGCGTTATTTTAGGCTTCAATAAAAAGGAAGATGTTTTTTATGAGGATGAGTTTAAGGCTTTAGGATGTAATGTATGTGTCTGCACCGTGGACGGAAGTTACGGATATATCGGACTTGTAACAGATATTATGGATATGTTTGATTACGACTATACTTTCTCCTGCGGACCGGAAGGTATGTTAAAAGCAATATATGACAAAAGTATTGTATCGGGACAGTTTTCTTTTGAAGAAAGAATGGGTTGCGGTTTCGGAGCATGCATGGGATGCACTTGTAAGACAAAATACGGGTACAAGAGAATATGCAAGGACGGACCGGTTTTATTCAAAGAGGAGATATCATGGTGAACTTATCTGTTAATTTAAGCGGACTTACATTATCCAATCCTATCATACCGGCAAGCGGATGTTTCGGATACGGAAAAGAATTCGCAGAATATTATGATATCAACATATTAGGTTCTTTTTGTATAAAGGGCACAACAAAAGAGCCGAGATTCGGAAACGAGACCCCCAGAATTGCAGAATCCTGCAGCGGAATGCTTAACAGTGTGGGGTTGCAGAATCCGGGAATAGAGCATGTCGTGCAGCAGGAACTTAAAGAAATAAGGGCGTATTACTCCAAACCGGTGATTGCCAACATTTCGGGGTTTTCCGTAGAGGAATATGAGTACTGCGTAAGATGTTTAAGAGGAATAGACAATGTCGGACTTATAGAGGTGAATATAAGTTGTCCCAATGTCGAGCAGGGAGGGATGAGTTTCGGAACCGATCCGGAAATGGCTGCAAAAGTGACAAAGGCCGTGGTGAAGGTTGCCGATAAACCGGTGTATGTTAAGTTAACACCCAATGTTACCGATATTACGGAAATAGCCAAGGCATGCGAATCGGAGGGAGCGTCGGGAATATGTGCAATCAATACCCTTTCGGCAATGAGGATAGACATTAGAAAACAAAAGCCCGTGCTTGCTAATATAACGGGAGGGTTGTCGGGACCTGCGGTGTTTCCGGTGGCACTGCGTATGGTTTATCAATTATATAAAGAGATTAAAATACCGATAATTGGTATTGGCGGAATAAGCAAGGTTGAGGATGTTATAGAGATGATGATGGCGGGAGCGACTGCGGTGCAGATAGGTTCTTTGAATCTTGTCGACCCGTATATATGTAAGACAATAATCAATCAGTTGCCCGGTATGCTGGAGCAACTGGGTATTGATGATATAAATAAGATAGTAGGAGCAGCTCACAGATGAAAAAGGATGTAATTGTTGCATGTGATTTTCCGTCAAGAAGCGAAGTAATGGAATTTTTGCAACTGTTCGGAAAGAGAAAACCTTTCGTAAAGATAGGGATGGAACTGTTCTATTCTGAAGGGCCGGAAATAGTGAGGGAAATAAAGAAAAGAGGGTATAAAATATTTTTAGACCTCAAACTTCATGATATTCCCAATACCGTGGAGAGAGCCATGAGAAGCTTATCGATGCTGGATATAGACATGGTCAATCTGCATACAGCCGGTACGATAAAGATGATGCAGGCGGCGTTGAGAGGTCTTGTAAGACCGGACGGAACCCGACCGATATTGATAGGAGTAACCCAGCTTACTTCCACCGATGAAAAAGAGCTTAAAGAGCAGTTGCTTGTCAACGGAGCAATGGACGATGTGGTAATAGCTTACGCCAAGCTTGGAGTTGCTGCCGGAATAGACGGAGTGGTCTGTTCACCTTTGGAAGCAGGTAAAGTAAAGAAAGAATGCGGTGAAAAATTTTTAACGGTGACACCGGGAATCCGGTTCAAAGACAGCAAGAAAGATGATCAGGCACGCATAACCACACCTTATGAAGCTTCCAGGATGGGATGCGACTATATTGTAGTCGGTAGACCCGTAACGCAGGCAACCGATCCGGTGGGAGCATATGAAAGATGCATACGGGAATTTGTTTACGGAAAGGAAAGCGAATGAAAAGAGCAATAGCGGAACATTTACTTAATATCAAAGCGGTGTTTTTAAGCCCGGATAAACCTTTTGTCTGGGCAAGCGGAATTAAAAGTCCCATATACTGTGATAACAGAATTACGTTATCCGATCATTTTGTCAGGGAAGATATTGAAAGAGGTCTTGCCGAGATAATAAAAAGCAATTACCCGCGATGTGAAGCAGTTATGGGAACCAGTACGGCGGGTATTGCTCATGCAGCCATTACCGCTCATATATTGAAACTTCCCATGGGTTATGTGCGTTCAGCGCCAAAAGACCACGGAAGAGGAAACCGAATTGAAGGAAAGCTGCTTCCCGGACAGAAAGTTGTGGTTATCGAAGACCTCATATCCACTGCCGGAAGTGTTATCGATACGGTAGAGACTTTAAGAGAAGAGGGAGCGGAGGTCCTGGGTATAGCAAGCATATTTACATACGGTATGGAAAAAGGGCTTCAAAGACTTAAGGAAGCGAATGTCACCAATATATCGTTGACGGATTTTGATACGATAATTGATGTCGCATGTGAAAAGGGATTTATAAAGTCGGAAGACAAGGAAAGGTTATCGGCATTCAGGAACAATCCTGCCGATGAGGGATGGATAAAGTAAAGGAGGCTTTGGTATGAAGCATTTGATGGATATAAACGATCTTACATTATCACAGATAGACCAACTTATTGCTACGGCAAACGACATTATAGCCGATAAGGATAAGTATAAGGATGTCTGTAAGGGTAAAAAACTGGCGACATTGTTTTTTGAACCCAGCACAAGGACCAGGCTGAGTTTTGAAGCGGCTATGATTGAACTGGGAGGTAGCATATTGGGATTTTCCGAGGCACAAAGCTCTTCGGCGGCAAAAGGAGAAAGTGTTACCGATACCGTACAGACCGTAGGTTGTTATGCCGACATAATTGCCATGAGGCACCCTAAGGAGGGAGCTCCTTTGGCGGCTTCAAAAAGGACCACGGTTCCCATAATAAATGCGGGAGACGGCGGTCACAGCCATCCCACTCAGACGCTGGCGGATATTCTGACAATACATCGGGAAAAGGGAAGACTGTCAAATATGACGGTGGGAGTTTGCGGAGATCTGAAGTTCGGCAGAACCGTACATTCTCTTATCAATGCTCTTTCCAGATACCAAGGTAATAAGTATGTCTGCATATCACCTACAGAATTGGTTATACCGGATTATGTAAAAGCAAACATATTGGAGAAGAATAAAATTGAATATATAGAAACGACGGATATGGAAGAATATATGCCGTCGTTGGATATATTGTATATGACAAGAGTGCAGAGGGAGAGATTCTTTAACGAAGCCGATTATGTACGCTTAAAAGACAGCTATATTCTGACTCCGGACAAATTAAAGAGTGCAAAACCCGATTTAAGCATAATGCATCCGCTGCCGAGAGTGAACGAGATTTCGGTTAAAGTAGATGATGACCCGAGAGCATGCTACTTTAAACAGGTGGTGAACGGCAAGTATATGCGTATGGCACTTATACTTATGCTTTTGGGAATAGAGGTAAAGTGAGGGATGATATGAAAATAGACAGCATTGTAAACGGAATAGTTTTAGACCACATAGCAGCGGGCAACAGTTTGAGGATATATAAGTTTCTGAATTTAGACGACCTGGAATGCTCCGTTGCGGTTATACGAAACTGCAGAAGCAAAAAGTACGGCAAAAAGGATGTTATCAAGATAGACTCCATTATCGACATGAATCTGGATGTCCTAGGATATATAGATCCCAATATTACCGTCAACATAATAAGGGACGGGAAAATTGCCGAGAAGAAACATCTGGAACTTCCTGAAAGACTGGTCAATGTTATCAAGTGCCATAATCCTCGATGTATTACCTCAATAGAACAGGAAGTAGACCATATTTTTAAACTTACCGACAGAGAGAACATAATATACAGATGTGCATATTGTGAAACCAAGTCGGATAAGGAAGAGATTTGGTAACTGTAGCAGTAAGTGAAAGGATAAAACCTTTTGATTATACAAGGTAAAGAAATAACAGGACTGTTTTTGGCCCCTATGGCGGGAATAACCGATGCGCCTTTCCGGACAATATGCATTGAACATGGAGCAGCGCTTACATATACCGAAATGATAAGTGCCAAAGGTCTTATGTATAATAATGAAAAAACAAAGAAACTGTTGAGTAAGACGCATCCGTCCGAGCCGCTTGCGGTGCAGATATTCGGGTCGGAAACCGAACCTATGAAGCATGCGACCGAATATATCTGTTCGTTGAATCCCGTATTGATAGATATAAACATGGGCTGTCCCGTATCAAAGGTGGTAAAGAACGGAGAGGGCAGCGCTTTGATGAAAGATATAAACAAGGCATATGAAACAGCAAAAGCCGTCGTGAATGCATCGAGTGTTCCGGTCAGTGTCAAGTTTCGCTCGGGATATGATAAGCAAAATCTTAATTACATGGAATTCGGTAAAGCCATGCAGGCTGCCGGTGTTGCATGTTTAACACTGCATCCCAGAACACGGGATATGTTCTATTCCGGTAAAGCCGATTGGAACCATATAGTGCAATTAAGGGAAGCGGTTGATATTCCCGTTATAGCCAACGGGGATGTTTTCAGTAAGCAAGATATTGAGGATATAAGGGAATATACCGGCTGTTGTGATGTGATGATAGCAAGGGGAAGTTTGGGCAATCCGTGGATATTTTCAAACGGTACTCCCACATTGGAGCAAAGGATGCAGGTATTCAGGTGTCATATGGATTTACAGATTGACTACAGCGGTGAAAAAAACGCAATAAAAGAAATGCGTAAACACGGCGCATGGTATTTCAAGGGTCTTAAAAACAGTGCGAAACTGAGAGATCTGCTCTTTAAAGCAGAGACAAAAAGCGACATTATTAACTATATAGAAATAATTTTAGAGAGAGAAAATGCTTAATTATCGAGAATAATCAAGATTGGGCGAGCGATATCGAGATATCGTAAGATATTTCCCTTTATTTTCCCCTAAAGGTCAGATAAAGTCAAAAAGAATACTTGAAACATATCGAAAGTATGATATAATGTATATAAGGCAAAGAAAGTCAAAGTTAAATGGAGGTGACAAGAATGTTAGACTTAATTAGAAATAGAAGAAACGATTACAGAGTATTGGATTTGATGAACGACTTTTTCAGCACCGATGTGATGACCAGTGTTCAGGGATTTAAAGTGGATATTTCAGAGAAGGACAAGGAATATATTCTTGAAGCGGAACTTCCCGGATTCGACAAGAAAGACATATCGGTAGAATTGAAAAACAACTATCTTACAATCTCTGCCAGAAGGGATTATGAGAAAGAAGAAAAGGAAAAGGATTTTATCAGAAGAGAGAGAAGTTACGGTGAATTTTCCAGAAGCTTCTATGCAAAAGGAATTAAGCAGGAAGACATCAAGGCGAAATACAAGGACGGTGTTCTTGTTGTAAGTCTTCCCAAGAAAGAGAAGGAAGAAGAGGTTTCTACTTCTATTGAAATCAAGTAACTTAAAGGTTTGACAAATAGGTGAAATTATCCGGCCTTGCCGGATTTTTTCACGTTAAGATTACCTCAAAACGACGCTGAGGAGTAAAATAAAAAAACCTGTTGACAGTGTAATATTGCTATGCTAATATTTAGAGGCTGTCCAAAAATAGATAACATTTGTGTTGACACGCATATGTTTAAAATGATAAGATAGCAGGGCGCTCTCTGAAAAAGGGCGAATGAACCTTGAAAATTGAACAGTGAACTATTTGAATTGTGGAACCCGTTGATTTTTT